>ERZ761602.4458-NODE-4458-length-17952-cov-4.685702_pt1 | contig 17952 bp, 14 predicted proteins | sample MGYA00512165_ERZ761602 | MGnify/ENA primary metagenome ERZ761602 (study PRJEB28899, sample SAMN02445085) | bioreactor sludge metagenome | biome: EBPR sludge; isolation source: Thorneside wastewater treatment plant | place: Australia: Brisbane, Thorneside... | reverse complement strand
ATTTCTGCCTGTCTCGTGGGCTCGGAGATGTGTATAAGAGACAGGCGCTGCACCGTGTGGTCGCGCACCCAGGCGTCGAGGCGCTTCAGCTCCGCGTCGGTGAAGCCGAAATAGGCCTTGCCCACCGGTACCAGCTCGTCGCCGCGCCAGACGCCGAACGTGTAGTCGGAATAGAACGACGAGCGCTTGCCGTGCCCCCGCTGCGCATACATCAGCACGGCGTCGGCGGTGTGCGGATCGCGCTTCCATTTGAACCAGAGACCCTTCACGCGCCCGGCCGTGTAGACGCTGTCGCGCCGCTTCAGCATCAGGCCCTCGCGCCCCAGCGCGCGCGCCTCGGCCTGGAGCCGCGCGAGCGCGTCGGGATCGGACAGCGTCAGCACCTCCGAGAGGTCGATGCGCTCGCCGGCATGCGCGGCCACCAGCTGCTCGAGCCGCGCGCGCCGCTCTTCCAGCGGCAGGCCGCGCAAATCGTCGCCGGCCTCGACGAGCAGATCGTAGGCGCGCAGGAAGGCCGGATAGGCGGACAGCATCCTGGCCGATACGGTCTTGCGGTTGAGCCGCTGCTGGAGGTCGTTGAACGGCGCCGCCTCGCCGTCGGCGCCGCGCACGAGCAATTCGCCGTCGATCACCGCGTCGATGTGCACGCTTTCGAGCAGGTCGGGAAAGGCGCCCGAGATGTCGTCGCCGGTGCGCGAGAACAGGCGCTTCTCGCCGTGCTCGCAGACGTATTGCACGCGCACGCCGTCCCATTTCCATTCCACCTGCCATGCGTGCCCCCGGAGCTCGGACCGATCCTCGAGCGCATGCGCGAGCATGAAAGGGCGGAAGCGCGGCGCCGCCTCGGGCGAAGGGCGCGGCGCGCGGTCTTCCAGCCAGGCGAACAGCGATGCGTAGGGCGGCGAGAGCGCCGGCCACAGCTCCTCGATGTCTTCGACCGGCTTGGCGAAGGTCTCGGCCAGCGCGGTCTTCGCGAGCCGCGCCGAAACGCCGACCCGGAGTCCGCCGGTAAGCAGCTTGAGGAAGCCGTAGCGCCCGGTCGCGTCGAGGCGGTCGAGCCAGCCGGCCAGGCGGCGCGGCGTCTCGGCCTTGCTGGTGCGCCGCAGCGTCTCGACGATCTCGGAGAGGCGCGGGGCGGGTCCCTCGCCGGCGTCGCCGGGCCACAGCAGCGCGCAGGTTTCGGCGAGGTCGCCGACATAGTCGTAGCTCAGCGCGAACAGCGTCGGGTCGGTGCGATCGGCGATCAGCGCGCGGATCAGCGCCGGCTTTGCATGGTCGAGCGCGAGTTCGCCGGTCAGCGCGGCCAGGCCCCAGCCGCGGTCCGGATCCGGAACGGTACGGACATAGTCCGCGAGCAATGCCAGCTTGCCGTTGCGCGCCGGCGTGTAGACGAGGCGGTCGAGCAGGGCCGCGAACCGCTTCATGCGGCGTCCTCTTCGGCGCGGCCGGTCAGCATCAGCGCGCGCGCCGCGATCCCTTGCGACCGGCACCAATGCACGAGGGCCTCCTCGCGCCCGTGCGTGACCCACACTTCGCCAGGCTTCAAATCGGCGATCGTCGCGGTCAGCTCGTCCCAATCGGCGTGGTCGGAGATTACGAGCGGCAGCTCGACGCCGTGCTGCCTGGCGCGCTGACGCACGCGCATCCAGCCCGAGGCCAGCGCCGCCAGCGGATCGGGCAGGCGGCGCGACCAGCGCTCGCCGATCGCCGCGGGCGGCGCCAGCACCACGGCGCCCTTCATCGCGTCCTTCGCGGCGCTGGTGGCGTCGGGCAATGCGCCGAGCGCCACGCCTTGGGCGACGTAGAGCTCGGTCAGCGCGCGCAAGGCGCCGTGCAGATAGATCGGCCGGTCGTAGCCGGCCTCGCGCAGCAGCGCGATCACGCGCTGGCACTTGCCGAGCGCGTAGACGCCGACGAGGTGCGCGCGCTCGGGGAACAGGCGCAGCGATTCGAGCAGCCGCGCGATCTCGGCCTCGGCCGGCGGATGGCGGAATACCGGCAGGGCGAACGTCGCCTCGGTGATGAACACGTCGCACGGCACCGGCTCGAACGGCGCGCAGGTGGGATCGCGCCGCCGCTTGTAGTCGCCCGAGACGACGACGCGCCGGCCGGCATGCTCGAGCACGATCTGCGCCGAGCCGAGGATGTGCCCGGCCGGCACGAAGCGCACGCGCACCTCGCCGATGCGCCGCTCCTCGCCGTAGCGCACCGGCTCGATCGCTCCGGCCTCGGCGCCGAAGCGCGCACGCATGATCGCGCCGGTCGCCGGCGTCGTCAGCACGGCGGCGTGGCCGGGTCGCGCATGGTCGCCATGGCCGTGCGTGATCAGCGCCTTCGGCACCGGCCGCGACGGATCGACGTGGAAGCCGCCCGGCCGGCAATAGAGGCCGGCTTCGGTCACGGCGAGCCAGTCGGATGGCCCGCTTTTGTTCTTGACCGCTTGCTGCATGCTCCGGATATGGTGCTGCGTCCGCGCGCGTGCCACCAGGGCCGCGCCGACGCGATACGAACGCATGTCCGCGCGCCAGAGCCTCACGTTGCCGCCGACCTTCGCCGCCTGGTTCCGGCGGCGCGGCTGGCAGCCGCACGCGCACCAGCTCGCGATGCTGCGCGCGGCCGCGGAGCGGCGACACGCGCTGCTCGTGGCGCCCACCGGCGGCGGCAAGACGCTCGCGGGCTTCCTGCCGAGCCTGATCGCGCTCGCGGCGCGGCCGGCCAAGGGGCTGCATACCCTCTACGTCTCGCCGCTGAAGGCGCTGGCCGCCGACATCGCGCGCAATCTCGAAACGCCGATCGCCGAGATGCGCCTCGGCATCCGGTGCGAGACCCGCACCGGCGACACCTCGCCGGCACGGCGCGCGCGCCAGCGCCATGCGCCGCCGCACATCCTGCTGACGACGCCCGAATCGCTCTCGCTGCTGCTTTCGTTCCCCGAGGCGCCGCGGATGTTCGCGACGCTCGAGACCGTCGTCGTCGACGAGCTGCACGCGCTGGCGCCCACGAAGCGCGGCGACCTGCTGGCGCTGGCGCTCTCGCGCCTCGCGGCGCTGGCGCCCGGCCACCGCCGCGCCGGGCTGTCGGCGACCGTGCCGGACGAGGACGGGCATCGCCGCTGGCTCGCGCCCGGCGCCGACGCGGCCTCGGTGGCGCTCGTGCGCGGCGCGCCTGGGCCGGAGCCCGAGATCGCGATCCTCGATCCCGAAGCGCGCCTCCCGTGGTCGGGCCACATGGCGCTGCACGCGCTGCCCGACGTCTACCGCGCGATCCGCGCGCACAAGACGACGCTCGTCTTCGTCAACACGCGCGCGCAGGCCGAGCTGGTGTTCCAGGGCCTCTGGCGCCTCAACGGCGACAACCTCGCGATCGCGCTACATCACGGCAGCCTCGAGAAGCCGCAGCGCCTGCGCGTCGAGGCGGCGATGGTCGCCGGCAAGCTGCGCGCCATCGTCTGCACCAGCTCGCTCGATCTCGGCATCGATTGGGGCGACGTCGATCTCGTGATCCAGATGGGCGCGCCGAAGGGCGCCAGCCGCCTTGTCCAGCGCATCGGCCGCGCGAACCATCGCTACGACACGCCGTCGAAGGCGCTGCTCGTGCCCGGCAACCGCTTCGAGTTCCTCGAATGCCAGGCCGCCGTCGAGGCCGTGCACGCGCAGGAACTCGACGGCGACCCGCTGCGCGCCGGCGGCCTCGACGTGCTCGCGCAGCACATCGTCTCGACTGCGTGCGGCGCGCCGGTGGATCGCGGCGCCCTGTTCGCCGAGGTGGCCTCAGCCGGGCCCTACGCGGCGCTGCCGCGCGAGACCTTCGACCGGGTGTTCGACTTCGTCGCCACCGGGGGCTACGCGCTCGGCGCCTACGAACGCTATCGCCGCCTCGCGCAAACCGACGACGGGCGCTGGACGATCGCGAGCGAGCGGCTCGCGCGCCAATACCGCATGAACGCCGGCGTCATCGTCGACGCGCCGACGCTCAAGGTGCGCATGACGAACGGCCGCAAGCTCGGCTCGGTCGAGGAATATTTCGCGATGGGCCTCGTGCCCGGCGACACGTTCCTGTTCGCCGGCCGGCTGCTGCGCTTCGAGGGCATCCGCGAATTGGAGCTGATCGCCTCGCGCGCCAAGGGCGGCGTTCCGAAAATCCCGGCATTCGAGGGCGGGCGCATGCCGCTCACCACGCATCTCGCCGCGCGCGTGCGCGGCGCGCTCGCGGCGCCGCGCCGCTGGGGCGGCTATCCGCGCCCGGTGCGCGAATGGCTCGACGCGCAGCGCGAGCGCTCGGTGCTGCCGGGCGGCGACGGCCTCCTGGTCGAGACGTTCCCGCGCGGCGAGAAGAAGGAGCGGCGCCATTTCCTCGTCGCCTACTGCTTCGAGGGCCGCAACGCGCACCAGACGCTCGGCATGCTGCTCACCAAGCGCATGGAGCGCGCCGGGTTGCATCCGCTCGGCTTCGTGGCGACCGACTACGTGATCGCGATCTGGTCGCTCGAACCGGCGGCCGACATCGACGCGCTGTTCGACCAGGACATGCTCGGCGACGACCTCGAGGCGTGGATGGCCGAGTCGACGATGCTCAAGCGCTGCTTCCGCAACGTCGCGGTCATCGCCGGCCTCATCGACCGCCGGCATCCGGGGCAGGTGAAAACCGGCCGGCAGGTGACGTTCAACACCGACCTCATCTACGACGTGCTGCGACGGCACGAGCCCGGCCACATCCTGCTGCACGCGACGCGCGCGGATGCCGCCACCGGCCTCGTCGACCTCGCGCGCCTTGCGGCGTTCCTCGCGCGCATCACGGGGCGCATCCGCCACGTGCCGCTCGACCGGATCTCGCCGCTCGCGCTGCCGGTGCTGCTTGAGATCGGGCGCGAGGGCGTGCTCGGCGAGGGCCTCGACGAAATCCTGCGCCGCGAGGCCGAGCTCGTCGCCGAAGCGGGGCTGGCTTCGCTCGACGGCGGCGGATAGAAGCGCGGCATGAGTGCAACCGCCCCATCGCTGCCGCCGTCCGGGTCGCGGCCGCCAATCCGGCCATGAGCGTCGAGGGTGTTCCGCTGAAACTCGGCCGCCGCACGCTCGTCGCGCGCGCGAGCGGCGCGCTGTGGTGGGCCGAGGAGCGGCTGCTGGCTTTTGCCGATCTGCATCTCGAAAAAGGCTCGAGCTATGCCGCGCACGGCGCGTTGCTGCCGCCCTACGACACGCGCGACGCGCTGCTGCGCATGACGGCCGAGATCGACCGGCTCGATCCGGCGGCGATCGTCTGCCTCGGCGACAGCTTCCACGATCTCGGCGCCTGGGCGCGCATGCATCGCGAAGACGCGGCGCTGCTCGCGGCGCTCGCCCACCGGCGGCGTTGGGTGTGGATCGCCGGCAATCACGACGCCGCGCTGCCGCCGGCGCTGCCGGGCGAGGCGGCCGACGCGCTTGCGGTCGGTGGCCTCGCGTTCCGGCATCAGGCCGAGTGCGCCGCCGTGGAAGGCGAAATCTCCGGCCATTTCCATCCGAAGGTCTCGGTGCACGCCCGCGGCAAGGTCGTCGTGCGCCGCGCGTTCCTCGAAGACGGGCGCCGCCTCGTCATGCCGGCATTCGGCGCCTATGCCGGCGGGCTCGACGCCGGCGATCCCGCGCTGCGCGCACTGTTCCCGCGCGGGTGCCTGGCCCACGTCCTCGGCCGCACGCGCGTGTTCAGCCTGCGTGCGGCCCTGTGATCCGGTTCATGAACCGCAGGTGAACGGCTTCACTGCGGGGTCGGGGGGCTTCGGGCATGATCCGCGTCAGATGAGGCGACGAGAACGGACGCCTCGATTGGATCAACCCCTTCGGACAGGACAAGCCGCCATGAAGACCTTCGCCACGCTCACCGCCGCGATCGCCCTCTCGATCGGCCTCGCCGGCACCGCCGCGGCCACGACCCCGGATGCGGAGATCGGCCCGCAGATCACGAAAGAAAGCGCCGTCGCGCCGACCGCCTGCTACTACCGCTACTTCTACGTCACGAACGGCTACCAGTACCGCTACTTCTATCGCTGGTACTGCTACTAAGCCGCCCGACGATCCACGAACAAGCCAGCGGCCCGTTCCGGTTGGGGGAACGGGCCGCTCTGCGTTTCGGGGCCGCGCGGCCCGCCGGATGCACTCCGTCGCGCGGCAAACTGTTCGCTCGCAACCGGACGGCCCCGGCGCCTAAGTGGCGCTCATTGAAGCGGTTCCAATTCAGCGCCCCGGCTGCGACGGCGTGCATCGCCGCCGGCCCTGCGGCGCAGGAGGCTTCCGATTCCGGCTTCGCGCGATTCGGCCACTCGCCTGCCCGCGGCGGCGGGACTGTTCTATCCCGCGGCGCCCGCGGCGCTGGGCCGCGCGGTCGATGCGCTGCTGGACTCGGCACCAGCGGCGGGCGGCGCGCCCAAAGCCGTGATCGTACCGCATGGCGGCCTCGCCTATTGCGGGCCGGTGGCGGCCGCCGCCTATGCGCGGCTGCGCCCCGCGCGCGAGAAGATCCGCCGCATCGTCCTGCTCGGGCCGGCGCACCGGCTGCCGTTCCGCGGCCTGGCCCTGCCCGGCGCGGCTGCGTTCCGCACGCCGCTCGGCGACGTCGCCCTCGACGCCTCCGCCGTCGCGCGGCTGAAGGCGCTGCCCGGCATCGCGGAGCTTCCCGGCCCGCACGCCGCCGAGCACAGCCTCGAGGTGCAGTTGCCGTTCCTGCAGCGCGCGCTCGCGAAGTTCACGCTGGTGCCGATCCTCGTCGGCGAAGCGGACTCTGCCGTGATCGCCGCGGTGCTCGACGGGCTCTGGGGCGGCGCCGAAACGGTCGTCGTCGTCACGTCCGACCTGAGCCACGGCAAGGCCGCGGCCGAAGCGCGGGCGCAGGACGGGCGCACGGCGGCGGCGATCGAACGATTCGCGGGCCGCGCGCTCGGGCCCGGCGACGCCTGCGGTTGCGCGGCGATCGCCGGGCTGCTCGCCGTGGCCGGCGCGCGCGGCCTCGATTGCGCGCGGCTCGCGCTGTGCAATTCGGGGGACGCGGCGGGCGGGGATGCGAGCGACGTCGTCGGCTACGGCGCCTGGGCTTTCGCGGCGCGGGCATAGCGCACGCGCCGGCGCCGCATCAGGCGAAACCGCGCATCCATCCGAGCGTCTCCTCGGTGCGGCGCGAGGGCGTGTATTCGGCCGCGACGAAGCCGGAATAGCCCGAACGCGCGACGGCGGCGAATTGCGCCGTCCAGTCGAGCGTGCCGCCGCCGGGCTCGACGCGGCCGGGAACGTCGGAGAACTGCACGTGGCCGAGGCGAGCGCCGAGCTTGCGCAGCGCGGTCTCCGCGTCTTCGCCCATGCGCGCCATGTGATAGAGATCGGCCTGCACCCCGAGATCGCGCTCCGTGCCGGCGGCGGCTTCCTCGACGATCGCCAGCGCCTCGTCGGTGCGGCTGACGAGGAAGCCGGGGATGTCGGCCGTGTTGATCGGCTCGACGAGCACGCGGATGCCGTCGCGGTTCAGCGCATCGGCGGCGAAGCGCAGATTCTCGACGAGTTGCGCAAGGCAGGCGCGCCGGTCGGCGTCAGCTGGCTGAATGCCGGCAAGCACGTTCACCTTCCTGGCGCCGAGCGCCTTCGCGTAGTCGCGACCGCGCGCGACGCCGGCGCGGAACTCGGCCGCGTGCCGCGACGCGGGCAGGCCCGCGATGCCGCGCACGCCGGTCGCGAAATCCCCGGCCGGCAGGTTGACGAGATCGACGAGTACGCCGGCCGCCTCTTTTGCCCGCACCAAGTCGGCGAGCGGCGCCTCGTAGGGAAACTGGATCTCGACCGCGCGGAAGCCGGCCGCCCGCGCGGCGGCGAAGCGCTCGAGCAGCGGGCGCTCCTTGAACATCGTCGAAACGTTAACGGAGAATTTCATCGGCGGCGCCGGCGCGGACGGGCGAGGGACGCGCAGGACCTAACACGGGCGGAGGCCGGCGGCGAGAGGCTGGCCGTACGCGTCAGGCGCGCGGCACGAACCGGAACCGCCAGGTTTCGCTCAGCGCCGCGCCGTCGGCGCCGCGCAGCACGCCCTCGAGATCGACCGGCTCGCCGTCGGCGGGCGCGTATTCGAAGATCGCGCGCCACCGCTGCGGCCCGTCGATGCGCATGATGTGGTTGCGCTCGACCCGGCCGCGCGGCGCCGACACCGCGAACGCCACGGCGCCGCCGGCACGGGCAAGGCCCGGGCCCTCGATATCGACCGCGAATTTCGTGCTGCGCGGATCGTGCACGCCGAAGGTGCCCGTGCGCGTGGCCGCGATCCGCGCGAGGCCCGAAGGATAGGGCTCGCCGGAAAGCCAGTGCAGGCGGTAGGCGAAGCGATGCTCCGACCCCGCCGCGGCCGGGCGGTCCGAAACCCAGAACGCCACGACGTTGTCGTTGAACTCGCCGGCCACCGGGAGCTCCACGAGATGGAGCGCGCCGCCGCCCCAATCGCCGCGCGGCTCGACCCAGAGGCTCGGGCGCTTCTCGTAGTGCGTCAGCGGGTCCTCGTATTGCCCGAAGCGGCGCTCGCGCTGCATCAGGCCGAAGCCCCTGGGCGCGCGCTCGCCGAAATGGCTCTGCTGGAGGCTCGGCGGGTTGACGAGCGGGCGCCAGACGCGCTCGCCGGCAGCGGTCCAGATCAGAAGCCCGTCGCTGTCGTGCACCTCGGGCCGCCAGTCGCGGCCCTCGCGGCGGTCGTGCTTGCCGTACCAGTACATCGAGGTGAGCGGCGCAAGTCCGAGGCGGCCCACGTCGCCGCGCAGGAACAGGACGGCCTCCACATCCATGATCGTGCCGCGCCGGTGGCGGGCGGCGATGCGGTATGCCCCCAAGACGCGGGGCCCCTCGAGCAGCGCGTGGATCAGCAGGCTGTCCTCGCGGCCGGGCAGCGGCTCGAGCCAGAACGCGGAGAAGCGGGGGAACTCCTCGCCGCCCGCCATCGCCGTGTCGACCGCGAGGCCGCGCGCCGAAATCCCGAACTCGCCCTCCTCGCCGGGTGAGCGGAAATAGGAGGCACCGAGAAACGACAGCCACTCGGTCCAGGTGGCGGCGTTGCGCAGGCGGAAGCCGGCGAAGCCGAGATCGTCGGGCAGCGCCGCCGCGAAGCTCGCCGCCGGGCCGAATTCGAACAGGCCCGACGCGTAGAGGATTTCGCGCGCCGTGCCGCGCTCGACGAGGTGCACCGATACCGGCTCGCGGAAGAAATTGGCGAGGTGAAACAGGTCCACCGCCACGGGGCTGCCGGCGGCGCGCGCGGCCAGCGCGCGGCGCATCGCGATCTGCCGGTGCTCGTCGTAGCCGATGCGGGCGAGCTGATCGGGATGACGAATCGTCGGCGCGCGATAGGGCTCGCGCGCCAGCGCGCGCGCGCGTTCGATCAGGGCCTCGTGGCGAAACGGCGCGGCCGGCCCGTAGCGCAGCCGCGCGGGCGGCTCGGCCGGCCGGCGCAGCGGCTCCTGCGCCGCCGCGCGCCAGCCGAGCAGCGGCAGCGCCGCCATCCCGGCCAGAACGCCCCGCCGCGCGGGCATGGGTTTGCGATCGGACATCGGCTTTTTGACCCGGGCTGACCCGCCCCCCGCGCGGCTTCCGGGTGGGAAACGGCGCGGGCGGCGGAGATTTCGCCGAAGCCAATTTGGGGAATTCACCAGGGGCCGCATTGCCCTGAATCAAACGCCCCGACCGAACCGAGTTCGATCAGGGCGTTGACGGCTACCGCCGATTTGGTCGGAGTGAGAGGATTCGAACCTCCGGCCCCTAGCTCCCGAAGCTAGTGCTCTACCAGGCTGAGCTACACTCCGGCGGGCGGGTGATATAGCCGCCGAGGCCGGGTTCCGCAAGGCGGGCCGACAGCGGCGGATTGGCCCTCAATAGGCGCGCTCGATCGTGAAATCGATCGTTTCCAGCAGCGCGCGCTTGGCGGCGTTGTCGGGGAACAGGCCGAGCGCGTCGCGGGCGATCGCGCCGTAATGGCGCGCGCGCTCCACCGTGTCCTCGATCGCGCGGTGGCGCTGGAGGAGGGCGATCGCGTGGTCGAGGTCGCCGTCCTTCTGCTCCTGCTTCTCGAGCGTGCGGCGCCAGAACTCGCGCTCGATCTCGCTGCCGCGGCGATAGGCGAGGATCACCGGCAGCGTGATCTTGCCGTCGCGGAAATCGTCGCCCTTGGCCTTGCCCATCTTGGCGCTGGTGGAGGCATAGTCGATGGCGTCGTCGGCGAGCTGGAACGCGATGCCCAGGTTGAGGCCGTAGCAATCCATCGCCTCTTCGGCGCCGCGCGGCTGCTCGGCGACGATGGCGCCCACCTGGCAGGCGGCGGCGAACAGCACCGCGGTCTTGCCCTTCACGACCTCGAGATAGGTGCTCTCGCTGGTGGACAGGTCGTTCGCGGTCATCAGCTGCTGCACCTCGCCCTCGGCGATGCGGGCGGAGGCGCGCGAGAGCACGGCCAGCACCGGCAGCGAGCCGTCCTCGACCATCATCTGGAACGCGCGCGAGAACAGGAAATCGCCGACCAGCACCGAGGGCTTGTTGCCCCACAGCGAATTTGCGGTGTCGCGGCCGCGACGCAGGCGGCTCTGGTCCACCACGTCGTCGTGCAGCAGCGTGGCGGTGTGGATGAACTCGATGCAGGCGGCGAGGCCGAGCTGGCGCTTGCCCTGGTAGCCGCAGAGGCGCGCCGTGGCGAGCGTCAGGGTCGGGCGGATGCGCTTGCCGCCGCCGGCCACGATGTGCGTGGCGATCTGCGGAATCAGCGGCACCGAGCTTTCCATCCGCCGCATGATCAGCGCGTTGACCTCCTTGAGGTCCTCGGCAACCAGCGCGTTGATCGCGTCGAGCGACGGCCGCGCCGCGGCGCGGCGCTCGCCTTCGAGCGGAACGATGACGGCCACGTCTTCCTCGCCTCTGTGAATCCCCGAATGCCTAGCACATACTGCCGAACGGCGGGCGGTCAAGGGCGCGGATGCGCGCGCCTGGGCCCATCCAGCCGATGGTTTCGCGAGTGAAATCAGGGCGATGAAGGAACTCGTCCGCAGCAACGACCCGGTTTTCATCTCCTGGCTGATGGCGGCGCTCGACGGCGCCGGCATCCATGCCGTGCTGCTCGATCAGCACATGAGCATCGTCGAAGGCAGCCTCGGCATCCTGCCGCGCCGCGTGCTCGTCGCCGCAGAGCAGCTCGAGGCCGCCAAGGCGATCATCGAGGCGGGCCCGGACCAGTCGGTGGTCGAAGGCATCGTCGTGGGCGATGTCGCGACGACGGCCGATAGCCTGCTCGGCGGCAAGGTAATCTTCTACCAGCCGGCCGATGGCTATCGCGCGGCGATCGATCCGGTGCTGCTCGCCGCCGCCGTTCCGGCGCGCGCCGGCGATCGCGTGCTCGATCTCGGCGCGGGGGCCGGCGCCGCCTCGCTCTGCCTCGCGCGCCGCGTGCCCGAGTGCCGCGTGACCGGGCTCGAGATCGATCCGGCATTGGTCTCGATCGCGCGCACCAACGCGGCCGAGAACGGCTTCGGCGACCGGATCGATGTCCTCGCCGGCAATGTCGCGGCGCCGCCGGCCGACTTGCGGCCCGGCAGCTTCGAGGCCGTGATGCTGAACCCGCCCTATCGCGCGGAAGACAGCGGCACGCCCTCGCCCGACGCGATGAAGCAGCGCGCGAACGAAGAGGGCGAGGCCGATCTCGGCGTCTGGCTCGGCGCGGCGCTCGACATGGTGAGGGCCAAGGGCTACATCGTCGTCGTTCACCGCGCAGACCGCCTCGACGCGATCGTCTCGCTGCTGCACGGCAAGGCCGGCGAACTCACGATCTTGCCGCTCTGGCCCAAGGCCGGGAAGCCGGCCAAACGCGTCATCGTCCGCGCGCGCAAGGGCATCCGCACTGGTGCCGCGCTGCTGCCGGGCCTCGTGCTGCACGAGGCGGACGGAAGGTACACCGCGGCGGCCGAGGCGGTGCTGCGCGATGGCGCCGCGCTCTCGGGCATGAATTAACCAATTGGCCCGCTGGCCTGGGACGCTTGGCGCCGGGCGGCCGCGGCCCTAGATTTCGGGCGTCTTCAAGATTGGTCGCATGCCCCTCTTCTCCTCCGCCCCCGTCGTCACCGTCGTGCGCCTTCAGGGCATCATCGGCTCGCTGGGACCATTGCGGCGCGGCTTGAGCCTGCGCGGCTTGGCGGGGCAGCTGGAGCGCGCGTTCAAGCCGAAGCGGTTGAAGGCCGTGGCGCTGGCGATCAGCTCGCCGGGCGGCTCGCCGGTGCAATCGGCGCTGATCTTCCGCCGCATCCGCCAGCTCGCGCGCAAGAAAGACGTGCCGGTGCTGGTGTTCATCGAAGAGGTGGCGGCCTCGGGCGGCTACTGGCTCGCCTGCGCCGGCGACGAGATCTATGCCGACGAGAACTCGATCGTGGGCTCGATCGGCGTGATCAGCGCGTCGTTCGGTTTTTCGGACGCGATCAAGCGGCTCGGCATCGAGCGGCGCGTGCACACGGCCGGCGAGAACAAGGCCGCGCTCGATCCGTTCCTGCCCGAGGATCCGCACGACATCTCGCGCCTGAAGGCGATCCAGGCCGATGTGCACGAGAGCTTCAAGACGCTCGTACGCTCGCGCCGCGGCAAGAAATTGCGTGCGGCCGAGGAGCAGCTCTTCAACGGCGATTTCTGGACCGGCCGCCGCGCGCACGAGCTCGGCCTCATCGACGGCCTCGCCGACATGCGCGCCGTGATCACCGACCGCTTCGGCCAGGACGTTCGCATCATGCCGATGGGCGAACGCGTCGGCTGGCTGCGCCGGCGGATCGGCGTGCGGGCCGAGCGCGAGGCGCCGGAGATGCTCGGCATCAATTTCGCCGCCGGCCTCGTCGCGACGCTCGAAGAGCGCTTTCTCTGGTCGCGCTTCGGGCTCTGACGCGTGTTCTCGTTCTGGAAGCTTCTTCTGCTCGCGCTCGTGGTCGGCGGCGTCTGGGCCGGTGTCACGATCTACAAGCGTAATCAGCGCCAGCGCGAGATCGACGAAGCGCGCGCGAAGCAGCCGCCGCCGAATCTCGGCCACATCAAGACGGTCGCGTGCCGCGTCTGCGGCACCTACATCCCCGAGCGCGGCGCCCAACACTGCGAGCGCAAGGATTGCCCAGTCGTCGGTTGAGGCCTGCGCCTATGCCTTGGCCGGCGCGGCGATCGGCACGTCGGCGGGTGCCTTCGGCATCGCCGTAACGGTCTCCGCACCGTCGGCCGGCGGCAGCAGGTGCTCGATCGAATTGGCGTAGTAGTCGAGTACGTGGCGGTTGGCTTCGTTGATGCGGAGAAGCCCGTCTTCCTCCTCGACGAGGTGGCGGATTTTCAGCATTTCGAGGCCGAGCGAGACCGCGTAGTCGCGGTCCGAGCGCGGCAGATAGGTGATCGCGCCCGCGCGATCGAGATCGCTCATGATGTCGAGCGCCGCCGCCTTCACGCCCTCGGCATCGAGCAGCAGCGTGCCGCGGCGGCGGAACACGGCGGCCACCAGCGGCACCGGCAGCACCGGCACCACGCGTGCGACCGCGCCGATGAGGTCGCCGGCCATCGCCTTCACGCGCTCGATGCGCTGCTCTGGGGTCAGCGCCTTCAGGTCGATGCCGCGCTCGGCGAGATAGGCCTTGAGCGAGATCGGCGAGCCGAAATTCACGCAGGCATAGCCGCTGATCCAGCGCCCGCGCAGTGCCAAGCCGAGCTGATGCAGCAGGAATTTCGCCGTCGTGCCGAGCACGAAGGTCTTGCTCTTCTTCTCCGCCTCGGGGTCGAGTGTGCGCAGCAGCGTGCGGTCTTCGACGACGCGGTCGTAATTGATGCCGACCGGGATGAACGCCACGTCGCGCTCGCCGGTCGGATCGAAGCCGCGCAGGATGTAGTCGAGCAGGCCGAGCTTCGGCTCGCGTAGTTTTCCGTCGCGCGACAGCCCGCCTTCGGGGAACACGGCCTGCGGCACGCCGCCCTCGGTCGCCATCTGCACGTAGCGCTCGAGCACGCGGCGATAGAGAGGGTTCTTGGAATTTCGCCGCACGAAGAAGCCGCCCATCAGCTTGATGAGCGATTGCAGCGGCCAGACTCGTGCCCATTCGCCGACGGCGTAGGAGAGCGCGGTCTTCTCCATCGCGAGAAAGGCAACCAGCACGTAGTCGAAATTGCTGCGGTGGTTGATGACGAAGACCGGCGTGGAATTGGTGCCGAGGCGGCGCAGGCCCTCGTCGTCGGCGTAGCCGAGGCGCACGCGGTAGAACGCGCGCGAGAGCCGCCGTGCCAACGAATAGCCGACGCGGAAATAGGCGTAGGCGTTGAACGCCGGCACCACTTCGCGCGCATAGCGCGCGACGGTCTCGCTCGCGACCGCGCCGGGCATGTTGTTCTCGGCCGCGTACTGCGCGGCGGCCGCCTGCACCGCGCGGTCGTGCACGAGCCGGTCGACGAGCACCTGGCGCTTGGTCAGCGTGAATTCGGGGATCTTGACGTCGAGGCGCGCGCCGAGTTCGTCGAGCACGCGGTTGACGCGCCGGCGGATGAACCAGCGTACGCTCGGCACCAGCAGCCGGTCGAGCGCCGCCCAGGCCGCGAATATCGCGATCAGGATCAGCAGCCAGAGCGGCAGCGAAACGGAGGACGTCACTTCTTCCGCTCCGCCTCAAGGGAGAGGAAGAGGAAGCGCCGCTGCATCGCGCGTCACGCGCCGGCCTTGGCCTTCTTCTTGTCGGCGTATTTCTTGCGTTCTTCCTCGACCAGCTCCTTCTTCGAGAGCTTGCCGATCATCGTCTTCGGCAATTGTGCGCGGAACTCGATCTCGCGCGGCAGCTCGTGCTTGCCGAGCGAGCCCTTGATCGAATCGATGATCTCTTTCTCGGTCGCGTTCATGCCGGTGCGCAGCTTCACGAACGCCTTCACCGCCTCGCCGTGATAGTCGTCGGGCACGCCGATGACGGTGCACTCTTCGACCGCCTTGTGCTCGTAGATGCGCTCCTCGACGTTGCGCGGGAACACCTTGAAGCCGCCCACCGCGATCATGTCCTTCAGGCGGTCGACGATGAACACGTAGCCGTCCTGGTCGATGAGGGCGACGTCGCCGGTGTGCAGGCGTCCGTCCATCAGCGTCTTGGCCGAGGCCTCCGGGTTCTTCCAGTAGCCCTTCATCACCTGCGGGCCCTCGATGCAGAGCTCGCCGCGCTCGCCGTAGGGCAGGACCTTGTGCGGATCCTCGCGGTCGGTGATCACGATCTTCGTGCCCGGCACCGGCAGGCCGATGGAGCCCGCCTTGTTCTGGCCCTCGATCGGATTGCAGCAGGCGATCGGCGAGCTTTCGGTGAGGCCGTAGCCCTCGACGAGCGTGCCGCCGGTGGCCTTCTCGAATTTCTGCTTCACCTCCACCGGCAGCGGCGCGCCGCCCGAGATGCAGCCCTGGATCGAGGTCATGTCGGTGGTGCCGGCGTTCTTGTGGCCGGAGATCGCCACGTACATCGTCGGCACGCCGTGGAAGATCGTCGGCTTTTTCTTGGGGATGATCTGCATCACCGCTTCCAGCTCGAAGCGCGGGATCATGATGATCTCGGCGCCGATGCGGATCGCACAGTTCATCACCGACGTCATCGCGAACACGTGGAAGAAGGGCAACACGCCCATCATGCGCTCGTGGCCCTCCTTGGCGGTGGGAAACCACGCGCGCGCCTGCTCGGTGTTGGCCCAGAGATTGAAGTGAGTGAGCATCGCGCCCTTGGGCGAGCCGGTGGTGCCGCCGGTGTATTGCAGCACCGCGATGTCTTCCTTGGGGTCGATCGTCACCGGCTGATAGGCGCCGTCATTTTTCACGAGGTCCTTGAAGCGCACGTGGCGGTCGTCCCACGCCACCTGCGCCTGATCCTTCTTCTTGACGATCGGATAGAGCAGGTTCTTCGGGAACGGCAGCGCGTCCTGGATGCCGCCCACGACGATCTTCTTGAGCCGGCTCGTGCCGAGCATCGCCTTGATCTTGGGGTAAAGCACTTCGAGGCCGAGCGTCACCATCACGTCGGTGTCGGAATCCTCGATCTGGTGCCGGATCTCGGGCTCGGAATAGAGCGGCGAGAAATTCACGACCGTGCCGCCGGCCTTGAGCACGGCGTAGTAGCAGATCACGAAATGCGGCGTGTTGGGCAGGAACAGGCCGACCTTCGTGCCCTTCTTGACGCCGATCTGCTGCAGGCCCTTGGCCGCGCGCGCGACGAGGCGGCCCAGCTCGGCGTAGTTGTATTTCTTGTCGAGGAAGTCGAGCGCGGGCCGGTCGGGAAAGCGCTGAACGGCCTGGTCGATGTTGTGATAGAGCGGCTTCGGCTCGAAGGTCTGGTCCCACTTGACGTTGCTGGGATAGCTCTTCAGCCACGGATAGGCGGGCGCGTCCATCGGATGGTCCTCCCGGAATTCCTTATCTTTGAGCGGATTGTGCCCGAGCCGTGATACGCCCGCAATCCGCGGTTCGCCCGATTTCAGAGGCCTGCGGCGGCCAGGCCGAGCAGCGCGGCGATCATCGGCGTGAGATTGCCGAGGCCTTCGAACTCGGCCTCGATCGCGAAGACCACATCGAGCGCTTCCCGCATCCGGCCCTGGCGCGCATGCCAGAGCGCGATCTCCGTGAGCGCCGACGGCGCCCGGCGCGCGTCGATGCGCTGGTCGCGGATCAGCGCCTTGGCCTCCTCGATGCGATCGAGGCGGGCGAGGGCGTATGCCGCCCATGCGTTCACGAGCGCGCCGGCCTTCGCCAGCGGGACGGGCCGGCCGCCGGTTCCGAGCACGATCTCGGTCTTGAGCAGCGCGTCGAGCCGCGCTCCGTCCTTCCGCTGGCCGGCGGCCTGCAAATGGGCGGCATAGGCCCAGACCGGGTCCGGCCGCGTCGGCCCTGCCGCAGGATCGATCGCCCAGACGTCCTCTGCCAGACCGGCCGCGGCCATCTCGGCCATCGTCAGTCCGAGCTCGGACGAGCTCTCGAGCCCTGGCGCCATCGCGCGGATCTGCCGGAGCGCCTCGGCGAACAGCGCGCGGTCCGCGGTGTGGCGCGCGATCGCCCGCGCCGCGCGATGGCCGAGCCTGCCTGCGGCGCGGAAGCGCTCGATTTCGGCGGCGTAGGTTGTGCCGTCGCCGCGGACATGGGCGACGATGGCCGCCGCCTCGCTGTGAATCGCATGGCGCCCGCCATAGGCGGCCAACGCCTCGAGCGCCGCCGCCGATCGCGCCGCGCCCGCGGCGACGATCACGCGGCCGATCGAATCGATGCGTGCATCGGCCTTCAGCAGGCCGAGCAGCCGCGTCTCGTGGCGCCGGTCGCCGGTGGCCGCAAGCAGCGCCGCGACCTGCTCGGCCTCGAACTCCGTGCGCGCCTGGATCCGCTTCTCCGCCTCGGCGATCAGGCAGGCGCGGTGGGGCGGCGCAAGGCACGGTATCGACGCCTGGAGCTTCTGTTCGGCCCCGAAGCGGGCGCGGATCTCGGCCGCTTGCGTCGCCTTCTCGCGGGCGTGGGCCGTGGACGAGAATTTCCGGGCGTATTCGTCGAGCGCCGCCACCGCCTTTGCGCGTTCGGCGATCCGCTCCGACAGGGCTGCGGTGTAGGGCGCCGCGGCGTGCGCCGACTCGATGCGAGACCAGGCTTCGTGCGCTGCGCGTTCGGCGCCCTCGTCGCCGCAGGCCGCCATCGACACCAGTGCGGCCGCCGCCGCCAACCATCGCAGCATGGTCCCGTTCCTCCTTGGCGGCGAAGCCGCCGCGCGGATATTACGCGTCCGTCGCCGGTCCCGCAGCAAGGTCCTTCACTCGTAGCGCAGCGCGTCGATGGGATCGAGCTTCGAGGCTTTGCGCGCCGGATAGAACCCGAAGAACACGCCGACCGCGGCCGAAAAGCCCACCGCCATCATGATCGCCTGCGGCTCGATCCGCACAGGCCAGTCCCCGGTCTGCGCGATCAGATGCGAGCCGC
>ERZ761602.4457-NODE-4457-length-17966-cov-7.170845_pt1 | contig 17966 bp, 15 predicted proteins | sample MGYA00512165_ERZ761602 | MGnify/ENA primary metagenome ERZ761602 (study PRJEB28899, sample SAMN02445085) | bioreactor sludge metagenome | biome: EBPR sludge; isolation source: Thorneside wastewater treatment plant | place: Australia: Brisbane, Thorneside... | reverse complement strand
GAGACGACGAAATGGACTTCAACAACGTGGAAGTGAAGGAAGTGGAAAAGGTCGCCGTGGAAGCCGATGCCATCCGTGAGCTTGCCGAACTGGAACTGGCCATCATCGGCGGCGGCTGCGGCGAAGTGATCATCGCCTAGACCAACGCACTCACCTAAAGGGAAAGGACGAAATGGACTTCAACAACATGGAAGTGAAGGAAGTGGAGAAGGTCGCCGTGGAAGCCGATGCCATCCGCGAGCTGGCTGACCTGGAACTGGCCATCATCGGCGGCGGCTGCGGCGAAGTGATCATCGCCTAGCCCCACACAAACCTACTGACAGGGAGACGACGAAATGGACTTCAACAACGTGGAAGTGAAGGAAGTGGAAAAGGTCGCCGTGGAAGCCGATGCCATCCGTGAGCTTGCCGAACTGGAACTGGCCATCATCGGCGGCGGCTGCGGCGAAGTGATCATCGCCTAGACCAACGCACTCACCTAAAGGGAAAGGACGAAATGGACTTCAACAACATGGAAGTGAAGGAAGTGGAGAAGGTCGCCGTGGAAGCCGATGCCATCCGCGAGCTGGCTGACCTGGAACTGGCCATCATCGGCGGCGGCTGCGGCGAAGTGATCATCGCTTAGCAAGCACGGCAAACTATTCGAGCGTAATCAGTCGGTACCTGGTGCTGATCGATTCGGTTCGGTGGCTGACCAGGACAATCGACTGGCCTCTTGAGATGAGCCCCTCGGAGATCTTCTCTTCGAGTGCCATATCAAGCTGATCGAAAGCCTCATCCAAAAACAGCACCTGCGGCCTTCTGTACAGCGCCCGCGCCAGCAGCACCCGCTGCTTCTGCCCTCCCGACAGGGCCGAACCCAGCGAGCCGACGATCGTGTTGTACCCCATGGGCATCGCGGCGATGTCCGCGTCGATCATCGCGAGACGGGCGCAATCGCGCACCCGCTCGGGATCGTGCTCCGGGTCGAAGAAGCTGATGTTGTCCTCGATGGTCCCCACGAAGAGCTGGTCGTCCTGCATCACCGCGCCGATGCGCCGGCGGTACTGCGACAGGTCCAGGTCCTTCAGGCTCCGGCCGTTCACCAGCACCGCCCCCTCGGTGGGCTCGAGCAACCCCACCAGCACCTTGATGAGCGTGGTCTTGCCGCATCCCGACGGCCCCACGATCGCCACCGATTCCCCCGGCCCCACGCTGAAGTCCACGCCCCGGAAGGCGAAGCCCTCCGGCCCGTACGCGTAGGCCACGCCCTTCGCCTCGATCGACAGCGGTCCTTCCGGGCGCTCGCCGGGCAGGGAAGGGCGCACCGGCTCCGGCTCGGCCAGCGCGATATCGGCGATGCGCTCGGCGTGCAGGTCCAGCATGCGGAAGTCGTTCCACTTCTCCACCAGCGCGTTCACCCGCCCCAGGAAGACCAGCTTGAAGCCGATGAAGGCGTAGAGCATGCCCACCGAGAAGCGCCCCTCCATCACGGCGAGGGCCCCCAGCCAGATGACCGCCACGTTCTCCAGCCCGAAGACCAGGGCCGCGGCGCCGCGCTGGGCGATGCCGACGTTCTGCACCTTCACGCCGGCGTTCACCTGGTCCACCACCAGGTTCTGGTAAGCCGACCGCCGCTCGTTCTCGCGCAGGTTGAGCTTGATGGCCATCATGCCGCGCAGCGTCTCGATGAAGTGCGTGCCGCTCTTGGCCTCGTGGGAGAGCTGCTCGTCCGTGGCGTGGCGCTGCGGGTAGTAGAGGACCCAGCGGATCGCCACGTAGAGCAGGGCCGCGGCCACCACCACCGCCGTGAGCGTGGCGCTGTACCAGGCCATCACGGCCAGGGTCAGCACGATCATGATGCCGTCCACCACCGTCTCGACGAAGGTGGTGGTCAGCGTGCGCTGCACCGCGTCCACGCTCCTGAACTTGGAGACGATGTCGCCGATGTTGCGCTTCTCGAACCACGCCAGCGGCAGGCGCACGAGGTGCGTGAAGAGCGTGGAGAGCAGGCGCAGGTTCAGGTTCGTGGACAGGTACACGCCCACCCAGGCCCGCACGCTCTGCACTGCCACGGTGATGACGACCAGGGCCGCGAAGGCGATGCCCAGCACGGTGAGCAGGTCCCGGTCGCGTCCCACGATCACGCGGTCCACCACCAGCTGCAGGAAGAAGGGCATCGCGATGGCGAAGACCTCCAGCGCGAGCGACAGGACGAGGATCTGCGCGAGCGTGCCCTTGAGCCCCGTGGCCACCCCCAGCAGCTGCGTCGCGCTCACCTTCTCGCGCTCGTCGCGGGGGTTGAAGCTCGCCGTGGGCGTGAACTCCATCGCCACGCCCGTGTAGTGGCGCGAGGCCTCCTCCAGCGTGAGGGTGCGCCGGCCCCGGGCCGGGTCGTGCACCGTGATGCGCCGGCCCTTGGCGGCCACCAGCACCACGAAGTGGTTCATGTCCCAGTGCAGCACCGCCGGGCGCTGCAGCTTGCCCAGGGCCTCCAGCGGCGCCTGCACTCCGCGGGCGGACAGGCCCATGCCCTCGGCGATGCGGGCGAGGTCCTTGAGGGTGACGCCCTTCAGGGACGTGGCGAGGCGCATGCGCATCGCCGAAAGATCCGTGAGGTAGCCGTGGTAGGAGGCGACCATCGCCAGGCACGCGATGCCGCATTCCGGCGCCTCGCTCTGCAGGACGACCGGCACGCGCCGGCCGAAGAGACCGGCCATCAGAGCCTCCCCCGCAGTTGCAGCACGGGCTCGAAGAGCCATTCGAGCAGCGTGCGCCGCTCGAGCAGGATGTCGGCGTTGACGAGCATGCCGGGCCTCAGGGGGATCTCGTTGCCCAGCGCGGCCACCGACTGGCGCTCGAGCTTCACGTCCACGCGGTACACGGGCTCCTTCACGGTGAGGGGGCCGAGCTTGTCGCCGGGCGACCAGACGGAGCGGCTGATCTCCGTCACCGTCCCCTGGTACTGCCCGAAACGCTCGTGGGGGAAGGCTTCGTAGCGAAGCACCACGGCCTGGCCCTTCTGGATGAAGCCGATGGCCCGCGTGGGCACCAGCAGCTCGGCGTGCAGGCCGCTGCCCTTGGGCAGCACGGTGGCGAGCGGCGCGTCGGCCGCCACGGATTGGCCCGCCGTCACGGCGATGTTGGTCACGGTCCCGTGCACGGGCGCCTTGATCAGGGTCTCGCGCCGGGCCTGGGCGCCGGCGAGGCTCTCCTGCAGCTCCGAAAGCTGGCGCTCCACCTGGTCCACCTGCCCGCGGCTCTTGAGCTGCAGCGACGGCTCCTCGAGCTTCGCGGCGGACAGGTCCCGTTCGATCTGGGAGCGCGTGCGCCGGAGGGCCTGCAGCTTGATCTCCTGCTCCGTCACCTCGTCCTGCTTCTGGCGCACCACCAGGTCCGAGACGAACTTCTCGCCGGCGAGCTGCTGGTAGCGGGCGGCCTGCTCGCGGGCGCTCTTCACACGCGTGTCCTGCAGGCGGATCTCGCGGTCGGCCTGGGCGATCTCGCCTTCCAGGTCCTTCACGCGCTTCCTGACCTGGGCCACCTGCTGCTCGCCCAGCTCGCGCAGCTGGGCCTGCTCGCGCTCGAGCAGCAAGCGGCGGCTCGCGAGCTCCTGGGCGCTCGTCTCCGCGGCGGCGCGGTCGTAGGCGATGCGGGCGATGGGGGCGCCGGCGGCCACCTCGTCGCCTTCCTTGATGAGCAGGTCGGCGACGCGACCCGCCTCCGGGATCAGTACGCGGGCGGCCCCCACGTCGAGGGCGAGGCTGCCTTCCACGCGCTCGCGGCGGGTGTACTGGCCCCAGATCGCCACGGCGAGCAGGATCGCGGCGATGGCGGCGGCGAGCAGCGTGTAGACCCAGTAGGCGACGGGGCGGGCGAGGGTGGTCTCGCCCAGGTACTTCTCGCGCTGGGCGTCGATGGCTTCCTGGCGGAAGAGGCCGCGGCTCATCGGGCGCGGTCCCGGCGGTGTCGGCGCCGGGTGGAAGGGTGGCGTTGCATGCGGCCCGATTGTAAGCCATGCCCCCACGCGAACCCGGGCATCGAAAGGGGGGCTTGCGCTTTTTTGCGGACAGGTGATAATGTTTTCACCATGAGCGATCTCACCGCCCGGCAAGCCGAAATCCTCGCCTTCATCCGCGACCACCTCGCCTCCGAGGGCCGCCCGCCCACCCGGCCGGAGCTGGCCGCGGCCTTCGGCATCGCCTCCACCAACGGCGTGCACAAGCACTTGATGGCACTGGCGGCCAAGGGCGCCATCGAGCTCATCCCCAACGCCGCCCGGGGTATCCGCCTGCTGCAGGAACTCGGCCTGCCCCTCGTGGGCCGCGTGGCGGCCGGCAGCCCCATGCTCGCGCTCGAAAACGTCATGGGCCGCTACCCGGTGGATCCCTCGCTCTTCAATCCCCGGGCCGATTACCTGCTGCAGGTGCGCGGCCTCAGCATGCGGGACGAAGGCATCCTCGACGGCGACTGGCTCGTGGTCCACCGCACCTCCCAGGCCCGCAACGGCCAGATCGTCGTGGCCCGCCTGGGCAACGACGTCACGGTCAAGCGCCTCAAGGTGCGCGGCTCCAAGGCGGAACTCATCCCCGCCAACCCAGATTTCCAGACCCTCCACCTCGATCTCGACCGCGACCCGCTGGAAATCGAAGGCATCGCCGTGGGCGTCATCCGCAACCTGAGCGCGGCCCATCCCCCGGCGCCGCGCGGCCGCATCGTCCGACACGCATGAGCGCGCTTCCCGATCCCTCGCGCCTTCCGGGCGTCTGGCGCGGCGGCAGCCTGGATGCCTCCGTGCCTCCGGGCATTCCCACGGGCCACGCGCGGCTCGACCTGGAATTGCCCGGCGGTGGCCTGCCGCCCGCGGGCCTGGTGGAGGTGCTTCACGACAACGTGGGCCTGGGGGAGGTCTCGCTGCTTTCGGGCGCGCTCGCCCACCTCGCGCGCGAAGGCCGCGCCATCGCCTGGGTCAACCCGCCACATCTGCCTTACGCCCCGGCCCTGGCGGCCATGGGCGTCCCGCTCGAAGCTTGCCTGGTGGTCCGCCCCGCCTCGCCCGAAGACACGCTCTGGTCCGCGGACCAGGCGCTGCGTTCGGGTGCGTGCGGGGCGGCTCTTTTGTGGCTGCCCCCGCGGGTGGATTACGCCAGCCTTCGCCGCCTGCACCTCGCGGCGGAAGCCGGCCGCACCCTCGCGGTCCTCTTCCGGCCCGCCTCCTGCCTCGCCCAAACCTCGCCCGCGCCCCTTCGCCTCGTCGTCACGCGCCGCGGGCCGCACCTCGCGCTCTCCATCCCCAAGCGCCGGGGCCCTCCGCTTTCTTCCGCCTTCACGCTGCGCCATCCCGGCCTTCCCGCCGCCCTCGCGGCCTGAAGGCGCACACCGCCATGCTCTGGATCGCGCTCGAATTGCCCGCATTGCCCCTGCAACTCGCGGAGCGCGCCAGCGAATCGGCGCCGCCCCTCGCCATCACGCAGGGTCCGGCGGAGCGTCCCTGGATCGCCTGCGCCAACTCGGCGGCCCGCGAGGCCGGCGTACAAGAGGGCATGACGCTCGCCGCCGCCCGGGGCCTGTGCGCGGCGCTGCGGGCCCTGCCGCGCGACGAAGCGCGCGAAAAGGAAGCCCTCGAGCGCCTCGCGGGCTGGGCCGCGCAGTACACGCCGGCCGTCAGCCTCGAGCCCGCGGGCCTCGTGCTGGAGGTCTCGGCCAGCCTTCGCCTCTTCGGGGGGATGGGCCGGCTCCTTGGCACGCTGCGGGAGGGCATCCGTCGCCTGGGCTTCAGCGCCATGGTGGGCGTCGCCCCCACGCCCATGGCCGCGCGGCTCTTCGCCCGGGCCTCGGCGCAGGGGCTGCCGGTGCGCCCCTGCACGGCCCAGGCCGATCTCCCCGCGCGCCTCGCCAACCTTCCCGTGTTCCTGCTGGATTGGGAGCCCGGCGTGGCCGATCGACTGGCGGAGCTCGGCATCGTCCGCCTGAAGGACGCGCTGGCCCTGCCGCGCGACGGTCTCGCGCGCCGCTTCGGGCCCTCCGCCGTGGGCCTGCTCGATCGCCTCACCGGCCGCGCGCCGGATCCGCGCCGCCCCCACGCACCGCCGCCGCGCTACCGCGCCCGGCTCGAGCTGCCGGCGGAAGCCGATGGTGTCGAGGCCATCCTTTTTCCGCTGCGCCGCCTGCTGGCGGAAATGGAAGGCACCCTTCGCGGCCACGGGGCGGGCGTGGACAGGCTCGACCTGCGCCTGGAGCACGGGGCCCGCGCGGTCACCTGCCTTTCCCTCGCCTTTCCCAATGCGGAAAGGGAAACGGATTTCATCCTTTCCATCGCCCGCGAACGCCTCGGCCGCACCACGCTGCCGTCCACCACCGTCGCCCTCGGCCTTTCAGCGGAGCGCCTGCTGCCCTACGCCCCGCGGGAAGGCACGTGGCTCCCGGGGCGCGAGGAGCGCGCCGTCGGCCGCGCCCGCCTGCACGAGCGCCTCGCGGCCCGCCTGGGCCCGGGCCGCGTCTTCGGCATCGCGCTCGCGGACGACCACCGGCCGGAGCGGGGGTGGCAATCCGGCGCGGCCCGCGGGCGGCTCGCCCCCGGCGCGGGTTCGCGCCCCGTCTGGCTCCTGCAGCGCCCCCAGCGCCTCGTGTGCGGCGAAACGGGCCCCAGCCTCCAGGGTCCGCTCGCGCTGCGCTCGGGCCCGGAGCGCATCGAGGCCGGCTGGTGGGACGGCGCCCCCGTCAGCCGCGATTACTTCGTGGCCGCCAATCCCACCGGCGAAACCCTCTGGATCTACCGCGAGCGCCGCGATCCCGGCGCCTGGTACCTGCACGGCCTGTTCGCCTGAAGGCTCCCGCGCCATGGCGCCGGGCTACGCGGAGCTTCACTGCCTTTCCAACCACACCTTCCTGCGGGGGGCATCGGACCCGGAGGAACTCGTCGCCACCGCCCATGCCCTGGGGTACGGGGCCCTCGCGCTCACCGACGAGTGTTCCGTCTCGGGTGTCGTCCGCGCCCATGTCGCGGCCAAGCGGATCGGGCTGCCCCTCATCGTCGGCACGGAACTGCGCCTGGATGGCGGCCTTCGCCTCGTGCTGCTGGCCGAAAGCCTCGCGGGCTACGAGCAGCTCTGCGAGCTCGTCACCCACGCCCGCCGGGCCGCGCCCAAGGGGCGCTACCGCCTCGCCCGCACGGATTTCCCCGCCCATCCCGAAGGCCTCGTGGCCCTGTGGTTGCCGGGGGAGGGCGCGGCGGTGGAGGAGGGCGCATCCGTGGAGGAGGGCGTCTGGGTCCGGGATCGCTTTCCCGGCGCCGCCTGGCTCGCGGTGGAACTTCACCGCGGCCCGGACGATCGCGCCCGTCTCGACTCGCTCCTCGCCCTCGGCCACCGGACGGGCTTGCCGCCCGTGGCCGCCGGGGACGTGCACATGCACGAAAAGCGCCGCAAGCGCCTGCAGGATGTCCTCACGGCCATCCGCCTGGGCGTGCCGGTCGCGCAGGCCGGCCGGCACCTGCATCCCAACGCCGAGCGGGTGCTGCGCCCCCTCGCGCACCTCGCGGCCGCCCATCCGCCGGCACTCCTCGCCGCCACGCTCGACATCGCCGCCCGCTGCGCCTTCCGCATCGACGGGATCCGCTACGAATACCCGGCGGAGCTGGTGCCCCCCGGCCGCACGCCCGCGAGCCACCTGCGCCACCTCACGCAGGAGGGCCTCGCGCGCCGCTACCCCGAAGGCGCACCGGCCCCGGTCCGGGCCACGGTGGAGCACGAGCTCGCCCTCATCGAGGAACTCGGCTACGAGCCCTTCTTCCTCACCGTGCACGACACCGTGGTCTTCGCCCGCTCCCGGGGCATCCTGTGCCAGGGGCGCGGTTCGGCCGCCAATTCCGCCGTCTGCTACTGCCTGGGCATCACGGAGGTGGACCCGGGCCGCATGTCGGTCCTGTTCGAGCGCTTCATCTCCCGCGAGCGCAACGAGCCCCCGGACATCGACGTCGATTTCGAGCACCAGCGCCGCGAGGAGGTCATCCAGTACCTCTACGCCAAGTACGGGCGCGAGCGGGCGGCCCTCACGGCGGTGGTCATCACCTACCAGCCCCGCAGCGCCCTGCGGGACGTGGGCAAGGCCCTGGGGCTGTCCCTCGACCAGGTGGACCTGCTCTCGCGCTCGGTCTCGTGGTGGGACCGGCCCGATACCCTCGCGCAGCGCTTCGCGGAGGCCGGCTTCGACCCCGCCAACCCGTTGATCGCGCAGGTGACGGAACTCGCGCGGGAGCTGGTGGGCTTTCCCCGGCACCTCTCCCAGCACCCCGGCGGGTTCGTGATCGACAACCGGCGGCTCTCCCGCCTCGTGCCCATCGAGAACGCCACCATGCCCGGGCGCACCGTCATCCAATGGGACAAGGACGACCTCGATGCCCTGGGCCTGCTCAAGGTGGACGTGCTGGGCCTCGGGATGCTCTCGTGCATCCGCCGGGCGCTGGACCTCGTGAACGGCTTCCGGGGCACGGCGCTCACGATGGCGGACATCCCGGCCGAGGATCCCGAGACCTACGCCATGGCCCAGCGGGCCGACACCCTCGGGGTCTTCCAGATCGAGTCCCGGGCCCAGATGGCCATGCTGCCGAGGCTCAAGCCCGCCTGCTTCTACGACCTGGTGATCGAGGTGGCCATCGTCCGTCCGGGCCCGATCATGGGGAAGATGGTCCATCCCTACCTGCGGCGCCGGCAGGGCAAGGAGGCCGTCTCCTATCCCAGCCCGGCGGTTCGGGGGGTGCTCGAGCGCACCCTGGGCGTCTCCATCTTCCAGGAGCAGGTGATGCAACTCGCGGTGGTGGCCGCGGGTTTTTCCCCGGGCGAGGCGGACCAGCTCCGGCGCGCGATGGCGGCCTGGAAGCGCCGCGGGGGGCTGGAGCCTTTCCGGGAAAAGCTCCTCGCGGGCATGCGGGACCGGGGCTACACCCAGGCCTACGCCGAGCAGATCTACCAGCAGATCCAGGGCTTCGGCGAATACGGCTTCCCGGAATCCCATGCCGCCAGCTTCGCCCTGCTGGTCTACGTCTCGGCCTGGCTCAAGCGCCACGAGCCCGCGGCCTTCGCGGCGGCACTGCTCAACAGCCAGCCCCTGGGTTTCTACAGCCCGTCCCAGATCGTCCAGGACGCCCGTCGCCACGGGGTCGAGGTGCGCCCGGCCGACGTCACCGCGAGCGATTTCGATTGCACGCTGGAGCCGGCGGCGGACGGAAATCCCGCCATCCGGCTCGGCCTGCGGCTCGTGAACGGACTTAAAGCTGAATCTGCGGAAAGAATCGCAATGTCAAGAAAAGAAAAGGCTTTTGATTCAACAGAAGCCCTCGCTCAAAGGGCCGCCCTGGACCGACACGACCTGCGCTGCCTCGCCCGGGCTGATGTGCTGGCGGGGCTCGCCGGCCACCGGCGAGCCGCGCTGTGGACCACCCAGGGCATCGAAAGCCCGCCGCCGCTGGGTCTCGAAATCGCCCCGGATCATGCCCCGGCCCCGGTCCGGCCGCTTTCGGAGGGCGAAGAGGTCACGGGCGACTACGCCCACCTCGGGCTCACCCTCCGGCGCCATCCGCTCGCCATCCTTCGGCCCCAGCTGGACCAGCGGCGCCTCGCCACGGCCGGGCAGGTGGCCGACAGCCGCCACGGCCAGTGGATCCGGGCCGCGGGACTCGTGACTTGCCGCCAGCGCCCGTCGACGGCGAGCGGCGTGCTGTTCATGACGCTGGAGGACGAAACGGGCTACGTGAACCTCGTCGTCTGGTCGGACCTGGTGGAGAAGAACCGCGCCACGATCCTTCGCTCGCGGTTGCTCGCCGTGGCGGGAAAAGTGCAGCGCGAGGGGCTGGTGGTGCATGTCCTCGCGCAGCGCTTCCGGGATCTCACGCCGATGCTCGGTGAGTTGAGGACGCAAAGCCACGACTTCCACTGATTTGTCAGATTTGCATCGCAGGGCATTGTCTCAAAAGGATTTAGATGATGTTTTTTTGGGAAATACCGCCCCGAAACCCACCCATGCGTACCGCGTATAATTTGTATTATGTAAAATATTGTCTGCCTGCCCATCCAAGGCACTTCACCTGCATCAAAGGCCCCTAAAGATCCCTGCGCCGTTGCCGTTAACCCAACGATTATCCCCCGCCACACGCCAAGGAACCCATGGCCCACGAAGCCCACGGCAGCGAATACGTCCTCGACGAAAACGAAGTGATCATCACCCGGACCGATACCCGGAGCTACATCACCTACGCCAACGACGGATTCATCCGCAGCTCGGGCTACAGCCTCGAGGAAGTCATGGGCCAGCCCCAGAACCTGGTCCGGCACCCCGACATGCCGAAAGCGGCCTTCGCCGACCTCTGGAAGACCATCCGTGCCGGCAAGCCCTGGACCGGCATCGTGAAGAACCGGCGCAAGAACGGCGGCTTCTATTGGGTCCGCGCCAACGTCACCCCCGTCCTCACGAACGGCCAGATCACCGGGTTTCTCTCGGTACGCCTCAAGCCCTCCCGCGAGGAAATCGCGGCCGCATCGTCCCTCTACGCGCGCATGCAGGCGGGCACCCTGCGCGGTGTCCGGCTCGAGGGCGGCGAACTCCTGCGCACCGGCATCGGTGCCCTGCTGGACTGGCCTGGTCGACTGCCCCTCGGTACCCGCGCAGCCGCCGGGATGGGCGCCGTCATGGCGTTGCTCGCGGGGGTTGCCGGCGTCGTGATCGCCCATCGCGCCGCCCTGCCCTCCGGCGCCGTCACGGGCGCGCTGGCCGGCCTTGGCGCGGCGGCAGCCCTCAGCCTCTTTTCCCTGGTCCGGCTCGTCCGGGCCGTCGCCTCGCCGGTCGATGCGCTCGCCGACACCGCCCGCCGCGTCCTCGCCGGCGATCTTCGCGCCCAGTTCCCGGAGCGGGGCGATGCCGCCATCGCGGGCCTCGCGAAGACCCTGAACCAGATGAACGCGAAGATCGTGGGCATCGTCTCGGACGCCCACACCAGCATCGACGTGGTGCGCAGCGCCGCCCTAGAGCTCGAGAAGGGCAACCACGACATGTCCTCGCGGACCGAGGAGCAGGCAGCCAGCCTCGAGCAGACGGCCGCCTCCATGGAGCAGATCACCTCCACCGTGAACCAGAGTGCCGAAAGCGCCCGGCAGGCCAACCAGGTCGCCGGCAAGGCCACGGAGGTCGCCACCCGCGGCGGCGAGGCCTTCGAGCGCATGACGGGCACCATGGACGCCCTCACCCAGACCAGCCGGAAAGTGGTGGACATCGTCGGCGTCATCGACGGGATTGCCTTCCAGACCAACATCCTGGCCCTCAACGCCGCGGTCGAGGCCGCCCGGGCCGGCGAACAGGGCCGCGGCTTCGCGGTCGTGGCCGCCGAGGTGCGCACGCTCGCCCATCGCTCGGCCACCGCGGCGAAGGAAATCAAGGCGTTGATCGGCGATTCCGTGGCGCGCGTGGACGACAGCGCCCGCATCGTCACGGAGGCCGGAAGCTCCCTGGGCGAGATCCTGGGACAGGTGCGCCGCGTGACGGACCTGATCGGCGAGATCAGCCACGCGGCCCTCGAGCAGTCCACGGGCCTCGGCCAGGTGAACCAGGCCGTCTCCCAGCTCGACCAGGTGACGCAGGGCAACGCGGCCCTCGTCGAGCAGACCGCCGCCTCCGCCTCCAGCCTCAAGGCGCAGGCCGACCGTCTCGCGGACGCCGTCGCGATCCTGCACCTGCGCTAGCCGCGCGGGGCGCGAAGCCCCGCCGTTCATTCCGCGCTAGTGCTTGTGCCCCTTGTGGTCGTGGCCACCGCCCTTGGCCGCGAGCGGCGTGAACTTGGCGGCGATCGGCGCCGGTTCCCCCGGCAGAATCAGGACCACGTCCACCTTCATGGTGGGCGTGCGGCCGAAGGCCCCCTTGCCTTCGAGCGTGCCCTCCCCCGCGGGCTTGAGCTCCACCAGGCCCTTGCCCCCACCCGATATGACCGTCGCCCGGGCCGATGCGCCCTTGACGTCGACTGCCCGGTCCTTCAGGTCGGCCACGTGCAGGCGCAGAACCTGCCCGTCCACCACCAACTCCAAGTGATGTTTCGGCGTGTCCACGAGGTGACCGCCGCGCGGTCCCTTTTCCGCCGCCATGACGGCGATGGGAGCGACGCAAAGCACGAGCATTCCTGCTAACCGATTGATACGACGCATTTCGACCGCCTTTCATGCAACTGGATTGCGTCCATGATGCCACGGTCCCGGGCGGTCGCGCACGCGCCCCCTTGCAAATCATTCGCATCGCGGTAAAATAGTTCGCATTAGAACTATCTGGGCGATTCCTGATGTCCAAGTGCCTCGTCATCCCCGTGCTGCGGGAACTGGTGCGCTGCTACCAGGCCTTCGAGCGCCTCTCGGTTTCCCACATCCGCGAGACCGGCCTCACCGCGCCCCAGTTCGACATCCTCGTCACCCTGGGCAACACCGATGGCATGACCTTCAAGGAGCTCGGACAGCGCACCCTCATCACCAAGGGCACCCTGACGGGCGTCGTCGATCGTCTCGAGGCCCGCGGCCTCGCCCGTCGCGAGGCGAGCGCGAAGGACGGCCGTTCCACTGTCGTTCGCCTCACGCCCGAGGGCGAGTCGCTCTTTTCCCGCGTCTTCGAGCCCCACCTCGCCTTTCTCGCGCCGGCCTTCGAAACCTTGCCGGATGCCGCCCGCACGGACCTGGAGCGGCACCTGCGCACGTTGCGCGGAAGCTTCGAGACCCGCCTCGCCGCGTTCGAAACGCCTGCGGAGGCCGCGTGAGCGCGCCCACCCGCTACGGCAACACGGCCATCGCGTTGCACTGGATCGCGGGCCTCGCGATCCTCGCCAATCTCGCGTTCGGCCTCTACATGGTCGACCTGCCCCTGTCGCCCGCGAAGCTGCGCTACTACTCCTGGCACAAGTGGGCGGGCGTCGCGATCTTCGTGCTGTCGGCGGCGCGGCTCGCCTGGCGCCTCCGGCATCCGGCGCCGGCCCTGCCGGACGCGATGCCCGCGTGGCAGCGCCGCGCGGCGCAAGCTTCGCACCACGTGCTGTACGCCCTGTTCTTCGCCGCGCCCCTGTCCGGCTGGCTCTTCAGCTCCGCCGCCGGCTTCCAGACGGTCTTCCTCGGCATCCTCCCCATTCCCGACCTGCTCGCGAAGAACCGGGAACTCGCCGACGTCCTCAAGATCGTCCACCGCACGATCACGTGGAGCCTCGCGGGCGTCGTCGCCCTCCACGTGGCCGCGGCGATCAAGCACCACGTCGTCGATCGGGACGACGTGCTCTCCCGCATGCTGCCCTTCATCCGCCCCCGGAGTTCCTGACCATGCGCCTCGCCATCGCGTTGCTCGCCACCGCCCTCGCCGCCTCCGGGCCGGCGCTCGCCCAATCGCCCCAGCGCATCCAGCCCGACAAGAGCCAGATCCGCTTCGCCTTCAAGCAGATGGGCGTCGCCGTCGAGGGACGCTTCCGCAAGTTCGACGGCCAGGTGGCGTTCGACCCGAAGAAGCCCGAGGCGACGAAAGCCGAATTCGAGGTGGAACTCGCCTCCATCGACCTGGGCAACGCCGACGGCGAGATCGAGGCGAAGCGAAAGCCCTGGCTCTCGGTGGAGGCCTTCCCCAAGGCGAAATTCGCCGCCGGCAGCGTGAAGTCCACGGGCCCGGGCCGCTTCGAGGCGACCGGCACCCTCACGATCAAGGGCGTCTCGCAGCCCGTCACCGCGCCCTTCGCCCTCGTCGAGGCCGGCGGCCTTCGCACCGTGGAAGGCACCTTCCTGCTGAAGCGCCTCGCGTTCCGCATCGGCGAGGGCGCCTGGTCCGATACCGACACCGTCGCCGACGAGGTCACCGTCCGTTTCAAATTCGTCACCGCCGTACCCAAGTAGCCATCCACGCCAACCCAGGAGACAGACCCATGAAGAAGAACGTCCTCGCCGCCCTCGTGGCCGGTGCCCTCGTCACGCTGCCCGCCGCCGCGGCCGAGTCCTATTCCCTCGACGCGCGCCACACCTTCCCGAGCTTCGAGGTGCTGCACCTGGGCTACTCGCTCCAGCGCGGCCGCTTCAACAAGACCTCGGGCAAGATCACGCTCGACACCGCCGCGAAGAAGGGTGCCGTCGACATCACGATCGACGCGGCCAGCGTCGACACCGGCCTCGACAAGCTCGAGGAGCACCTGCGCGGCGAGGACTTCTTCAACGTCGCCAAGCACCCGACGATCACCTTCAAGGGCGACAAGTTCGCCTTCGAGGGCGACAAGGTGAAGAGCGTCGCGGGCACCCTCACGATGCTCGGCGTCGCGAAGCCCGTCACCCTCACCGCGACGCATTTCGCCTGCGCCGACCACCCGATGGCCAAGAAGAAGGCCTGCGGCGGCGATTTCGTCGCCACCGTGAAGCGCACCGACTTCGGCATGAAGTACGCCGTGCCCGCCGTCGCCGATGAGGTGACGCTGCGCATCCAGGTCGAGGCATTCAAGGACTAGCGCCCCAAGGCACCCGGCGAGGGGCCCCCGCCCCTTGCCGATGGTGGCTCTCCCCCGCGAGAATCGGGCCATGCTCCAGGCCCACTTCTCGCGCTTCTTCGCGGCCAATCCCGGTTGGCTCCACTTCGCGGCCCACAGCCACCATCCGTGGCCGGACGCCACCGAGGCCGCGCAGCGGCAGGCCTGGGTCGACGGCGCCACCCTCGCCGACCGCAAGTGGACTCGCGTGATGGGCGAGGTGCTGCCGGCCGCGCAGCGCCACGTCGCCCGCCTCGCGGGCCTGTCCGATTCCGGACAGGTCGCCTTCGCGCCGAACACCCACGAGTTCGTGCTGCGGCTCCTGTCGTGCCTGCCGTCGGGGCGCCCCGCGCGCGTGCTCGCCTCGGCCCACGAGTTCCACAGTTTCCGCCGGCAGGTGCGCCGGCTCGCCGAGGACGGCCTCGTCGAGCTGGAGGAAGTGCCGGGCTCGCCCTGGGGCGATTTCGAGGCGCGCTTCGCCGCGCGCGTCGCGGCCTCGGCGCCGGACCTCGTCTTCGTCTCGCAGGTCTTCTTCGATTCCGGCTTCGTCGTGCGGGACCTCGCGCGCATCGTGGCGGCGGCGCCACCGGAGGCGCTGGTCGCGATCGACGGCTATCACACCTTCTGCGCCCTGCCCGTCGACCTCTCGTCGATCCACCGTCGCGCCTTCTGGATGGCGGGGGGCTACAAGTACGCGATGTCGGGGGAAGGCTGCTGCTTTCTCGCGATCCCGCCGGGCTGCGACCTGCGGCCTCGGGACACCGGCTGGTATGCGGCCTTCGACCGGCTGGCGGCGGCAGCGGGCGATCGCACGGGCTACGCCGAAGGCGCCCACCGCTTCTGGGGCGCGACGTTCGATCCGTCGGGCCTGTACCGATTCGTCGCCGCGATGGACTGGCTCGTCGCGACGGGTGTCGCCATCGGGGACATCCACGCGCATTCCCACGCGATGCAGTCCCGGTTTCTCGAAGGCCTCGGCGGGCTCGGACTGGAGGGCCTGCGCCCCGATGACCGGGTGCTGCCCGAGGGCGTGCCCCGCGGCAATTTCCTCGCCTTCGAGCGGGAGGACGCGCAGGACCTGCACGCGAAGCTGCTCGCAGCGGGCATCTACGTGGACCGGCGCGACCGCCGGATCCGCTTCGGTTTCGGTGCCTACCACGACGAGGCCATGGTCGATCGCCTGCTCGAGACGCTCGCGCGCACCCTCCGCTAGAATCGCCGCACCACCCGCCCGCCCCTAGCCGATCCCATGGTCCGCCGCATCGCCTGGTTCCTCGCCCTCGCGGGCGCCGTGCCCTTTCTCGTCGCGACGGCGGCGCTCTTCGTCTCCGACGCCTCGTCCGTTCGCGTGCCCGCGATCGCCGCGCTGGTGACCTACTCGGCAGTGATCCTGTCGTTCCTGGGCGGCATCGAATGGGGGCTCGCGATCCGGGACGAGACGGGCAACGAGACCACGCGCGTCGCGGCGCTCGGCCTGAGCGTGGTGCCTTCCCTCGCCGCGTGGGCGGTGCTGTGGCTCCCGTCGCCCCATTGGCAGGTCGGCGCGGCCCTCGCCATCTTCGTGGCGGTGTGGGGCGCGGACCAGTGGATGGCCTCGCGCGGGCTCCTGCCCGTGTGGTTCATCGACCTGCGCACGGCCGTGAGCGCCGTGGTGGCCGCGATCCTCGCGATCGCGCTGGTGGGCCTCTAGCGCAGGCGACGCGTCAGCGCCGCTTGCCGGCGCCGGGCTTCACCCAGCGCGCGAGCCAGTCGAAGAACTCGCCGTACCACAGGCGCGAATTCTGCGGCTTGAGGATCCAGTGGTTCTCGTCCGGGAAGAAGACGAGGCGCGCGGGCACCTCGAGCCCCTTGAGCGTGTTGTAGTACGCGAGGCCCTGCCCGTCCGGCACCCGGTAGTCGAGCAGGCCGTGGATCACGAGCGTCGGCGTCTTCATGCGCCCGGCGACGGCGCGGGGATTCTGCCGGTCCACGCGCCGGGGATCGTCCCAGTACCAGGCGCCCAGTTCCTTCGGGTGCCAGTACCAGGCGTCGTCGGCGAACATCGCGACCCAGTCGAAGCAACCGGCGTGGCACACGTAGGCCTTGTAGCGGTCGGTGTGGCCGTTCATCCACGCGACCATGTAGCCGCCGTAGCTGCCGCCCGCGGCGAGCAGCCGCCTGCGGTCGATGTAGCCCGCCTTCAGCAGGAAATCCGTGCCGGCCTCGACATCGGCCAGCTCGCGCTTGCCCCATTCGGCGTTGATCGACTCGACGAACGCCTGCCCGAACGACGACGAGCCGTGGTAGTTCACGCAGGCGACCACGTAGCCCTGCGCCGCGAAGACGTGGTTGTTCCAGCGGAAGTGGAAGTTGTCGCCCCACACCGAGTGCGGGCCGCCGTGGATGTTGTGCAGCAGCGGCCACTTGCGCTTCGGGTCGAAGTCCGGCGGGTAGATCACCCACATCTGCACCTTCTCGCCTTTCCAGCCGCGGATCTCGAACTCGCGAACCTCGCCGAGCCGCACGCCCGCCATCACGTCGTCGTTGAAGCGGTCGATGCGGCGCTCGCCGCGGGCAGGGTCGGTGAAGAACACGGCCGGCGGCGTGCCCATGGTGTTCCTCACGAACGCGATCCCGCCCGCCCCCACGGTGAAATCGGTGACCGTGCCGCCGAGCGCGGCGACCTCGGGCTCGCCGTCGCCCAGCCGCCAGCGCCACGCGTGGGTGCGCCCGCGGTCCTCCGCGGCGAAGACAAGAGACTCCGAGCCCGCCTCCCAAGCCACGGGAGCGTGGACGCTGCGGTCCCAGGCCGCGGGCATCGGCTTCATCCTCCCCGAGCCGCGATCCAGCAGCGCGATGCGGGTCTCGGCGACGGGGCTGCGCCGCAGGTCCCGCGTGAGGACGGCGAGCCACTTGCCGTCCGGCGAGTAGCTCGGGCCCTCGTGGTCCAGGCGCGAGCCCTTCGTGAGCGTGCGGAAGCGCTTCTCCCGGAGGTCGAGCGCGACGATGTGGTGCTCGTGGTCGAAGCGCTTGGACTCCTCCGGGTCGAAGGTGAACGCGATCTCGCGCCCGTCGGGCGAGATGTCGTAGTGGTGCGCCGCCGGATCGGCCCGCGGCAGCTCGTAGGGCGTGCCGGCGAAGAGGTCCACGATGCGCTGCGAGCGCACGTCCGCCACGAAAAGGCGCGGCACGCGGCCGTCGGAGAGCCAATGGTCCCAGTAGCGGTAGGCCTCGTGCTCGACCACGTGCGCCTTCACCTTCGAATCCCGGTGCGCCTTCCAGCGCTCGTCGAGCGCCTTGTAGCCCGTCGCGTCGGGCCAGACCCAGGAAATGAAGGCGACGCGGCGCGAGTCCGGGAACCACTTGATGCCGGCCACACCCGTGGGCATGCGCGTCACCCGCGAGGCCTCCCCGCCGTCGGGCGAGATGACCCAGAGCTGCGGCTCGTCGTCCTTGTCGCGCTTGGCCACGAAGGCGATGAGGCGCCCGTCGGGCGACC
>ERZ761602.4455-NODE-4455-length-17968-cov-4.286440_pt1 | contig 17968 bp, 14 predicted proteins | sample MGYA00512165_ERZ761602 | MGnify/ENA primary metagenome ERZ761602 (study PRJEB28899, sample SAMN02445085) | bioreactor sludge metagenome | biome: EBPR sludge; isolation source: Thorneside wastewater treatment plant | place: Australia: Brisbane, Thorneside... | reverse complement strand
TCCGCCACTGCCTCACGGAAGCGGGCGTGAACCCGGAGGAGGTGCTGGCGGTGAACGCGCCGGCCGCCGTGTATCTCTATGTCGCCGGCGTGCCCCGGCTCGTGAACACCCTGATGGATGCCGCGCTCGGGGAAGCCCAGGTCCGCCAGGCCGGCAAGGTCGACGCGGAGCTGATCCGGCAGGTCGCCGAGCAGCTCGGCTGGAAGCCGATTGGCGCCAGGGGCGTGGCTGACCTCGTGAAGAAGCCCGCCGCCACCCCCACCCGGCGGACGGCGGACCGGCCTGCCCAGCGCCAGCCCCGGCCGGAGGTGCCGCCGCCACCGCCGGCCGAACCCCTGCCAGAAAGCGATGCGACCCGCCGGCTGCTGGCGGGCGCCCCGACAGTGCCCGCGCCGGCGCCGAAGGCGGCCGCGGCCGAGGCGCCTGCACCGGAGCGACGCGGGGCCGCGCCGCCGCCCGTGCCCATGGACGAGACCGACACCGGCGCCACCGGCATGCTGCGCCTCGAGGACCTGGACGAGCGCTTCGCCGAGACGCTCTTCTCCGAGGACTCCGGGCACTTCAAGGCCCTCGTCGACGCGAGCCGCGCCGACTGATTACACTCCCCCGGTCGTTGCCTGCCGGGGAACCCATCGATGGCTGCGGATTGCCCGCTCTGTGGCAGCCGGAACGGTCCCGCGCTCTGGCGGGACGAGCGGTTGCGGGTCATCAGCGCCGGCGACGCGGACTATCCGGCCTTCCTGCGGGTCATCTGGGCGGGCCACGTGCGCGAGATGACCGACCTCGGGCCCGCGGACCGGGACCACCTGCTCCGGGTCGTGCTCACGGTGGAGGAGGCGTTGCGCGCGCTGCTCCGGCCGGAGAAGGTCAACCTCGCAGCCTTCGGCAACCAGGTCCCCCACCTGCACTGGCACGTGATCCCGCGGTTCGCGGACGACGCGCATTTCCCGGAGCCGGTGTGGGGTGTGCGCCAGCGCGCTGGCACGCCGCGGCCGCTGCCCGCGGGCGATGTCACCGCGCACCTCGCCCGGGTGCTCGGGCCGGGCCTGGCGCTCAGCCCCTGAGCATGGTCCGCTCGCCGTCGTCGTAGACGAGTTCCCGCTCCGGCCAGCGGACGGCCGCGAGGCGCCCTTCGTAGCGTCCACCGGGCAGCGGATGGCCGCGCTCCCGGTACCGCACGCCCACGGAGTAGTCCACGCAGAACGCGCTGCGACGCGGGCCGAGCCATTCGTCGTGGGCGATGCCCGCGAAGAGGTCCCGCTCGCCCCGGGAGTAGCGCGCCGCGCCCGTCGGCCGGGACCAGCGCCAGTAGTGGCCGAAGATCACCGGCACCTCGTCCCGGTAATCGTCCCACCAGGGCACGCGGTCGACCATCCGCCACTTGCCGCTGGCGTAGAAGGGCTCGTCGGCGATGCGCTCGACGCCCGAGGTCGGCACCCGTACCGGGTTCGACATCTGGAACTGCTGGTCCATGGCGGCGATGCCCCGGAGCAGGGGCACCCGCACCGCCTCGTCGGTGAGGTGCCGGCCCCACTGCCGGTACTCGGCGCCCGCCAGGTCCCGCACGCCCGCGCCGGATGCCCAGCGTTCGGAGGCCTGCGCGTGGTCCCGGTACACGTCGAGGACGTCCCGGGCCGGCAGCAGGCGGTCGAGCTCGGCGAGGGAGGGTGCGTGCCAGGCGGCGTGGACCACCCGGAGGTCCGCCCGTTCGAGCGCGACCGGCAGCGTCGCAAAGAAGGCGAGGATGCGGGGCCGTTCCTCCACGCTGGCGGGACGGCAGGCCAGGAACCTGCCGGCGGCGCGGTCGTGGTCCGCGGGGAAGAACCAGCCGTTCGCGGGCTTCGGCGCCTCCCGGAGGATGTTGAGTTCGTGGTTGCCGAGCAGGCAGCTCGCGTGACCGTGCGCCACGAGGTCCGCGACCAGCCGGATGACACCCGGGCTGTCGGGGCCCCGGTCGCACAGGTCGCCCACGAAGACCAGGTGGCGGTGGCCCGGGTGGCTGCCATCGGCCCGGTAGCCGAGTTGCCGGAGCAAGTCCCGCAGCGCCCCGATCTCCCCGTGGACGTCGCCGACGACATCCAGCGGGCCGGGCGCCAGGGGGGCGGGCGTGCTCACACGGCCACGGTCACCGCATCGTAGGCGGCGAGGCCGAGGGACTCCTCGTTCCGGTGGTTCGCGGCGTCATAGCGGTCCGGGTCCGCGGTGGTCAGGTTCAGCCCGTTGTCCCGGGACGCCAGCAGCACGCCGTTGGCCCGCGCCACCCGGGCCCGCTCGTAGCGCGCCAGCGCCTCGGCGACGGACCCGGCATCCGCAACGGCGCGGGCGAGCACCAGCCCATCCTCGATGGCGATGGCGGCGCCCTGGCCGAGGAACGGCGTGGTGGGATGGGCGGCGTCGCCGAGCAGGGTGACCCGGCCCCGTGACCAGGCCGGCAGCGGGTCCCGGTCGAAGATCCCCCAGCGGAAGCACTGGTCGGGCGGCGTCGCCATGAGGATCGAGCGGGCGCTGGGCTCGAAATCGCGGAATTCGGCAAGGAGGGCGTCCACGGTGGAGCGCACCGACCAGCCTTCCTCGACCCAGCTGCTGGTGCGGGCAATTGCGATGTAGTTCAGCAGGTCCCCGCGCCGGATCCTGTAGCGGGTGAGGAAGTGCCCCGGGCCGATCCACACCGCCGAGTCGGGGACCACCAGCGACGCCGACAGGCGTGCCATGGGCACGAGGCCGCGCCAGGCGACGTAGCCCGTGAAACGCGGGTCCTCCGTGCCGAAGAGCCGTGACCGGACCGTCGAGCGGATGCCGTCGCAGCCCACCAGCAGGTCACCCCGGACGGTGTCGCCGTTGGCAAAGGCGACGGTGACACCATCCGCGTCCTGGCCGAAGTCCACCAGCGTGGTGCCAAGGTGCAGGCAGCCGGGGTCGGCGCTCCGCACGGCCGCCACCAGCCCCTGGTGCAGGTCGTTCCGGTGGATCTGGCAATAGGGGGCGCCGTAGCGCTCGACCTGGTGCTGGCCGCGGGGGATGTCCACCAGCGTCCGGCCCGTGCGGTAGTGCTTCACCGCGCCGCTTCCTGGAATCACGCCGAGGTCATCGAGCACGGGGCCGACGCCCAGGTGCGCGAGGATCCGCGTCGCGTTCGAGGCCAGGGTGAGTCCGGCGCCCACCTCGCCGAGCGCCGGGGCCTGCTCGTGCACCGACACCCGGATGCCGGCTCGTTGCAGGGCGAGCGCGAGGGTCAGCCCGCCGATGCCGGCGCCCGCGATGATGACCCGGCAGTCGCGCACCGTCTCAGTTTCCCCCGTGGGGCGGACTCACCGGCGCGTCCGGAGGTGCCGCTGCCACCACGTCCCGGCCCACGACGAGCCCGGGCCGGGCCTTGCCGGTGACCAGCCGGGCCAGGTATTCCGGCGCCACCAGGTGGCAGTACTGCACGCCGCGGAAGCGCGCGGGCATCGCCGCAAACCGCGGGTCCAGCCAGTCCACCCGGAAGCCCTTGCTGTGCAGTTCCAGGGTACCGGACGCGTTGCGCGTGGTGATCTGGTAGGGCCGCAGCCAGTCCGGGCCGGTCATGCCGGGATTGGCCTCGTTGCGCACCTCCTCGGCGGGATCGAACGCGACGGTCGCGACGTTCTCCGCCCCGAGCGCGGCCCGGACCCGGTCGTAGGTGAGCCGGTTCATGTCCTGGCAGCGGCCATCGCCGCCCGAGGTGCCCGCGCCCAGGGCGTCGTTCAGGTGATCGGCGCTCTTCAGCTTGCAGGAAACCATCACCGGCCGCGCGGGGTCGTCGTCCTCGTACCAGATGTACTGCTGGATGGTGAGTGGCTCGATCCCGGCCTTGGATTTCACGAAGGCGTCGAAGTCCTTGTGCAGAACCAGCGCCGGTCGCACGTCGGTCCGGACGATCACCCGCTGGGCCTCCAGGCAGAACTCCGCGAGGGGTGGCCCGGCGATCGGGGCGGGTCGGGCGGCGCAGCCCGCGGCGATCGCGCCGGTGACGGCAAGGACGGTGATGGTCGCAGCGCGGATGGGAGCCATCAGGGAGCCAGCCTTTCGATGTTCCAGCCGGACCCGTCGCGGCTGTAGAGGAAGCGGTCGTGCAGCCGGTTCTCCCGGGCCTGCCAGAATTCCATCTGGTCCACGGCCACGCGGTAGCCGCCCCAGAACGACGGCAGGGGCACCTCGCCGGCGGAAAACCGGGCCTTCATCTCGGCGAATTTGCCCTCGAGGAACTGCCGGCCCTCGATGACGCGACTCTGGTCGGAGACCCACGCGCCGATCTGGCTGTCCCGGGGCCGGGACAGGAAGTAGCGCAGGCTCTCCGCCGCCGTCACACGGGCCGCCCGGCCGGTGACGCGCACCTGGCGGCTGAGCTCGGCCCAGTAGATGAGCAGGGCGACCCGGTCGTTGCCGGCGATTTCCCGGGCCTTGCGGCTGTCGTGGTTGGTGTAGAAGACGAAGCCCGCGGCATCGAAGTGCTTTAGCAGCACCATGCGCTGGGACGGCTGGCCGTCGGGCCCGACCGTGGCCACGGCCATCGCGTTGGGATCCAGGACGTCGGCCTCGAGCGCCTCGGCGAACCACTGCTGGAACTGGGTCACCGGGTCGGCCGCGAGGTCGGCGCGCTCCAGCGGCCGGGTCCGGTAGTCGCGTCGCAGGCCGGCGAGATCCACGGGCAGGGTCATGGCGGCATTCTACGGGACGGCGCGGCGCTGTGACCCCGGTCTCACCGTCGCAGTTCGCCAGCTTGACCTAATCCATGTGTGACGGGGGCACCGGTTGCCCGGGCCTCGATGGGGTATCTAGTCCCGATGAAGCCCCTACGGCAGATACCCCTGGCTGCGCGCATCACGCTGGTTCTCCTGGCCGTGTTTGCCGTGGCCGCCGGGACACTGGGCTGGGTCGGGCGCCAGGTCGTGCTCGACAGGTTCACCGAGACCGAGCTTGGCCTCGTGCGGCAGAACCGGGCCATCCTGGACCGGGTCATCGGCACGGAGGTCGAGCACCTCAGCGCCATCGCGACCGACTGGGGCCAGTGGGACGACCTCTACGAGTACGTGCTGGGCCGCAATCCGGATTTCGAGGCTTCCGAACTCGGCAACGTGGTGCTGGACCGCCTGGAGCTGGACGCGATCCTGCTGGTGGCGACCGACGGCAGCCTGCGTTACGGCGACGTCCGGGCTGCAGGCGTGCCCCTCGCGGGCGTGCCGGACGAGGCGACCGGCCTCGTCACGCTCCTCACCGGAACCTCGGCGCCGGGCACCATCAGCCACCCGGCCCGTGCCACGCTGCTGCCCGAGCCGGGCAGCCGCACGACCATAGCCGGCCTCATGGACACGCCGCGGGGACCCATGGTCCTGTCGCTGCGGGCGGTGTCCCGCACCGACGGCAGCGGCGACCCCGCCGGTACGCTGGTCATGGGGCGTTACCTCCATGCCAGCGAGCTCTTCTCCGAGGTGAGCGTGCTGCCCTCGACCGTGATTCCCCACGGGAGCGGGCCGGACCGGATGTCGCCCGCCATGCATGACCTCGCCCGGGATCTCGCGGGCTCTCCCGCCGGCTCGCGCCTGGTGACCGGTACCGACGAGATGTCGGACTTCAAGATCTTCCCCGACCTCGCCGGGAAGCCCGCCTTCATGCTCGAGACCCGCATGCCGCGGACCATCGTCTCCACCGGCCGCGAGACGGCCGCGGCGCTGATGACCGCCGTCCTGGTGACGGCCGGCGTGTCGCTGCTGCTGCTGGTGGTGCTCGTGCGCGCGATGGTCTCCGTGCCCCTGCGCCGGCTGACCCGGCACATGCTGGCACTGCGGGAAGGCGGGGTGCTGGGCGCAACGCCCGGCGTGGACCGCAACGACGAGATCGGCACCCTCGCCCGGGGGTTCGACGGGCTGGTGGCGGCCCGGCGGCGGGCCCAGGAGCGGCTGGAGATCCTGGCGGCCGCCGTGGAGCACGCCGGCGATGCCATCGCCATCCTCGACGCGGACGGCCGCATCAACTACGTCAATCCGCGCTACGAGAGCCAGACGGGTTTCAGCCGCGATGAAGTCGTCGGGCGCGCCCCGACCCGGGGTCACAGCCCGGCGGGGACCTACCAGGCGCTCTGGCAGACGGTGAACGAGGGCCGCGCCTGGTCCGGGATGCTCCACACTGCCACCAAGTCCGGCGACCCGCGCGTGGAGGACGTGACCGTGGCCCCCATCCGGGACGACGCGGGACGCGTGACCAGTTTCATCGCCGTGATGCGCGACATCACGGCCCGGCGGGCCACCGAGGCCGAGTTGCGCAACCTCTCGGCCGTGGTCGAGAGCACCGCCGAGTGCATTGCCGTCCTCGACGCGAACGGGCTGATCCGCTACGTCAACCCGGCCTACGAGCGCAGCCGCGGCATCCGTGCCGCCGACCTGACCGGCCGCCCGCCGGGCGAGGTGATCCGCGGCCGGGATGACCCCGGGCTCTACCAGTCGATGTGGCGCACCGTCGTGGCCGGTCGCACCTGGCACGGCCGGGTCACCACCGAGGTCGCCGGTGGCCGGGTGATCACGGAAGACGCGGTGGTCTCGCCCGTGATGACCGAGGGCGACACGCCGAGCAGCTACGTGATCATCCTCCACGACGTCACCGACCGCATCCGGCTCGAGGAGCAGCTCGGCCAGGCACAGCGCCTCGAGGCCGTCGGCCGCCTGGCGGCGGGCGTCGCCCACGAGATCAACACGCCGACCCAGTACGTGGGCGGGAACATCCGCTTCCTCCGGGAGGCCTTCGCGAGCCTCACGGCCCTTCTCCGTGACCTCGCGCTGCTGGTGGGCCGGGCTGGCGACCGGCCGGTGCCCGCCGCAGACCTCGCCAGACTGCTGGAACGGGCCGAGGCGGACTACCTGCAGGCGGAGGTGCCGGTTGCCATTCGCCAGTCGCTCGAGGGCGTGGAGCGGGTGGGGGAGATCGTGCGCTCGATGCGTGAACTCACGCACCCCGCCCGGGAATTCTCGCCCACCGACCTCAACCGGGTGGTGGAGAGCGCGGTCCGGATGGCGACCAGCGAGTGGCAGGGCATCACGGACATCCGCACCGAGCTCGATGCGGCACTGCCGCCCGTACCCTGCCAGGCCGGCGGGATCAACCAGGTGCTGGTCAACGTGCTCGTCAACGCCGCCCATGCCGTCGAGACCCGGGTGCCCCGCCAGCCGGGGCTGATCGTCGTCGCCACCCGGCTCGCCGGGGACGAGGTGGAGATCCGCGTCACGGACAATGGCGCGGGGATGCCGGACGAGGTCCGGGCCCGGGTCTTCGATCCTTTCTTCACCACCAAGGAAGTGGGGCAGGGCACCGGCCAGGGTCTCGCCATCGCCCACAGCGTCGTGCAGAAGCACGGCGGCACGATCACGGTGGAGAGCGAGCCCGGCCGCGGCAGCTGCTTCACCATCCGCCTGCCCCTCCGGCAGGAGGTCAGGCTGGAATCAGCACGCGCAGCTTCTGGCTGATCACGGTATCGGCCGCCGGATCGGCGGGGCGGATTTCCTCGAGCAGGGTCCGGGTGATCTCCTCGCCCCGGAACATCAGCGTGTCACCCCGGTCGGTGACGACGTCCTCATCCAGCACCATGCCCGGCGCCAGCTCGTGGAAGCCCACGAAGCGCACGTCCATGTAGGCGCTGTGCAGGTGCACCGACCGGACCGCGGCCATAACCGGCTTGGGGATGCCGGGCAGCAGCTGCTCCAGCCGCTGCAGGGCCGTGGCCGGCTGGTCGCCGGTCGCCAGCAGTTCATCGAGGGTCGTGGCCACGGCCAGGATCACGCCCGCCGTCGTCTGCGCGTCCCAGGCGCCCACGTCGGCGGGCAGGCTGGCGAAGTCGATGGACTGCTGCCTGCCGATCATCTCGGCCACCGGACCCAGCTGGGGGATGCGGCCGATGAGCCCCGCGGCAACCTGGGGATGGCGCGCATACATGGCCTGCTCGTCGGCGGAAAGCGCATCGCCGGCGTAGAGCTTCTCAAGGATCGCCTCGGGCAGCGTGATGCAGCCGAGCTGGGACAGGAGGGTGGCGAGCCGCAGGTCCCAGGGCATCGGGAACTGCAGCGCGCCGGCGATCGCGGCCGCGTACTGGCGGACACGGGAGGTCCGGCGGCGCGCCATGGGGTTCGTCAGCCCGAGGATGTCGTTGAGGGTCTCCACGAGGCCCTGCAGGGTCTTCTCCACGAGCTCGTTCCGGGTGGTCACGAGCTCGTACTGGGCGATCCCCGCGCCCACGGCCGTGCGCAGGGCGTCCTCGCTGCACGGCTTGGTCAGGAACCGGAAGATGTGCCCGTCGTTGACGGCGGCGATGGTGGATTCCAGGTCGGCCTGTCCCGACAGGATCATGCGGACAGTGTCCGGGTAGAGCTCCCGCACCCGGGTCAGCAGTTCAGCGCCGGACATCCCGGGCATCCGCATATCGGACACGACCAGGGGGACCGGCCCGAGTTCCCGCAGGAGGCGCAGCGCCTCGTCGCCGCTCTCGGCGGTATGGACCTCGATGGTCTTGCGCAGCTGGCGCCGGATGCTCGCCAGCACGTTGGGCTCGTCGTCTACGAACAGGACCCGCATCGGCCGCCTCCGGCCGGCGCCGCCGGCCTACGCCTCCTTATCGGCCTGCGGGCGGATCTCCTTGATGATCCAGGTCACAGATTGCTGCCAACGCTTCAGGGTGCGGCCGGTGCCTGGTACGGGAACTTCGTGAAGATCTGGGCCACCACGGCGTCCACCGCCGGCTGCAGGTTCTGCCGGTCGGCTTCACGCACCCGGCCGACGGCGGTGCCATCCCAGGCCAGCTGCTTGCGGGCCGCATCGACCACGTCGACCGTGAGTGTGCCCTCGGTGTACTGGGTCACCGTGGTCTCGTACCCGCCCCAGACACCGTAGTACCCGCGGCGATAGCCGTAGTACCCGCCGTAGGCCGGGCCCGTGGGCGTCGTGCTGCTCTGGACCTTTTCCTGGGTTTGCAGGTTGAAGTTGATCAGGAGGTCGGGGTTGTCGCTCTTCCGGTAGCCCCGGGCCTCGAGCTCCCGCGCGGCGGCGATGCGCAGGAATTCGCTGAGCACGGACGAGTAGCCGGGCCGGTCGGTGCCGAGCGGCTCCATGAAGTTGTAGGTCCGGTAGGTGGAGAAGCTCGCGGACGGATCGGTGTTGACGTAGATGGACGGACCGGATGTGCAGCCGGCCAGGGCCAGCACGGCCAGCAGGATCGCCACGCCGGGCCGCCGAAGGAATGCAGGATTCACGCTGGGTCTCCCGGCCCCGTGCGGGCCGCTGAAGGACAGGCGCCTAGATTAAGTGGGCCGCCGCTGCCTGTCACTCTGTCAGCGCGGCCGCACGGCCTGCGCGCGCAGCGTCACGTTGCCCAGCAGCTTCACCGAGCCCGACAGCTGCAGGGGGGCGCGGGTGACGGGGTCCAGATACAGCTCCAGCCGGCCCCGGAGGCCGAGGATCTCCACGGTGTCTTCCGGGTCGCTGCCCGGCACGGGCAGGGCGGTCAGTCCCAGGCGCAGCGGCCGGACCCTGCCGCGCCGCTCCACCGCGCCCCGGGGCCAGAGTTCGTCGTAGCGGACGCTGATCTCCCGGGGCGCCAGGACCTCGGCGCGGACGACCTGGGTGTCGCGACGCCGGAAGACCAGCACCTCGATGGCGTCTCCCGGTTCGTCCAGGCTGGCGGCGGCCAGCAGGTAGAGGAGTCCGGTGGACTCGACCACCGGTACGTCCCCCGGGGCGACGGGATAGGCGCGGAGCCCCTGGTCGACATCCGTCCAGCGGGCCGGGGGCAGGGACTTCTCGGCGCCGGTCGCCGGCCGGAGCGTCCGCTGCCAGGCGCCTTCCCGGCCGAAGCGGTAGGTGCGCAGGCGCAGCTTGCCCTGCTGGTCGTGCTGGACGCGCTGGAGGGCGGCGCCGGTACGCGGGTCCATGAGCAGGGTCAGGCGGGAGGCCCGGCCCGCGCCCCGGGCCTGGTAGACCAGTTCGACCAGGTCGGCGGCGGGCGGGAGCGGCGTGAAGTCGGCGGACGGTACCACCAGCAGGTCCGGGACCACGTGAGGTCCTGCCACCGGACGCAGGCTCAGGGTGGCGTCGGCGCTGATGAACAGCTTGCTGCCCCCGAGCCGGACCTCGGACCAGCCCACCCGGGCGGGGTCGTAGTCCGGCGTTCCGCGCGGGGCCGGCGTGGCGCCGCTCCGCCCGGCGGCGAGGACCAGCAGGGCGACCGCCAGGATTCCGAGGGGGGCCGGCGTCCGGGTGCGCATTTCGGGATAATAGCGCGCCCGCCCGTGGGCATGGATCGGCCTTTGATGCGACGCTTCCCGCCTGGTGCCGCGCTGTCGGCTCTGCTGCTGCTCGCTGCGCCCGCTCAAGGCACGGTGGAGTTCGAGGGCCTGAGTCGCACGACGGAGCGGGTGGTGAGGGCCACCGTGGCGCTCGGGTCCGAGCCCTGCGAGGCACCCGACGCGCGGGTACGCCGGCTCTACCGGCGCGCGGACCGGCAGATCCGCGAGGCCCTCGAGGTGTACGGGTACTACGCGCCCGAGATCGACAAGTCCCTGGAGCGGGACGACGACTGCTGGCGCGCGACCTTCACCATCAAGCGCGGGCCCCGCGTGAAGCTGCGGGAGGTCCGTCTCGGGGTGACGGGGCCGGGCGGTGCAGACCCGGGCCTCACGTCCACGCTCACCGCCGCCGACGACCTCGTGCCGGGCGAGGCGCTGAACCAGCGCGCCTACGACCAGTTCAAGGCCGAGCTGGCCGCCAATGCCCAGCGCCGCGGCTACTTCGAGGGCCGGTTCGCGGCCAGCCGCATCGACGTGTATCCCGGGGAACTCGCCGCCGACATCACGGTGGAATACGTTTCCGGCGAGCGCTACCGCTTCGGTTCCGTGACCTTCGACCAGGACGTGCTGAGGCCGGAACTCGTCCGGAGCTACATTGACTTCGAACCGGGCGAGCCCTACGACGCGGAACGTCTCAACGAGCTCTACACCGACCTGCTGGCGGGCGGCTACTTCCAGAACGTCGAGCTCACCACGACCCCGCGGCCCGCGCCAGACCTGGACGTGCCGATCACCATCACGCTCTCGGCGAGTGACCCGCGGACGTGGAAGGCGGGCGTGGGCTATGCCACGGATACCGGCGCGAAGATCCGCATGGACTTCCTGCACCAGCGGCTCAACCGCAAGGGACACCAGCTCGAGTTCAACAGTTCCTTCGCGGAGATCAAGGGCGAGGCAACCCTGAGCTACCGGCTGCCCCACGGCAGCCCCCGGGACGAGTGGCGCAGCTTCGACACCGGCTACCAGTACGACAACCCCGAGGACAGCCGCAGCGAGGAGTTCCGCCTCGGCGTGAAGGACGTCCGGCGACGCTGGCGAAACTGGCGGGAGACCCGGTCGGTCGACTACGTGCGGGAGAGCTTCCGGGTGGGCACCGAGCCCGAGGGCACCAGCAACCTGGTGCTGCCCGGGATCAGCTGGTCGAACCAGCCGCGCCTGGTGCCCAGCCGGCCCCGGCGCGCGCAGCGCGTGAGCTTCAGCGTGAGCGGCACGGACGAGATCCTGGGCTCCGACACCGCGTTCCTCCAGCTCGAGTCAGGGGGCAAGATCATCCTGCCGCTGGGCGAGACCGCCCGCCTGCTGGCCCGCGCAGAGGCCGGCTGGACCATCAAGGAGGAATTCAAGGAACTGCCGTTCTCCGTGCGCTACTTCGCCGGCGGTGACAACAGCGTGCGCGGCTACGACTACAAGTCCCTGGGACCGACGGACGATGCCGGCAACGTCGTCGGCGGCGCCGACATCCTCGCCTTCAGCGTGGAGTACGACCAGCGGGTCTTCGGCAACTGGTCGGTGGCCGCGTTCGTCGACATGGGCAATGCCTTCGACTCGTTCAAGGACATGTCGCTCAAGACCGGCGTCGGCGCCGGCATCCGCTGGTACTCACCGCTCGGCCCGATCCGCGTGGACGTCGGCGTCCCGCTGGACGATGCCCCGGACTCCTTCCGCATCCACGTCACGCTGGGACCGGACCTGTGAACCCGTTGCGCGCCTTGCTGACGCTGGCCCTGGCGCTGATGGTGCTGGCGGCCATGAGCCTTGCCCTCGTCGGGACCCGGTCCGGCAGCGCCTGGGTCGTGGGCACGCTCTCCGAACTCGCCGGCGAGCGCCTGGAGGTCACCGGCGTGCGGGGCACGCTGCTGCAGGGGCTTGGTGTGGACCGGCTGCGCCTCGTCGCCGGGCGCACCACCGTCCTGATCGAGCCGGCCGAACTGGCGGTGAGCTGGCCCGACCTGCTGCGGCTCCGCCTGCGCCTGACCACCGCCCGGGCCGGTGCCGTCCTCATCGACGTGGGGCCCGCGCCACCGGACGCCCCCGATACGCCGGTGGAACCCCTCAAGCTGCCGTTCGTGATCGTCGCCGATCCGCTGGAGGTCGGGCGCCTCCTCATCCGCACGGCGGGGGAGGCGGGTTCTGCCGGCAACGAGGTCGAGCTCGGCCCGATATTGCTGGCGGGCAGGCTCGTGGACGGCGAGATCCGCTTCGAGACCCTGCGCGCCGACGGCTTCGGCCTGCAGGTCAGTGGCAGCGGCCGGTTGGGCACCGGCGAGCCCTTTCCCCTGGAGGCCGAGGTCGACTGGCGCCTGGCGGAGCCCGGCGTCACCGGCAACGGGACCCTGGCCGGGGACCTCACGGCATTGCGGTTCGCCCAGGTGGTGCGCCTGCCGGCACCGGTGGGCGTGGGCGGCGTCGCACGACTCCTGGCCGACGAGCCGGAAGTGATCGCCGAGGCCCGCTGGCGCGACTTCAGGTTGCCGGGGGACATCGATCCCGACCTCCTCGTCACCAGCGAGACGGGCCGTCTGCGGCTCCGGGGCTGGACGGATGGCTACCGTGCGGAGACCGATGCCCGGCTCCGCATCGGCGCCCGGCCGCCGCTCCGCCTGCGCGCGGCCGGCACCGGCGACCTCGACGCGCTGTCGGTCGCCGGGCTGCGGGTGGAGGGCTTCGGCGGCCGGGTGGAGGGGAATGGGCAGGTGCGCTGGCGCGAGGCGGTGACCGCCACGCTCAGGCTGCGGGGCACCGGACTCGATCCGGGTACCTTCGACCCGCGCTTCCCGGGCCGGGTCGACTTCCGCGGCGAGGTGCAGGTGGCGGGGTCCGGCGACTTCAGCCTGGCCCTCGCCGAGGCCACGGGCACGCTGCTCGACCGACCGCTGCGCGCCGCCGGCACCCTGCGCCGGCAGGGCGAACAACTCGAGGTGGCGGGCCTGCGGGTCGCGGCGGGCCCGAACCGGCTCGAGGTCGACGGCAGCTGGGGCCCGCGGGTGGCCGGCCGCTTCCGGGTGTCGGCCCCGGAACTTGCCACCCTGTGGCCCGGCGCGTCCGGAGAGCTGCAGGGGTCCGGCCGGTTCGGCGGCAGTGCGGCCCGGCCGACGCTGGCCGTCGACCTCACGGGCCGGAACCTGGCGACCGGGGATCTCGGCATCCGGGCGCTGGCGCTGGACGGGTCCGTCGGCGCCCGCCGGCAGCTGGACGTGAACCTGGGTGCGGAGGGCGTGGCCTGGGCCGGCCGGGCACTGGGTGACCTCACCGTGGCGCTCGCCGGTCCCCCGGAACGATACCGGGTCGAGGCCCGGCTCGCGGGCGGCGACGTGGGCGTTGCGGTGACTGCGGCAGGCACCTACCGGGACGGCGTGCTTGCCGGCACCCTCGAGTCCGGCGCGCTGACCCTGCCCGGGGACGGGGAGTGGCAGCTGCAAGAGCCGGCCACCCTGCGCGTGGCCGTCAACGGGTCCGCCGTCTCGGCCCATTGCTGGGTCGCGACCGGGGAAGGGGAGGTCTGCATCGCAGACAGCCGCTACGGGCCGGCGGCGTTCAGTGCGGGCATCGAAGTCCGCGGCCTTCCGCTGGCTGCCTTCAACTACTGGCTGCCACCGGACGCGGCGCTCGCAGGCGCCGCCACGGGCAGCCTCGTCGCGAGCGGTGATCCGCGTCGCTGGGCCGAGTCGCTGCAGGGGACGGTCAGCGCCAGCCTCGCCGGTGCGACGGTCACCTGGCGCGTGCCGGAGGACGAGGACCTGCGCACCGGGCTCAGCCGCTTCGCCGTCGAAGCGAAGCTCACGGACGGCGTCCTCGACTTCGCCGGGGACCTCGCCGGCGAGTTCGGCCTTAAGCTGGCGGCCTCGGGGCGCGTCACCGGCGTCCTGGGCGCGGACCCGCAGGTGCGGGCGGAGATCACCGGCGGGGTGCCGGACCTTGCGGCGCTGGGTCCGCTGCTGGAGCGCTTCGTCGACGTGGGCGACGTGGCGGGCCGGGTCACGATCGACGCAACCCTGTCCGGCGATGCGCGCCGCCCTGACATTGCGGGCGGGCTCGAACTGGACGAGGGCGCGCTGACCGTGCCCGTTGCGGGCATCCGCGTCGACCGCATCTACCTCGGGCTCACGGGCCTGCCCGACGGCCAGGTGGGCGTCGCGGGCAACGCCCGCTCCGGCAAGGGCTTCGTGGCCATCGACGGCGCACTGGCCTGGCGCGACCAGCTGCTGCCCACGGCCGAGGCGACCGTGAAGGGCCGCGTCTTCGACGTGATCAGGCTTCCCGAGGGCTTCGTCCAGGTGTCCCCCGACGTGCGGGTCCGGCTCGCGGACGGCCAGTTCCGCGTCAGCGGTGCCATGCTGGTGCCACGGGCGGAGATCAGGCTGAAGAAGCTCGAGGAGAGCCCGGTCCGGCCCTCGCCTGACACCATCGTCCACGGTCGCACCGTGGAGGACGAGGTGAAGTCGCCGCCGCTGTTCGTGCTGGACGGCCTTGCCGTGCGCCTCGGCGAGCGGGTGAGCTTCGAGGGCTTCGGCCTGAAGACCGGCCTCACGGGCGGCCTGCGCCTCTCCCAGTCCCTCGCGGCGGACCCCACCCAGGTGACCGGCGACGGCGTGGTAAGCCTCGAGGACGGGCAGTTCACCGCCTTCGGCCAGGAGCTCTCGATCGAGCGCGGGTCGCTGATCTTCTCCGGCGTCGTCACGGATCCCGGCCTGGACGTGAAAGCCAGCCGCGACGTGACCTACGAGGGCCGCGAGGTCACCGTGGGGGTGCTGCTGTCGGGCACGCTGTCCCGGATCCAGACCCGGGTGTTCTCCGAGCCGGCCATGGGCGAGCTGGACGCGCTGTCTTACCTGACCACCGGCAAGCCGCTGTCGGCGGCCGGTGCCGGCGACCGCTCCCTGGTGGCGAGCTCCGCCATCAGCCTCGGCCTCTCCCAGGCGCTGCCGGTGGTCCAGCAGCTCGGTTCCGCCCTGAGCGTGGACGAGGTGTCGTTCGGCACCAGCGAGTCCGGCGACACCGCGGTGGTGGTTGGCGAGCAGCTCGGCAAGAACCTGTTCATCCGCTACAGCTACGGCATCTTCGACAAGCTGGGAACGGTCGAGGCCACCTACAAGCTGGGCCGCCGCGTCAGCATCGAGGCCAGCTCCGGCCAGGAGCAGGCGCTCGACCTCATCTATTCGGTGACCTGGTGAGCGCGCCGGTGAACGTCCTGGTCCTCGGGCACGGCGAGATGGGCCGGGCCATGGAACGCCTGCTCCGCGACCGCTGCACGCTGGCCATCTGGGACGCGTTTCCCCGGGCCGGATTCCGGTCGGCGGTGCTTCCCGAGGCCGCGCCCCGGGCCGACGTCGTGATCTTCTGCCTGCCCACGTCACCCCACGCTGAAGTGCTGGCCGGGCTGGTCCCGCTCCTGGCGCCGGGCTGCATCTGCCTCAGCGTCGCGAAGGGGCTCGACCAGGCGGGACGGCCGGTGGCGCGCATCCTCGAAGCGGCACTCGGCGAGCGTTTCGGCTACGGCGTGCTGCACGGCCCGATGATCGCCGAGGAGATCCAGGCTGGCGGCTACGGCTTCGCCCAGCTCGCCGGCCACGGCGCCGACGTGGTCCCGCGGGTGACGGCGCTGTTCGCCGGCACGCGCCTCAAGCTCACGGTGGCGACGGACCTCATCGGGACGAACTGGGCCGTGGTGCTGAAGAACGTGTATGCGCTGGCCTTCGGGATGGCCGACGAGCTTGGCCACGGCGACAACGTGCGGGGCTGGCTCGCCGCCACCGCGCTCGCCGAGATGGACGTGCTGGTCCGCCGCTTCGGCGGCGAGGCGGGCACCGTGCAGGGCCGCGCGGGACTCGGCGACCTCATCGCCACCGTCACCAGCCACCACTCGCGTCACCACCTGCTGGGCCGGCGCCTGGCCCGGGGTGACCTGAAGGGCCTGGATGGGGAGGCGTTGAACACCCTGGCCGTGATGAGCGAGCATCGCCTGCTCGACTTCAGCGGCCTGCCGCTCCTGCGCTGCATCTACCGCGTCGTGCGCGACCGCGCCGACGCCCGTGCCACCCTCGGGGAGATTCTTGCGTGATGAACCGGATCCACCGCCTCGTCTGCCTGGTCGTCGTGCTGATGCTGGCCGGCGGTCCCGCCCGCGCCGTCGACCCGCCGCCGGCTGCCCCCCGTGACGTCCTCCTGCTCGGGGGAACGGGCGGGCTCGGTGCCGAGATTGCCCGCCGCCTCGTCGCCCGGGGCGACCGGGTCACGGTCTTCACCCGGCCCGGCTCGGACCGGGCCCGCCTCGCGAACCTGCCCGTGACCTACGTGGAGGGCGACCTCCTGAATGCGCCGGACGTGGCCGCGGCGTTCCGCGACCGGCGCTTCGGCTACGTGGTCGTCGCCGTGCGGGTCGAGGACGGCGATCCCCGGTTCTACGCGACCTTCCTGCCCGCGCTGACGACGGCCGCGAAGGCCGCGGGTGTCACCCACCTGGTCCACCACGGCGCCGTCGGCGCCGGCCGGAACGCGGAGAAGTTTCCGGGCCTCGGCTGGGAGAGAGTACCGGGGCTGCTGGACCGCCTGAAGGACCAGGGAACGGGCGAGGACATCATCCGGGAGAGCGGCGTGCCTTTCACCATCATCCGCAACACCCGGCTCTGGCCGGACGGCACGCCGGCCACCGGCAAGGCGGTGCTCACCGAGGACGACACGGTGATCAATGCCATGACCCGCGCCGACCTGGCGGATCTCACCCTGGCCTGCCTCGGCAACCCCGCTTGCCTCGGCAAGACCTACCACGTCAGGGACGGGTCACTGGCCTGGCCGCCGCCGCGGCCGCCGGGGGGCTGACGGAAAAAGCCCGCAAGTCGAGCGGAAGGGACAGGCGCACGCGCGTCGGCTGGCTAGGATGCGGTTCACCATGCGCGACCTGGAACCCATCGCCGGCATCTTCCTGTGCGGCGCGGCCTGCCTGGCCTTCTGGCTGGTGGTGCTGGCGTTCTACTGGGCCTGATCGCCGGGCTCGCCCGACGGGCCACGCTGCTTCCACCGGCGCATCGCCCGGGAAAGATTGCTCTGGTCCGAGAAGCCGAGCAGGAAGGCGACTTCCGCCCGGCTGAAGCGCGGGTCACGGAGGTAGGCCGCGGCGAGTTCCCGTCGCGTTTCATCGAGCACCTCCCGGTAGGACAACCCCTCTGCCTGCAGTTGCCGCCGCAGCGTGCTCGGGCTGCAGTTGAGCCGGCTGGCGACGGCGTCCTGGCCCGCACGGCCGGTGGGCAGCAGTTCCCGCAGCAGCTCGCGCACGCTCGCGGCCACCGGTGGCGTTTGCAGCCGCTCGACGTAACGGCTTGCCACCGCATCGACCGCGGCAACCACGTCCGGATTGTCGGTGGGCAGGGACCGGGCGGCCTCCCCGGCGTCGAACACGAGGGCGTGGGCGGCAGCGCTGAACTGCACCGGGATGCCGAACGCCGTGGCATAGGCCGCCGGCGACCCGGCGCAGGCGTGCCCGAAGCTGGCCGCCCGGGGCTGCACCGGCCGCCCGGCCGCGAGTCCCGCCAGCGTGACGAGCCCGGCCAGCGTCGCCTCGATGCCCGCCGGATGGGGCTGGTGCTCCGGATCCGGGAAGGCGAGGGAGAGACGGCAGCCGTTGGCATCCG
>ERZ761602.4454-NODE-4454-length-17969-cov-7.903037_pt1 | contig 17969 bp, 9 predicted proteins | sample MGYA00512165_ERZ761602 | MGnify/ENA primary metagenome ERZ761602 (study PRJEB28899, sample SAMN02445085) | bioreactor sludge metagenome | biome: EBPR sludge; isolation source: Thorneside wastewater treatment plant | place: Australia: Brisbane, Thorneside... | reverse complement strand
GGCCTCGGCGGGCGTCGCCGGGCAAGTCGTCGGCGCCGCGGCGGGCGAGGACGATCGGGGCGGATTGCTGCGTCGAGGCGGTGAAGCCGGCGGAAGCGGGGGCCGCGGCCTGGGCGGCGAAGGCGGCGCTCGCCAGGGCGGCGGCGATCAGGGTGGCGGTCAGGTTGGCTTTCATGTCGTGTCCTCTCGTCGTGAGCCGGCTCCGGGGAGGGAGGAGGCGGGGCGGGCCGGCGGCACCCCGCATGGATCACAATTTGGGACAAAATTCCCAAAAAGTCAAGCGGAGTGGTGAAAATAGTTCGATGCGAGGGAAGCTCCCCTCTGGAAACGCCCGTTGAGGCTCGGCTCGAGTCCTTGTGCAGATCGCCAATAAATGGGATAGTTATCCCAAATGAAGTCCGAAGCCCAACCCCTTCTTTCCGCGATCCGGCGCCTGCTGAGGCCCCTGGTGCGCATCCTCGTGGCCCGGGGCGTGCCCTTCGACCGCTTCGCCGAGATCGCGCGGGCCGTCTACGTGGAAATGGCCGAAAAGGACTTCGCGCTGCCGGGCCGCAAGCCGACGGTTTCGCGCATTTCCGTACTGACGGGCCTCACGCGAAAGGAAGTGGTGCGCCTGCTGGAGGCGCCGCGCCCGGAGGATTCGGAGTCGGCCGCTTCCTACAACCGCGCGGCGCGCGTCGTGACGGGCTGGATCCAGGACCATCCCCTCGAAGGCACCGCGAGCGGTGCGGCGCCGCTGCCGCTGGAGGGCGAGCGCAGCTTCTCGGCCGTCGTGCGCAAGTACAGCGGCGACATGCCCGCGCGGGCGGTGCTCGACGAGCTTGTCCGCGTCGGCGCGGTGCGCATCCGCGGCGACGAGGTGGAACTGGTCTTTCGCCATTACATCCCGCCCGTGGGCGAGACGCGCAAGCTCGTCTATCTCGGCGACGACGCCTCCGACCTCATCTCGACCATCGGCCACAACCTCACGGCCCCGGCCGCCGAGGCGCGCTTCCAGCGCAAGGTCTTCTACGACAACGTGCCCGTGGAAAGCCTCGAGGCCGTGCGAGCGCTGGCGAGGGACCGGAGCGAGCGGCTCCTGGACGAGCTCGCCCGCGAGATGTCGCGCCACGACCGCGACGTGAATCCGGCGGTGGGCGGCGAAGGCCGCATGCGCACCGTCGTGGGCATCTATTACGCCGAGGAACCCTACTCGGCGACCGAAGAGGGCAGCGCGCCGGAAGTGTCCGTGCGGCGTCGCGGCCCGCCACGGGGCCGTGCGGCGCTCGGGAAGGCGCCCCCGGCTCCCCGACAAGGAGAAGAAGACCATGACTGACGCTCTCACCCGTGCCGGCCGGATCCGCCGCGCGCTGCTCGCCACCGGCCTCGCCGCGTTCCTCCTGCCCGCGATCGGCGGGGGCGGCGTGACCGGGACCGGCTATGTCGCCTGGGGCCGCGTCGCCGATTTCGGCAGCGTCTTCGTGAACGGCATCGAGTTCTTCACGACCGCCGCGGACATCCGCATCGACGGCGCGGGCGGTCAGGCGGAATCGCGCCTGCGCGTCGGCATGGCGGTGCGCGTGGACGGCACGCTCGACGCCGACGGGCGCACGGGCCAAGCGACGAGCGTGGCCTATTCCGCGGACCTTCGCGGCACGGTGGATGCGACGCCGGCCATCGCGGGGGAGGGCATCGCGTTCACGGTGCACGGCATCGCGGTCCGCACGGACGAGGCCACCGTCTTCGAGGGCCTGGCGGGTCCGGGCGCGCTGGCCGCGGGCGAGCGCATCGAGGTGAGCGGCCTTCGCGAAGGTGCGACCGGCCTGCTGCGCGCGCGCTTCGTCTCGCGCCGCCCGCTCGACGATCGCACGGTCGTCTCGGGTGCCGCGGGCGCTCCGGGCGCCGGATCGTTCTCGCTCGGCGCGCTCGTGGTTCTTCATGCCGGTGGCACGGTGCCCGCGGGCACGATCGTCCGGGTCTATTCCGCCGCGGCGCCCACGGGTGGCACGCTGGTGGCCGATCGCGTGGAAGTCGTCGACGCTTCGGTGGGAACCGTGGCCGGCGCGGAGGCGAGCGCGGGCGGCATCGTCGCCGGCCGGAGCGCGAGCGGATTTACCCTCGGCGGGCTCGCGGTGCGCATCGCGGGATCCACGCGCTATCGCAATGGCACCGCCGCGGATCTCGCGAACGGCGAGGAGGTCGAAGTCGAAGGCCTCGTGGGGGCCGACGGAGCCCTCGAGGCCTCGCGCGTCACTTTCGCGAGCGCCGACCGGGCGGATGCGGATGCGGTCGTCACCGCGGTCACGGCGGGCGGATTCGTCGTGGGCATCGGCGGCGGCGTGGAGGTGCTCGTCTCCTCCGACACGCGCTTCAAGGACCGCATGAAGGCCCGCTCCGGCAGCTTCGGCGCGCGCACGGTGCGCGTGGGCGATCGCGTGAACGTGGCGGGGCGCGAGGCGGGCGGCGGCGCGATCCTCGCCGATTCCGTCACGCGCACGGATGCCTCGACCGTCGTGCTCCTCGGCGGCCGGGTGCATGGGACCGGCGCGGGGCTCGTCACGATCCTGGGAGAGCGCGTCGAAGCCGCACCGGGCGCGATCTTCGCCGACGTGGGCGGCGCCGCGCTCTCCGCCGAAGACTTCTTCGCCAAGGCCGCCGGCCGGCGCGTGAAGGCCACGGGCTCCTCTGCCGGCGGTGTGCTTCGCGCCACCCGCTTCGAAATCGAAAGCTGATCCGGAAATTCAGGGTCAGGCACCTTTTGGTGCCTGACCCCGATTTTTCTTCCGAATTTCGGGCCGGGTTGACCGGGGGCAAGGGGCGAGGGTGGCGCGGGGCGAAGATGGTTCTTGCGCACCATGAACATCGACCACCTGAGACTCCAGCTCGATGAACTGGAGCACCGCGTCGACGAGCACCGCGATGCCGAGGCCCGCCGCCGGATCGCCACGGATTGCGTGAGCCTCGAGCGCGCCGTGGAGGCCGCCGAGGAGCGGGTGAGGGCGGACACGGCCGTGCTGGAGCAGCTTCGCAAGCGCCTGAAGCGCCTGCGGGCGCGGGCCTAGCCTCTCCCCGCCGACGGCCGCCTAGCCGATCCCCGCCGCGAGCATCGCCGCGAGCCGCGCCCCCCGCTCGGCGCAGGCTTCGAGATCCGCCTTGCCGATCGTCTTGGGCGCGAGGATCGCCTCGGGCGTCTGGGCGTGGGTGATCACGACCAGGGGTTCGGCCGCCTCGCGAAGCCGCAGGCCCGTCGCGATGCGCCGCACCTGCCGCACGGTGCCCTCGCCGTCGGATCCCGCGCAGACCATCAGCGCCCACGGCCGGCCCGCGAGGCGATCGAGGCAGGGATAGTAGATGCGGTCCATCAGGTCCTTCATCGGACCGGCCATGGACCCGAGGTGCTCGGGCGTGGCGAGGATCAGCGCGTCGGCCGCGAGGAAATCGGCCGGCCCGGTTTCCGCGGCGCCCTTGCGTTCCACCGCGACGGCATCGCCCGGCTCCAGCGCCGCGCGCGCGCCCCTTTCGGCGGCCTCGGCCATCTGGCGCGTGCCGCCGGTGGTGGAGCACCAGGCGATGAGGAGCGTCTTCACGGGCCCATTGTGGGCGGGGCCGAGGCGCCCGGGCAAGGCGCGTCGCCTTCGGGCAGAATGCGGCTCCCCTCACCGAACCCGGAAGGCACGCCATGCAACTGGTCGGCATGCTCGATTCGCCCTACGTGCGCCGCGTCGCGATCACGATGAAGCTGCTGGGACTGCCCTTCGAGCACCGCAACCTCTCGGTGTTCCGCGACTTCGACGCCTTCCGCGCGATCAACCCGGCGGTGAAGGCCCCGACGCTCGTGTGCGACGACGGCACGGTGCTGATGGATTCGACGCTGGTCGTCGACTATCTCGAAACACTCGTGCCGCCGGAAAAGCGCCTCATGCCCGCCGGTGGCGATGACCGGCGGGAGGCCCTTCGCCTCATCGGCCTCGCCCTCGCCGCGGCCGACAAGTGCGTGACGCTCGTCTACGAGCGCGACAAGCGTCCCGCCGACAAGCGCCACGAACCGTGGTTCGAGCGGTCCCTGGGCCAGGCCCTCGCGTCGTTCGCGGCGCTGGAGGAGGCGGCGGGCCGCGCGTCGCCCTGGCTCATGGGCGAGCGCTTCAATGCCGCCGACGTGGCGGTGGCGGTCGCGTGGCGCTTTTCCCAGTTCTATCACGCGGAACTCGTGCCGGCCTGGAAGCATCCCATGCTGGCGCGGTACTCGATGGCCGCCGAGGCCCGGCCGGAATTCGCGTCGACGCCGCTGGATTGAGCGGTGCCGCGGGCGCCCCCTTGAAGCGCCCCCGTCCCGCCACGATCTACCCCATTCGCATCGACCGGAACCCCTCGCCATGAAGAAGCCCCTGATCGCCGCCGCCACGCTCCTTGCCGCCGCCGCGGCCTTCAGCCCCTTCGCCCAGAAGGCCGCCTCGCCCGAGCCGCGCCCCATCGCGCCCCGCGGGCCGCTGCTTGCCCAGGAGCAGGTGCTGGTGGGGCTGTTCGACGCGGTCGCGCCTTCGGTCGCGTACATCACCACCGAAAGGCTCGAACGCGTGGGACTCTTCCGCGCCGAGGTCGCCCAGGGCGCCGGCAGCGGCTTCGTGTGGGACGCGCAGGGCCACGTGGTGACCAACTTCCACGTCGTGCAGGGTGCGCGGGGCGTCACGGTGCAGCTCGACGCCGGCAAGCCCATCGCGGCCACCATCGTGGGCGTCGCGCCGGACTACGACCTCGCGGTGGTCAAGCTCAAGGAGCCGCCGGCGAACCTGCGGCCCATCCCGCTCGGCACGTCCCGGGAACTGAAGGTGGGCCAGTCGGTGGTGGCGATCGGCAATCCCTTCGGCCTTTCGCGCACGCTCACCACCGGCATCGTGAGCGCGCTGGACCGCCACTTGCCCACCAGCGAATACCGCGAGATCGCGGGCGCCATCCAGACCGACGCCGCGATCAACCCGGGCAACTCCGGCGGGCCGCTGCTCGACAGCGCCGGGCGCCTCATCGGCGTGAACACCGCCATCCGCTCGCCCTCGGGCGGATCGACCGGCGTGGGCTTCGCGATTCCCGCGGACCTGGTGAACCGGATCGTTCCGCAGCTCATCGCGCGGGGCAAGGCGTCGCTTCCGGGCATCGGCATCCGCGCGATCGATCCGAACGTGGCCGCGAGGGCCGGCATCCAGGGCGTGGTGGTCGCGGACGTGGCCAAGGGCTCGCCGGCGGCCGCGGCGGGACTTCAGCCCGTCAACCGCCAGACCGGCGAGGTGGGCGATGTCATCGTCGCGGTCAACGGTCGTCCCGTCGAGGCCATGGGCGCCTTCGCCGCCGAGCTGGACCGCGCCGGCATCGGGGCCGACGCCGAGCTCACCGTCGTGCGCGACCGCAAGCCCTTGAAATTGCGCGTGAAGGTGATCGACGTCCAACGCTGAAAACGCGGGAAATTCGGGGTCAGGTACCAAAAGGTGCCTGACCCCACGCTGTGCCCCAGGCCGTCCGGCCCGGTAAAATGGCGGATTCGCCTGAAGAAACGCGCACCGCATGGCTTCCCCCCGCTACGACGAACGCTCCATCCGCGTCCTGAAGGGCCTCGAGCCCGTGAAGGAACGGCCCGGGATGTACACCCGGACCGACACGCCGCTCCACATCATCCAGGAGGTGATCGACAACGCCGCCGACGAGGCCCTGGCCGGCGCGGCGAAGACGATCACCGTGACGCTCCACGCCGACCGCTCCGTCTCCGTCGAGGACGACGGCCGCGGCATTCCCGTGGGCGAGCATCCCGAGGAAAAGGTCCCCACGGTGGAAGTCGTCTTCACGCGCCTTCACGCCGGCGGCAAGTTCGACAAGACCACGGGCGGCGGCGCCTACGCCTTCTCGGGCGGCCTGCACGGCGTGGGCGTGTCCGTGACCAACGCGCTGTCGAAGCGCCTCGAGGTGCGCGTGCGCCGCGAAGGCGCCACCTGGGCCATGGCCTTCGAGGAAGGCTTCGTCGTCGAGAAGCTGAAGAAGGCCGGCACCGTCCCCGCGAAGCAGACGGGCACGTGGGTGCGCGCCTGGCCCGACGGCAAGTACTTCGACAGCGACCGGATCCGCCGCCCGGAGCTCGAGCACCTTCTCCGGGCCAAGGCCGTGCTGCTGCCGGGCCTCGCGATGCGCCTCGTCGACGAGGCCTCGGGCGAGACGCAGGAATGGAAATACGAAGGCGGCATGGCCGCCTACCTGCAGGAGCAGCTCGCGGGCGAGGAGGGCGTCGTCTCCTCCATCGTCGTGGGCCAATCCTTCGTGGCCGCGGGTGACGCCGCGTTCGCCGAGGGCGAAGGCGCCTCCTGGGCCCTCGCGTGGTGCGAAGGCGCGGGCGGCGGCGAGTCCTACGTGAACCTCATCCCCACGGTCGAGGGCGGCACCCACGAATCGGGCCTGAAGAGCGGCGTGTTCGATTCGGTGCGCGAGTTCTGCCTGCACCACGAGCTGCTCACGCGCGGGGTCAACCTGCAGACCGACGACGTGTGGAAGAACCTGCGCTTCGTGCTGTCGGCCCGCATCCTCGATCCGCAGTTCCAGGGGCAGACGAAGGCCAAGCTCTCCAGCCGCGACGCCGTGAAGCTGGTGGCCTCGCGCCTGAAGGATCCGCTGGACGCCTGGCTCAACCAGCACGTGGACGAGGGCAAGCGCATCGCCGAACTCGCGATCAAGGCCGCCGTCGCCCGCCAGAAGGCCGGCAAGGCCGCCGAGAAGCGCCGCGGCTCGGGCGTCGCGGTGCTGCCGGGCAAGCTCACGGACTGCGAGAGCGAGGAGACCGCCCGCAACGAGCTCTTCCTCGTCGAGGGCGATTCGGCCGGCGGCTCGGCGCGGCAGGGGCGCGACCGGCACTTCCAGGCGATCCTGCCGCTCCGGGGCAAGATCCTCAATACCTTCGAGGTCGATCCCACGCAGATCTACGCCAACAACGAGGTGCACGACATCGCGGTGGCGTTGGGCATCGAGCCCCACGCCGTCGGCGAGGCGGACAAGGCGCTCGCGAACCTGCGCTACGGCAAGGTCATCATCATGGCCGACGCGGACGTGGACGGCTCGCACATCCAGACGCTGCTGCTCGCGCTCTTCTTCCGCCACTTCCCGGGCCTGCTCGCGCGCGGGCACGTCTTCGTCGCGCAGCCGCCGCTCTACGTGGTCAAGGTGGACGCCCAGGGCAAGAGCCGGCCGGAACGGCGCCTCTACGCCCTCGACGAAGGCGAGCGCGACGCGATCCTGGTCAAGCTCGCGGACGAGAAGGTGCGCGAAACGGCCATCCACGTGGGGCGCTTCAAGGGCCTGGGCGAGATGAATCCCGAGGAGCTTCGCGAGACCACGATGAGCCCGGACACGCGCCGGCTCCTGCCCCTCACCGTCAATGCCGACGTGCTGGCCGACACCCACAAGGTCTTCACCCTGCTCATGGGCAAGGGCGAGGCCGCCTCCCGCCGCAGCTGGATGGAAGAGCGCGGCCACAGCGTCGAGGCCGACGTCTGATTCCAAAAAGGGGACGCTTCCCTCCCGGAGGGAAGCGTCCCTTTCCCGCATTCGAGACACACATGACCAAGAAACCCGTCACCGACGACCAGACGCCCGATCTCTTCTCGGCCGCGCCGCCCGCCGCCCCGCCGCCCGCGAGACCGGCCCCCACGCCCGCGGGCGACGACGAGATCCCCCTCGCGCAGTTCGCGGAAGGCGCCTACCTCGCCTACGCGATGAGCGTGGTGAAGGGCCGCGCGCTGCCCGCCGTCGAGGACGGCCAGAAGCCCGTGCAGCGCCGCATCCTGTATGCGATGCGCGAGCTGGGCAACCGCCACGACGCGCCGTTCAAGAAGAGCGCCCGCATCGTGGGCGACGTGATCGGCAAGTTCCACCCCCACGGCGACTCGGCGGTGTACGAAGCCGCCGTGCGCATGGCCCAGGACTTCACGCTGCGCTATCCGCTGATCCAGGGCCAGGGCAACTTCGGCTCCCGCGACGGCGACGGCGCCGCGGCGATGCGCTACACCGAGGTTCGCCTCACGAAGTTCGCCGAGGAGATCCTGCTCTCCGAGCTCGAGCGCGGCACCGTCGATTTCGCGCCCACCTACGACGGCTCGCTGGAGGAGCCCCGCCTGCTGCCGGCGCGATTGCCGATCGCCCTGCTCAACGGCGCCTCGGGCATCGCGGTGGGCATGGCGACCGAGATTCCGCCCCACAATCTTGGCGAGGTGGTCCAGGCCGCGGCCGTGGCGTTGAAGGACGCGAAAGCGAGCGATGCCGACATCCTCGCCTCCATTCCCGGGCCCGACTTCCCCGGCGGCGGCCAGGTCATCTCCCCGCCGGAGGAGATCGCGAAGGCCTACGAGACGGGCCGCGGCTCCCTGCGCGTGCGCGCCGAGTGGACCGTGGAAAAGCTCGCCCGCGGCCAATATCGCGTCGCCGTCACGCGCATGCCCCCCGGCACCAACGCCGCACGCGTGCTCTCGGAAATCGAGGAGCTCACCAATCCCAAGCCCCGCGCCGGCAAGAAGAGCGTATCGGCCGAGGCGGCAGCCCTCAAGACCGCGGTGCTCGGCGTGCTGGAGACGGCCCGCGACGATTCCGACCGCGAGCACCCCGTGCGCCTCGTGCTCGAGCCCCGCAGCTCCCGCGTGACGGCCGACGAGCTGATGAATCTCCTGCTCGCCCATACCTCGCTCGAATCGAACGCGACCGTGAACCTGGTGGCCATCGACCGCGAGGGCCGGCCCCGCCTCGCGGGCCTCGCCCACTGGATCCGCGAATGGGCCGCCTTCCGGCTCGTCGCGCTCGAGCGGCGCCTGAAGCACCGCGAGGCCGAGGTCACCGACCGCCTGCACATCCTCGACGGCCGGATGATCGCGTTCCTCAACATCGACAAGGTCATCAAGGTCATCCGCAACGCGGACGAGCCGAAGGCCGAACTGATGGCGAAGTTCTCGCTCTCGGAGCGGCAGGCCGAGGACATCCTCGAGATCCGCCTGCGCCAGCTCGCGAAGCTCGAGGGCATCCGCATCGAGCGGGAGATCGCCGAGCTCAAGTCGGAGCAGGCGGAGCTCGCGCGGCTCCTCGCCTCCGAGGGCGCCCGCCGCAAGCTCGCCGTGAAGGAACTCGAAGCCGACGGAAAGACCTTCGGCGACGCGCGCCGCACCACCATCCGGGCCGCCGAGCGCGCCGCCGCCGCGCCCGTGGACCAGCTCACCGACGAGCCGGTCACCGTCATCTGCTCGCGCAACGGGTTCCTGCGCACGCGCACGGGCCACGGCATCGACGCGACGACGCTCTCGTGGAAGGAGGGCGACGGTCCCCTCGCGATCGTCGAAACGCGCACGGTGCATCCCATCGTGCTGGTGGGCGCCAACGGCCGCACCTTCAGCGTGCGGGCGCTGGACCTGCCCGGCGGCAAGGGCGACGGCGTGCCGGCCACGTCTCTCGTCGAGCTCGCGGGCACCCGCATCGTCGGCGTACTCTCCGGCGTGCCGGAAACGCCGCTGCTCATCGCCAATACGGCGGGGCTGGGGCTTCGCTGCGTGCTGGGGGATCTCGCCACGCGCCAGCGCGCGGGCAAGGCCTTCATGGCGGTGCCGGAGGGCGAGCGGGTCCTCGCACCCGTGATCCTCGGTGCCGCGACGAAGGAGATCGCCGCGCTGTCGGAAGAGGGGCGCCTGCTCGTCTTTCCGCTGGAGGAGGTCAACGTCCTGTCGGGCGGCGGCAAGGGCGTGATCCTCATGCGCCTGCACGACAAGGAAGCGCTGCTGGACGTGGCCGCGGTCGCCGGCCCGGTGAAGGTGCGCGGCAAGGGCCGCGGCGACAAGCCGGCGGAAGTGGCCGTGACCGGGGCCGACCTCGAGTCGTGCCGCGGCGCGCGGGCGCGCTCGGGCCGGGTGGTGCCGGGAAGCCTGAAGAAGGTGGCGGGGATTGGCTGATGCCTCGCCCCGAAACAGCGGAAAGCGAATCGCTTTCCGCTCGTCATGATTAACAAATGATTGCTGTGTTAACCTAAGTCAGGGCAGCCTCCCAGACAACAAACACCGCTCGATTGTGAAGGCACGCTGCGAAGGCTCGCCCCTGCAAGTCCAGGGAGATCGGCTTTTCAGGCGCAGTCACGTTCACCATCGTCCAGGTAAGGGGAGGCCTGAATGACGCCAGGCGCTCGTCGGTGCTTCGCGCGGCCCGTTTTCGTGCTCGCGCTCGGTTTGATCGCAAGCCTCGGCGCGCAGGCGCAGGGCACGCCCGCTGAGCGTGGCCTTGCCTGGCTCCAGTCGCGGGTGCAGGCCGACGGGGCGATCCAGGGGGAGGCGGCATCGATCGCGACGCCCCCGCAGGTTCGCTCCGAAGTGCTCCGGACGCTCGGTCGCCACGCGACGGCCCCGGCGTCGTTGGTCGTCTCGGTGGCGCAACCCGTCGAACGGAACGCCGAGTTCCTTGCCCGGCAGATCCTCGCGCTCCACGCGACGGGCCAGCCGGTGACCGCTCTGGCGGATTCCCTGCTCGTCCTGCAACGAAGCGACGGGGGCTGGGGATTGGCCGAAGGTTACGAATCCGATCCGCTCGATACCGCGCTCGCCTGGAAGGCTGTGGTGGCCGCGGGTCGCGGAACGGCTGCCCAGCATTCGGCGGCGATCGCCCGTCTCGCCGCGTCGCGCCTGGCGGGAGGCGCGTGGGGCGTCAACACGACGGCCAGCATCTACATGACGTCTGCTGTGCTCGACGCCGCCGAGAGCTACGCCGATCCCTCGGCCGACTCGCTGGCCTCGGCCGCACTGTCGGGGCTGCTCGCGCTTCGTGCGGGAGGGCAGTTCGGCGGTACGCTGGAGAACAGCGTCGCGTTCCTCGCGATGTTCGATCCGTCAGCGAGCGATGCGAATGTGGTCCCGCTCCTGGATGCCATCAGGGCCGCCCAGGATGCCGACGGCAGCTGGGGACAGGATCCGTTCGTGACCGCCCTGGCTGCCCGCGCGCTCGCGACGTGGGATGCGGCCGGGGCTGGCGTGCGTGGCGTCATCGTCCATTCGACGACGCAGGTACCCTTGGTCGGGATCAACGTGAGCGTCGGATCCGTGCCGGCGCTGTCCGGAACGACCGACACGAGCGGTCAATTCGTCCTGACCGGCGCGAGGCCCGGGACCTACGTGTTGACCCTCTCGGCGACCGGGTTCGGGACCTTCACGACCTCGGTGGGACTCGTCTCCGGCCAGACGCTCGACCTGGGCCGCATTCCCCTCGCGCCGGACGGCGCCACGGGCGCGACGATCCGCGGCACCATCACGCGGGCCGATACGGCGGCGCCGCTGGCCGACGTCCTGGTCACGGTGACGCAGGCCGCGCAGTCCTACACGGCCCACTCCGATGTCGCCGGCTTCTACCGCTTCGACGGCCTTCAGCCGGGCGACGCCAGTCTTCGCTTCGAACGATCGGGATACCGCGTCGCCACGTCGGGGCGTTCGCTGGCGGCCGGGGGTGTCTACGACGAATCGCCCCGGCTCTACGCCAGCACGGTGCCCGGCGCCCAACTCGATGCGATCGTGATCGACTCCGAGACCCGGGCGCCCATCGCCGGGGCGACGATCATGCTGCAATCGCCCGCGACCGGCTCCGCCACCACGGATGCCGGCGGGCGCTTCGGCTTCACCAACCTCGCGGCAGGCACACAGACCTTCACGATCTCGGCGCCGGGTTATTTCGGCGGTACGGCGCAATCCGGGCTGGTCAGCGGCCAGACCACCTACGGCACGATCGTGCTGCCGCCCACGGTACCCGGCACGACGGTGCGCACGCTCCAAGGCCGGGTCCTCGACAATCTCACGCGAGCGCCCATCGTCGGCGCGACGATCAGCGTTTTCCTGGACGGTCGGGTCTTCGATGTTCAGAGCGACGCCGACGGCCGATTCTTCATTCCCGGCTACCGCGGAAACACGCTCGAATTCAGCGTCTCCAAGCCGGGATACGAATTCACGAGTCACTTCTACGGCTTTCCGGAACCGGCACCGACCGATCTCGGGGATTTCATCCTTCAACCCGAGCAGGCCGGCAGCAACCTCGCGGATCTCGCGATCGCCGACATCGACCGCGCAGGCGTCCAGGAATCGGCGACGGGTGGCCTGGGCGGCGCGCTGTCCGTTCGCATCCGGAACGCGGGGCAGTCCCAAGTACTCGCGCCGTTCGTGGTGCGGGCCTTCCTCGATACGGATCGCAACGGGCGCTTCGACCCAGGCGTCGACACGGCACTGGGGCAGGTCACGGTGAACGCAACCGGCGTCCCGCTGGCCGTCGATGGCGTGCTGCAGGCAGCGATTCCCCTGGCGGGCAACTCGCCGTTCCGCGATGCGCCGATCCACGTCTGGGTGGACAGCGGGCTCGCCGTCATCGAGGCGCGCGAGGACAACAACATCGGCTCCACCGCGGACTTCTGCAAGCTCTGCGGCAGTTCGGATGCGGTGTCGCCGCCGACGGGATTCCTGCCGGTGGAGGCGGAATTCTCGTCCAGCTACAGCGTGGTCAATCTCGGGCCCTTCCCGGAGGCATTTCCGTATGGTCCGTTCTACGGCTTCCTGAGCCCGAAGCAGGGCGACGCCTGCACGCTGCTGGTGGGATACAACGCGGCCGCCACTCGCGGGTCCATCTTCGCAGTGAAGATGACGCGAGATGCCGAGGGTCACGTGATCGGCTTCGGGCGGATCTCGAGGCTGGCCTCGGCCTTCGGCCTGGGTTGGGGCGCCTTCCAGTATGGTGACGATGGCCCCTTCCTCGTGCAGGTTTGGAATGGGCAGTACAACGGGGCGTACGCTCACGGCCTTTTCGGCTATCGGAGCGGCGATGTTTCGCCCGGAAAGTTCCTGGACTACCGACCGTTCCTCGGCAACTTGCAGGCCACCTCGTCGAAGGTGGTCCCGGCGGGCTACGCCGGCGAGGGGAAACTCAAGGCGGCGATGTGGCCCTTTGGGGAGTGGTACAGCGGCACCATTGCCAGGGATGCCGGCGGTTACGCGGATGTGACCACGTTGGCGCCCGTCGCGGCCAGGTCGCTTGTGGGCCTGCCCCATGATTTTTCATTCGTACCCAAGGGCTCGCCGGCTTTCTCGCAGGAATCGATCCTCGTCACGGAGTTTGGTGCCCGGGTTCTTTCGGCATACCAGCTCGACGCCAATGGCGACCCGATCATCGCGACGCGACGGCCCATGGTGCAAGGCATCGCCGATCCTGGCGGCGGAACTTTCGACCCCATCTCCGGCGACTTCATTGTCCAGCGATACGGCGGCAACGGAAACGAACAGCGCGCCATCGCGGTTCGCGGCTTCCGCAATCCCGAGCGGGCCAGCGACTTGACGGCCTCGCGCGCCGTCGCGGTCCTGGATACCGCCGGGCGCGTCACCGGCGTTTCCTTCCGCATCGGCAATGCCGGTTCCGGGGCCGCTCGCGAAACTCGTGCGGGCATTTACGCCGTGCGGAACGGCACGCGAGGCGAAAGGCTCGCCCAGGTGATCGTGGCGCCGCTTTCCATGGGCGAGTTCCGCGACTACACGCAAGTGCTTCCGGCGCCCACCACGGTACCCGGCGTGATGATCGTCGCGGATGACGGCGAGTCGCTCTTCGACTGCGGGCGTACCAACAACACCGCCGTCATCGCCGTCCAGTCCCTGCTCGGCACTGTCCAGGTCACGACGGATCTGCCGTCCTACGAACCCGGATCGGTGGTCGAAATCAACGCCACCGTCGCAAACCCGGGGCCGGTCGTGGCCGGTTACACGGTCGTGCTTTCCGTGGTGGACGCGGGGGGAAGCACCGTGGCCGACCTCGGACAGAAGCCCGTCGATGCGTTGGCGAGCGGATCGAGCACCTCGGTCGGCACGACCTGGACCGTCGCCGCGCTCGTGGCCGGTGCCTATCGCGTGAAAGCGCAGCTTCGCAATCTGCTCAATGCGCCGCTGGGCGAATCCCTCGCGCCGTTCGAAGTGCTGGCAGTCCCGGCGAGCCCGGCGGCGCTGGTCGCCGTCACCACGGACAAGCCGTCCTATGGCGCCTTCGATGTCGTCGAGGTCAATGCCCGGGTGCGCAATGTGCAAGGCAACGCAGTCCTCTCCGGGCTTGTCGCCGGCTTGCGCGTGACCGGACCCGATGGAACCGTGATGCATGCCGTCGACCGGCCGATTCCGACGCTGGCGGCCCTGGCCTCCACGGACATCGCTTTCAGCGTGGCGCTGTCCGGCGCTGCGGCAGGCCCATACCTGGTCGAGGTCGCGATTCGCGATTCCGGCAGCATGGTCGTCGCGCAGGAGACGAACCGCTTCGTGGTCAATTCCACCGCCGACACGGGCGCCGAGGTGACCGGCTCGCTCGCTCTGGCTCCGGCCGAGGTGGCGCAGGGCGGTGCGCTCGCCCTCTCGGCCACCGTCACCAACGGCGGCAATGCCGACATGGGGGGGCTCGCCATGTCTCTCGCCGTGATCGATCCGGCGAACGGCACGGCACTGCAACAGTGGACGCAGACGGTTCCCGCGCCTCGCGGCGTGGCCGTGGCATTTCCGGCCGCTTGGACCGTGCCTTCGAACCTGCCGGCCGGCACCTACACGGCCACCTTGTCGATCACGGTGGGCGGAGCGAGCCGGGTGCTTGCGCAGGCGAACCTGCAGGTGCGCGCGATTCCGATCGCGATCACGTCGACATTGGCCACGGACAAGACCGCCTACGATCCGCAGGAGACCGTCGGCATCGCGGCCGGGGTATCGAACGCGCCGACCGGCCGGCCGCTTGCCTCGATCCGATTCCGCCACCGCGTGCTCGACGGCTCGGGCGCGGTGCTTTCCATCCAGGACGGCGCGCCCTTCGACTTGCCCGCCGGGTCGTCGGTATCCCGCGCGGCTTCCTTCGCCGTGGGAACGAGCGCCCCGGGTGCCCACGCGGTCGAGCAGTCGGTTCTGGACGACGCGGGCGTGGTGCTCGATACGCGCCAGGCTCCGTTCACGATCCGCTCGACTGCGCAGACGGGCATCGGGGTTTCCGGCTCCGTCGCGGTTTCGCCGGTTGCGGCCCAGGCCGGGGCGACGATCAGCCTGTCAGCGACCCTTCTCAACGCCGGCAACGCCGATCTGGTCGATGCGCCGGTGCGCCTTTCGATTCGCGACGCCGCCCAGGTCGTCGTGGCGGAGTTCTCCACCGCGCTTTCGGTGACGCGGTCGGCCCCGGCGGTGTACGCGGCAAGCTGGATCACGCCGATGTCCCTCCCGGCGGGGACCTACGGCGTCACGCTGCAGGTCACGCTGGCTGGCGAGGCGAGAGCACTGGCCACCGCATCCGTCACGATCCAGGCGGCCTCACCGACGGCGACGCTCGCCGCGGCGTCCCTGCCGAAGAAGGGTCTCGTGGTCCTCGTTTCATGCTCGGGCTCCGCGGCCAACGCCATCGGCGCCGGAACGCCGGACACGCCGGCGTGCGTCTCGAGCCGCCGCGCGGCGATCGAGACGATTCTCGCCGAGATCGGCGTCCCGGCGGTCGTGACTGCCAGCGCGGACGAGTTCCGCCGCCTGCTGCGCTGCGGAGACTACGATCGCTTCTGGATCGCGGGCGGAGCGGAAAAGATGCGTGGCACGCTCGCGGAAGAAGTTCGCGAGGCGGTGCTGGGTGGCGCGGCGCTGTACATCGACGGCTACCAGGACACGCGATCGCGGGTCTTCGACGAGGTCACGGGTGTCACACCCACGGCGAAGCTCGCGGGAGCGACGAACACGGTCGGCCTCGCGGGAATCCTGGGCAGCGGTTCGATCACCGTCCCTGGCGCCTACGTCGCCGTCACGCCGGCGGCGGGAGCCACGGTGCAGGGGACGTTCTCGAATGGCGTACCGGCGGCGATCACCAGCACCTATGGGCAGGGCAGGGCGGCCTTCCTCGCCTTCGACCTGGTGGGAGCGCTGGCCGCGACGCCCGCGAGCGCGCCGCTGCGCGCGCTGGTCGAGTCGATGCTGCGCGAGGTGCCGCCGGCAGCGGCGTCGGGCACCCAGCTCGCCGGATCGAGCCTGGAAGTCGGGTTTGTCGTGGGCAATGGCGCTGCCGCCGGGATCTACCGGGTGGAGACGACGCTCCCGCCCGGCAGCACGGCATCGGGCGTTTCGGCCGGCGGTGCGGTGTCCGGCAATTCGGTCACCTGGGATCTCACCCTGGCGGCCAACGAGACGAGAGCCCTTTCCCTTGCCTGGGACCTGCCGCCCGCTGCCGGAAACATGGCGCTTCCGGCGCGCCTGCTTCGCATCGATGGCGCCACGGTGACGGAGGTGGATGCAGACCAGGTCGTGATCGTGACGGCGACCGGCGACGGGCTACGCGGCAGCCTCGTCGCCGACCTGGCCGCGCTGTCGCTTTCCGGCATCGCGGCCACGGCTCGCGATGTTGCCGTGCAGAAGATCGGCGGCGGCTGGACGAAGGCCACGCAAGGAAACGTGGACGGCGCGATCGTCGACTACCTCGCGGCCAACACGGAACTCGCGAAGATCGTCGCCCCGCCTACGCTGGGCTACGAAGCGCGTGTCGCGAGACTCATCGAAGAGGCGGGGGCGCGCGCGTGCGCGGCGACGCTCGCCTGCGCGGCGCCCGCGTGGGCTCCTTCGAGCTACAGCGTTCTCGTCTTCGGCAGCGCTTCGATGTCCAACGGGCAGACGGCGGGGCCGGTCGGCGTCGGCGGCGCGGCGAGCATCAGCTCATACGCGGTGGCCAATACGTTGTCGGGCGACGCAGCCCGGCTGGCCGTGGCCGGAAGCCTGTCCTTCGGCTCGGGGTCGGTCGGTATCGGCGGCACGGGCTCGATCCGCGTAGGTGGCGCTGCATCGGTCACCCAAAGCGTGGGGCGGCGCGAGCTGCTCACCGGTGTCGCCACGGAGAACTTCACGGCGCTCAAGACCTGGTACCAGACGCTCTCGACGCGCATCGGCCAGCTACCCGGCACGGCGGCGGCGCACGACGGCTTCGGCAAGTACACGCTCACGGGGACAAGCCCCACGCTCAACGTCTTCACGATTTCCGGAACCGCGCTCGATTCGGGGCATTCGCTGTACTTCCAGGTTCCCGACAGCGCGTCCGTCATCCTCAACGTCACCGGGACAGCGGCCGCATTCACCAACGGCCAGAGCTACTGGAACGGCGTCGGGATGCAGAACCACCCGAGGGCGGCGAGGATTCTCTACAACTTCCCGGCGGCCGTGGGCGTGAGCGCCAGCGGCTGGTCGCCCCAAGGAACGATCCTCGCTCCGAATGCGGCGGTCACCCTCTCGAACGGCAACGTGAACGGCGCCATCGTCGTGAATACCTTGACGACGAGTTCGGCGGCGCTCGCCTGTCCCGCCTTCGAGGGGACGCTTCCCGCTTCGGTGATGCCCTCGCCATGAAGACCCGATCGGCCGACCGGATGGACATCCGAATGAAGACGACGCGACTTTTCCGAAGCATTTTCGTGGCCGCCCTGGGCTTCTGCAGCCTCGTGGCCGAGGGGCAGGCCGTCACGCCCCGCGAGACCGCCGACCTGAAGGCCCGGGTGTTGCAGGCGCATCGGCAAGGCGCGCTCCGGCTGGAGAGGTCGCGAAGCGACTTCGCCGGATTGTTCATCGATCCCGAAAGGCGTGCGCGGTATGAACGGGCGAAAGCCGAACTCGCCGATCGCAGGGATCGCCTGATCGGTGAGATCGATGCCCTGAGCGCGCGCGCGGGCGCCGGATCTCGCGAGCGGCTCGACGCCATCGGCTCGTTCATCGATGGACGAGCCTCGCGGATGGAGCGCAGCGGAGCGCCGGCGAAGAGGTCGCCCGCGCCCGGCACCGGGTTGGCGGTCGGCCCGAAGGACTTTCCGGTGCCGGTCCCCGCCGACCTGGCCGCGACGGTGGATGCGCCCCAGACGCCGGAGATCCAGGCGCTTGCCGAAAGCCTTGGACGCAATCCCGTGGCGATCTTCAACTGGGTTCGGGCGAACGTCGGATTCGTCC
>ERZ761602.4453-NODE-4453-length-17973-cov-5.085222_pt1 | contig 17973 bp, 16 predicted proteins | sample MGYA00512165_ERZ761602 | MGnify/ENA primary metagenome ERZ761602 (study PRJEB28899, sample SAMN02445085) | bioreactor sludge metagenome | biome: EBPR sludge; isolation source: Thorneside wastewater treatment plant | place: Australia: Brisbane, Thorneside... | reverse complement strand
AGTTTGAGCCGAAGGGCGGGGTAGTTACGACCACTGGGAATCGTCCGTTCTTGTAGCCTCCGTTCAGGAGTTCCGGATACTTGGTGCTCCACTCATGCACCCTGACAGAATCACCCTTCGAGCAGTTGGCGGAGCCATCGCCAGCAATTTGCATGACGGCTTTCGTGAGCTTGACCCCGACGCTATCCTTGTCGATGCCATAGATGTGCTTCTGTGCCCATCGTGACATTTCCGCATCCTCGGGATGCCGCTTCTTCATATCCAGCAAGACCTCCACCAAGAAGCCTCCCGTTCCGCAAGCTGGGTCGATCACAATGTCGTCCCACTGCACTTGCAACAACTTCACCCCGGCCTCTATGACCTGTTGCGGTGTAAAGAACTGTCCTTCACCCTGCTTCAGCGCAGCAGCACGTAACACCTGAAACGCCACGGCAATCGTTGAACTACCATTGTCCACCAGCTTGTATGGCGCCAGTCGTTCAACACACTCTGCAATAGTGCTGCTGTCAAGCCTCAACTGCTTGTCCGTCTCATCTCGAAAGACCTCCGGATACAGGTTCACAAGGTCTGCAAACTTGTCACGTATCACGTCGGCGGTTTCGGCGGCTGTCGCCCTTGGCCGGAAGTATGGTTCCTTCGTTTTGGCTGCCTTCGCCTCTTTGTCGCTGTCCAGTTTCAGTAGCAGCAGGTCGCAGAGTTGATCCAACTGCTCCTCGCGGCGCGTCACCTTGCTATCATTGGTCACAACGTGGTCGAGCAAGTCCTCCACCAGCGTTTTGAAGACACCTTCGCTCGGGGTCTTGAGATCCTTGTAGGTGAGCTTCTTGTCGTCCTCATTGATCCGGTCGCCCGGTCCTGGAAAGTCAGCAAGCAGGCGCTTGTGTTGTATCAGCTTCCCAGAGGGCAAGCGATACACGTAGACGACCAAGGCAGTCGGGTCCGCGCTATTGGTCCATACGCCCAGCTTTACATGGTGCTCCAGTGCCATGTACGTTTCAAGCTGGCTCACCCCTTTCTCCTCATCCGGTTGCTTGCATTCAACGATGATGGGCAAGTGCCTGTAATCGCCGATGCGCTTAGGGCTATCGAAGAGTGCTATGTCCACCGGGAAACCATCGTAGCTCTTGCCCTGCTCGCGCTTCGTGGCTTGGCTCGGGGTCTTGGGCACGTACCATTCCTGCTTGCCATAGATCATCTGCTCATCCTTCCACCCGATTGAGTGCAGGTACTCAGCCAGTGGCTTCACAACCAACTGCTGCTCCTTGTTCGCCCTTGTATCTTTCGTCGCCATGCTTCCGTGTAGAGCACAAGTTTACCGTTCGTTACCGACGTGCGTGGATTTCAATGCAGCGCAATGGTGCCCACTGCGCCTAACCTTCAAAGCCCCAATGCCAACAGCCGGGCCGGGTTCTGAGTCCCGCTTGTCCACTGACAGCAAGCCACTACCTTGCAGCAATGGGCGGGACGAATACAGAAGACGCGACGGCACCCAACATCGGCTTGCCGCAATGCTCGTTCCTCGCACCTGCGGCAAGCCTCGTACGTTATGCCACAGCCCAATGCGCCTACGCACAGAGGCTAACGCACGACTGAAAGACAGAACCCGGCCCGGCTGAGAACCCAGAAAAGGGCGGCAGCCAATGCCGCCCGACAACTTCGGAGGACTGAAGAAAAAGAACCGGCTCCGCCGGAAAGGACTTGAAGAGGGCGGCTGAAGGCCGATACCCCGTCCTTCGTGCGATTTGATCGAATGGACTGTGCTTCATATATTTGCCCTGCCCTACGAGGGTTGCTTTCCGTCGGACTCCCGGACCTGCGGCCGCAGGGTGGTAATTGGGGCCGAGTACTAACATCCTCGTAGGCACAGGACAATCGTTCATTCCTTCAAGTTCGCCCGTCGGCCCCACCCCGTGAAGTGCACTTCACGGTTCCATCTTGGTGTTGGAGACCAAGAGCCTTTGCTTTGGAGGGCAAAAGGAAGGTGGGGCGTCGGGGTCGATGTATGGTAGCGCCCACTTCGGTGGGCGTTGCTGTTCATGGCCGGTTTAGTTTATCAACTTGCTCGTATTCGTGCTCGGGCTTGACGGTTCCGTCAGGATTGACAAAATCTGGCAAGCCAAGCGGGAAGTGGAGCTTGCTGTTGGGGTCAGCTTTCGGATGTTGCACCAAGTAGCCCCGGTTTCTCATTCTTGGCGTTACCCTGCTCACGCGCTTGGGGTCCATGCCAGATTTTGCTGCCACGTCCCGGCTGGCGGAAAATCTCCCGAGTCCGCGAAGTGCTGCGATGATGGTCTGCTCGTCAGGGTCTGGGGTGCGCTGTGGCACCATTACGCGCTCAACGGTAGCGCCAATCGCCCTTGGCAACGAGTCGGTCTGCTTGTCTCGTCCAAGTATTCGGCCTATCGCATCCTTGGCATTCCTAAGCGTTGCGCGGTCGATTTCCATCTGCTTGATGTCCTTGAGGGCCGCCTCAATCTTGCGGTCCAATAGGATAAGAGCCTCCTCGATGGATTCCGCATCGTGGCTGGCTTTGGGGGGGTGAGCTTGTTCCATGACTGGCATCTTGACGCGCCAAAGGTAATCACGCAGCGTCAAAATCCAAGTCCGCCAAATATTTTGTCACTATCGCGACGACAGCCTCGCATTGGGCCCCGTCAACAGAACGCCTGACACCATAATGCCCCTAATCGCAATGGTTCCCACTGCGTCTAAGGGAGGAAGCCCCAATGTGAACAGCCGGGCCGGGTTCTGAGTCCCGCTTGTCCACTGACAGCAAGCCACTACCTTGCAGCAATGGGCGGGACCAAATGCGGAAGACGCCGCCGACCCATAACAGCAGCTTGCCGCAACGCCTCCCAACGCACCAAAAAGCCCACGCACGAAAGGCGCTGCGGCAAGCTGCAAACCGTTGGCCCCCATTCAATCCAGCCTCGGTTCACAGTACCGAAGTAGTGCAGATGTAAGCCAAAGCGGCACCCTGAACAGTCGGTTGCGAATACGCTCGAACTTTTGGCCATAGAAGAACCGATGATACCTTCTGTCTTTGTTGTATTGGTCGGGCATACGGTGCCGCAGCCGTTCGTATGGTAGCCACTCATACCCATGGCCTACCAGCACGCCCTTGCGGTTGAAGAAATGAACGGTGCCTCCTCGCTGCACCACACCCGTCACCTTGTCAAGAACGTCCACCATCATGCCGTAGCTGATGTTCTCGTGTGTCACCTCTGTCGCTTTCATGTTGTTGCCTTTTTGCTTGTTACTTAATGCCTGAAGAGAAAAGAACGGGGGCCAACTACAGCTTGCCGCAAGCCCGCCTAATGCGCGGGCCAGCGTCAAGCAATGTCCGTTAGCGCCCATTCAGAAACAAGCCAACCTATTCGATGAAATACAGGGACCTCAAATCTGAGTTACAAAGACATGTTCCTGAAGGCGAATCCATTGTTTGGACAGGACAACCCAAGCAAGGGATCATCTTCAGGACCGCAGACGTCTTTCTTATCCCGTTTAGCCTTTTATGGTTGGGGTTCGCCATATTTTGGATGTACATGGCTGGCCAAACATCTCCAATGTTCGCATTGTTCGGTGTACCTTTCGTTCTGTTTGGTTTGTTCTTCGCGTTCGGCCGCTTCGTGGTTGACTCAAAGTACAGGGAGAGCAGCGTATATGGACTCACAGAGAATCGGATTATCATCAAGTCTGGATTGAGGAAGAAAGAAATAAGGAATATTGACCTTCATTCCTCTTCAAACTTTGTATTCACTGAGAATAACGATGGAACGGGGTCTATTGAGATTGGACCCAGGAATCCATTGGTTCATGGCGTTAGTGGTCTAAACTGGATGCCTGGGGTTAAGTCCAATACCCAGCTTGAGATGATCTCCAATGTGCAGAGCGTTTACAACATGATACTTGAGCTGAAGAATAAAAAGAAATAAACGTGCGCTAACATGCGCTTGCCTCAAGCCGCAGTCGTCCCGTTGCCAGCTCCCGTTGAAGGGTTGAACACTTCGTCAAGGAAGAAGATCACGAAAGGCGGCCTGCGGCAAGCGCAGGCCCGTTGACCGCCATTGCGCTCAGAGCAGCGCAACAGCGTTCAACTGCGAATGACCACCGCATGTAGGGAAGACGCACCAGCTCATGCCTCTATTCGCATGCCGGCACGAACCTGATGAACTGAAGCTCAACCCAAGTACGCCTCCACGGCCTGCTGCACCCGGGCATTGATGTCCTCGGTGGATGCGGGGTGGAAGGCCTGGCCGGTGATGCGCTCGTAGAGCTCCACATAGCGCTCGGTGACGCTCTGCACGAAGGCATCGTCCATGGGGGGCACCTCCTGCCCTTCCTTGCCCATGAAGCCGCCAGCGATGAGCCACTCGCGCACGAACTCTTTGCTGAGCTGCTTCTGGCGTTCGCCGCGGGCCTGGCGCTCGGCATAGCCGTCGGCGTAGAAATAGCGGGAGCTGTCGGGCGTGTGCACCTCGTCGATGAGCAGGATGCGCCCATCGGGGGTGCGGCCGAACTCGTACTTGGTGTCCACCAGCAGCAGGCCGCGCTCGGCGGCGATGCGGCTGCCCTCGGCGAAGAGCGCCAGGGCGTAGCGCTGCATGGTGTCCCACTCCTGCGGTGTGCAGAGGCCGCGCGCCAGGATCTCGGCGGGGGTGATGTCCTCATCGTGCCCCACATCGGCCTTGGTGCTGGGGGTGATGATGGGCGTGGGGAAGCGGTCGTTCTCCTTCATCCCTTCGGGCAAGGTTGCGCCGCAAAGGGTGCGGATGCCGCTCTGGTAGGTGCGCCAGGCGTGGCCGGCGAGGTAGCCGCGTACCACCATCTCCACCTTCACCGTGCTGCAGGCGGCCCCGATGACCACGTTGGGGTCGGGCGAGGCCTCGGCCCAGTTGGGCGCCACGTGGCGGGTGGCCTGGAGCATGTGCCAGCTGAGCTGGCTGAGCACCTGGCCCTTGAATGGGATGCCGCGCGGCAGCACCACATCGAAGGCGCTGATGCGGTCGCTGGCCACCAGGATGATGCGGCCATCGGACAGGGTGTACACATCGCGCACCTTGCCGCGGTAGACGTTGGTGATGAGGGGATGCCGGAGGTCGGAGCGCATCAACGTCCCCGAGGTCGTGGTGGTCATTGGGCGCGGTCCTTCTTGTCGGTCTTCTGCTCCAGTTCCTTGAACGCGCCGAGCACGCGCGTCACGAGCTCGTGGCGGATCACGTCCTTCTCGTTCAGCTCCACCACGGTGATGCCCTGCACGGCCCGGAGCATCTCCACGGCCGGCATGAGGCCGCTCGGCTGATGGCCGGGCAGGTCCACCTGGGTGACATCGCCGGTGATGACGAACTTGGCGTTGCGCCCCATGCGGGTGAGGAACATCTTGATCTGCGGGAGCGTGGCGTTCTGGGCCTCGTCGAGGATCACGAAGGCGTGGTCGAGCGTGCGGCCGCGCATGAAGGCCAGCGGGGCGATCTGGATGACGCCCTCCTCCAGGTGGTCGGCGAGTCGCGAGGCGGGGATCATGTCCTTGAGCGCATCGTAGAGCGGCTGCAGGTAGGGATCGAGCTTCTCGCGCAGGTCGCCGGGCAGGAAACCGAGGTTCTCGCCTGCCTCCACGGCGGGACGGGTGAGGATGATGCGCCTCACCTGACGCTCCTTCAGGGCCTTCACGGCGAGGGCCACGGCGGTGTAGGTCTTGCCGGTGCCGGCCGGGCCGATGGCGAAGACCATGTCGCTCTCGCGGATGGCCTCCACCAGGCGCTGCTGGTTGGGCGTGCGGGCCTTCACGCGGAGGCCGGCGTTGCCGTAGACGAGCACATCATCGTCCAGATCGGCGCTGCGCGGGGCCTCGCCGCCGCCCATGATGTCGTCGAGCACCTTGCGGGGCAGCTCGTTGTAGCGCGCCACGTGCGCCACCAGTTCGTTGAAGCGCTCCTCGAAGAGGGCGATGTCGTCCGGTGCGCCGCTCACCTTCACGGTGTCGCCGCGCGCCACGAGGTTGAGCTTGGGGAAGAGGCCGCGGATGATCCGCAGGTTGGCGTCGTTGGCCCCGAGGATGTCCACGGGGTCGACGCCGGTGATGGTGATCAGCTGCTCGCTCAAGGACGGATGCGGGGTGTTGAGATCTTTCGGGAGAAGGTGCTCCCCTCCCTCTAGTTTTGACCGCCCGAAGGTAGCCGACCAGAACCAGCCGCCCGATGGCCATCATCACCCTCACCACCGACCTGGGCACGCGCGACCATTATGTGGCCGTTGTGAAGGGCGCGCTGCTGCAGCAGGCCCCGGAGGCCACCATCGTGGACATCACCCACGAGATCACGCCCTTCCACACGGCGATGGCGGCCTATGTGGCGCGCAACGCGTTCCCGGCCTTCCCGGCGGGCAGCATCCACATCCTCGGCGTGAATCCGGAGGCGGACCGCTTCACGGCGCACGTGGTGGCGCGGCACCAGGGCCATTACTTCATCGGCGCGGACAACGGCATCCTGCCGCTGATGTTCGAGGGCATGCCGGAAGCGGCCTTCGAGATCACCATGAAGCTCGATGACGACCACGCGGCCTTCCCCACCCGGAGCGTGTTCACCAAGGCCGCGGCCCACTTGGCGCGGGGCGGCACCCCTGAGACCATCGGCCGGCCCCTGAAGGCGCTGCGCGAGCTGCACAACCTGAAGCCCTCGGTGACCCCCGATGCCATCGTGGGCCGCGTGGTGCATGTGGACCGGTACGGGAACGTGATGACCAATGTGCAGCGGTCGCTCTTCGAGGAGCTGCACGGCGGGCGCCCCTTCCGCATCCACTTCGGGCATTCGGATGACGACCTGACGCGCATCCACGCCACCTACAGCGACGTGCCCAACGGGGTTTCGCTGGCCTTCTTCAATGCGAGCGGCCACCTGGAGATCGCCGTGAACAAGGGCGTGGAGGGCGGCGGCGGCGGCGGGGGCGGCGCCGCACGCCTGCTGGGCCTGCGCGAGAACGATGCCGTGCGCATCGAGTTCGGCACGCGCCGCTGAGCCCCGAGGCTTCGCCACGCGGCCTGTACCTTCGCGCCGATGTCCTTCCTGCACCCGGCCTTCCTGTGGGCGCTCGGCGTCCTGGCCCTGCCGGTGCTCATCCACCTCTTCCAGCTCCGGCGCTTCAAGCGGATCGACTTCCCCCACGTGCGCCTCCTCGCCGAGGTGTCGCGGCAGACGCGCGCCCGCCGCAAGGTGCAGCACTGGCTGGTGCTCGCCGCCCGCTGCCTGGCGCTCGCCAGCCTGGTGCTCGCCTTCGCGCAGCCATACATCCCCGGCGCCGATGGCGCGGCGCAGGCCGGGGCACGCGCGGTATCGATCTACATCGACGACAGCTTCAGCATGGACGGCCAGAACGCCGGGGGGCGCCTGCTGGACCAGGCCCGCAAGGGCGCGCAGGACGTGGTGATGGGCCAGGCCCCCACCGATCGCTTCCAGGTGCTCACCGGGCGCTTCGAGGGCCGCCAGCAGCAATTGCTGCCGCGCGAGGAGGCCCTGCAGGCCGCCGCCCAAGCCGATGCGGTGCCCTTCACGCGCCCGCTCTCCAAGGCGCTCGCCCGCCAGCGCGAGGCCCTCGCCACGAGCGATGCGCCGGTGAAGCGCGCCTACCTGCTCACGGACCTGCAGCGCACCATCGCCGACCTCGATGCGTGGACCAACGACAGCACGGCGCCCACGGTGATCATCCCGCTCACCCCCACCGCCACCGCGAACCTCAGCATCGATTCGGCCTGGTTCGGCACGCCGGTGCGGCGGCTGGGGCAGAGCGAGGAGCTGCACGTGCGCATCACCAACCACGGCGATCAGGAGCTGGTGAACGTGCCGGTGCGGCTGGTCATCGACGGCGAGCAGCGCGGCCTGGCGGCCTTCAGCGCCGGGCCATCCGCCTCCGTCGACACGGTGCTCCGCTTCCGCAACGATCAGGCCGGGCTGCACTGGGGCGAGCTGGCCATCACCGACCAGCCGGTGACCTTCGACGACCGGCTCTGGTTCGCCTTCCGCACCATCGACCGGCTGCGCGTGCTCGTGCTCAGCGGCGGCGATGCACCGGGCGATCGCGCCATCCAGGCCGTCTTCGCGCAGGACAGCGCGCATGCCGTGGCCCTGCGCGATTTCCGCCAGCTGGACCTCGCCGAGCTGGAGCAGCAGGACCTGGTGGTGCTGAGCGGGCTGCCCGAACTGCCCAGCGGCACGGCGCAGGCCCTTGCCGCCTTCGCGGAAAGCGGGGGCAGCGTGGCGGTCTTCCCGCCCCGGGGCGGCGACCCCGCTCGCTATGCCGCATTCTTCGGCACGGTAGGCGCCGCCGCACCAGCCCGCCTCGACACCGGGTCGGCCCGGGTGGACCGCATCGACCTGGAACTGCCCTTCTACCGCGAGGTCTTCCAGACCATGCCGCGCAACGTGGACCTTCCCTCCGCGCGCGAGCGCTGGGGAATCCGCCCCGCTGCCGGCAGCGACGTCCTGCTGCGCACGCAGGACGGGCTGCCCTTCCTCTCGCGCACCGCTGCGGGGCGCGGCAGCGTGTACCTCTGGGCGGCGCCGCTCGCCGAGGAATCGGGCAACCTGGTGCGGCATGCCCTCTTCGCCACCTCGCTGCTGCGCATGGCCGAGCTGGCCCGCCCCATGGAGCGGCCCTACGCCGTGCTGGGCGCCGAGGCCACGCTGCCCGCCGATGGCCTTGAGCTGGGCGCCGAGCGCCCGCCGCGCTTGATGGGGCCGCAGGGCCTGGAGGTGATGCCCGAGGTGCGCAGGACCATGGCCTCCACCGCGCTGGTGCTGCACGACGAGGACCTCCCGCCCGGGCATTACGCGCTGGTGGCCGGGCAGGACACCGTAGCGGCCTTCGCCCTCAACCATTCGCGGCTGGAGAGCGACCTGCGCAGCCTGACGGCCGAAGCCTTGCGCGCAGAGCTGGGACAGCGCGGGCTCACCACCTTCACCGTGATCGAGGCCGGCGGCGGCGATCTTTCGCTACGTTTGGCCGAGGCGGGCAGCGGCCGGAAGCTCTGGAAGTGGTTCATCGCCCTGGCCCTGCTCTTCCTGGTGGCCGAGGCCTTCCTATTGCGAGCGACCCGATGACCGAGCTGATCCTGCGCAACGTGAAGGTGGTGGACCCGGGCGGTCCGCACCACGACAGCGAAGCGGACCTCCTGCTGCGCGACGGCGCCGTGGCGCGCATCGGCAGCCGCCTCCCCAAGGGCGATGCCCGCGAGATCAGGATGCCCGGCCTGCACGTGAGCCCCGGTTGGGTGGACCTGCGCGCGCATTTCCGCGATCCGGGCGAGGAGTGGAAGCAAGGCATCAGCAACGGCCTCGATGCCGCCGCTGCCGGAGGGTTCACTGCCGTCTGCGTGCTGCCCACCACCAAGCCCGTGGCCGACGGCCGCGCCGGCATCGATTATCTCCTGCGCCGGGCGGAAGGGCATGCCGTGCGGCTGCTTCCGCTGGGCACCCTCACCAAGGGCGGCGAGGGCAAGCAGCTGGCCGAGCTGCATGATATGCGCATGGCGGGTGCGGCGGCCTTCACCGATGATCAGCGCCCCCTCCGCAATGCGCGGCTCATGGCGCTCGCCCTGCAGTACACGGCCGGGCTGCCCGGCACGCCGCCCGCGCTGATGGTCTTCCCCAACGACCCCGACCTCGGCACCGGCGTGATGCACGAGGGTGCGATGAGCGCCCGCCTCGGACTGCGCGGCATTCCGGCCGAGGCCGAGGCCATCCAGCTGGCGCGCGACATCGCCCTGCTCGAGTATGCCGGCGGCCACCTGCACGCCGCCACCGTGAGCACTGCGGGCGCCGTGGAGCTGGTGCGCGCGGCCAAGGCCCGCAAGCTGAAACTGACGGCCTCCGTGGCGGCCGCCCACCTGCTGCTCGATGACGGCTGCCTGCGCGGGTTCGAGAGCTGCTACAAGGTGCTGCCCCCGCTGCGCGACAGCGGCCACATCGAGGCGCTGCGGCAGGGGGTGAAGGACGGCACCATCGATGCCATCGTGAGCGACCACCGGCCGGAGGACCGCGAGCACAAGGTGGTGGAGCTGGGGGCTGCCGCCTTCGGCATCATCGGCCTGGAGACCGCCTTCGCCACGGCGAACACCGCCCTCAAGGGCAGCACCTCCCTGCGCCGCATCATCGAGCGGTTCGCCAACGGGCCCCGCGCGGTGCTCGGCCTGCCCGCCGTGCACATCGCCGAAGGCGCGGCGGCCGAGCTCACCCTCTTCGATCCCGAGGCCGATTGGACCTGCACGGAGGACGACCTGCCCAGCCGCTCGCACAACACCCCTTTCATCGGGCAGCGCTTCACCGGCCGGCCGGTGGGCATCGCCGCACGGGGGCAGCTTCGGCTCGCGCCCGCCTTCGCGGCGGTCGCCGGATAGGGCCCTACTGGGCGGGCGTTGCGGCTTCCTGCGCCTCGTTCATCCGCTTGAACTTCTCGATGAGCTCCTCGTCGGAGAGCCCGAGGTTCTCGATCATCGCCTTCGCATCGCGCGCGAAGGGATGCTCCGGGTACTCGTACATCACCTGCTGGTAGATGGTCTTCGCCTCGCCGTCGCGGTCGAGGTCGTCGTCGAGCGTGAGGGCCTTCATGTACAGCACGTCCACGCGCCGGCGCCATCCGGGGTATTGCTCACTGATGCGGTCGTAGAGCTTGATCGCCTGCTCGGCATCGCCCATGCTCTTCAGGGTGCCCGCCGCCCGGAACAGGTACTCAGGCGCCATGCTGTCCACCGGATAGGCGGCGGCGTAGGCCTTGTACACGTCCACCATGCCTTGGGCGGTGCGGCGGTCGAATGCGCGGTTCTCGAAGAGCGAATCCTCCTTGGCACGGATGCGCGTGCGGGCCTCGATCATGCGCGGCTCATCGGCCACGGGCTTGTCCTCGCCGCCGCAGGCGATCAGCGCGAGGGGCAGGGCGAACAGGAAGATGTGCTTGATGGACATGGTCATTTCGCTGGGGTGAAGCGCATGGTGTATTTCGCATCCGTCTTGCCGCGCGAGATGTCGCGGAGCCGCCCTTGCAGCATCCTGCGGCGGAGCGGCGGCAGGTGGTCGGTGAAGAGCACCCCGTCCAGGTGGTCGTGCTCGTGCTGGATCACGCGCGCGGCGAAGCCCTCGAAGGCCTCCTCGTGCTCCACGAAGCGCTCGTCCTGGTACTGCAGCACGATGCGCGGCTGGCGCTTCACCTCCTCGCGGATGCCGGGGATGCTGAGGCAGCCTTCCTCGAAGGGCCACTCCTCCCCCTCCTCCTCCACGATGTAGGGGTTGATGAAGACCTTCTTGAAGTCCTTCAGGTGCGCCTCCTCGGTGGGCTTGCCATCCTCATCCTCGGCGAAGGGCGAGGCATCCACCACGAAGAGGCGGATGCTATGGCCCACCTGCGGGGCGGCAAGGCCCACGCCGCTGGCCGCATACATGGTCTCGAACATGTCGGCGATGAGCTGCTCGAGGCCGGGGTGGCCGGGCTCGATGTCCTGCGCCACTTTCTTCAGCACAGGGTCGCCGTAGGCGCGGATGGGGAGGATCATGCGGCCGCGAAAATACGCGGCCGGGGGTGCGGCCGCCGGGCCCGAGGCCCCGCAGCGCCCATCTTTGCCGCCCGCCCACGCACCATGCGCCGCAGCAAGCCGAAGGAGAGCCTCATCTGGGAACAGGTGCCCATCACCGGTGCCGGCGCCAACGGCAAGGCCTTGGCGCGGATGGATGGCCTGGTGGTCTTCGTCACCGGCGCCGTGCCCGGCGACGTGGCGGACCTGCGGGTGACGGTGAAGAAGAAGAATTACGCCGAGGCGGTGGCGCAGCGCATCACGTCCCCCTCGCCCGACCGCGTGCCCGCCTTCTGCCGCCACTTCGGCACCTGCGGCGGCTGCAAATGGCAGGACCTCAGCTACCCCAAGCAGCTCGAATACAAGCAGCAGCAGGTGGTGGACAACCTGGAGCGGATCGGCGGGCTGGCGCTGCCGCCGGTGACGCCGATCCTGCCATCGCCCCGGCTCACCCACTACCGCAACAAGCTCGAGTTCACCTTCAGCAACAGCCGCTGGTTCACGCGCGAGGAGCTGTCCGCCCAAGGCGCCATCACCGACCGCAACGCGCTGGGCTTCCACATCCCGCAGCGGTTCGACCGCGTGCTCGACATCGGCGAATGCCACCTGCAGCCCGACCCGAGCAACGCCATCCGCAACCTCGTGCGCGAGCATGCGCGGCGCGAGGGCCTCAGCTTCTACGACGTCAGGGCGCACGAGGGCTTCCTGCGCAACCTCCTCATCCGCACCGCCACCACGGGCGAGTGCATGGTGCTGCTTGCCCTGGGCCATGAGGATGCCGAGGCCCGCACCCGCCTGCTCGATGCCCTTGTGCAGGCCTTTCCGCAGCTCACCAGCGTACTATGGACGGTGAACACGAAGCGGAACGACACCATCTACGACCTCGCCATACACGTCCACCACGGCCGCGACCACATCGTGGAGGAACTGCCCGACGGGCCCGTCGGCAGGCCCCTGCGCTTCCGCATCGGACCGAAGACCTTCTTCCAGACCAACCCGGAGCAGACCATCGCCATGTACCGCCTCACGCGCGACCTTGCCGGCCTCACCGGCGAGGAGAACGTGTACGACCTGTACTGCGGCGCGGGCAGCATCACGCTCTTCCTCGCCGCCCGGGCGCGCCATGTGGCCGGCGTGGAGCTGGTGCCCGAGAGCGTGGCCGATGCCCGCCTGAACGCCGGCCTCAACGGCATCACCAACGTGAGCTTCACCAGCGGCGACATGAAGAAGACGATGGATGCCGCCTTCGTGGCGCAGCACGGCCGGCCGGATGTGGTGGTGACCGACCCGCCGCGCGCCGGCATGGATGAGCCCGTGGTGCGCCACCTGCTGGAGCTGGCGCCGCAGCGCATCGTCTACGTGAGCTGCAACCCCGCTACGCAGGCCCGCGACCTCGCCATCCTGCAGGACCGGTACCGGATCGACCATGTGCAGCCGGTGGACATGTTCCCGCACACCTACCATGTGGAGAACGTGGTGCGACTGATCAAGCGATGAGCAAGGACCGGCTGGACCGCGGATTCTGGGAGGAGCGCTACCATGCGCAGGAGACCGGCTGGGACCTGGGGGCGCCCTCCACCCCGCTCAAGGAATACCTGGACCAGCTCACCGACAAAGCGCTGCGGATCCTCATCCCCGGCGGTGGCCGCGCCTATGAAGCGGAGTACGCGCACCGGCTCGGCTTCACGCATGTCTTCGTCATCGACCTCACCGATGCGCCGTTCAAGGACCTGCTGCAGCGCTGCCCCGACTTCCCGGCGCAGCACCTGATCACCGGCGACTTCTTCGCGCACGAAGGGCAGTACGACCTCATCCTGGAACAGACCTTCTTCTGCGCGCTCGACCCGGCGCTGCGCGGCCGTTACGTGGAGCAGATGCACCGGCTGCTGAAGCCCGGCGGCAAGCTCGTGGGCGTGCTCTTCCACGATGCGCTCAACGACGACCGGCCGCCCTTCGGCGGCTTCCGCGACGACTACCTGCCGCTCTTCCGCAAGCGGTTCCCTGAGGTGCGCATGGATCCCTGCCGCAACTCCATCGCCCCGCGCGCCGGCCGCGAGCTCTGGCTGTGCGCCGTGAAGGCGGCGCCGGTGGATTGCGCCCTGCACGACCGGCTCGAGGAGGCGGCCACACGGCGCCGCACGGTCCGGCTCGCGCTGCGCGACGGGACCGCCCTAGAGGGCATCATCGCCGACCTCTTCGTGCGCGGCGGAGCCGATTGGATGCGGCTGGCCGACGGCCGCGAACTCCCACTGGGCGATGTGGCGGCGCTGCGCTGAGCCGCCGATCGCCTTTTTTCCGACCTTCAGCTTCCGGCTCCACCGCCCATGCGGACCGCATCGCCCGAGATCCAGGCCTTCTTCGAGTCGCTCACCGATGAGCGCCGCGAGGCCTTGGGCACCCTGCGCAGCCACATCCGGCACGTGTGGCCCGCTGCGGAGGAGGACTTCTCCTACGGCATGCCCACCTATCGCATCGAGGGCCGTCCCGTCTTCGCCCTGGCCTCGAAGAAGCGCTTCATGGTGCTGCACGTGCTGCCCTATGACCTCCTCGACCCCTTCAAGCTCGACCTCCTGCCCTACGACCACGGGAAGTCGTGCATCCGCTTCAAGCGGCTCTCGCCCCCCTTTAGCGCGCTGCTCGACCGCATCATCAAGTACGTGGGCCATCAGCTCCACCTCAGCACCGTCACGGCCCGCCCCACCGGCCTCCGCAAAGCGCCGGCCCTCCATTGAACCTGCCATGCGCCCCCTCCTCCTCACCGCGCTCATCACGCTCCTCGCGTCGGCAAAGGCCCAGCCGGTGCGCGTGCTCTTCATCGGCAACAGCTACACCTACAGCAACGACCTGCCGGGCATGCTCGATTCACTGGCCACGGCCATGGGCGAGGACGTGGTAACGGGCATGTCGGCACCGGGCGGCTACACCTTCAGCCAGCACACCCAGCTGGCCTACACCCAGCAGCTGCTGGCGCAGGGCGACTGGGACTACGTGGTGCTGCAGGAACAGAGCCAGCTGCCGGCCTTCCCCCTGGCGCAGGTGGAGGCGCAGTGCGTTCCCTACGCCGCCCAACTGGTGCAGCAGGCCCGGCAGGCCAATCCGTGCACCGAGGCGGTCTTCCTGATGACCTGGGGCCGGGAGAACGGCGATGCGCAGAACTGCCCCTCCTGGCCGCCGGTGTGCACTTACGAGGGCATGCAACAGCTCCTGCACGAACGCTACCTGCAGATGGCCACCGGCAACGATGCGTGGTGCGCTCCGGTAGGCGCCGTGTGGTCGAGCTGGCGCGCCGAATTCCCCGGATCAGCGCTCTACACCGACGGCAGCCATCCCAATGCCCTCGGCACGTACATCGCCGCGGCGACGCTGGCAAGCACCATCTTCCGCCGGCCGTGCACCGCAGCGGACTGGGCGCCGGCGACGCTCGCTCCCGGCCAGGCCTTGGAGGTGCGCACCAGGGCGAGCGAGGCGGTGCTGGACGAAGCGGCTGCGTGGAACATCGGCGTGAACGATCCTTCCGCCGCACCGGATTGGATGCTGCTGGGCGGCAACGAGGCCTGCTTCGGGAACAACGGCACGCCCGGCGCAGTCCTGGAGTGGCACTTCGGCGATGGCGCAACGAGCACCGAGGAGAGTCCCTGCCACACCTATTCGGGAGCAGGGCCCTTCGAAGGCGCCCTGGTGGCGACCGATGGCTGCGGACGCGCCGATACGGCAGCATTCACGATCGAATTCCCAAGCGGTATCGGCAGCGCAACCAGCACCGCGCCGCTGCTCATCCGCTTCGATGGCGAAGGCCGCCTGATCGCCGCAGCACAGGAACCGGTGCCCTTCTTCGAACTGCTCGATGCGGGCGGGCGGCTCATCGAACGCCGCTCCCTGCGCGCCGGACTCACTGTGCTGCGTGGAGGCGGCGGCCTGCTGTGGCGTGCCCGCTGCACCGATGGCAGCTGGCGCGCAGGGCGCGTGGCGCAGCCCTGAGGCCCGGCCGCTAACTTGCCGCCCGATGAGCGAACGCACGGTGATCCTGGAGCACGAGCAGGTGCAGCGCAAGCTCCGCCGCATCGCGCACCAATTGCACGAAGAGCACCACGAAGCGGGGGCCTTGGTGCTGGTGGGGATTGCGCCGCGCGGCGCCATCCTGGCCAAGCGGCTGGCGCGGTTGCTGGAAGAGGTCTCCGACCTGCGCATCGACCTGGTGGAGCTGAAGCTCGACAAGGACCTTCCGCTCGAGCGCCCCGTGCAGCTCAGCATCGACCCCATGTCGCTCCGCGACCGCCTGGTGGTGCTGGTGGACGATGTGCTCATGAGCGGGCGCACGCTGATGCATGCCGCCAGCTACCTGGTGCAGGCTCCGCTGAAGCGCCTCACCACGGTGGTGCTGGTCGACCGCAGGCACCGGGCCTACCCCATCCGTGCGGACATCGTGGGGCTGACGCTCAGCACCACCCTCCAGGAGCACATCAGCGTGGAACTGGGCCGCAAGGACGCCGTCTACCTGAGCTGACCGCGCAGCGCCTCGGCGATGCGGGCGGCCACTGCCGCCGGCGACCCGCTCCCCTCCACGGTGACATGCGCGCGGCGATAGACTGGCAGCCGCTCCTGCAGCAGGGCCTCCACGCGGTGCCGCAGGGCCGCCCCCCGCAGCCCGAAGAGCAGCGGGCGGTCCCCGCCGGCCCGTTCGATCCGTGGCATCAGCACGTCGAGCGGTACATCGATCCACACCACCGCGCCGGCCGCCAACAGGCGGTCCATGTTGTCGCCCTGCACAGGGGTCCCGCCGCCGCAGGCAATCACGCCCGCACCGGAATCGATCAGCTCCGCCAGCACCTCGGCCTCCACCCGGCGGAAGGCCTCCTCGCCCTCGCGCTGCACGAAGGGCAGCAAGGGGCCCACGCGCTGCTCAGCCACGCGGTCGAGATCCGTGAAGGGAAGGCCGAGCAGCGCTGCCAGGGCGCGCCCCACAGTGCTCTTGCCGCTGCACATGAAGCCGATGAGGAAGATGCGCATGGGGAGCAGGGGGCGCCGGAACCGGCGGCCGCCGCAAAGGAACCACGGGAACGTCGCACCTTCGCGCTACCGCCATGAAGCTCGAGGAAGCCAACAGCAAACGGGTGCTGCGCGACTGGATGCGCCTCCCCTGGTCCATCTACGCCGGAGATGCCAACTGGATCCCGCACCTGAAGCAGGACATCGAGAAGGTCTTCGACCCCGCACGCAACAAGCTGTTCAGGCCCGACCCTGCGACCGGGAAGGCGGGCGAGGCCGTCCGCTGGGTGCTCTACGACGATGGAGGACGGGCCATCGGGCGCATCGCCGCCTTCATCAATCCGCGCACGGCGTGGTCCGAGAAGCAGCCCACGGGGGGCGTCGGCTTCTTCGAGTGCATCAACGACCAGCGTGCGGCCAACCTCCTCTTCGATGCGGCCCGGGACTGGCTCCACGCCCGGGGGATGCAGGCCATGGACGGCCCCATCAACTTCGGCGACCGCAACATGTTCTGGGGCCTGCTCATCGAGAACTTCACGGACCCGCCGATCTACGGCACCAACTACAATCCGCCGTACTACCGGGGCCTGCTGGAGGCATACGGCTTCCAGGTCTGGTTCAATCAGCTCTTCTTCAAGCGCTCGGTGAAGGTGCCCGCCCAGCCCATCTTCCACCGCAAGTACAACCAGCTCGCCAACGACCCCGAGATCCGCATCCACGACAGCACAGGGCGCACGGTGGAGCAGATCGCCTCGGACTTCTGCACGGTGTACAACGATGCATGGGTGGACCACGAGAACCACAAGCCCATGGAAGCCGCCACGGCCCTGAAGATCGTGAAGGCCATGAAGCCGGTGATGGACCCGCGCCTGCTCATCTTCATCCGGCACAAGGACCGGCCGATCGCCATGTACATCAGCCTCCCGGAGCTGAACGAGATCTTCCGCCATGTGAACGGCGACCTCAACTGGCTGGGCAAGCTCAAGTTCCTCTGGCACAAATGGCGCGGCACGGTGAAGACCATGACAGGCATCGTCTTCGGCGTGGCCAAGCCCTGGCAGGGCAAGGGGCTGGAGGGCGCCCTCATCGTCTTCGCGGAGAAGAACATCGTGCACAGGAACCTCTACCGCGACACCATCCTCACCTGGATCGGCGACTTCAATCCGCGCATGATCAAGGTGTGCGAGAACCTCGACGCGGTGAACTACCGCACGCTGGCCACCTTCCGCTACCTCTTCGACCGGAGCCTGCCGTTCGAGCGGCACCCCATCCTGGAGAAGAAGGAGAAATGAACAGCGCTTGCCGCTCTCGGAAGGATCTCTACTTTTGCGGCCCTTGACGCAGGGACCCTTCGGGGTGAAAGCGTCGGAAGACCCTGTAGCTCAGTTGGTAGAGCACAACACTTTTAATGTTGGGGTCCTGGGTTCGAGCCC
>ERZ761602.4452-NODE-4452-length-17980-cov-3.691660_pt1 | contig 17980 bp, 15 predicted proteins | sample MGYA00512165_ERZ761602 | MGnify/ENA primary metagenome ERZ761602 (study PRJEB28899, sample SAMN02445085) | bioreactor sludge metagenome | biome: EBPR sludge; isolation source: Thorneside wastewater treatment plant | place: Australia: Brisbane, Thorneside... | reverse complement strand
GGCTCGATCGACGAGGTCGTCGGCTACGTCAACGACCACCCCCGTCCGCTCGGACTCTACTATTTCGGCAATGACGGTGCGGAGACGGCCAAGGTGCTGGAGCGCCCCACGTCCGGCGGGGTGACCGTCAACGACGTCATCATGCATGTGTCGATGGAAGACCTGCCGTTCGGCGGTGTCGGACCGGCCGGCATGGGCGCCTATCACGGCATCGACGGCTTCAGGACGTTCAGCCATGCCAAGGCGGTTTATCGCCAGTCCCGGTTCGACGTCGCCGGTTTGGCCGGGCTGCGCCCGCCCTACGGCGAGAAGCTGCGCGCCATGATGACGAAGCAGATCAAGAAGTAGATGTCGGCGTCTCAGGCCGCCTTGGCGGTCTGAGACGCCCGCTCTGCGGGCAGTTCGATGATCGCCGTCGTGCCGGCGCCTTCCGCGCTCTCCAGCCACACCCGGCCTTTGTGCGCGTGAACGAAGGCGCGAACCAGCGCGAGCCCCAGGCCGGTGCCCTGCTTCTCGCGGGAATAGGTGTTGTCCGCCTGCTCGAAGGCGCCGAAGACCCGTTCCAGCATGTGCTGCGGGATGCCCGCGCCGTGGTCGGTGACCTCGATCCGCAGGGCGCCGGCGGCAGTCAGGGCGGTCCGGACCGTGACAGGCTCGCCCGGCGCATTGTGCTTCACGGCGTTCGAGAGGAGGTTGATGACCGCCTGGCGCATCATGCGGGCATCGACATAGGCCAGCGCGTCGCCATGCTGCGGATCGAACACGAGCGCGCAACCGGCCGCTGCCGGATGGCCGCGCGTGACGCGGATCGCTTCTTCGATGAATCCGGAGGGCGCCGCCCAATCCTGCGCCAGAGCGACCTTGTTGGCCTCGATCTTCGCGATGTCGAGGATGTCGTTGATGATGCCCAGGAGATGCTGGCCGCTGCGTTCGATGTCGCCCAGATATTCGCGGTACTTCGGATTGCCGATCGGCCCGAAAAGTTCGTCGCGCACGATCTGCGAGAATCCGATGATGGCGTTCAGCGGCGTGCGAAGCTCGTGGCTCATGTTCGCCAGGAATGACGACTTGGCGTGCGAGGCCGACTCCGCCTGGGTCTTCAGCGCCATCGCATCCTCGCAGGACGCCGCGAAGCTGCGGGCGAGATCCTCGCTGTGCAGGCGCATCCGCACCAGTTCGACGAAACGGTTATGGGCGGTGCCTGCCATGAACGAGAACCAGATTGCGGCCATCGGCAACAAGATGGCGGCGGCCATCGCGATCGGCGAGTGCTGGACGATGAAGCCGAGCGCGGTAACCAGCGTGGTGCCTGTCGTGACGGCCGCGATGAATCGGCGGCTCTCGCCATGTTCGTTCACGACATTGGCCATCGTGAAGATGCAGAGCATCAGCAGGGCGAAATTGTTGAGTTCGACGCCGGGCGCCCACAACAGGAAGACCGCCGAGCCCCAGATGAGTCCGTTGCAGAGGAACAACAGGATGAATGCGGCGTGCCAGCGGCCGAGGCGGAGAGGCTGTTCAGCGCGGCGGTGACGTTCATACGACCACGACAGCAGCCCTGCCGCCAGAGCCCACAATGAGACGACGACGACGAATGTCACGCTCTTGACGGCGGACACTGCACCCAGTTCAGCCACCTGGCTGAACGCTAACGCCAGTGCCCCGCCTAGGAATGGCACGCCATAAGCGCTCCGGCCGGTCGACACGGCGGTCACGTCGAGCTGCTCGCGCATCACGCGCTGGCCGTTCGCTGCGATCTGGTCTTGGGGCGAATTCATGTCCTGCCGGCGAAGTCGCCGGCGTTCTGCCGACAACGTTCACCTTAGCGCGATCGTCTTAAGGCCGGCTGAGATGCTCGGCGACAATCCGTGACGACGCGTTAAGGCTGCGGCGATCTTGATAAACGATGCGTTGACCTATCGCACCAGCGCCTTCGCTGCTGCCTTCTCCGCCGCCTGGTAGCGCATGAAGGCCCTGAAGACGCCCAGCTTGAGATCGGGCTCCAGCCCGTCGGCGATGCGGAGTATCTGCTGATAGTACCAGCCTTGCGCACCGAATCCGTTGATCAACTTGATGATCGAGAAGGGCGAGTTCATCGACAGCCAGCCGCGCCCCATGACGAGCGACTTCTCGAAGGCGGGGAGTTCGTCCGCCGCGCCGTCCAGCAGGTCGCGCACGCAATCGGGCGCACCGCACATCGGCCGGGCGATCCCGATCACGTGCGTCGAGCCGTCGTTCAGGGCTGCCGTCATGGCGGCGCGCGTGCGGAAGCCGCCGGTTACCATCAGCGGCACGCCGGCAGCTTTCGCCATCTGGTCGGCATAGCGCGCGAAGTAGGATTCGCGGGCCTTGGTGCTATCGCGCACGCCGCTCTCGAAGACCGGCTCCAACAGCCCCTCCAGGCCTGCCATCTTCGGCTGCTCATAGGTGCCGCCTGAGATCTCGAGCAAGTCGATCTTCTCCTCGCTCAGCCAGTGCGCCACTTGAAGGCTGTCTTCGAAGGCGAAGCCGCCTTTCTGGAAGTCGGCGGAGTTGAGCTTGACGCTGACCGGGAAGTCGGCGCCGACCTGCTTGCGTGTCGCCCGCACAGTCTCGACTAGGAAGCGGGCGCGGTTTTCGAGGCTGCCGCCCCAGGCGTCGGAGCGGATGTTCGCCTTGGGGCTGAGGAACTGCGACAGCAGGTAGCCGTGGGCTGCGTGGATCTGGACGCCCGTGAAGCCGGCTTCTCGCGAAACGGCGGCGGCGTGGGCGAAGCGGGCGATGAAGTCTAGGATCTCGGCCTCGGTCAGCGCGCGCGGCTGGCCGAAATTTCCGCCGGGCAGCGCCAGTGGGACGGCCGAAGGGGCAGGCGGGTTTGGATTGACCGCCTTCGGCGTTTGGCGGCCGGGGTGATTGATCTGCACCCATGCATGTCCACCGCCGCTTTTCGCCGCCGCCGCGAAGGCCTTCAGGGCTGCCATCGCCTCGGCCGATTGGGGTCCGTCAATAGCCACGTTGCCGGCTCGCTCCAGCGACCGCCGGTCGATCTGGATATTGCCTGTGATCTGCAGGCCCGGCCCGGATTTAGCCCAGCGTTCGTAGAGCACCCGGTGACGATCTGTCGCGAAGTTCCGGGCATCGGCGAGGCCCTCCGTCATGGCCGCCTTGGCGATCCGGTTCGGCAGGATCGCGCCGCAGGGCAGGGCCAGCGGATCTTTCAGGGCGATAGGCATGGCAAAGGCTCCGGGTTGGCTATGTGGCAGGGTCTTCGGATCGAAGTGCGCTTCTAGAGAGGGGGGCCACATATACGCCGCTTGCCCGATCTGTCCCTAGCCAGTGCCAAGCCGGGACGGATGGCCGCTTTCGCCACTGCCTGGTTCGCGGAACATGGGAAATCGTGTTTGGGGCTTGACGCCTCTTGGGATTATGGCAAAGTACTTTGAATAACAAAGCGAGGTGCTTCGATGAGCTGGCAAGAGCGCGTGCAGGAAGATCTGATGGTGATGCGCCGCATGGCGGAGCAGGGTGGGCGGCTGACCATGCCGGGCGGCCACTACTATGTCCTGTGGGGCATTCTGGTAGGCCTCGGCTTTGCCGGAACCTATGTCATAGGCGCCGGTCTGGTCCCTCTGGAACCTTGGACGATCAGCATCGTGTGGGTTGCGGTCAACGTGATCGGCGGCCTGAGCACCTGGTACCTCTCCACGCTCGATGACCGGAAACCTGACGCCGTGCGTCTGACCAACAGGATCGTCGGCAGCGTCTGGCTGGCGATGGGTATGGCAATGGGCGCGCTGTTCTTCGGCAACCTGGCGTTCAAGGCGCTCCCCTACGCGGCGATGGCGTATGTCAGCCCGTTCTTCGTGGGCGCCGCCTTCATGATGATCGGCGCGCTGTGCGCCCTTCCGTGGATGCTGGCGGTCGCTGCCGGTTGGATCGTCCTGGGCGTCGCCATGATGGCGTTCGGCCTGACCGGCCTCACGGTGCCGATCTATGCAGTCCTGTTCTCGGCCCTGATGGTCGGCACAGGATTGAAGCTAATCGCCATGGAGCGGCGGTTGCAGGGCTGAGGGGGGAACCATGCCCGAAATCGACCCCAACACGCTCGACGACGTCATCCATGGGCGCGTTCGCCTGTCGGTGATGGCCTTCCTCTCAACCGCCGGACAGGCAGACTTCAGCCTCCTCAAGGAGAAGACCCAGTCAACCGACGGAAATCTCTCCACCCATCTGCGCAAGCTGGAGGAGGCCGGGTATGTCAGCCAGCACAAGCGCTTCGCCGGCCGCAAGCCGCAGACCGTCGTGGCGATGACCGAGGCCGGACGGACGGCCTTCCTGAACTACCTGGCTGCGTTGCAGGCTCTGCTGCCCGCACGAGCCTGATCCCTCCGCGGCGCCCCGTGTCTTACGGCACGGGGCGCCTGGCCGTTGGTTCTTCGGTCCGGGATTCGGATTGGGCTAGTGTTACCGCAAGCGATTCGCAGTCTCCGGCACCCGTTCCGTATCCATGGCCAAACCAGATCTGTTCGCCGGTCTCGACGACGGCAAAGTCTATTCCGCGAAGGACATCGAAGTCCTCGAGGGGCTCGAACCGGTCCGCCGCCGGCCGGGCATGTATATCGGCGGCACCGACGAACGCGCCTATCACCATCTTGCGGCCGAGATCGTCGACAACGCGATGGACGAGGCGGTGGCCGGCTACGCCACCCACATCCAGATCGACCTGACGGCCGACGGGGTGTTGATCGTCCGCGACAACGGCCGCGGCATCCCGGTCGACCCGCACCCCAAGCTGAAGCCGAAATCGGCGCTGGAGGTGATCTTCACGGTCCTGCATTCGGGCGGAAAGTTCTCCGGCGACGCCTACCAGACATCGGGCGGACTGCACGGCGTCGGCGCCTCGGTCGTCAACGCGCTGTCGGAGTTTCTGGAGGTCGAGGTCGCCCGCGACCGGCAGCTCTGGTCGATGCGCTTCGAGCGCGGCCGGCCGATCGGTAAGCTGAAGTCGCTTGGCGCGGTCCAGAACCGGCGCGGCACGACGGTCTCGTTCCGGCCCGATCACGAGATCTTCGGCAGGGAGATGCGGTTCAAGCCGGCGCGCCTCTACCGCATGGCGCGCTCGAAGGCCTATCTCTTCCGCGGCGTCGAGATCCGCTGGTCGTGCGATCCGTCTCTGATCCGCGAGGGCGACGAGACTCCGGCCGAAGCGACGCTGCACTTTCCCGGTGGCCTCGCCGACTTCCTGGGTGCCGCCCTGGAGAAGGAGGCGACGGTCACCCCGCGCCCGTTCGCGGGACGCATCGAGGCCAAGGACAAGCGCGGCGCGGTGGAGTGGGCGGTTCATTGGGCGCCCGGCCGCGACAGTTTCGTCAATTCCTACGCCAACACGATCCCGACGCCGCAGGGCGGCACGCACGATCTCGGGCTGCGCGGCGCGCTGACGCGCGGGCTGCGCGGTTACGCCGAACTCGCCAACAACAAGCGGGCGGGTAACATCACGGCCGACGACGTGATGGCGAGCGCCTGCGCCATGCTCTCGGTCTTCATCCGCGACCCCGAATTCCAGGGCCAGACCAAGGACAGGCTGTCCAACCCCGAGGCGCAGCGCTTCGTGGAAAGCGCGGTGCGCGATCACTTCGACCACTGGCTGGCCGAAAGCCCGGTCGATGCCGACCGCCTGCTCCAGCACGTCATCGAGGTCGCCGACGAGCGCATGCGGCGCCGCGCCGAGAAGGAAGTCGCACGCAAGTCGGCGACGCGGCGTCTGCGTCTGCCGGGCAAGCTGGCCGACTGCGCGCGGGACGCAAGCGAGGGAACCGAGCTGTTCCTGGTGGAAGGCGACAGCGCCGGCGGCAGCGCCAAGCAGGCGCGCGACCGCAACACGCAGGCGATCCTGCCCCTGCGCGGCAAGATCCTGAACGTCGCCAGCGCCGCCGCCGGCAAACTCCAGGCGAACCAGGAACTCTCCGACCTGCTCCAGGCGATCGGGGCGGGGACGGGAACGAAGTACCGCGGCGAGGACGTCCGCTATGACAAGATCATCGTGATGACCGACGCCGACGTCGACGGCGCCCATATCGCCTCGCTGCTCATCACGTTTTTCTATCGCGAGATGCCGGGCCTCGTCCGCGACGGAAAGCTCTACCTCGCCATGCCGCCGCTCTACCGCCTCCAGCAGGGCTCGAAGATCGCATACGCCCGCGATGAGCGGCACCGGGACGAACTGATGCAGACCGTCTTTAAGCCGAACGCCAAGATCGAGATCGGCCGCTTCAAGGGCCTGGGCGAGATGATGCCGGCGCAGCTGAAGGAAACCACCATGCAGCCCGGCAAGCGGACGCTGCTCAAGGTGATGATTCCGGAGGGCGAGGAAGGCGACACCGGCGACCTGGTCGAGCGGCTCATGGGACGCAAGCCGGAATTGCGTTTCCAGTACATCCAGGAACACGCCAAGTTCGTCGAGGACATCGACGTCTAGCCGCCAGGGGGGACGGGCGCATGAAACGGGTCTTCACCTTCAACTGGCCGAATGCGGCATTCGACTACGAGCCGTATCCGATCTGCTACATCCCGCAGATCCTCAGCGATGCGGACTATCGGGACCTGAGCGAGAGCTATCCGCCGCTTGAACTGTTCAGGTTCATGCCTGACCTCGGCGACAAATACTCGCTCGCCTTCCGCAATAACCCGAAGAACTACCACGCCTTTCTGGCCAAGTGCCCGCCCTGGCGCGACTTCGTGGAGACGCTGAAGAGCCGCGCCTTTCTGGGCGAGGTGCTGGCTTTCCTCGAAAGCCGGAACATCGATCTGGGACTGAAGGGCTACGGCCACCGGCACACGGCGCGCACCCGCGGGCCGCTCAGCCGCCTCGTCAACCGGCCGGTACTCAGCACGCGCATGGAGTTCTCGGTCATGCGCGCCAATGGCGGCCACATCCTGCCTCACACCGACGCGCCCGGAAAGATCGTGACGATGGTCTTTTCGTTCGTGCGTCCGGGCGAGTGGGACGAGGCCTGGGGCGGCGGCACCGACGTGCTGAAGCCGAAGGATCCCGCGCTTACCTACAACCAGGTCAACCGCCAGCTTCCGTTCGAGGCGGTCGATGTGGTCAAGACCTTTCCCTTCACGCCCAATCAGGGCCTGATGTTCATCAAGACCTACAACTCGCTGCACTCGGTCCAGCCGATGACCGGCCCCGCGACCGGCCTGCGCAAGACGGTGACCATCAACATCGAAAGCCTGCGCTGAGCGCCGCCCCGGCGGACCTCAGAACGGGTTGAGGCTCTTGAAGAAGGCCGAGACCGCATGGCGGCGCTGCTCGCGGCGCACCACGTCTTCGCCGGTCACCCAGTTGAGCTGGATCACCTGACGCTCGCCCTCGAAGGATTCGTGTCCGTGCCAGGCGTTCGGGACGCAGGGGAAGACCAGCAGCGTGCCGTTCACCGGCGGCACTTCGGCTGCGAAGTTCTGGAGGTTGTCCGGCCCGTTGAGGATGCGCAGGCATCCGGCATGGCTCTCGAAGGCATCGCTCGCCCGGTTGAGATAGACGAGCACCGTCACGACCTTCGTCTTTGAGTCGAGATGGATCTGGCCGTCGCGGGCCCGTGCCCGGCTGCGCAACGTCGTCATTGTCGGCTTGCCGCTGAGATCGATGCCGAACTTGCGCTCGACCGCCTCGCGGAAGTCGTCGCCCTCCAGCGCGTCCAGCACGGCGCGCAGGCCAGGTCCCGGCTTCTGGGTGAAGACCGGGAACGATCCCGGCTTGCCGATCTTGGGATAGTCGGCGAGCGCCCGTTCGAAGGCCTCGCCCGTCACGAAATGCGGGACGACGACATAGGGGAAGGGCTTGTCCGCTACCGGGGTGCGCTCGAAAGCGTCGAGGTCGAGAACCGTCATGTCGCGCTCTTAAGGTTAAACTCAGACGTGGTGTCGCGGCCGCCCCGCGTCCATGATCTTACCCCAAGCCGATGCAGGAGGCACGAGTCGGTGCGGGTGGTACTGGCGATCATCGCGATGCTCGGCTTCGCCGCCAACGCAGTGGCGGCGGAGGGAGAGGCGCTTGACCTGCGCGACGGGCCGGGAGCCGACGCCCGCCTGGTGGGCGAGGCCTGGATCATGCGCTGCCCCGATAGCGAACGTCTGGTCGGCCTGCGCCTCCGGTCGGAACTGCGTATTGTGGGCGTCGAGGCGATCTGTGCCGCCCCCGGCGGCGGCCCGCCGCATGTCTGGACGCGGCCGCCGGGCGCCTTGCCGGCCGCCGGCTCCGGCGAGAACCGCAGCGCCGGCCGGCTCCTCAATGCCCGTTCAGGCGGAGTCGCGCGCTTCCAAGGCAGCACCGCGCTCCTGATCAGCGTACCGCGCCGCCCCGATCCGCAAGTTCCGGCGCGGCCCGCGGGTTTCCGGGCCGAAGCCGGCGATCTCATTTGTCCGTCGGGCAAGGTGGTGACGGCGCTCCGCACCGCCCAGGCGGCCGATGGCGACGGACTGACCGGCGTGCAGATCGTCTGGGGGGGAGATGTCGCTGCACCGCTTGCGGTCGGCCCGGCGCTTGGGGAGCGCGGACCGCTGGTCCAGCAGGTGCAGTGCGGCGGCGCGAACACCAATCCGCATGACGGCGCGGCCGCCGATGCGCTTCTGGGTTCGGGTTTCGATGGCCGGCTCCAGAGCCTCGGACTGACCTGCGCGGCGGCGCCGCGCCGGGACTGAAGCCGGTCCGAGCGGCGGATTTCCTTGACTTGTGACCGTCTCTTCCCATATTGCGGCGCAACGTAACGTGAGAGTCGCGGGGGACTACGGCCCCCAGGCGCTTTGCCGGTCGAGCGTTTGAAACCCGCTCCCGGCCCCGACCCAAGCGAAGTCTGGCGGATGCGTATGGAGTTGGCGGAGGCCCGGATCGGCATCGCTCGCTCAGGTCCCACGCCGATCCATGAAGAGTTATATGACAACGTTTGCCGAACTCGGCCTCAGCGAAGAATTGCTGAGAGCCGTCGAAGATACTGGCTACACCACCCCCACACCGATCCAGGAACAGGCGATCCCGCACGTGCTGCGCGGACGCGACGTTCTGGGTCTTGCCCAGACGGGTACCGGCAAGACCGCCGGGTTCACCCTTCCGATGATCGACATCCTGGCCTCCGGCCGGGCCAAGGCGCGCATGCCGCGCTCGCTCATCCTAGAGCCGACCCGCGAGCTCGCCGCGCAGGTTTCCGAGAGCTTCGTCAAATACGGCAAGCATCACAAACTGACCCAGGCGCTGATCATCGGCGGCGTGGCGTTCGGCGACCAGGACAAAAAGCTTGACCGCGGCGTCGACGTGCTGATCGCCACGCCCGGACGCCTGCTCGACCAGTTCGAGCGCTCCAAGCTGATGCTCAGCCAGGTGCAGATCCTCGTCATCGACGAGGCCGACCGCATGCTCGACATGGGCTTCGTGCCCGACATCGAACGCATCGTGAAGCTGCTGCCCTTCACCCGCCAGACGCTGTTCTTCTCGGCCACCATGCCGCCGGAGATCACGCGCCTCGCCGACCAGTTCCTGCACAATCCGATCCGCATCGAAGTGTCGCGCCCGGCGACGGCGGCGACGACCATCGAGCAGCGCCTGACCGTCATCGACGCACAAGACAAGCGTGAGGCGCTGCGCCGTCTCATCCGCTCCGAGCCGGTTCAGAACGCCATCGTCTTCTGCAACCGCAAGCGCGATGTCGATATCGTCGGCAAGAGCCTGAAGAAGCACGGCTTCGACGCGGCCCCGATTCATGGCGATCTCGACCAGGCGACGCGCACCGCGACTCTCGATCTCTTTCGCGCCGGCGGCCTTCAGATCCTCGTCGCGAGCGACGTGGCCGCGCGCGGACTCGACGTGCCGAGCGTCAGCCATGTCTTCAATTTCGACGTGCCGATCCACGCCGACGACTACGTCCATCGCATCGGCCGTACCGGCCGCGCCGGGCGCAGCGGCATCTCGATCACGCTGGCGACGCCGCACGACACGAAATACGTCGATGCCATCGAGAAGCTGACCGGCAAGCCGATCGACCGCTTCACGATGGAAGGCCTTGAGGAGGCCCGCCGCCCTGCCCGCGAGGGCGAGCGCGAAGGCCGCCGCGATCGCGACGCCGATCGCCGTTCGCGAGACCGTAAGCGCAAGTTCGACCATGCGCCGCCGCCGCGTTCGATCGATGACGGCGTGTCGATGGAAGCCTTCCGTCCGGACCCCGAAGCTGTCGCGGCCGCCGTCGCCTCGCCCGTCGAAGCCGTCGGCGAGGCCGAGACGCGTCCCGCAAGGCCCGCCCGGGCGCCCCGCAGCCGGACCGCGAAGCCGCGCGAGCCGCGCGCCGAGAAGCCGGTCGTCGAAGTGACCGAGACGGCAACGCCTGACGAAGCCGTCGTTCACGCCGAACGCGCCCCCCGCGCCGAGCGGGCGCCGCGTGAGGATCGCGCGCCGCGCCCCGAACGCGCCACCCGCGAGGATCGGCCGCGCCGCGAGGAACGCGCCGCCTCGCCGCAATCGCGCGACGACAAGCGCCGCGAACGTCGCGACCGATACGGCAAGGACGATCTCGGCCCGTCGGTGGTCGGGTTCGGCGACCACCTGCCGCACTTTCTGACGATCGCCGTCCCGCGCATCTGGGAAGCTCCGGCCCGTGCCGAAGCCGATCAGGCGCCTGCGGCAGCCGCCGAGGAATCCGCCGCCGAAGCCGCGTAGCCGGCCCGGTCATCGCGCTGTTGTTGGGGGAGGTGTCCGCCGTGGGTCCAGAGCACGCCATGGACATCGTCATTCGCCCTGAAACACCGGCCGATCGCGCGGCCATTTGGGACATCACCAAGCGCGCCTTCGCGCCGATGCCCTATGCCGGCGGAAACGAGCAGGACCTGATCGACAGGCTGCGCGACGCCGGCGCGCTGGAGATTTCGCTGGTTGCGGACTCCAAGGGCCGTGTCGTCGGTCATGCCGCCTTTTCGCCTGCCTTCGCGGCAGATGGGTCGCCCGGCTGGTATGCGCTTGGCCCGATTTCGGTCGAGCCGGATCTGCAGCGCAGCGGCATCGGCAAGGCATTGATCGCTGAAGGCGAGCGGCTGTTGCGCGAGCGCGACGCGGCAGGCTGCGTCCTTGTCGGCAACCCCGCCTATTACAGCCGGTTCGGCTTCAGGCCGTTCCCTGATCTGGCGCCGCCGGGCGAACCGGCCGCGTACTTCCAGATACTTCCGCTGCGGGTGAGCAACCCCGATACCGTGATCGGGTTTCACAGACTGTTCTACGGCTGAGCCTTGGCGCCGCTGTCCTTTTCGTGTCCCCAGGCTGGCGGCGGGGCTTCGACAAGTTTGCTCAAATCGAACTCGACCCGGAACAGCCTGTCCTTGCGGCTGAGTTCGTAGACGAAGCGCTCGCCCGGCACGATTTCGATCGCCCAGACATTGGTGACTGAGGCGGTCAGCTCGTTGGCGAGGAACATCGCCTTCGACTCTTCGTCGACCGGAAACTCCTGCCGCGTCTCGCTTCCCGGCGACGCGGTGTCGCCGCCATACATCGTGACCTTGTCGGGCGTCCCGTCTTCGTGCCGGTGATCGTGCTTGAGCCTAAGTCCGTTCCCGATCCGCGTCAGGCGCCAGGTGCGCGACCGGTTCTCGCCGACATGGAAGGGGATCGCGATAGCTTCGTCCGAGCACTGCGCTACGTGCATGACGAGACGCTGGCCCGCCATGTCCGCATCGCGCGGATCGCTTGTCACAACCCGGCCCTCATAGGCCGTGCCGCACAGCATCTTGATCTTGCCGAACAACGCGTCGGCCTCGTCGAAGGCCAGAGCGGGAGGGGCGCTGAAGACGAGCGCCGCGGCCAGGAAAAACGTCAGTCGCATGGTGCTGTGTCCTTTCAGCGCATCGCCGCGAGGCGCGCGAGGGCCGCATCGATAGTCGCCTGCTTCTTGCAGAACGCGAATCGTACGAAGCGCGTCGGCGCATCGGCGCCATAGAACACTGAAAGCGGGATTGCGGTCACGCCCTGCGCAACGGTCAGACGGCGCGCAAAGGCGACGTCGTCCTCGTTGATGCCGAGCGGACTGAAGTCAGCGGTGACAAAATAGGTTCCCTCGCAGGGCATAGTGCGGAAGCCGGCGGCGCCAAGACCCTTCACCAGACTGTCTCGCCTGGCCTGCAGGGCGCGCGGCAAGGCGAGATACCAGTCCTGCTCATGGTCCAGACCGTGCGCCACGCCGATTTGCAGGGCCGGTGCAGTCGTAAAGGTGACGAACTGATGGGCCTTGGCGATGATCGACATCAGCGCCGCGGGCCCCATGATCCAGCCGATCTTCCAGCCGGTCAGCGAAAAGATCTTGCCGGCCGAACCGACGCGAACGGTGCGCTCGCGCATGCCCGGCAGGGTGATCGGGGGAACGTGCGCGAGCCCGTCGAAGGTCAGGTGTTCGTAGACCTCGTCGCACAGCAGCAGGAGATCGTTGTCGCGCACGATGGCGGCGAGACCCTCCAGTTCGGCGCGGTCGAAAACCCGGCCGGATGGATTATGCGGCGTGTTGATCACCACCAATCGGGTCTTTGCCGTCACCGCCGCGGCGATGACGTCGAGCGGCAGACGCCAGCCGTCCTCGTCCAGCTTGACGCCGATGGCCTTCGCGCCGGCCGCCTCGATGATCGGACGATAGCTGTCATAGGCAGGGTCGATCAGGATCGCCTCGTCGCCGGGACTGAGCAGGGCCAGCAGGCAATCGGTCAGCGCCTCGGTGGCGCCCGAGGTGACGACAATCTCGCGCTCCCAGTCGAAGTCGAGTCCGTAGTGGCGCCTGGCATGGCGGGCGAGCGCCTGGCGCAGGACCGGCAGGCCCATCATGGGCGGATACTGGTTGGGACCGTCGATCAGCGCCTTGGCCGCCGCCTCGCGCACGGACAGCGGGCCGTCCTCGTCGGGAAAGCCCTGTCCGAGATTGACCGCGTGGTGTTCGGCGGCGAGGGCCGACATCACCGTGAAGATCGTCGTACCCAGCGAGGCGAAGACCGGATTTCCCGGCATCTTCGGAGCCTGCATATCTGCCCAATCCTTGTGCAAGTGCCCAAGAGTTAATCAAGTGACCGCTAGCGATAGTAGAGCCAAGGCCGCGGGAACCACAAAATACCGCGAAATTCTTGCCGTTTCCCCGCTGCCCCAATTGGCACGCTGCATGCTAACGTTCACCCAGACCCCGGATGCCGATCGGCCGTCCGGGCCGAACACGCGCATCCGAGGGCTCCAGACCGCTATGAAGAAAATCGAGGCGATCATCAAACCCTTCAAGCTGGACGAAGTGAAGGAAGCGCTTCACGAGGTCGGCCTGCAGGGCATCACGGTGACCGAAGTCAAGGGTTTCGGCCGCCAGAAGGGCCATACCGAACTTTATCGCGGCGCGGAATACGTCGTCGACTTCCTGCCGAAGGTCAAAATCGAGGTCGTCCTGAAGGACGATCTTCTGGATCGCGCTGTCGAGGCGATTCAGAAGGCGGCCCGCACGGGCCGTATCGGCGACGGCAAGATCTTCATCAGCAACGTCGAGGAAGCCATACGTATCAGGACCGGCGAGACCGGCCTCGACGCGATCTAGCCGGCGCAGGGCGCGCCGGACATCTATAGCCGATCCATCAGGAGAGCATGGGACTATGACGACACCCGACGACATCCAGAAAATGATCAAGGAGAAGGAGGTCAAGTTCGTCGACCTGCGCTTCACCGATCCGCGCGGCAAGTGGCAGCACGTGACGTTCGACCTTTCGCTGGTCGACGAGGACTTCCTGACCGAAGGCACGATGTTCGACGGCTCGTCGATCGCCGGCTGGAAGGCGATCAACGAGTCCGACATGCTGCTGAAGCCGGATCTCGACACTGCCCATCTCGACCCGTTCTTCGCGCAGACGACGCTGACCCTGGTCGCCGACGTATGCGAGCCCTCGACCGGCGAGCGCTACAACCGCTGCCCGCGCTCGATCGCCAAGGCCGCCGAGTCCTACATGAAGTCGCTGGGCGTCGGCGACACCGCCTATTTCGGCCCCGAGGCCGAGTTCTTCATGTTCGACGACGTGCGCTTCGAGCAGGGCATGAACAAGGGCTATTACTTCCTCGACAGCGCGGAAGGCCCCTACAATTCCGGCACCGACTACGAAACCGGCAATCTCGGCCACCGTCCCGGCGTCAAGGGCGGCTACTTCCCGGTACCGCCGGTCGACTCGGGGCAGGACATCCGCTCGGAGATGCTGGCCGTCATGGGCGAGCTCGGCATTCAGCCGGAAAAGCATCACCACGAGGTCGCCGCCTCGCAGCACGAGCTGGGCTTCAAGTACAACACGCTCGTGAAGTGCGGCGACTACATGCAGATCTACAAGTATGTCGTCCACCAGGTGGCGGCGGCATACGGCAAGTCGGCGACCTTCATGCCCAAGCCCATCAAGGGCGACAACGGTTCGGGCATGCACGTCCACCAGTCGATCTGGAAGGACGGCAAGCCGACCTTCGCCGGCTCGGGCTACGCCGACCTGTCGGAAACCTGCCTCCACTACATCGGCGGCATCATCAAGAACGCGAAGGCGCTCAACGCCTTCACGAATCCGCTGACCAACTCCTACAAGCGTCTCATCCCCGGCTTCGAGGCGCCCGTGATGCTCGCCTATTCGGCGCGCAATCGTTCGGCCTCGGTCCGCATCCCGTTCTCGTCCTCGCCGTACGGCAAGCGCATCGAGGTCCGCTTCCCCGACCCGGGCGCGAACCCCTACCTCGCCTACGCCGCGCTGCTGATGGCCGGCCTCGACGGCATCGAGAACAAGATCAATCCGGGCGGCCCCGCCGACAAGGATCTCTACGATCTGCCGCCGGAAGAGGCCAAGTCGTTCCCGCAGGTCTGCGGCTCGCTGCGCGAGGCGCTTGAGGAACTCGACAAGAACCGCGCCTTCCTCAAGAAGGGCGGCGTCTTCAGCGACGACTTCATCGACAGCTGGATCGAGCTCAAGATGCAGGAAGTGTACGCCTTCGAGCACACCCCGCATCCGATCGAGTTCCAGATGTACTATTCGGTCTGATCCGCGAGGATCGGACGAAGGCAGGGGCCCGGGAGCGATCCCGGGCCCTTTCCTTGTGGCGGCGGCGCTCGCCGCCCCAATGGCGCGATGCGAGTCGCCGTCACGAGAGTCTGCCCCGAGGCCGATCCTGCCGACCCCGCGCGCGAGGCGCTGCGCCGGATCTGGGGCCATGCCGAGTTTCGCGGGCTTCAGGCTGACATCGTTGCCGAGGTGATGAAGGGCGGCGACGTGCTGGCGGTCCTCCCCACCGGCGGAGGCAAGAGCGTCTGCTACCAGATCCCGGCGATCCTCAGGCCCGGCCTAGGTCTTGTCGTTTCGCCGCTGATAGCGCTGATGGCCGACCAGGTGGAAGGCCTCAAGCAGCTGGGCGTCGCCGCCGCGCGTCTCGACTCCGGCCTCGATCCCCAGACACGAGCCGCCGTCTGGCGGGCCGCCGAGGCCGGTGAGCTCGATCTCCTCTATGTCTCGCCGGAGGGTCTTGCGCAGCCTCATCTGGTCGATCGACTTCAGCGCCTCGAGCTCTCGCTCATCGCCATCGACGAGGCCCATTGCGTCAGCCAGTGGGGCCACGACTTTCGCCCCGACTACCGTACGCTCGGCCGGCTTTCCGAGCTGTTCCCGGGCGTCCCGCGCCTCGCGCTCACCGCGACCGCCGACGCGCGCACCCGCGACGACATCCTCTCCAGCCTGCACCTCGACGAAGCCCACGTCTTTGTCGACAGCTTTGCGCGACCGAACCTCGCCTTGCGCAGCGAACGCAAGCAGAGCAGCGGCCGCCTCGCCACTGACCGCAGGGTCGCGGAGCTGGTTTCCGCCAGGCGCGGCAAAGCCGGCATCGTCTATTGCGGTTCGCGCGACGGTACGGAGCGGCTGGCGGAGTTGCTGGCAATGTCCGGCGTGCCGGCGCTTGCCTATCACGCGGGTCTCGACGCCGCGGTGCGCGACCGCCGGCTGGCGCAGTTCCTCAGCGACGATGCCGGCGTGATGGTCGCGACCATCGCCTTCGGCATGGGAGTCGACAAGCCGGACGTCCGCTTCGTCATCCATGCTGACCCGCCGGGCTCCATCGAAGCCTACTGGCAGGAGGTCGGGCGGGCCGGTCGCGATGGCGATCCGGCGGAAGGCATCACGCTCTACGGCCCGTCCGACATCGCATGGGCGCTGCGCCGGATCGACGGGCGCGACATGCGCCCGGAGGTCAAGGCGGTCCAGGTCCGCAAGGTGCGCCAGCTCTACGCCATGCTCGACGGCGCGGTCTGCCGCGCGGCTGCCGTGCGCAACTATTTCGGCGAGGCCGGGGCAGGGCGCTGCGGCGTCTGCGACATCTGCCGCGATCCGCCGGCCCTCACCGACGTCACCGAGGCGGCGCAAAAGGCGCTGGCGGCGGTGCAGCGGCTCGGCGGCCGGCTCGGGCGGGGCCGGGTAGTCGACCATCTCACGGGCCGGACCAAGGACGTGCGCCCGGAAGAGGCGGCGCTCAGCACCTACGGCATCGGCCGCGACATCGCCCCGCGCGGCTGGCGCGACGTGATCGACCATCTGCTCTTCGAGGGCCTGCTGGCCGAGGATCCAAACGACGGCAAGCCGCTGCTCGCCCTCGGCGATGGCGATGCCGTGCGCGAGGTCTATCGTGGCCAGCGGCGTATCGCGATCCGGCGCGCTCTCGACGCGCACGATCCCTCGACTCGCTCGGGCGATCCGCGCCGGCGGGGCAGGGGCGATGGCGCGGCCCGCGAGGCCCGGTCCGCCGCGATGGACTCGCTTTCCGCCGCCGCGCGCGAACGCTTCGAGCGCCTGCGGGCCTGGAGGCGGGCGCGGGCGTCCGAACAGGGCGTGCCTCCCTATGTCATTTTCCACGACGCAGCGCTGATCGAGATCGCCCGCGCGAATCCGGCGCGCCGCGCCGATCTCGCCGATGTGCAGGGCGTCGGCCAGGCCAAGCTCGACCGCTACGGCCGCGACGTGCTTGCGGCACTGGCCGGCGGAGACGATTGACAGGTGGGCGCCAAAGGCGAGCATCGGGCGACGAAGACACGACATCGACGTCAGGAGAAGCCGTGACACTCGCCCGCATCATTGCCGTCATCGTCACGCTGCTGGTCGTGGCCGCGGCCTATCTGGCCTGGACCCGAATTACGGCGGATCCCGCCGTGGCGACCGAAGCGGTGCGGCAGGAAAAGGTCGAACGGATCCTCGCAGCCGTCGGGCGCATCAAGCCCAAGGAAAGCGTTACGGTGCTCTCGCGGGTCGCCGGTCAGATCGCGACCATGCCGGTGGACGAGGGCGCCAGCGTGGCGCCGGGCGACGTCCTGGCGACGCTCGACGACCGCGTGCCGCAGGCGGCCCTCGCGCAGGCGGAAGCCGCGTTCTCGACAGCCGCGACGACGCGCGACCAGGCCGCGCGCGACCTCGACCGCGTGCGCGAGTTGCGCCGCAAGGGCGTCGCCACGCAGGCCCAGCTTGAGCAGGCGGAGACTGCGTTGCGCAACGCCGAAGAGAACGTCACGCGGTTGCGCGCCGCCCGCGATCAGAGCGCCGCCTTGCTGGCCGACTATACGATCCGCGCGCCCACTGCGGGGCGCGTCCTCACCCGCCCGGTCGATCCGGGGCAGGTGGTAGCCACCTCGACCGTCATCTTCGAGATCGCGGCCGGCGATGCGTTCGAGGTCGAGACCGATATCGACGAGACCTACGCCCAGACCCTGAAACCGGGCATGGCGGCGCGGCTTTCGCCGGCCGGGGTCAGCCGCCGCATCGAGACGGCGAAGATCGTCTTCATCTCGCCCCGCGTCGACGTTGCGACCGGCGGACGCACGGTTCGCCTGGCCTTCGACGCGCCCCAGATCGAGATGCCGCCGGGCCTGACCGTCGACGTCAACATCGTCGTCGAGGTGCTGGAGGCGGCGATCACCGTACCGCGTACGGCGATCGGCGATCCCGGCGG
>ERZ761602.4451-NODE-4451-length-17981-cov-6.484213_pt1 | contig 17981 bp, 16 predicted proteins | sample MGYA00512165_ERZ761602 | MGnify/ENA primary metagenome ERZ761602 (study PRJEB28899, sample SAMN02445085) | bioreactor sludge metagenome | biome: EBPR sludge; isolation source: Thorneside wastewater treatment plant | place: Australia: Brisbane, Thorneside... | reverse complement strand
ACGAATGCCTGCCGTCTTGTATTCGTTTAATCGTATAAATTCATGTCCGATAATAAACCAAAACTCCCGCCCACTTGGACGGGAGTTCTTCTATTCACTATTATCTATTCACGTTTCACTCTTCACTCATCACTTCATCACGACAAAATCACCTGCCCGCAATACTCGCACTTATCCATGCCAAGTTCGAGCGTCCCGCCGCAGTTGGGGCAGGCGAAAGTCTCGGTCTTGATCTGGTGACCCGCGGTCTTGAAGGCGGCTTCGTTCTCGGCTAAATCTCCGCGCAGGCGTTTGAGGCGGGCGAGATAGGCGTCACTGGACATCTCACCGGCTTTGCGCAGGCGTTCCACGTCCGCGATGTGTTCCTTCAACATGCGGCGTTCGGCTTCCAGGCTTTCGCGGCTTTTGTCTTGCAAGGACAACTTCATCTCCGGCTTGGGCGGGATGGAGGCAAGAATGGCGGCGATGACCAAAATCACAGCCGAGACGATGACGCCCACGACCAATGGCGTATATTGAAAACCGGGGATCGAACTGAATGTCACTTGATTGGTTGTCACCCGGTCATAATCTGCGACGACGACATAACGTTGATTGCCGAGCTTGCCAATGTCAATGCGGGTAATGCCGGAATTGTGATCCGGCAGGTTATTGCGCGTGCCGTCATCGGTGAAGACCGCCACCTTGCCCGCGTCGTCGCCGATGACCGCTTCCTGCTTGCCGTCTTCATTGATATCCAGCCCCGCAATCTCTGTCACCTTATCCGAGAGGGAACCCGTCCACAATTGTGCAGCAGTCGAGCCGTTGAAGGAATACGCCCAAATGCCGCCTTCCTTGCCGCCCGCGACGATCTCGCGCGACGACGGGTCACCGTTCAACTCCACCTCGCGCACTTCGCTGACAGCCTGCCCGAGCGATTTCTCGAAAATAACTTTTGCCTCTGCCGCGCTGTAGATACGGAACAAACCGTATTCGCCGCCGGTGATGATCTCGCTGTTCCCATCGGAATTGAGATCAAAAGCCCGCATCCTTCTTAATTCTTCCTGGTTCGCCGTCCAGATATTTTCACCGCTGGAGGCGAAGAGCGTCACCGTCCCGTCGTTGGAGGCGATGGCAATATGAACGTCGCCGCCGATTCTCGCATCGTCCATGCCGCGGATCTCCGCCGAGCCAACGTTCGATTGCCAGAGGATGGTTCCATCCAAGCCCAAAGCGAGGACTCTGCCTGTGTTATCGCCGAGCACGATCTGAGGTCCAGAAGCGAAGCGGATGAGCGCCACACGCGCAGGCGCGCTGAGAGGGATGGTCGAGGTCAGGGTCCTCGCCTGTCCGTTGACGATCACATCCACGCCGCTGACGTGGAAGACGATGATGTCTTCGGTACCGTCGCCATTGAAATCGCCGAGGGTAGTCTTGGCAAGGGCATAATCGAAGGACCAGAGCGGGCTTCCATCGCCATTGAAGACCGAAACGTTTTGCTGGTTTTGGATGAAGAGTTCATCCTGTCCGTCGCCGGTCAGGTCGATGACCTTCATGCTTTCGGCAGTGGGGTAGGGTTGTGCCCAGGCGGGTTCGCTGTTGAACTTTTCTGCGGCGGCAAGCCCGCTGAACGAGAACACGCCCGCCACGACCATGACCAGACAGACCATTACGAAAGCGACGATAAAGGGGATGACTTTGCGACTCATTGTTTATGCAGCCTTTCGTTCCAAAAGAGAATATGCCGATTTGAGGAAGGACAAAATGCTTGCATGGTCCACCTCCTCGAAGGGCGAGACGGCCAGGATGTTGATCATGCCGCCTTCGGTGTTGAGTTGTTCGATCTTGTATTTGCCGATGTCCTTGTTGAGCGAGAACTGATTGTTGGGTTTGATGATGTATGCCTCGGGGTTGACCACGATGCGGACTTTCAACTCCTGCTGGGTACCCTTGAACTTTTCGGGTTTGAGTTTGCTCTTGCCGCTGATGCGCGAACGCTTCCAGTAGGATTTGCGTTTCTTCGTTTTTTGCAGGGCGGTCACCCGTAGCACGTTGCCGTCGTACAGTTTTGCCTTGAGCGAGAGCCAGGGGTCGTTGAAGAGCTGCGTGGTGCGATTTTGGGTGTCCTGCGTTTCACGTGCCACTTTGGTGTTGAGCATCGAACCCGTCAGGTCGAGATGACCGAGGAAGGTGGCGCCTGGTTTGAGGTCGTCACGAAGCGTGTGCAGGATTTCCTTTGCCCCGTTATAGCGCGGCGAGAAGTCGAGGATGTCGCTGCGGCGCAGACTGCGTGCCATCACGACCGCCGCGACCCACAGCAGCAGCCCACCACCAATGAAGACAAAGGAAGACGAATAACCGAACAGGATGATGAACACATCGACCAATGCCAGTCCGATCCCCGCAAAGAAGATCATCATGGGAATCCAGCGCCATTTATCGCCGCTGGTCTCGGTCTTGCGTGCCTCGGTCACGAATTTGTTCATGCCGCGTATGATCGAGTCGGGTTTGTCCGCGATCGAGACATAGACCGGCGCGAATTCCTTCTTGCCGAACTGGTTGGTGTCTTTGACTTTCTTTCGTGCGGTGTTCAACAGGTAAAAGAAGAGAACGAGGACAATTAGACCTGCAATTGCGCTTCCGCAAAGAAATACTTCCATCCATGCCTCCGGTTATAATTTCCAAACTGTGTCACCCTGAGCGGAGCGAAGGGTCTCTACGACAGCCGTAGAGATTCTTCGTGGCGCGGGGCGCCACTCAGAATGACAAGTAAAAATGCCGAACATCCTCTACACCGCTTTCGACATCGTACCCAGCCCGAAAGGGGCGAGTACCCATATTCTCCACAATTTGCGTGGGTTGGTCAATCGCGGGCATAGCGTCCATCTTATCACGCCCAACGATGGTCTGCTCCCCCCCGAAGATACTATCGAAGGTGCCAAGGTCACGCGCATCTCACAAGACCTTTCGCAAAACTTTCTTGCCCGCGCTGTGCATTTCGGCAAATCGGTGCTGGCGCATCTCGCGCTTCATCCCGGTTATGACGTCGTCCACTTTCGCAGCATCTGGGACGGTTTTCATATCACGCAAAATAAAAAGAAATTCGGATATAAGACACTCTTCGAGGTCAACGGGCTGCCTTCCATCGAGCTTAAATATCATTACCCCGGCATGGATTCTGAGTTGCTTGCCAAGATCAAGGAACAGGAATTGGCGACTCTGCACCTCGCGGATGCGATCATCTGCCCATCGAATGTGACTCGTGACTACATCGCCTCGCTCGGGCCCAGCCGAAAACTGGTGACTGTCATCCCGAACGGAGTCAGTCCCTCAGACTTTTCGCTCTCCCCCCTGCCCATCCGTGAAGGACGCGAGCCTGTCTTGCTTTACATTGGCACCCTAGCCGACTGGCAAGGTCTGGATGTTGTCATCAAAGCCCTGCCGAAGATTCTCGAAAGTCAGCCTGTCAAACTCCACATCATCGGGCGCGGACGTTCCCGCCAGCGCAAGATGCTGGCGAAGCAGATCCGCAAGCTAGGCTTGGAGGATCATGTCATCGTCCAGCCTGCCGTGCCGCACCACGAGATCCCCGGGTTGATCGCCAGCGCGGACATTTGCGTCGCACCGCTTGCCTTGAACGACCGCAACGTCACGCAGGGAGCCTGCCCGATCAAGATCCTTGAATACATGGCGGCGGGACGTCCCTTGCTGGCATCGAACATGCCCATCGTCCGCGAACTCGTCCGCGAGGATGTGGATGGTCTGCTCTTTTCGCCCAACGACCCGGATGATCTGGCGCATCGCGCAAATATATTATTGAAAGATGTGGAATTATCACAACGGCTGGCAGAGTCCGCATCGGCGCATGTACGGGAGAAATTCACCTGGCACGAGTCACAGAAGAAGCTGGGGAAGGTCTACGAAAAGCTTGTGATCCGCGATACGTAAAACAAACTTGCGGGTATATAATTCCATAAAGAGGAGCAACCATGTTGGAATTCATCACTAAAGCCGGTTTTCCCTCCATTGCCCTGTTGCTCGGGGGAATCATGGTCATCGTTGCCATTGTTAAAAATATTGCCTTGGAAAAAGTGAAGATACAACTTACTGGAAGACAGCCATCTCAATTGGCGGCGGTCGGAGCATTGTTTATCATTGGCGGTATTGCTCTGCAGTATTTTCCACCGGGTGACTCTGTGGCAACTCCGACAGATGTCGAGGTCTATTCCACCCTGTATGCCTTGCAAACCCAGGTTGCCAAACCGGCGGGAGGCACAGAGCAAGCTTCCTTCAACCCAACTTCGTCGATTCCCTCGCCGGAAGTTTCCCCCACAAACTCGTTTGGAATTAGTACGCCAACACTGTTTCCGTTCACCTTGACCCCTGATTCCGCATCCCAATCGTTGGGGGAACTGTATTGCACAAATTTTTACAGCATCAGGGTTCGGAAAGGTCCCAGTGAGGAGTATCCTGTCCAGTCGGTCATCGAAAACCCAAACAATCTGAGCAATCCTGATTGTCTTTTGTTCGACTTCCGGATGCCGGACAATTCGTGGATTCGAATTGCGCCGGGGCAGGAAAATTCGAAATATGCCCAGCATGAAGGGGGGTGGGTGGTCTCAGATCAATTCCGCCCGCTCGATTTCGAAAAATTACACGTTTATATCCCCGACAATGTGATGAGCGGCTTGTATTGTGTCGCCAGCCGGTATGGGGTAAAGATCCGAACCTGCCCGAGAGAAAGCTGCCGGGAGGTCGGTTATCTTACTTTGCAAGATTGCGTTTTTATGGATGGGCGTTCATCAGACAGCTTATGGGTGAGAATATCCAGTGATAAAAACGACGACAAATACGCGGCGTATGCCGGAAACTGGGTCAGCACCTATTACTTGGCTCCCTTTGAATTTACCGCTGGCTATCAACCATATTTCCGTTATTACTTCGAGCTATTGCCTGTTCTAGAGCAGATACCCACACCGAGCGGATAGTGAGCGCGGAAGAAGTGGAGATTGGAGAATAGAGACTAACTCTCCAGTTACCAATCTCCACTTACCAATTACCAAACACCCTCTCCACCTCCCCTGGTATCGCCTTCGGACTGCCCATCTTCACATCCACGAATACCCAATCCGTTTCACCTTTTACTAAAATCTTCCCGTCGCTCTTCCTAGCAAATTCATATTTGCGCAATGACCTTACCTTGCGGATATTCTCCACCCAGGTGCGGATTTCGATCTCTTCGCCTTCGAAAGCAGGCAGGAGGTATTCAATGCTGTGCTGGCGGACGACCCAGGTGGAGTCTGGTCCCTGTGCTGTGATGCCGCCGAGAAATGCGTAATGCTCGACCGCGATATCCTGCATCCATTGCACATAGACCACGTTGTTGACGTGTCCATTCTCGTCGATGGCGGAGGCGGGGATGGTGATGGTTTTGGCGTAAATGGGTGAGATGGGCATGGGCTGATTTTACAATCCCTTCCCCCAAACGGGGGAGTTTGTTTTTGTGGGAAGTCGTTAAAATCCAACAGTCAACTTGATTTTGGAGAATTGAAATGGAAATATTTGCTGGCGCTTCTATCTTGCTCACGGTCCTCTCCATCGCTTGCGGATGCCTGATCACCGTTGTCACCCTCGCGGGAACGGGTTTTTTGATCTATAAGGTATTCGGCAGCACGTACAAGGGGATGTCTTCCAACAGGAATGTGCTTCAAACCGGGGTTTCTGCCCCCGCGGTGATCCTTTCGGTGCAGGATACCGGTGTGACGATGAATGAAAATCCGCAGGCTCGTATTCGCTTACGCGTGATGCCAATGGTTGGGGAACCTTTTGAGGCAGAGGTAACCCAAATTATCGGGCGTTTTCAGGTGGCGATGCTGGTACCCAATGCATCTGTGATGGTCAAGTACGATCCAGGTGATAAGACGAAGGTTGCCATCGAGTCGTTTGGAACTCCCGCTGCTCAATAAAAAAAGAAGAGCCGACTTAAGTCGGCTCTTCTTTTTATGGTGTATTTGTCACGGCTGGGGTGGTTAGATCACCGACGATAATATTGACGAAAAGGGTATCGCCGAAGAAGATGCCATTCTCATCCGCCATTTGCCAGGCGCTTTCTATCACGCCGTTGATCCCGCTCGGCACGACCAGTTCAACAGAGATTTCTCGCTTCGCACCGGTGGGAATGGCTTCGGTCAGTATGACGGGATTCCCGCGCATCGGGTCGCCGCCAACATGGCGGAAGGTGAATCCAGTCCGCCAGGCGCACCCGCCGATATTTTGCACCTGCCAGGTTTTCGTAAATTTTTCGCCTGGCTTCATACGAGTCCCGTCGGGGATGGTTATGTCTGATATGTATAGCAGGTTGAAGCAGGGGTTGGTTGTCGGCGAAGGTTCTGGTGTCGTCGAAAGCGCGGTCTCAGTGGCGGCAGGGGAAGCCGTCTGGGTGGGGAAAGGCGTGAAGGGAGCGGGCAGGCTCTCGGTTAGGGAAGAGGCGTAGGTCTGTACTGCCTGGGTGCGGATGGCATCCGTATCCACACCGGAGGTTTGATCCGCCTGGTTATTTGCGCAGGAGAAGAGAAAGAGTCCCACGATCAATGCCAGGCTGAGGAGGATGGTTCTGTATTTCATGATCTTATTTTTGCTTCTCTCTCGAAAGCGCAATGCCGGTGGCAAGCGCGCCAGTCAATTCCCAGATCGGTACGCCGATGAATTTGAGCGGGGCAATACCGAGGATGACGATGGTGGTGAAAACAATAAATGTCAGACCGCGGAAGGGAACGGTCCAGCGATAGAAGATTTTTACATCGTTCAGCGCGGCGAGGACGTAATAGATTCCCACATTCACCGACGCCATCGAAGCGGCGGTCATGAAAGTCAGCGTGTAGTCTGAACTTGCGCGGGAGGCGCGGTCCACCACTTCGAAGCCGAGCATGGAAAGCTGCAACTCAGGGCGGATGATACCAAGCGTGCCAAGCAGGAATGCCATGACGCCAAAGATGAACATCGTCCAGCCGGATGCGTCGCGTATTTTCATTGATGGATTCTCCTTTGCTTCAAAATTATAACCGCAACCCTTCGACATGATAGAATACGTAAATCATGGCAAAACATCTTGTGTTGGTGGCCGGCAATATCGGCGCGGGCAAGACCACGCTGACGGAGCGTATCGGCGCGCGGCTCGGCTGGTGGACGGGATACGAATCCGTTGCCGACAACCCTTACCTTTCCGATTTCTACGGCGATATGCGCACATGGTCCTTTCATTTGCAGATCTTCTTTTTGGGTCACCGCGCCGACCAATATCTTGTCGCGGCACGCGATGCCCGCTCGGCGATATTGGATCGAAGTATCTATGAAGATACTCACATCTTTGCGCGCGCGTTATATCAACTGGGTAATCTCAACGAGCGTGATTATCTTGCCTATCGGAAATTGTTCGACCTCGTCGTAAACGGACTGCCGCGCCCCGACCTGTTGATCTATCTCAAAGCGCCTGTGAATGTGTTAATGGAACGCATCCGCCGCCGAGCGCGTAATATGGAAACCGGCATTACCTCCGAATATCTTACCCTGCTTGATTCCTTCTATGAGGAATGGCTCGGTTCCTTCGACCTTTGTCCGGTGCTCACCATCCAGACCGATGACCTCGATTATGTCAATTATCCCAGCCATCTCGACCTTGTCGCCCAGCGCATCCAGGATAAGCTGGCAGGCAGGGAAGTAATGGACTTGCGCGGAGACTCAAGTGGTTGATAAGAAAGAGCCCACCGTATTTCTCAAGATTCCGCTCTTTCGGGATCTTCCCAAGTTGGATCTCTATCGACTGATCGATGAGCTCCCCACCGAAACGTACAATGGAGGCGATTTCGTTTTCCGTGAAGGTGAGGCAGGCAACAGCATGTATGTCGTAATGACCGGGGAGTTGGAGGTTGTCCTTGCGTCAGACACACATGACGAAATGCATTTACGCACCTGCGGTCCCGGCGAATATGTGGGCGAAATGAGTCTGATCATGCCTAAAGGCAGGCGCACCGCCGCAGTCCGTGCGACAAAGACCAGCCGTCTTTGGGTGATGACCCGTGAGAAGTTCAACGAATGCCTGCAACGCTGGCCCTTCCTGGCGTATTCAATGGTCTCGATCATGAGCGAACGACTCGACTCATCGAATGAGGCAGCCTTCAACGACCTGGTGACGAAGAACCTCGCACTTCAAAAAGCCTACGACGAACTGAAAGCCGCACAAGACCAGTTGATCGAAAAAGAACGCCTCGAAAAAGAGCTTCAACTTGCAGCAGATATCCAGTTGAGCATTCTGCCCGATGTCCTGCCTGCCGCGGATGAATTCAGCTTTGGGGCGCGCATCCTCCCGGCAAGGCAGGTGGGCGGCGATTTCTACGATGTCTTTGAACTCAAGGACCACCGCATCGGCGTGTTGATCGGCGATGTGGCGGACAAGGGTGTCCCATCCGCATTGTTCATGGCGCGCGCCCATGCCTTGATCATGGCGGAGGCGGATATCGGCATGACAGCTGCCGACGTCATGCAATTGGTCAACAGCCATATTACCCGCCTGCAAAAATCAACGCAGTTCGTCACCGTCTTATACGGTATTTTGGATTTGAAGACCCGCCTCTTTTCCTACGCCCGGGCCGGGCACGAGCCCCCGCTCCTTCTCCACGCCGACGGCAGTGTTGAGCGATTGCCACACAAGCCCGGCATGGCGCTTGGTTTGTGGGATCCGATTGCCGTGGACGAGAATTCCCTCACCCTTGCCGCTGGAGATACGCTGCTCCTTTACACCGACGGAATGACCGACTGCCGCGATCCCAAGGGAGAGCCGTTCGGGTTGGAACGCATCAAATCCATATTTGGCGGATTCTCCAAACTCAACGCGCAGCAGACATGTGATAACCTGCTTGCCGCCTTGCAGACGCATCAAAATGACGCCAAACAAGACGACGATGTAACGCTTGTTGCTGTCCATGTGAAATAAAACGAAGACCTCCCAAACGGGAGGTCTTCGTTTGTGCCGCAAAGATCTTCGCGCAATTTATTTCAATGCCTGCTCCAAATCCACGATCAAATCATCCACATTCTCAATGCCTACCGAAAGGCGCACCAAACCAGGGTCTACTTCCAGAGTTGAACCTTGGGTGGATAGATGTGTCATCGCCGCGGGGACTTCGATCAATGATTCAACACCGCCCAAAGATTCAGCCAACGTAAATAATTTTGTGGATTCCGCAACCTTGACCGCCGCCTCGCGCCCATCCTTCATGATGAAGGAGATCATCCCACCGCCATTTTTCATCTGCCGCCTCGCCACGTGGACCTGGGGGTGACTCTCATGAAATGGGTAGATCAGCTGTTTGACGTTTTTCTGCCTCTCTAGAAACGTGACGATCTTCTCTGCGTTTTGGGCATGCCGATCCATGCGAATGGGCAGGGTCTTGATTCCGCGCAGCACGAGGAAGGAGTCCATCGGTCCCTGTACACCGCCAATGGCATTTTGTAAATAGGCGAGCTTTTCACCAAGTTCTTTGTCAGTACCAATAATTGTACCGCCGACCACATCCGAGTGACCGCCGAGGTATTTTGTCATCGAGTGAACGACCAAATCCGCGCCTAATTCCAGCGGACGTTGAAGATAAGGAGTGGCAAAGGTATTATCCACTACCAATAAAGGTTTGTTGGGATGATTCTTTACGACTTCCGCCACGGCGCGAATATCCGAGACCGCCAGCAGTGGATTGGTGGGAGTCTCCAGCCACACGATGCGCGTGGACGGGGTCAAGGCTTCGGCAAGGTTCTCCGGGTCGGTCGTATCGGCAAAGGTAAAGTCCAGACCGAAGCGGCGCAGGATTTTGTCAAAGAGGCGGAAGGTGCCGCCGTAGACGTCATTGCCCGCTACAACATGGTCGCCTTGCGCGAGCATTCGCAGCACGGTATCAGTCGCAGCCATTCCAGATGCGAACGCCAAACCCCACTTTCCACCTTCCAACTCGGCTAAGCAATCCTGCAACGCTTTACGCGTTGGGTTCAGTGTTCTCGAATACTCATAACCCTGCCGCGGCCTGCCAATGCCGTCCTGCTTATATGTGGACGTGAGATAGACCGGCGTCATCACTGCGCCGTTGTTCGGGTCGGGTTCCTGTCCTGCGTGAATGGCGAGGGTTTCAAATTTCATTCAGTCTCCTTTGGCGAAATATTTATTTCGAAATCTTACCATCTTTCACTTGCCACACGTCCGTGGCGAAGCGTTCGATGAAATTGCGGTCATGCACGACGGCGAGAATGGTCCCATTGAAATTCTCCAATGCTTCTTCAAACCGTTCACGTGACGGGATGTCGAGATGGTTGATGGGCTCATCCAGGATTAGGAAGGTACATCCTTGAGCCACGAGCAAAGCCAGTTGCAGGCGGGCACGTTCACCGAAGGAAAGTTCTCCGGCGGGACGCAGTGCGGCATCGCCTTTGAAGAGGAAGTAATGCAGAAAGTTGCGCGTCTCGGTCTCGTTGATGGCAGAGACATTTTGTATGGTTTGAACCGAATTCAATGCCGGGTTGAGTAATTCCTGTTCCTGTGCCATGTAGCCGAGTTTGGTCGAGCCGCCCAACCGGAATGAACCAGCGAGTGGGGGAAGTTTGCCAACGATTGTACGAATGAAAGTTGTCTTTCCCGAACCATTCGCACCAGTCAAAACGACCCGTTGCCCGACACGGATGAACAAATCGATATTCATCAGTAACGGATTGTCTAGCGTGTAGCCAATTGAGAGTGATTCAGTCACCAGCACATCTTTAGATCGATGCTCCGGGGAGCCGAAGTCCAGTTTCAATTTCCATGAGCCTTGCGGCTTGTCAACTTTTTCATCAGTCAAGAGGTGGTCAATTCGCGCTTCAATATTTTTGGCGCGTCCCGCCACATTCTTCGTGGCACGGTTGCCGAAGAATCCTTTGGCAAATTTATCGCCGCCATCGGCTTTGCCGCCCTTCCTCATCACTGTCAAACTGCGGATGTGCTTCGCTGCGCGTTTTAATTGCGCGATCTCATCTTGCTGGTCTTGGTAGGCTTGCAGGTGTTTGTCGTATTCCAGTAATTTCTGTTCGAGATAATCGCTGTAATTACCGTCGTAGGTTTTGATAGTGTGCGTGAATGAATCCAACTCGAGCACCTTCGTGACGGTGTTATCCAAAAATGTGCGGTCGTGCGAAACGATCAACGCCGCACCTTTGAATCCGTTCAGCCAATCTTCAAGCCATTCGAGCATTTCGATGTCGAGATGATTGGTGGGTTCGTCCAGCAGCAGAAGATGCGGATCATCCAATAAAACTTTTGCAAGCATGAGACGGGTCTTCTGCCCGCCTGAGAGATGGGCGATGGGCGTGTCGGCGGGGAAGTGGGACAAGCCCAACGGCTCCAACACCGCCGACGGCTGGATGCTCTCTCCTGAAAGTTTGTGCAACGCTGAATCATATTGTGCTTGAAGCGCAGCATCATTCGGGTTCTGAGCTAACGCCAGAGCAAGTGCCTCCACTTGCAGTGCAGGGTCGGTTTGGGAAACAGAGTCAAGCCCGAGTGCGGAGTGAAGCGTCTGTTCGGGGGAGAAATCCATTCCTTGGGCGAGGTAGCCGAGGCGTAGATTCGGGCGCGTCGAAGCGACATCCCCTGAATCTGGATTTTCGAGACCGGCGAGGATGCGCATGAGCGTGGTCTTGCCGGAGCCGTTGGCGCCGATCAGACCGATGCGTTCGCCTGCGCTGATATTGAAGTTGATGTTTTTGAGAACGGGTTGGATACCGAAATGTTTGTTGAGATTGTGGATACTAAGCATGGTGACACCTATAGTTAAAAAGAAAACCGAGGGCAAGCCTCGGCAGTATAAAACGCCATTAGGGAAATGCCCTGAAAGATTGGTTTAACTACTTGCTGTCTGTCATTCGCTGGGTATCCTTTCGAAAAAATTTTATCACAATCCGGCGTGCTGGGGTAAACTTGCTCCCTGATCGCGCGTCTAGACGATATTCATTGTTGCAGAGGTAAAAAATGACGAAAAAAATTCTGGCAGTGCTGGCTCATCCCGACGACGAGTCGTTCGGCTTGGGCGGGACTCTGGCGTTGTATGCGAAACGCGGTTATGAAACGTATTATGTCTGCGCAACGCGCGGCGAAGCAGGCTCGGCGGACGAAGAATATTTGAAGGGATTCAAAGACACTGCTGAGATGCGCACCGACGAGTTGATGCGCGCCGCAAAAGAACTCGGTCTGAAGGAGGTTCATTTTCTGGGCTATCGCGACTCGGGTATGCCCGGTATGGAAGCGAACCAGCATCCTGATGCGCAGATCAATCACCCGATTGAAGAAGTGGCGGGCAGAGTGGTGAAACACATCCGCACGATCAGACCGGATGTCGTGATCACGTTTGACCCGATCGGCGGGTACAAGCATCCAGACCATATTCACATCCACAAAGCCACTGTGCTCGCGTTTGCCAATGCTGAGGATGAAACTTTCTACCCTGAACACGGCGAGGGATTTAAACCGATGGCGCTGTACTTCCAGGTCTTTCCGCGCGGTTTTCTGCGGGCGATGACCCGCCTTATGCCGCTTTTTGGCAAGGACCCGACCAAGTGGGGGCGTAATGGCGATATCAATTTGAAGGAACTCGCCGAAGTGGATTTCCCCGTGCATGCGCGTCTGGATATTCGCTCGGTGGCAGAAGTCAAACGTCAGGCAGGCGCTCAGCACGCTTCGCAAGGCGGCATCCAAATGCGGCGCGGTCTGATGGGCTTTGTTACGAAAGTCTTTGGCGAACGCGAGGATTTCATGCAGGCCTATCCGCCGGTTACGGAGGAGTTCAAAAGGAAACAGGATCTATTTGAAGGCATATAAAATAAGGCGGCTGGGACCTACCCAGCCGTTTTTCGTTAGTCTAATGTAATGTTACTGAATATCGGTACCATGTTAGAATTTTTCCATAGGATTGGTTCAGTCATCCAGGCCCTGTCAAAAGCGTGTGTTATTGAGGTGCGTCATGCCGGAAAAACGAACGGTACCAAGAAAAAATTTCGATATGCATATGGCAGTCTATAACGACGACACAGGATTGATCTTCGGTCATATGGTCGAAGTCAGCAAGATCGGCTTTCGGCTGGAGACTGTCGGACCGCAGCAACTTGGTAAGGATTTCTACCTGCGCATCGATCTGACGCCCGACCTGGGTCCCATGCCTTATATTGTGTTCATCGCCCGAAGCAAATGGTGCCAGATGGACAAGATACAGCCCAATCTGTTTCAGGTAGGCTTTGAGTTGATCGAGATCGTTCCCGAGGATATGCAGGTCTTCCTGCGGATCATCGATAAATATGCCGCCAAACGCTAGCTGCCAGCATATACCAGTTTAAACAGCCCGCGTATGGAGGAAACATACGCGACTGCGTTTTCCAGATCCAGTGTGATGGTACGGATCCACGGTCCCAGATAAAAGGTTTCTATCGTCTCGTAGGTGTTCAGATCCACGACCCGGACGCGGTTATCGATGAAGTTCCCCACCAGTAATAAATTCCGTTTGGGGTCGAAAGCCAATGTCCTGTCGCCGGGGTTGGTTTTTATTTTTCCCTTGAATTCCAAAGTTTCCGCGTCGTAGCGCAGGACGGCACCTTCCACCATGGAAGCGACGAGCAATTCGTTCTGGTTGGTGTCGAATATCATCCGTTCTGTGCGCGGGCTGGTTTGTGTTTGCAGGATGATCTCGGAATTTCCCATATCCCATACGGAGAGGTCGGTGCTCCGCAGTGAATTGAAATAGAGCAGCGGTTTTTGCGGGTGGAAGACAACGTATGTGGCAGGGATGTTCGTAAGGGGAGCGCCTGGTAAAAACTCTCCGTTCTCGCGGTCGATGTGATAAAAGGAGATGCCGTCCTCTTTGTCAGTTTCGTTCGCGATGGTGATCGAGTCGGTGACGGGGTTCCAATTGATCCATACGTCGCCGGTCGCCATGCCGGGGACGGGGACAGAGCGGATGAGTTTCAATTCCGCTGCGTCGAAATACAATAATTCCCTTGTGACGATGTTGTAAATGTAGATTTCCTGCCGGTCTGGGTTGAAGGCAAAACTCTGGGTTTTGTCTATGGGAGTCTTTGACCTGCGCGGGGGCGCATTGAGATCATTTGTGTCATAGGCGAGGATGAAGTTCGTATCGAGCCCGACAACATATAGTTCGCGTCGGGCCGGGTCGAACTCGATCCAGTTGTAGTCTCCTTCGGCGAATTTTTCCACGGCAGGTTCGGGATGGAGGATTTCGCCGAGGGTGATAATACGCTGGTTGTCGGCTGGTGTGAGAATGAAAACCCAGAAGAACGGCGCGACAAAGACCCCCGTCAGGTGAGCGTATTTAATCCAACGCTTCCCGATCTGAAGCTGGACTTCCACCCAGTGTACATATGCCTGCGGGATGAGCGCTTCAATAACACCCACTCCTGCCAGCATGAAGGCGCTTATTCCCTTCGATGAGATCGTTCCCTTCGAAAGCCATGCGGCCGGGAGGGTGTTGCAGGCAAATAGGGTAGTGACGATCAGGGCGGGGATAACCGGATTGGGAATGACAAGCAGGAAAATGAAGGAAATAATAACGACCAGAAAGGCTGCTGTAACCCGGAGAAAAAATTCCCCTTTCTCAGTGGACGCGATCATAGTGGATGCCCCGAGGATGATTCCCAAAACCACTGCGCCGCCAATGTACAGCAATGCACGCGTTTGAAGTGTGCTCAGGAAGTAGACTGCGTACGCCACCGTATGCTCCAGCCCAACGGTCTTTTCCCAAATATCCAGCATTTGATATCGAGCCAGGTATAAAGTCAGCGCCAGGAGGGGCAGGCGCAAAACCACCCACACGATCAAGATTGCCCTTTTCATTCGAGTCACCTTTGATAGAAAATCCCGGAAAGCAAAGCCTTCCGGGATCGAAGTATAACGCAGGGAATATTGGTACTAATTGACTTCATTTGATGCGGCAATGCCCGGCCTCATCTTATGCCATTCCGTTGACGCTTGATAAGCATATCCCATCCGCAGCACCCCCGATTCGTTCCAGGCGCGCGAGACAATTTGCAAACCGATGGGCAGACCTTCCGAGTTGAAACCACAAGGCAGGGACATTGCCGGAAGTCCCGTCAGGTTGAAGGGAGCGGTGAGGCGCGTCAGGAGGCGGGCGCGTTCGACGGCATTTTCCCCTTTGAGGACGGGAGCCGTGATCGGTGTGGTCGGCAGGATCAGGGCATCGTACTCTTCGAACAAAAGGTCACATCGCCGCCGGACCTCGAGCTGAGTGCGCCTCGCCAGCGCGTACTCGCCGGATGAGAATCCTGCGCCTGTTTCCAGCCGCTGACGGACGTCTGCGCCGAACCAATCGGGGTGTTCTTCAAGGCGCTCGCGATGGAATGCCGCCCCATCTGCCTGGGCCATCACAGAATTGGCGAGAGCCGCCTCACGCAGGAACTCCGTTTCGATCTCTGTGACAATTGCGCCTTGGTCGGCAAATACATCTGCTGCCTTGCGGACCGCGGAAATGATCTCGGGGTCGGTTACTTCACCCACAAAATGACCGACGGCAAATCCCACTTTCCGGTCGCGGATGGAGTCGCGCATGTGACTTGAAAAATCGCCAGGAAGGGTCTTGAATGAGGATGGGTCACCGCTGTCATACCCGCCCATAACCTGGAGCATGATCGCCGCATCTTCGACGCGGTTCGTGATCGGACCGGCATGATCGAGATTCCACGAGAGGGGCAGGACGCCGCGTAGGCTGATCCGACCATAGGTGGGTTTGAGTCCCACCACACCGCACAACGCAGCCGGGATACGGATGGAACCGCCGGTGTCAGTCCCAATTGCGGCGGATGCCATTCCTGTAGCGACGGCCACCGCGCTCCCGCCGGAGGAGCCGCCGGGGGTGCGGGTCGTGTCCCATGGGTTCAGGCATGCGCCGAAATGCGGGTTGTTGTTGGTGACTCCCAGGGCGATCTCATGTGTATTGGTCTTGCCGATGATCACCCCGCCGGAGTCCTTGATCTTTTCAACGACGAAGGCGTCTTCGGTCGGGATGTAGTCTGAAAAGAATTTCGACCCGCCAGTGGTGCGGATTCCCTTTGTATCGTACAAGTCTTTGACTGCGACGGGAATCCCCATTAAATGTCCCTTTCCCTGCGGCTCTTCATCTGTGGGCGGAATGACCGTGATGAAGGCATTCAGCGTCGGGTTGAGCCGCTCGATCTGACGGTAACAAGCCGCGGCGAGGTCCGAAACGCTGATCTGTTTACTTTTGATCAACTCGCGTTGCTCTGAAAGGGTAAGGGATTGGAGATTCATGTCCGAAATTATATTCAACTGGCGGAATTATCACATAGCCTATGGGTACTGAAACAGTAGGTCACGCTTTAAGCGTGACCTACAGATATTTTAGGGTGCGAAACCGTTTAGAACAAGCCAACCACCTTGCCGGTCTTCAGATCGAGGTCCACATCATAGAAGACGGGGCGGGTGGGCAAGCCTGGCATGGTGCGCATATCGCCGAGGATCGGGTAGAGGAAACCGGCGCCAACGCTTGCACGGATCTCACGCACGGTGATGCGGAAGCCGGTGGGAGCGCCCTTCTTGGTTGCGTCGGTGCTGAACGAAAGGTGGGTCTTCGCCATGCACATCGGCAGTTTATCGAACCCGAGACGGGTATAGCGTGCGATCTGTTCTTCGGCTTCGGGGGTGTAATCCACACCGTCGGCGCGATAGATCTCTCTTGCGATGGTTTCGATCTTTTCCTTGATCGATTTCTCCAACGGATAGAGGAACTGGAAGTTGCTGGGCTTCTTCGCTGCCTTGACAACTGCTTCAGCCAGCGCTTTCGCACCCGCGCCGCCATCCGACCAGTGGGTGGAGACGACCGCATCCATCGCGCCCATCTTGAGCGCGGCTTCGCGGATGAGTTCCACTTCGGCTTTGGTATCGGTGGCAAAGGAGTTGACCGCCACGATCACATTTACGCCGAACTTGAGCGCATTCTGGACATGGCGTTCGAGGTTGGGCAGACCGGCACGGAGCAGGTCGAGATTTTCATCCGTGTATTCGGGAGCGAGCGGCTTGCCAGCCACGACCTTCGGACCGCCACCATGCATCTTGAGCGCACGGACGGTTGCAACCAGAACCACCACCTGCGGGATCAAGCCGGAGTAACGGCATTTGATGTTGAAGAATTTTTCCATGCCGATGTCCGCACCGAAGCCGGATTCGGTGACGACGAAGCCGTCTTTGCCGACCAGTTTGAGCGCGATCTTGTCTGCGATAATGGAGGACTGTCCATGGGCGATGTTGGCAAACGGCCCGGCATGAACCGTGGCGGGTGTGCCTTCAAGCGTTTGCATCAGGTTCGGCTTGATCGCATCCTTCATCAGGACGGTCACAGCGCCAGCCACGCCGAGGTCTTCGGCGGAGACGGCTTCGCCTTGCTTATTGGTGGCGACCACCATCCTGCCAAAGCGGTCACGCATATCTTCGAGGGACGTGGTCAAAGCAAGCACGGCCATGATCTCGGAAGCGACGGTAATGTCGTAGCCGGACATGTGTTCGTGACCGGCTTCATCCTTGCCTCGTCCCACTTCCACTTCGCGCAGGAAGCGGTCGTTGATGTCGATCACGCGCCGCCAGGTGATGGTCTTTTCATCGATGTCGAGGCGGGCAAAGCGCGCACGCTCTTCGGGCGTTAAGTCGTTGGGGTTCGTCTTGCTAATGCCGAGTTTCTTCAAGCGGCGCAGCATGGTGGGTGAGAACTTGCGGTTGCCTTTCTTGTCCACCGGGCAGAGCGCGTTGAAGAGTTTTTCATCGTCCTGCATTTTCTCGTGCATCACACGCGCGTCCAACGCGGCGGCAACGAGGTTATGCGCGGCGGTGATGGCGTGGATGTCGCCGGTGAGATGGAGGTTGAAATCTTCCATCGGGATGACCTGCGAATACCCGC
>ERZ761602.4450-NODE-4450-length-17991-cov-3.715265_pt1 | contig 17991 bp, 20 predicted proteins | sample MGYA00512165_ERZ761602 | MGnify/ENA primary metagenome ERZ761602 (study PRJEB28899, sample SAMN02445085) | bioreactor sludge metagenome | biome: EBPR sludge; isolation source: Thorneside wastewater treatment plant | place: Australia: Brisbane, Thorneside... | reverse complement strand
GGTGCCCGACGCCTTGCGATGACCAGGGGTTTCAGCCCGCCGGCGTCGCCGGCCTGTTCGTCGTGGGCGTGCCACAAGCCACGCGCATCTATGGCACCGACGAGAGCGCGTCTCTCACCGCGAGCGCGAGCGCGGAGCAAATCGTCGAATTCGACCGGCCCGGATGGGTCGTCGCCGTCAGCGCCGCCGTGACGCGCATCGGCAGCGCGCGCACCTACGCCGAGGCCGCCGGGAGCGTCGCTCTCTCCGTCCTCATGGGCCTCGCTGACCAGATTCCGCTCGTCACCGACGGTGAGAGCCGGGTCTTCGGCAGCATGGCCGCGCTCTTCGGCACCGAGGTCTCGCGCGTCATGCCGACCATGCGCCGCGTGCGAGCGAAGGACAAGTGGGTCGTCCAGTTCGTGGACCGCGCGGCGTTCGGGGCCCGCGCGCAGTGCTTCTTCCACATCCAGGAAGACCCGGCCAAGCCGTCGCGATGAGCCCGGACCAGTGCCCCTGGTCCCCGCCGGCGCGCAAGGCCCGGATTGTCGCGCAGGCGTCGGGAAACGGTGAGGTCGAGGTCGCTCGCGTCCTCGGCCGCTGGCACTCGTGCGACGTCCACGTCCAGGTGCCCGGCTCGACGTGGGACGGCGCCGTCGTCAACCTCTACGCCATCGCCGGGCCCATCATGAGCTTGGTCGCCTCGCAGACCATCGGCGCCGCCACCCTGCAAACGACGCTCGACGCAGCCGGCGGCGTCGTTGGTCGACAGGGTCTCATTGTCAGCGCGGGCCCCCACGGGTGCGAGGGTTTCCGCGTCACGGTCGAGCCCGGCGGGGCCGACCTCTCGAGCGCAACGTTCGTGACGGAGGCTTGGGGCCAGTGAGCGGACAGAGCAGCGTCGGAAAACTCTCGCGAACGGAAAGCCTGGCGGTACCGCCGAAGGCTACGCCCGTCGTATCACTGCTCGCGGCGCTCGTCCCGCCCACGGAAACGCAGCCTGAGAGATTCCTCGGGTGCCGCATCGACCCCGACACGGGCCGCCTCCTGGTCGACACCGGCGGAGGCGGCGGGCCCGTCATCGTAGAGGGCACCTACGAGCCCAGCGACACGCAGGCGAACCCCGATGACCTCGTCGGCGTCGAGTCGTTCAACATGGCCTGGAACGTCGTCAGCTCGCAATGGGCGCGCTGGCCCGCCGACGAGTTCAACATTCCCTATGTGCACATCTCGAGCGGCATCCTCACGCAAGACGGCGGGGTTGCGTACGACGGGAATTTCCTCACCGGCCAGACTCAGAACCTGAATCAGCACCGCGTACGCGGCACCGCCGATTGGTGGCTCACGCGGGGCGGCTACGTCGCGGCGGTTCCGACGACGGACCTACCCGGCATCGTCAACTCACTCCCCATCGGCATCCACAACACCGTCACGCCCGCACTCACAAACGGTCAGGGCCTGGCGCTTCAGCTTTCGTCGCGCGGTGCGCTGAAGACCGAATTCGACCAGCCCACGCGAGCATTCGGAAACCCTTTTACGGTGTCGTCCACCGGCGGCGGAACCGTCCTCGCCCCAGGCGAATACCCGAGCACCGTTACCCTTCCGTATCACTCCATCCGATGCGGTCCTGTCGGCGCATGGGACACGGGCGGTTTCATCGGCACTATCAGCGCCGCCGAAAAGGACAGCCTACGCAACGAACTTTGCGCAGCTGGCTACAACGACACCGCGCCCGTTCCCGTGGATGGCGGCGCTGTCGCGCTCCAGGTCGACAGAAACTCGAACCTGCTGACGCAGCTGGGCCGGCCGCGCCCTTCGCTTCGCGCCGCGCCGAGCCTCTACCACAACAACGACATCACGGCCGAGGTCATCCAGGGCTCCATCGCCAACCTGCTTTCCATCTCCGTCTCGAGCGAAGAGGCGAGCCAAGTCCTGTGGTTCCAGATTTTCAACGACAACGCGACGCCCACGAATAGTGACATCCCCGTTGCTGAGTTTTGGCTGGGCTCGCTCGCCGAGCCCGGCTCAAACGTGCTCATCATCGGCCGCGATTTCTTCTCTGAGGCCGGCATCTGCATGACGACCGGGCTAGCGTGGGCCGTCTCGACGTCAAAAGGCTCGCTCACTCTGCCGGCCTCGTTCGACGGCGCCGTTACCGCCACCTACGTCTGAGGAACCATGCCGACCGAAAAGGAATTGCTGAAACAGCTCAGCGACGCGAAGACGAGCGAGCTTTCCGACCTCACCGGCCGGCGCTCGCTCGCGGCGAAGATTGCCGACGCCGAGCCCGCGGAGCCCGTCAAATGAGCGCGCCCAGCACGCCGGACCTCGCCGGCATCCCCGACCGCGTCACCGAGCTCGAACGCCGCACCGACAGACTCGAGGAAGGCCAGCGCGACGACGACCGCGCGCGCGGCGTCCTCGCCTCGGTCGACTCGGGGCTCGCGGCGCTCTCCAACGGCTTCGCGGACCTCTCGCGGACCGTCCGGGCGCTCGACGCGCACCGGGCGCAGCAACAGGCCCTCCCCGCCGGCATCCTCACGAACATGCTCTCGCAGAGCTTCACCGGCCAGGAGGCCGGGAGCTGGCAGGCCATGCTCCCGACGCTCCTCGCGCTCGTCCTCTTCTACTTCGGCCCGAAGCTCACGCAGGCGAAGAAGGCGCTCCCGACGAAGAAGGCCGAGGGGGAAGCCTCACCCCTGAACGGCTCGGGCCCGGACGACCAGCACTAGCCCGGCGGCGCTTCTCGGCCGGCAGCCGGCCCGCTTTCCGGTCCAGGTGCGCGAGCACGTGCGCGGGCAACGCCTCGCCGCGCGCGCGCGCCTCCCTGGCGTAGCGGTCTCGCCAGCCCGCCCACGCGTTGATGGTCCGGCGCCGCGCGCTCTCGGCCGCGGCCCGCTGCGCCCTCAGCTTGTCGTCTCGCACCGGCCCCTCGCGCCAGCCCTCGGCGAAGTTCTTTGCCGCCGCCTGGCGAGCTCGGTCCGCCGCTCGGTCGGCACCCTCGCGCACGGACCGCGGGGCCGCCTGGCGAGCCTCTACGCCCGTCTCCGGCAGGGGCGCGCCCATAGAGAGCCACTCCCGAAAGGCCGCCTTGAAGTCCACGACGGACCGGCCAAGGTGGCGTTCGTGGTAGGAGCGCGCCGCGTCGAGCCCGGTCCTGGTGACGTCGCCCGCGATGATGACCTCGCCCTCGGCCGAGCGGACGATGACGGGCAGCGGCTCGGGACTGTCGCTCGGAGCTCGAGGCGACGGCGACGGGAGAAGCCCGCCGCTCGGCGCCGCCCCCTCGAGCTGGTGAAGCGCGGTCGGGCTCGGCAGCGACTCGAGCGGCGAGCCGGGCGCGTCCAGGCGCAAGACGCGCTGGAGCTCCGAGGCCGCCGCGTCCGCCGAGGCCGCACCCCTCGCCCGGTGAATGTACCCTTCGAGCGTTTCGAGGCGCGCGTGCCCGGCGAGCGCCTGCACCTCTTTCGGGCTCGCCCCGCCCACCAGGTGAAGGGTGATGCCGGAGTGCCGAAAGCTGTGCTGCACCCACCGGCCCGCACCCGCGAGCCCGGCGGCTAGCGCGATGCGCCGCACCTGCTCCGAGCGCACGACGTCCCGCGTGCGGAAAGCCCCGTAGGCGTCAGGGAAGACGGGCCCGTCTGGCCTGTAGAGGCCGCGCGACTCGAGTAGGCGCTTTTGCATCATGAGGAGGCGCGCGGCCGGCAGGTTTGGGGAGAGCGTCAAGGGCCGCGCCGAGCGCGCCTTGGGCGCCGCCATCGGCCGAGCGATGTCGCGGCCCTTCATCCCGCGGCGCGCCCAGCCCTCGCGAGCCTGGTACTTGATGAAGACTTGGACCGCGCCGCTCGGCATGACGCGCACCTGGTCCCACGCGAGCGCGGCGCCCTCGCCGCGACGAAGAGCAAGCAGCGTCATCACGCCGACCCGCGCGGTCAGGTCTGGTAGGCGCGTCGGGTAGCTCTGCATCACGAGAGCGTCGATTCGCCCGGTGACCTCGAGCATGCGCGCGAGCTCGTCTCCCGTCACGGTCGCGCCGCGCTCGGCTCCGACCTCCTTGCCGCGGCGAGAGTGGACCACCGTGAACGCGCCCCACGGGAGCTTGGAGAGCTTGCCCATTTTGATGGCGAGCCGGAAGCACGCGCGGACCGCAAAAAAGACGTTGGCCAGGTGACGACGGGAAATCGGGCGCATCCCGCGGCGCGCCGTCGAGACGCGTTCCGCCCAGGCAACCATGGTGTCGTAGTTGCACTCCGCCGCGGAGAGCTGGCCCAGCGAGCCGAGGACGTAGATGCGCCCCATGCCCTCGAGCTTCCGCGCCCAACTGCTCGCGGTCTCGCTCTCGCGCGCGACCAGCGCGACGTGGCGCACGTACTCGCGCCAGAGCTCCGCTACCGTCAGCGACGATGGCCGCGACCGGACGAGCGCCACCTCTTCGGAGAGCTCTTCATCGCTCGCGAGGCCGCTTGCGTGGTCCCTGATTTTGGCCCGAAGCCGTTCCCAGCGGCCGAGCACCTCACCGGCCGAACGGCCCGTGAGAGAAAAGCGCTTGCCCGTCACAGGGTGGTTGACCTGTTTTCGGTAGCCGATGACCGCTCCGCGCTTGTCGCGCAGCGTTTGAACCTCAGACCTTCGACGCCCCATTTCACACCTCTGGCGAAACCGTCACCTTGGACGAAGAGCGTGGGCCCGGTGCAACTTCCCGCCGGTCTGACAGGAAGCTGTCACCGGGCGCCCGCCCGATTCATGGCGCCGGCGGGTAGCAGTCGGCAGCGACGGCGCGCGCCGCTTCCTCCCGCGAGTGGCCGGCAGCCATGTACTCGGCCGCGCGCTCGCAGAACGCGCAGCGACAGCCCCGGGTCTCGTCGGGCGAGAGCACGTGCTCACGCACGAGCCGCCCGACGTCGAGGCGATGAAAGCGGCACTGGTCGCCCTGGAGCCTGTTGCCGCACGCCGGGCACAGCCAGTAGCGCGGCCGGCGCTGGTTTTGGGTGACCGGCGCGGCGACGCGGCCCGCCGCGCGTTCTTCGGCGCGACGGGCCGCGAACCGGAGCTCTTTCAGGAGCTCGGCCGCGTGGTTTTGCTTCATCGCGGGAACGGCCCTTCCACAACGAGCGCGTGAGCCACGAACGCGAGGGCGTAGGCCTGGTCACTCGTGAGGCCCGGCCGGACCTTTTCGAGCTCGCGCGCCTCTTCCCACAGCTCCGAAGTGATGCGAGCCCACGGCCCCGTCTGCACGTCGCCGCGCACGGGCCCGATGCCGTCGTACTCGACCGGTTCGCCCTCGGCCAGGCGCCGGCGACGCGTCGCGAGGAGCACCGCGCGAAGCATGTCGAGCTCGCCCGTGGTGAGGTCAGGCGGGAACATGACGCGCCTCCCTTCTGCACCGGTCGCAGATGCCGCGCTTCGGAGCGGCGTACTCGCCGCGCGCCCACGCGTCGCGGTCCGACTTGGTGAGGTGCCGTTCGTCGGTGTGCCCGCAGTCGAAGAGCAGCTCCGCGCGCATCCCGACCTTGCGGGCGCCGTAGACGACGCGGAGAACGCGCACGCTGATGACGTCACGCAAGAGCCGAGGGCGCTCGACGGCTACGGCGCCCGTCACGGCGACACCAGCGCTTCCCGTCGCCGCTCGAGTGGCGACGCGTCACGCGAGTACTCCGGCGACGCGTCGCCCGTCGACAGCCGACCCGTCTCGCCGGCGCCGAGCGACAGCGCGCCCCACGCCCGCGAGACAATGCCGGTACCCGGGAAAAGGTCGACGAGCTCGTCCCCGGGCTGGAGCCCGAGGCAGCCGAAGAGCCACGCGCAGAACGCGATAGGCTTGCGGCCCGGCAACGTCCCCTCGCGTCGCGCCGGCAGCGCCGACAGAAAGTCAGCGCGCCCCGGCGGTAGCTGCCGGCCGCCGACGACGAGTAGCGCCTCCCAACAGTTGTGGAGCCCGAACGTCGCCTTTGCCGGCGCGTGAGGCTTCACCCACGGGCAGACACGGACCTCAGGCGGGCAGAGCGGCAAGAGCCACCGCAACGCGCGCGCCGAGGTCGAGAGCGCCCAGCCGTGGGGGAACTCGGCGACGAGCCGCGCAATCAGCGCTGGGTGGTCGACCTCCCCGCCGTAGGTCGGCTCCGCGCGGTACATCCACGCTTTGCCGGGGTAGGGCGGGTCAGCGTAGGCCACGCGCATCGGCTCGCCGCTGATAGCAACCGTCGCGCGACGTCGCCGAAGACGGAACACGGCCTGACGACAGCGCCGAGAGCAGGTAACCGCGTCCCTACGCGTCGCCTCGATGGGACGGCGACACCAGAGACACGTCACCCCCGACTCGTCGCCGGGGACCTCGGCGACGGTCACGCGTCACCGCCCTTCGTTTGGAGGTGCGCCGACGCTGGCGCGAGGTACGCCGCGACCGGATGCACCATCACGAGCGCGTGCTCCACCGAGACGACGACCGCGAGCACGAAGCCCTCGGGCGCCGGCTCGGAGAGGTCCGCGGCCGCTCCGCGCAGCCAGCCCGCGACCGGCGGCACGTTGCTCTGCGCAGCCTTTCGGAGCCACGCCGCCACCGCGTCTCGCGACCCCTTCGCGGTGAGGTGAAGAGGCGGAACCACGCACGCATCATCCAGCAGCAGGAACGCGCCGCCGCTCGGCACCTCGGCGATTCGCGACTCGTAGCCGGCAGCGAGCTTGCGCAGGACCCCGTGCGCGAACGCCTGCTCTTGCGCCGTCGTCATGACTCACCGCCCAGCCGTCGCGCGATGCGCGCCCGCAGCTCCTCGGGGCTCGGCACGGTGCCCGCATCGAGCGGCACCGAACCCAGCTCACCGAGCGTCCGTGGCGGGCCCAAGAGCTCGCCATCGGGCCCGAGCATCCCCGCCGCCTCGAGCGCGAACCACAAGGACTCGTAGGCGTCCAAGAAGCGACCGAAGAGCGCGCGCGCTTCGTCCGGCGGCAGCACGGCCGAGCTCGAAGCGGACGCGTGCTCGATAGCCCAGAGCGCCGACTCTGCGTCCGCCACGAACTTGGCGAGCGCAGCGGGCGCGTCGGGGCCGAGAATGCGCCCAGCCACCAACTTGAGGACGGCGCCGAGCTCGCGCGCGAGGCCGACCACTTGCGAGGCCGAGACCGGCTCCGAGAAGAGGCCGGCGCAGCCGAGGACGAAGATGGAGAGGACGTGCAAGCACTGCTTTCGGTTCATCACGAGGACCACCTTTCGGCGAGCACGGCCCGCCCCTTCTTGGTCGTGCGCAGCGCGCGCGACTGCCGCGGCAGCCGCTCGACGAGACCCGCACGCTCGGCCGCGTCGACAACGTGGGCGATGGTCGAGGCCGAGCAGCCGAGCGCCTCGGCGAGCTCGCGGCGGCTCGGCGCCCACCGGTCGCGCGAGAGGCCCCTGTCAGTGTGGTAGAGGAGCTTCCACACCTGGCCGCGACGAGAGGCCGCGACCGAATCGAGCGCGCCCGAGCGACGGCGCCCCGACGCGCGGAGCGAGCGGGAAAATTGCGCCGCCGCGGCTTCCACGACGGCCGGAGGCAACGGCGGCGCGCCGTAGCCCAGCTCTTCGCGAGCGCCGCTCACGGGTGCCCCCAGACGCCGCCCGCGGCTGGCGCGTGCGCCCCCTCGTGCCCAGCCGGAAGGTCACAGCGCCCCTGAGGCTCGCCGCTCTCTCGCAGCCTGAATCCGCACCGCCAGTCAGGCGCGGGGAACGCCGAGCGGAACAGCTCGCCACGAAACGCCGCGCGCGCCTCGAAGAGGTCGGGGGCATCGAGTAGCGCGCCGAGCTCGGGCAGGAAAAACCGCGCCTCGCCCGAGGCGTCGCAGAGACACCAGGCCGCGGCCTGGAGAGCGCGACCGGTGAGGGTCCAGAGACCGCCGCGCCCCACGCGCTCGACGGTCGCCGCGTGCCCGCGCAGAAACTCGGCGCAGTCCTTCCCGCCGCGAATCGCCACCGAGGCCATGTCGAGCGCGATGAAGATTCCCGCGAGCCCCGGAGTCGAGGCAGCGGACGGGAGACAGGCCAGCGCCTTGACCTCGGCCACAACCATCCGCGCGAGCGTCACGCCGGACCGTTTCGGCTCGAGGGGGGCGAGCGCGGCGGCGGGGTCGAGGGCGGCAGACTTGGGAGGGAGCGCGAAGGGGTACCCGGTCAAGTCGACGGGCGCCGGCGCGACGTCGCCTTTCTGCACCGATTCCGCACAGTGCGAAGCACTCGACGGTTCGGAAGTAGAAAGAAAAGACTCGGAATTATCAGGGTGTGTGCGAAGGGTCCCGCCCTTCGCACTCACTCCGTTCGTTCGCGGGCGGTCCTTGGACACGCGCTCGCCGCTTCGAGGCTCGCTCGCAGGTTCAAGTCCCGCCCGCGCACTCCGTTTCGTTCGATTCGACGCCCGACCATGAGGAACCCGCGGTCCTCATCCCTCCTCGTAGGCGTCGCGCTGATCGTCTTTGGGGCCGTGCCGGCTTGTTGGACGCTCCAGGCGCCTCCGGGCGCCGAGACGTCTTCGTTCCCACTGATCTTCGGCGCCATCCCGATGGCGATCGGTCTCGCCCTCTTGTTTCGGGGCATCGGGCCGTGGCTCGCCGCGGGGAAGTTCGGCGTCCCCGTCCTCACTGTCTCGCCCGAGAGCGCGGCCGTCGGTGACACCCTCACCGCGCGCGTGGCGCTCACGCCGACACAGGACGTGGTCGTCGAGAGCGTCACGTTCACGCTCGTCGCGTTCGACGTGACCGACGTTCGAGAAGACGAGAGCAGCCGGTCGCGAACACGGGAGCAAGAGACCGAGGCCTACAGTCTCGATCGCGAGGTCGAGGGCGCGAAGCTGACCGCAGGCAAGAAGCGGACGTTCAAGACGACGTTCCGCATCGAGAAGGTCTGGCCATCGGTTGGCGGCCGCCTCCGCTGGGCGGTCCGCGTGCACATCGCGTACGCCGGCTACCCTGACTACCACGGCGAGACACCGACCGACGTCGAGTAGCGGTCAAAAGAACATGCAGACGCCGCCCGCGTCGCACTCGCCGAAGTCGTTGCCGACCTTGCAGATCGCGAAGGGCGTGATCGCGGTGCAGTCGAGCGTGGCCTCGCTGCAACCGTCGCTGCAGTCGGAGTCGGGCTCGCCGCCGATGCACGGGTTGCCCGCGTGCTGGCTGCAAAGCCCCGCTACGCACGTGTCGCTCCCGTTGCAGAACAGTCCGTCGGAGCAGGCCGTGCCGTCGCCGACGGGCGTGAAGACCGGCGTCGCCCCCGAGCACGTGTCGGTGGTGCAGCCGTTGCCGTCGTTCGGCAGATCGGCTGGAGCAGGCAGACCGCCGACGACGTTCCCTGCGCCGTCGCAACCCACGATCTGGCAGTCACCAGCGACCTGAGCGCCGACCGGCGTGCCGGCAGCCGCGAACGACAGCCCGCACACCCCCGCCGTGCACGTCGTCGTGCGACACGCGTCGTCGCTCGGGAACGTCGGACAGTCGCTCGGCCCACCGCACGTCGTCGAGCCGCTGCTCGTCGTCGCCGTGCTCGACGACGTGCTCGAAGTCGAGGCGACGCTCGAAGTCCCCTGCGCGGTCGAGCTCCCCTGCCCGCTCGAGCTGCTCTCCGCGCCGCCCCCGCCGGTCGTGGCCCCGCTCGTGGCCCCGCTCGTAGGCCCGCCCGCCGAGGTCGCACTCTCGCCCCCAGCCCCCGACGCAAACCCGCCCGCGCCCGAGTCGCCCTCGTAGCCCTCGAAATCGACAAGCAGCGCGCAACCCGAGAGCGCGGTGACCGTAAACACGAGGCAGACGGCGGCTCTTCGGCCCGCGGGGTGCTTCATTCCAAGAGGTGTACGCCGCGGACGCTTCGACCTTTGCCCCGAGCAGGCGGGCGCCATGCCCCCCCATCTCGACCGACCGGGCGACGCGTTTCGACGCGCCCGCATCCTCTCGCCGGACCGCGCCAATCAATGCGCCGTCAGGTCGTGTACTCGGCGTTGATCTCGACGTACCGGTACCCGAGATCGCTCGTCATCAAGACGGCCGCCCCGGCCCCGGTTCCGAGATCGATCGCGATCTCCACGTCTTCATCGCCCATCGCACGGGCGAGCGCCGCGCGATCGAACGCCGTCGGCTGCCCGCGCTCGAAGACGCGAACCCCCTGGACGGCACACGAGAGCGCGGCGGCGGCGGTCACGTGAGGGCTGTTGCCCGCCGCGCTCACGAAGCGCCCCCAGTTCGGATCGCGCCCGAAGAGCGCCGTGCGCACGAGGGCACTGGAGGCGACCCGCCGCGCGACGTCGCGGGCGGCGCTCGCGTCGGGCGCCCCCGTCACGCGGATGGTCGTCACCCTCGTCGCGCCCTCGCCGTCGCGCGCGATGAGCCACGCGAGGCGGCGCGCGACCGATGTCACCGCTTCGCACACCGCGTCGATGCTTGCGGCCGCGGGGCTCGCGCCGGTCGCGAGCACGAGGAAAGTATCGTTCGTGCTCGCGTGCGTGTCGACGTGGACGGCGTTGAAGCTCTCGGCCGCCGCGCTCGTCACCATGGCCCGAAGCGCGGCCGCGTCGCACGCGGCGTCGGTCGCGATGAACGCGAGCATCGTCGCCATGTTCGGCTCGATCATCCCTGCCCCCTTGCACACGCCGGCCACGCGCACGCCCGACCCGGTGATCTCGGCCGCGGCCCGCTTCGCGAACGCGTCGGTGGTCCGGATCGCCTCGACGAACGCGGCCGACGCCTCGGGGCCCGTCGCGAGCGCCCCGAACGCGGCGTCGATGCCGCTCAGCACGCGCTCGCGAGGCAAGGTGACGCCGATGACGCCCGTGGAGCAGACGAGCACCTCTTCGGTCGCGCAGCCGACGAGGCGCGCGACATGCTCGGCCATGAGGCGCGCGTCTTCGTCACCTCGGTCACCGGTGCACGCGTTCGCGTTCCCGCTGTTGATGACGACCGCAGCGGCGCGCCCGCCCGTCCGCTCGAGGTGGCGGCGCGAGAGGACCACCGGCGCGGCCGCGAACGCGTTCGTGGCGAAGACGCCCGCCACCGGCACCGCGCGATCGGCAACCAGGAGCGCCACGTCGGGCAGGCCGCTCGCCTTGATCCCGGCTGACACCCCCGCCGCCCGCAGCCCCGCGATCTCAGCGAGACCAAACGGCACCGGAGGCGGATCGTACGCAGGCGTCGCCATTACGAGCCATCTTTCTGAAAGCGGTAGCCGCCGCCCCGCACGGTCACGAAGAGGCGCGGGCTCTTCGGGTCGGCCTCGAACTTTTGCCGGAGTCGGTTGACGAAGTTGTCCACGGTGCGGTCGGTGCCGAAGTAGTCGGCGCCCCAGACGCCGTCCAGTAACTGCTGGCGGGTGAGCAGCTGATCTTCACGGTCGAGAAAGAACCGCAGGAGCTTGAGCTCGAGCGCCGTCACCTCGATGGGCTTGCCGTCGCGCAGCACCCGGTGCGACCGAAAATCGACCTGGGCGACCCCGACCGCGACGAGGGTGGTGTCGACCTCGCGCTTGCGCCGGCGCCTGAGCGCGGCGTCGACGCGCGCGAGCAGCTCGTTCACCCCGAACGGCTTGGTCACGTAGTCGTCGGCGCCGCACCGGAGGCCGCGCACCTTGTCCTCTTCTTCGCCCTTGGCCGTGATCAGGATGAGCGGGATGTCGTCGTCCTCGACCCGAATCTCTTCGCAGACCTCGAAGCCGTTCTTCTCCGGCAGCATGACGTCGAGGAGGACGAGGTCGGGGCGGTCGGCCAAGAAGCTCTCGAGCCCCTCGCGGCCCGTCTTGGCCACGTCGACCTGGAACCCCGCCGACCGGAGCGCCTTGGTCAGGCCGAGGCGCAGCGTCGGATCGTCCTCGACGACGAGGACTCGCTCCTGACGCGTCGGGCGCGGCGGGCTCACGATGCGCCCCTATCGGCGGAGGCGCGCGGCAAGCGGATGGCCAACCTGCAGCCCGGGCCGTCCTCGATCTCGGCCGTGCCGCCATGAGCCTCGGCGACGGCGCGGACGAGTGCGAGCCCGAGGCCGGTGCCCTCGGTCGCATGAGAGAGCCGGTCGTCGCCGCGCTCGAAGGCCTGGAACACCCGGCGTCGGAGGGCCTTGGGGATGCCGGGGCCGTCGTCCAGAACGCGGAGCACGACCTCGGCGGGGCGATCTTCGATGACGACACGGTAAGGGTCGCCATCGGGCGCATACTTGGCCGCGTTCTCGAGGAGGTTGTCGATCGAGAGCTCGAGCTGGACGCGGTCGACGGGGATAGGCACCCGCTCGGGCGCCTCGATCTCGCAGCGCTTCGTCGGCCGGCGTGCCGAGAACACCTTGACCCGGTCGCGCGCGATCTCGGCCAGATCCTCGGGCGCGAGGCGCGCGGTGAGCTTGCCCTTCTCCATCCGGGCGTACGTCAAAAACCGCTCGACCGTGTCGCCCATGCGGCGCGCCTCGCGCACGATCGCGCCCGTCACCTCGGCGCGCTCGGACTCGTCGATGCGACCGTCATCGAGGAGCTCGGAGAGCATCTGCACCGACGCGATCGGCGTCTTGAGCTCGTGCGACACGGCCGCGACGAAGCTCGTGCGAAGCTCGCTCGTCCGGCGCGCGGCGCGCATGCGCAAAAAGAGGAGCGCGGCCAGGCCGATGGCCACCGCGGCGCTCGTCGCGATGAGGGCCGCGAGCACGCGCACGCTCCGCGAGCTCTTCTCGGCCAGCTCGGCGGGCCGGGCCAGACGCGCGCGAAAGCCGAGGCCCTGCGAGATGAACGTCACCGCCTCGATCGCGTCGGGCGCGCCGCGCGCGTCGTCGACGGCAACCTCGACCACGACCCCCGCCGCGCTGCGAAAGAACGGCGGCTGATCGCGAAGAGCGCGCGCGAGCGTCTCGGGCGTCACGACCACGCCCGCGAAGACGCCCTCCGAGACGCGGCGGAGGGCGCCCGCGGCGCCGGCCCCGTCGAAGCGTTGCGCTTGCTCGCCCTGGGCCAGCGCGCGAAGCGCCGCCTCGGAGCGCCAGACGCGCCCGAGGACCGAAGCCATGCCGCTCCCCGGCGCCGGCGAGACGTGGAGCGCGCGCGTCATGCGACCGCGGATGGGCTCGGGCACGTCGGTCAGCAGCGACACCTCGTCCCGAGCGATCGCCCGCTCCTCCGGGCGCATCAGCGACGCGTGCGTCTCGAAGAAGATCGCCACGTCGTTCGCGAGCGCGTCGTCGGCCCTCGAGCCCAGCTCGTCGATGGCGACGACGGGCCAGATCCAGCGGCCGCTCGCGTCCCGCGCCTCCGGACAGCGGAGCAGCGCGACGCGATCCAACCCTGCGCCCGACCCGACCTCGGAGCAGGACGGGTCGTCGCCGTTCGACCCCGACGACGGCTCGGAGCGCGGCGCGAGGACCCTACCGTCAGCGGTCAAGATGGCCGCCTCTGCGAAGGGCGGCGTCACCGCTGCGACGGCGGCGAGAGCGCGCAGGGTGGCGTCGACGTCGTCCTTGCCCACCTCGTCGAACGCGAGCGCGCCCATGTCTCGGATCACCTGCTCGAGCGCGTCGTCGACCGCCTGGGCGGCGCGCTCGGCTTCGCGTGAGACCTCGAGCGAGGCCTCACGCCGGAGCGCCGCCTCCTCGTTGCGCAGCGCGCGCAGGCCCAGCGCCCCCACCGCGGCCGCAGGTACGAGCGCGGCGGCGAGGAACCAGGCGACGTCGCGGCGAAGAGACATGCGTCAGAGCGCGGGCTCGGAAACCGTGGGGCACATCCGCTCGCCATCCTCGACCAGTGTCTGGAGCCGCGTTGCCAGCTTCTCGAACTTCGCGTCGGCCGCTTGAGCGCTGATCTGATCCTGATTGCGTACCGCGGCAGCTCCCTTGCGCGTCGTGGATGCGTAGTCGTCGAGTAGCGCTGTCCACCGCGCCAAGAGCCCGCGCCCGTCGGCCGTAGCGAGCTCGACCCTCTTGGCCTCTGCGCTGTGCTTCTCGAGAGCTACAGCCTTGGCATCGAGCTTCGCCAGCTCCGACATCTCGTCGTCGCTCATGATGGCTTCCAAGTCGGTCTCGACGGCCCGCGCCAACCGCTGCAGCTCGGCGCAGTCGGCCGTCTTCGGGTCGGCCGGTTGGTCCGAGCCGTCGTCATCGTCATCGTCGTCGTCGTCGTCGCTGGAGCGCCGCTTTTTTTCGGCTCGGTCCGATGTCTTCGGCTTCTTCTTGTCGCCGCCGAAGGCGAGCCAAGCGCCGCCGCCACCCAGGACGACGACCGCGGCGGCCGCGATCGCGAGGATGCCGCCGAGCGAGCTCCGACGCGGCGTGACGGGCGTGGGCGCGCCGACGACCGGCACGTGCGTGGGGGGCCACCCCGCCCCCGTCGCGTGTTGCGGCGCGTACGCCTGCCCAGGCTGCGCGGGTGGCGGCGGCGTCGCGTACCCTTGCGGCGCGGCGCCGGAGCCGGTCGGCATCGCGATCGGGTTCGGCCCCGCCGGCGTCGTGTATGCCGGCAGCGGCGAGGGGCCGCTCTGTCCGTACGGCAGCGGCTCGGCGATCTGCGTCGGCCCGGCCCGGCGCGGGGGCTCGAGCGCGGGCGCCGCGAGGAGCGGCAGGAGGCCCGCGAGCGCCCGCTCGACCGACGTCTCGCGTCTCTGAGGGTCGCGCTCGATGCAGCGAAGGAACCACGCGTCGAACCCGGGCGGGAGCGCGGGGGCGCCCAGCTCGGCCGCGCGCTGCGACGGGGGCGCGATCGGCTCGAAGAGGATCTCGCGCAGGAGCGTCTGGATGCCGGTGTTGGCCTGGGCGGCCGCGGCCCAAAATGACCGACCTGTCAGCATGTAGAACACGATGAGCCCGAACGCCCAGACGTCGGTCCCGGGGCCCACGTAGCTCTTCGCCTCGGTCTGCTCGGGGGCCATCCAGAGCGGCGTGCCGAGCCCGACGGTGCCGGTCGTCTTGGCGTCGGCCACGATCTTGGCGATGCCGAAGTCGAGCACCTTGACCGAGAACGGCGCGCCCGCCGTTCGGGAGGCGGCGAGGAACAGGTTGTTCGGCTTGAGGTCGCGGTGCACGACGCCCACCGCGTGCGCCGCCGCGAGCGCGTGGGTGAGCTGTTTGGCGACCTCGGCCACCTCGGCGCGCGAGAGCGGGCCGCTCCGCCGCACCCGATCCGCCATCTCTTCGCCCGCGAGCAGCTCCATGACGAGCCATGGCACGTTCGTCTCCGGATCCACGCCGGCGGCGATGACCTGCACCACGTGATCGCTGGCGATGCGGGACCCGACCCGAGCCTCCTGGAGGAAGCGCTCCCGCAGCGACGCGTCGACGACGAGCTCGCGCTTCATGAGCTTGAGCGCGCGCTGGGCGCCGGTCGAGAGCTGCTCGACCACGTAGACCGAGCCCATGCCGCCCTCGCTGAGCGGGCGCACCACCCGGAAGTCGCCTGCGAAGATGGCTCCGGGCTTGAGGTCCACCGACATCGGGGACAACGTTACAGCGGAGCGGTCAGGCGCGCATCACGTCGCGTACGGCCCGGCGCAGGTGGTCGGCGTCGAACGGCTTGTCGACGGTCGGGCAGGGCGTCGACTCCAGGAAGTCCCGCGCCGTCTGGGCCATGGCGCCCCCGGTCACGAAGACGAAGCGGGCGGCCTGGTCGGGGGCGATCGCCGAGACCTTGGACCAGCACTGGTCGCCGCTCACGCGCGGCATCATCAGGTCACAAAGGACCACGTCGAAGCGCTCCCCGTCGGCCACGAGGTCCACCGCCTCGCCCCCCGAGCCCACGCTGATCACCTCGTGCTCGGGCATGAGGATGCGCGTGAGGGTGCGACGGATCGCGGCGTCGTCATCGACGACGAGCACGCGACCGCGCTTGGCCGGCGGGCTGGAGCGCGGCCGGAGGGGAGCCTGGCTCGTGCGACGCCGCTCGGACGGGGGGAGCACCACGCGGAAGACGCTGCCGCGGCCGACCTCGCTCTCGACCTCGATCCGCCCGCCCATCGAGCTGATGATGCGCTGGCAAACCGCGAGCCCGAGCCCGGTCCCGACGCCGATCGGCTTGGTCGAGAAGAACGGCTCGAAGATGCGCGGCAGCTCGTCCTGGCCTATCCCTCGACCGGTGTCGTGGACCTCGATGGCGGCGTTCCCCTGCCGGTCGGTTCGAGAAACGAGCCGGATCTCGTGCCTGTCGGCCTCGCCGTCGGGGATGGCTTGGGCGGCGTTGACGACCAGGTTGAGGAACACCTGACCGAGCCGTGCCACGTTCCCGTCGACGAGCGGCGTCGGATCGTACTGCTTCGAGAGCTTCGCCTTGTGACGGACCTCGCCGCGCGCGAGGCGCAGCGTGGACTCGAGCGCCACCGAGACGTCGATCGCTCCGCGCCGCTCTTCATCGGGCCGAGAGAACAGCTTGAGGTCGCGCACGATCTCGCGGACTCGCCGGGTGGCCTCTTGCGACGTGAGCAAGAGATCGCCGATGTCCTCGTCGGCCGCGAGCTCGTGGTGAGACTCGACGACCTCGTGAAGAAAATCCAGGCTCGAGACGAGCGCGGTGAGGGGGTTGTTGATCTCGTGGGCCACGCCGGCGGCGAGCATGCCCATCGAGGCAAGCCGGTCGGTCGCCGCCAGCTGCCCCTGCAGGAGCTTGCGCTCGGTCACGTCGCGCGCCACGCACAAGAGCGAGGCGACGCCCTCGAAGGTCACCTGCACGCAAGAGATCTCGAGCACGCCGACGGAGCCGCCCGCCTTGCGCGCGACGATCTCGAACGGGGTGACGGGCGCCCCGCTGAGCGCCATCTCCGTCCGGGAGCAGACGAGCTCTCCGTCGACCGGGGAGAACAGATCGAAAAGGGTGCGGCCGACGAGATCGGCCGGGTCGTCGTAGCCGAACGTGGATGCGGCAAGAGAGTTCGCGTAGACGAGCCGCCCGCCGTGGCTGACGACCGCGACGTCGGGCAGCGAGTCGAGCAGGGTGCGAAAGCCGCGCTCGGCCTTGCGCCGCAGCTCCTCGGCGACGCGCTGCGGGGTCCGATCGTGGACGACGGCGACCACGCCCACGACCTTCGAGGCCTCGTCGGTGATGGGGCTCGCCACCACGTGGAGGAACAGGGGCCGGCCGGTGGCCGGATCGTCGACGCGGATCTCGCCTCCGTCGACGGGGTCGCCGGCGAGGGCGCGCGACGCGGTCGCCTCGATGCCGAGGCTGGCCAGGCGGGGGTGGTCGGCGAGGCGGTGGTCGAGGACCTCGTCCGCGGCGACCCCGGTGCGCACCTCCATGAAGCGGTTCCAAACGAGGCAGCGGAGCTCGCAATCGAGGTGCAGGACCCCCATCCGAACCTTGGAGAACGCCGCGTTCGCGAGCGCGAAGCCGGTCGCGCCGGCGCGCGGGTGCTCACCCTGGCGCTCGCGGGTGTGGGCGAGCCGACTCTCGGCCGAGCGCCGCGCACGGCGCTCGGAGGCGAGCTTCAGCGCGAGGGGCAGCGAGCAGAGGAGAGCCCGCTCCGAGGCCGGCACGCCGACGTCCGCGAAGCCCGACGCCCCCGGGGAGAGATCCCCGGTGTCGGTGATGGCGACGATGACCACCTCGTCGCCGAAGTCGGCGCGGGCAGTGCGGCACCGCTCCACCTCGTCGTCGGAGCGAGTGTCCACGAGCAGGACGACCGGATCTCCGCGGGTCGTGACCCCTCGGGGGTCGAACGAGTCGATGACCGCCCCGATCTCGCCTGCGATCCGCTCCAGCCACGCAGGCGTGTCACGGTGCAGAAAGAGGATTCCCACGCCCGCCATACGGCTCGGTCGCTGAACACCTTAAGCGTCGAGAACAGGCGCTTTGACCGAACGGTGACACAGCCGTGAGAAGCCGGGGATAATGGCTGGCTAGGGTGCTCTCACGGCCGGCGGACAGCCCGGCCGACTGGAGGGTAAGGCCATGGGTAAGTGGATGTCGGTCGCGATGGTGTCGCTCCTCGGTGTGGCGTGTGATCCCACGAGCGACGAGGTGGAAACGGAGGCGGCGCCGGCGGCGGCGGAGGCGGCAGCCGACACCCCGGTCGCGGCGTCGCCCGTCGCGGAGCGGCTCGAGCGCGCCCTGCGCGCGAT
>ERZ761602.4449-NODE-4449-length-17996-cov-6.181595_pt1 | contig 17996 bp, 12 predicted proteins | sample MGYA00512165_ERZ761602 | MGnify/ENA primary metagenome ERZ761602 (study PRJEB28899, sample SAMN02445085) | bioreactor sludge metagenome | biome: EBPR sludge; isolation source: Thorneside wastewater treatment plant | place: Australia: Brisbane, Thorneside... | reverse complement strand
GAGATCCGCTACGTGGAGAACGTCTATCGGCTGTGGGACCAGCTGCTGGAGGCCTTCCCGGCGGCGCTGACCGAGAATTGCGCCAGCGGCGGCCGCCGCCTGGACCTGGAGATGGTGCGGCGCTCGCACACCAATTGGCTCAGCGACCACAGCCAATCCGAAGCCATCGTGCGTTATCACCTGTACGGGGCCGCGCACTTCCTGCCAGCCAATCAGCTGCACACGGGCTTCGCGCATCGGTTTTTGGAGCCGCACCGGCCGGTGGATTGGGCTGGCGCGCTGCCGGCCAGCGCCTACCTCAGTCTGTTCGGCGGCAACTTCATCCTGAACGACCGCGCCCACGAGTTCGGGCCGGCCGGGCAGGCGCGGCTGCGCGTCTTCCTCGATCACTTCCGGCGCACGCGGGACGCTTTCGCCGGCGATCTGACGTTCATCGGCGCGCAGGCCGACACCTACGCGGGCGTGGCCGGTTGGGCCGGCCTGGACCCGGCCACCGGGCGGCGGGCGGCGGTGGTGTTTGGGGCCGCCTCCCCCACGCAGGCGGCCGAGCACCTGCCCGAGGCTTTTGCCTCATTGAGCGCGGCCGGCCCCCAGGCGGGCGACGCCGGCGACGAGCAATTCGCGGCTGCGTACCTGTACTATGACGCGTGAGCGTCCCTGTTAGAAACTACCCAAAGGAGGCGCCCACCTACCAACCATTCCGAGCGAAACTCTCCTTGCAGCTAGTGGAAGCCCTTTCTCGGTGAGACTACCAGGACCTTGAGGAGGATCGTATGAAGAAGAGTTGGTTGCTCAAGGCAACCGTGATTACGCTGATGGCGACGTTCATCCTGTCGGCCTGCGCGGCCCCGGCCACACCGACTCCCGCAGTGAGCGCTACCGAGCCGCCCGCGGTGACAGAGCCGACCCAGGCGCCGGCGGCAACCAGCGCCCCAGCCCAGGCTGGCGCCGAGTGGCGCATGACCGACGCCTACGCGGCCTATCCTGAGAAAATCACGCTGACGCTGGTGAAGGGCGGGCAGGAAAACGCCTCGCTGTTGCCGGAAGGCGAGAGCATCGAGGCCAACCGCGCCCTGCAGTACATCGAAGACACACTCAACATCGACATCACCTTCGAGTGGGTGGTCCCGACCGACAGCTACGCGGACAAGCTCAACCTGGCGATCTCCAGCGGCGAGATCCCGGACGCCATGATCGTCACCCCCATCCAGCTCCAGCAGCTGGTGGAGGCCGGGGTCCTCGAGGACCTGACGCCCTACGTCGAGAAGTACGCGAACAAGGACCTGCTCGAGAACTGGAACCAGACCAAGGGCGTGGCCCTGCAAGCGGCCACGATCGACGGCAAGATCTGGGGCGTGCCGAATGTGCAGCCGCAGGCCGACGCCCCGCTGATGGTGTGGGTACGCAAAGACTGGCTGGACAAACTCGGCCTGTCCGCGCCGGAGACCGTGGATGACCTGGAGGCGCTGGCCAAGGCCTTCATGGAGCAGGACCCGGACGGCGACGGCGCCGCCGACACGTATGGTCTGACCGGCACGCTCCAGCCCGTGATGGTGCCGAGCAACCTGCACGGCTTCGACGTGATCTTCAACGCTTACGGCGCCTTCCCGACGCTCTTCTACCGCGACGCCAGCGGCCAGGTCGTCTACGGCTCCACGCAGCCGCAGATGAAGGACGCGCTGGCCCGTCTGAACGCCATGTACCAGGCCGGCCTGATCGACCCTGACTTCGCCACCAAGAACACCGACACGTCCAACCAGATCGTGGTCGGCGGCGAAGGCGGCATTATGATCGGCCCCTGGTGGATCTCCTGGTGGCCGCTGAACGACTCGGTGAAAAACGACCCGAACGCCGACTGGCAGCCGTACTTGCTGAAGGACAATAACGGCCAGTTCACGTACTCGATGGGCGACTACACCAACAGCTTCGTGGTCGTCAAGAAGGGCTACGTGCACCCGGAGGTCGTCGTCAAGATCCTGAACATCCAGAACGACATCAGCTACGGTTTCAACGACGCCCCGCAGTACTACCCGAACTTCAACGAGATCTGGAACCTGCTCTTCCCGGTCCCGTTCCTGATCGAGCAGCCGTACGTGGTGGAGCGCATGGCCCGCGACTACCAGGCCGCGCTGGACGGCCAGGTCTCGCCCGACACCTTCGGCGACGCCATGCAGATCGAGTATGAGCAGATCCAGAAGGACATGGCCGATCCGCGCAGCGACCCGGCCAACTGGGCCACGCGCATGGCGCGCCTGAATGCGGCCTCGCTCCTGGCCGGCGGCTATAGCGAAGTCCGCGCCGATCCGGCGGCGGTCCGCTTCTACTCTGTCGACCCGAATTGGCCGTCGCTGAAGAAGATGGAGGAGGAGGCGCTCCTGCTCATCATCACCGGCGCGCAGCCGCTCGACTACTTCGACACGTTCGTGCAACAATGGAATGAGAGCGGCGGCGCCGACCTGCTGGCCGCCATGAACCAGTAACCGGCGGTTGTGAGTTTAGGACCGGGGCGCCGCCAGGCGCCCCGGTCACTGCCTACCCGCGGTGTCAGGCACCGGGGCGGGGTGGACGGCTGCGCTGGAAAGGACCTGTATGCACCGGAAATCAGACACGCTGGCGTACTATGTGATGATCCTGCCCGGCCTGTTCCTGCTCGTGGCTTTCACGTTCGTCCCGCTCTTCTACTCCGTCATCGCCTTCCAAAAATTCAACCCGGCCCGCGGCATTCAGAACTCACCGTGGGTGGGTTTCGACAACTTCCTGTTCCTGTTCCGGATTCAGGATGCGCGCGAAGTCTTCGCCAATACGCTCTTCATCGCCATCGGCAAGATCGGGCTGTTGCTGATCGTGGCCGTGGTCTTCGCGCTGCTGCTGAACGAGGTGCGCTTTGCCGGTCCCAAGCGTCTCATCCAGACGATGGTGTACCTGCCGCACTTCCTGTCGTGGGTGATCCTGGCGGGCATCCTGCGCACGCTGCTGGCGCGGGAAGGTCTGCTCAATGACGCCCTGGCGCTCTTCGGGCTGAAGCCCATTGCCTTCCTGGGCCAGCCGGCGACCTTTCCGTGGGTGATCATCTTCAGCGATATCTGGAAGGAGTTCGGCTTTGAAGCCATTATCTATCTGGCGGCGCTGACCAGCATCGACCCGACGCTGTACGAGGTGGCGGAGCTGGACGGCGCCAGCCGCCTGCAGAAAATGCTGTACGTGTCGCTGCCCGGCATCGCGCCGACAATTGTGCTGGTCGCCTCGCTCAGCATCGGCAACGTCCTCAACGCCAACTTCGACCAGATCGTCAACCTGTACAGCCCGATCGTATATTCCACCGGTGACGTGCTGGACACCTACGCCTACCGTGTCGGCCTGATCCAGGGCCAGTACAGCATCGGCACGACGGTGGGGTTGCTCAAGACAGTCGTGTCGTTGATCCTGATTGGTGTTTCTTATTGGGTGGCGGACCGCTTCGCCAACTACCGCATCTTCTGAGGTGCCGCATGGTCGTCTCCCGTCGCCCCCTGGACCGGATCGTCGATTGGGCCATCACGCTGTTCCTGATCGCGCTGGCGGCCAGCACGCTGCTGCCGCTGGTGCACACCCTGGCGCTGTCGTTGAGCAGCAAGCAGGCCGTCGCCGGCGGGCTGGTGTCGCTGTGGCCGGTCGGCTTCAACCTCTTCTCCTACGAGTACATCATCCAAGACGAGAAATTCTGGCGCGCCTTCGGGATCTCGCTGGCGCGGGTGGCTGTCGGCGGCTTCACGAACTTCGCCCTGACAGTGTTGACGGCCTTCCCGCTCTCGCGCAGTGCGCAGGCCTTCCCGGGCCGGAACGTCTTCATGTGGCTGATGGTGGCTGGCATGATCCTGAACGTCGGCGTGGTGCCCTGGTATCTGACCATCAGCCAGTATGGCCTGATCGACTCTTTCTGGGCGCTGATCCTGCCGACGGCGCTGCCGATCTGGAACGTCGTGATCCTGATGAACTTCTTCCGCAACCTGCCGAAGGAGCTGGACGAGGCCGCGCGCATCGACGGCGCCAATCCCTGGCAGCTGCTGTGGCACATCTACCTGCCGATCTCGCTGCCGGCACTGGCCACCGTCACGCTCTTCAGCCTGGTGGCTCACTGGAACTCTTTCTTCGACGGCCTGATCCTGATGAATAACCCGGACAATTACCCGCTGCAGACCTACATTCAGCAGCTGGTGATCGCCCAGCGCACGGTCTTGCAGAGCGGCCAGGCCCAGTTGCTCGGCCGGCTCTCCAACAACACCCTCAACGCCGCCAAGCTCTTCATCGCCATGATCCCGATCCTGATCGTCTATCCGTTCCTGCAGCGCTACTTCATCCGCGGTATCACGCTCGGCGCGGTGAAGGAATAGCCGGGGCGTTGGGACCAAAAAACAGCGGCCGGTTGGGCCGCTGTTTCTGGTTAAGGCTGCGGTCAAACTTTCGAGAAGCGCAGGCTGTGGTTGGACTCGCCGTGGATAAACAGGCGCGCCAGCTGGCCAGCCTCACGCTCGGTTTCGCGCCGGGCGGCATCCAGGCCGATGACCTGCGGGTACCAGCCCGTGGTCTCCAAGAGCGGCTGCGGCTCCGTCCAGCTGTGCGGGTCAGCCAGGTCCGGCGTAACGCTCACGTAGATCGCGGTCTGCTTCCAACGCGGATCGAGCGCCCGGTTCATCAGGATCACATACTGGCCCAGCTGATGGTTCCAATGCACCGAAGGTCCCCAGAAGGTGTCCGGCTCCGAGGCATACCAGCTGGCCCGGACCGGCACGATCGGCGTCACCGGGCCGAGCAGGCCCGGCGACTGCCAGGCGCCGGCGTGCCATTTCATCACCCGGCCGACCGGCCCCTGGCGGTCGGCGTAACGCATGCGCGCCAGCGAAATCCCCTGCTGGGCCACAGGCTTGTAGTAGGTCCCGAACAGGAAGTAGAAGTACTCGCCGGCCCGGTCCAGGATGACCGAGAAATCGCCATTGCCGCCGGCGAACCAGTAATTCCGGCCCTCCAGGTCGAGCGTCTCCGGCCCGCCGGCCAGGATCAGGCCCAGGTCATCCCAGGTGGCGCCGTCATCGTGCGAGACCACGGCGCCGATGAAGGGCGCCGTCATCGGGAACTGGCGGCCCACCTGATATTCGGCCGCGATGTAGTGGGCGGGCTCATTGTGATACCAGCCGTACAATGTGCCGTCCGGGTCTTGATGCACGGATTCGATCCAGCGTCCGCCGTCGCGCCAGCCGGTGTAGACGATCTCGCCTAGGCGCGCGAGCTGCTCCAGGTTGGGGCCGGCGTGGCGCACCGGATGGCCCGTGGACGTCAGCGCGAAGAGCTGGCCGCCCGACCACCAGCACGGGCTGTTGCAGTCCGCGTTGGTGGGGAAGCGCAGCTTGGGGGCGTCTTCGATGTCGATCCGCACCTGGCCGATTACTACCTGTCGTGTGGTCATCTGAGTTGTGGCCTCCTGAGATAGGGTTTACCGTTTTCAGCCATACCAGGCCGTTATGGACTCTTCCGCCGTTACACTTCAGACTGGGATCCCGGTCGACGCGGTCACGGTCGCGCGCCTGGAGAACGCCCAGCTCCAGGTGGACGTCTCGCCGGAGACCGGCGGGCGCGTGACGCGGCTCTATCACAAAACGCTGGACCGCGACTTCCTGTGGCGCAATCCACGCCTGGCCCTGGCGCCGGCCCCGTATGGCGCGCCCTATGATCCGAACTTCTACGGCGGCCTCGACGATGTTATCCCCGGCGACTTGCCGGAGCGGATCGGGGACCTGGACTGCCCGGATCATGGCGAGCTTTGGACGCTGCCGCTCCAGCCGGAACGCGACGGCCCGACGCTGAGGCTGCGCGGCCAGCTGCCGCGCTGGGGGCTGCGGGTGAGCAAGCACTTCAGCCTGCGGCCGGGCGCGTCCTGGCTGGACGTGGACTACCAGATCGAGAACGTCTCCGGTGAGCGGCGCGTCTTCCTGTGGAAGCTCCACGCCGCCGCCGCTATCAGCCCGGGCGACCAGCTGGACTGCCCGGCGGCGACAGGCAGCGTCGCCGACCCGCGCTGGTCGCGGTGGGGCGCGGCCGCGCCCTTCGCCTGGCCCCTGGTCGCCGGCCAGCGCGCCGATGTCATCCCGCCCGCCGACGGCACGACCGATTTCCTGTTCCTGTCCGACCTGCGCGCCGGGCGGGTGGGCCTGCGCCGCCCGGACCTGGGCGCCGAATTCAGCCTCGCCTTTGATCCGCAGGTCTTTCCGTATGTGTGCGTCTTCGCTTCTTACGGCGGCTTCGACGGCCACTACACCGCCGTGTTGGAGCCCAGCACGGCCATGCCCTTGTCGGTGAACGAGGCGGCCCGCCTCGGGCAGTGCTCGCGGCTGGCGGCCGGCGCGCGCCTGACCACGCGGGTCTCGCTCTACGCCGGGCCGCTGCGGTCTGACACTGGGTAAGGCAAAGACGATTCAGCCCGCGAAGAAAGGTTCCGGCAGGCCGCGGCCGGCGCCGTGGAGCCGGAACAGCCCGCCCGCCTCTGGGAAGCGCGCGCGCTCCGCGGCCGGGATTTCGGTCCGCGCCGAGGTGACGTACAGCACGTCTAGGTCCGCGCCGCCGAAGGCCAGGCTGGTGGGATACAGCGGCGGCACCGCCACTGTCCGCTCCAGGCGGCCAGCTGGGTCATAGCGTTCCAGGCAACTGCCGCCCCAGATCGCGGTCCAGATAAAGCCCTCGGCGTCCACGATGAGGCCATCCGGGACGCCGGGCCGGCCGGCGCGGTCGACGAAACGGCGGCGGTTGGCGAGGCCGCCGCTGGCCAGATCGAAGTCATAGGCGTAGATCACCGATGGGGTCGAGTCCACCAGGTACATGACGCGGTCGTCCGGGCTCCAGCCGATGCCGTTGGAGATGTCCAGGCCCGTGTCCATGTGGTGGATCGCGCCGTCCGGGTCGAGCCGGTACAGGTTGTTGTTGAACGGGTCGCCCAGCGTGCCGGCCCAGAAGCGCCCGCGCCGATCGACGGCGCCGTCGTTGAAGCGCGTCTCGGGTTTGTCTTGCTCGGGATCGCCGATGGCGGTCAGCGTCCGGGAGGCCGGGTCGAAGAAGCCGAAGCCCTGTTCGGTGGCCAGCACCAGGCCGCCTTGCCGCCGGAACGCCAGCACGCCCACCTGCACGCCGACGGCGACGAGGGTGTGCTCGCCGCGCGCGGGATCCAGGCGGTGGTAGCGGCGGCCTTCGATGTCCACCCAGTACAAGGCCTGCTCGCCGGTGTGCCAGAGCGGCCCTTCGCCGAGTTCGTCCTGCGCCGCGATCACGAGTTCGATTTCAGGCATCGGGTATACCTCCCTCGGCTGACCGCGCATCCGCGCTCACGCCGGCGTCACTCTCAGCAGAGCCGAGTCTTCTTCATCCAGGGCGGTGAAGAGCAGGCCCGCGTCCATCAGGCTCCGTCCCAGCTGCTGTTCGTGGCGTTCGCCTTCCAGTCCCGCGAGCGTGTACAGCCGGTCCGGCTGCAGCCCCTGCAGACGGATGGCGCGGGCCGGCTCCGCGCCGGGCAGGCGGAAGACGAACAGCAGATGGTCGGACTGGTCCGGCAGGCTGTACTGGAAGGCGGCCCAGCGCTCGCCCGCGCCGCTGCGCCGCGGTTGATCGGTCAGCCGGAAGAGGTCGGCCTCCTTAATAAACCGGCGCACGTGCTCTTGATACAGGCGGATTTGCTCGGTGATCCGCTGGGCCAGCCAGTCCGGCAAATCTGGCAGCTTCTGCGACAGGCCGAAGGCGCCCAGCATCGAGATGCGCGCGTAGTAGTCCCAGCGGCGCCGGGTGAGGCCGGGGGCGCGCGGGTTGAAGGTCTGGTATGGCGGCGGATTCAGGTTGCGCCAGTGGCTGTAGGTCCAGTGCAGCAGCACTTCAGGCGCCAGCATGAGGCTGGCCCCCCAGAAAATCTGAAGATCGTGCACGGCCCAATCCGGGTCGGACAGGTAAGTCAGGTGGGTGCGGCGCAGCAGGCCCAGGTCGATCCGCAGCCCGCCCGACGAGCAATTCTCCAGGACGACCTCCGGGAAGTCCTGGCGCAGGCGGTCCAGGGTGGCGTAGTAGCCGGCGACATGCGCGTACAGGCCGTCCCCGGCCTGGTGGCCATGATCGGTGCGGTTGCAGCCGGCGCCGGGGTCCAGGTTGAAATCGACCTTGATCCAATCGCAGCCGTAATCCCGGATCAGACCAGCCAGCGTGGCGTAGGCCCAGGCCTGAACCTGCGGGTTGCCGAAGCACACGCAGCCCACGCGTTCGCCGTCGCGCAAGGCGACGTACTCGGGGTGCGCCTCGGCCACCGCGGCCCGCGCCCCCAGCCCCTCGATCTCGCACCACAGGCCGAACTTCATCCCCCGGGCGTGGACCTGATCGGCCAGGGCGCGCAGGCCGCCCGGGAAGCGTTGGGCATTCACGCGGTGCCAGTCGCCGCGATAGTGCTCCCAGAACGTCCCGGCCTCGGCCGGGCCAAACCAGCCGGCGTCCAGGGTGCAGACCTCGAAGCCCATGGGCGCGGCGACGTCCACGTTGCGGGCGAAGACGGCCTCGTTGATCTCGGCGTCCTCATACGGCCACCAATGGTTCCACTCCACGGGCAGCCGCGCCGAGAGCGGACTGCGCGGATACCAGTGCCGGCGTCCGACGCGCGTAAATTGCTGCGCGACGGCGTTGAGGCTGTCGCCCAGCGTGACGACGACGGGCGGGCTCTCCAGGAACGCGCCGGGCGCCAGGTCTTTGAAGAACTGCCAATCGTGCAAGCCGCCGGTGAGGACGTGGCCGCCGCCGGGCAGCGGCTCGAAGCGGAAGACCCAGTTGCCAGACCAGGCCACCGCGGCCGAGAACACCTGGCCGGCCTCGTCCGTCAGCGCGAACCAGGGGTGATGGCCCTTGGATGAGCGGCCCGAGCGCGATTCCAGCACAACCGCGCCAGACAGGCGCTGCGGCTGCGGCTCGAACTCGCTGCCCCAGTTCCCGGTGAAGGCGAGCAGGTCAGTTGGGCGGTCCGGCAGAGCCAGGGCGAGCGAATCCAGGCGCTCGATGCGGACCGGGGCGGCGCTGAGGTTGCGGACCACCTGCCACGTTTCTAGGAGTGGCCCGGCCGCGTACAGGCACAGGTGCTGTTCGATCGCAAGCGCCGGGCCGCGCAGGTGGAGGACAACATGCTGGCAGCCGGGGGCGGTTGGGGCCGGGCGGGCGTCTTCCAGACTCAGATCACCCGCCTCCCAACGGCGGCCATCCGCCACCACGCCAAAGAGGCCGGACGCCGTCTGCGCGTGCGACCAGGCGGCGCCGTCCGACGCCAGGCGCTCCAGACGTACCTGGCCGTCGGTGGCTTGCAGGACTAACTTCAGGCGGCCGGTGGATAGGTCGAGGCGCGGGTCGGACATATCAGGCCGGTGTTGCGGGCATGGCCGCTGGAGTGCTGCGCAGCCGCGCCATCTTCTCGCGCCGGATCTGATGGATGCGCTGGTTGAGGAAGGCCACCGATTGGTCATCGATCTGGAAGTTCACGATCACGTCGGGCGTCCGGCCGGTGAGGGCCTTGACCTCGTCGGCGCTGGTGTGCGTGACGACGAAATGGTCGCTGGTCTGTGCCAGGCGCTTGACGCGTTCCGGGTCATCCACCGAGATGGCCTCGATGTCCCACTCGGCGCGGTAGCCGGTGAGGGTGTGCTTGAGCATGTGCGCGGTGTTCTCGTTCGTGCACACCACGCCGATCCGGGTCTTGGGGAAGCGGGCCAGGCGCAGCAGCGAATCCGGCGTGAGGCGCGTGTCGATGCCGACCACCTTCTCGGGCGGGAAGCCCAGCCGGTGGATCGTCTCGGTGATCTCGGCCAGGTGGTGATAAGTCGTGATCACCAGGTCGTAGCGCTTCAGGATCGCCGCCGGGTTCTCGTAGAAGTGGGGCAGGTTGCGGTACTCCACCGGCATGCCCAGCACCTCGATCAGGCGGCGGCCCATTTCGATGGTGTCGTGGTCGTTGCACTCATAGAAGATCGACTCGACCTGGCTGTGCCCGAAGACCTCGGCAATGGCGGTCTCCCACAGGTCGAACATCTCCCGGGACGAGACGCCGGCCGCCATCTCCTGCCAGGCCAGTTCCACCGACTGCCGGTAGAAGTAGTCGAGCAGTTCGCTCTTGGGCTTGCTGCCGGCCGTGGCCGCGCGTTTGACCGTGTAGCCTTTGCGGCCGCTGGCGTTGCTCTTGAGGATGCCGAGCTCCAAGAGCATCTGATAGGCCTTGTTGACCGTGTTGCGATTGGAGCCCAGCTCCTCCGCCAGTTTGCGCACGGGCGGCAGGCGGTCGCCGGGCGCCAGTTGGCCGGTGGTGATCCGCTGCATGATCGCCTGGGTGACCGCTTCCGCCGTGACCTGGTCTTTTGGCATAGCCTTTTGTCCTATGGCTTGCGACAAATGACAATCTGCATTAGTATAGACTAAGGTGATGGCTTTGTCATCTCGATTGTGCCCGAAAACGTCCATCTCCACAAACAGCCGGGGCGCCGTGACTTTCGCCCTGCGACTTCCCATACTCGCTCGCGCTCGGGGGCCAGGTCGCGGCGCGCAGTTTGAGCGCAGTGGCTGGGCGCGCCGCTCCGCTCACCGGTGCCCGGCGACGGGGCGCAGCCACTGGTGCGGGCCGGGCGCCGACATGTCCCAAAAGCGAAATGCACCCAAACCGCCGCCGACGCGCGGGCGAACGCCAGCCGGGAGGGGCGTCTGCCCGGGCCGACAGGAAGACCCCTGGACAAGGAAGCGATGAGTCAACCACCCAAACGCGTGATTATCACTGGGGCTTCCTCGGGCATTGGCCGGGCGACCGCGCTGCGCTTCGCGCGCGAGGGCTGGGAGGTCGGCCTGGTGGCCCGGCGTGAGCCGCTCCTGCGTCAACTGCTGGCCGAACTCCCCGCCGGCCGCCATCTGGTGTGCCCCGGCGCCTACGAAGCGCCCGCCACCGCCGAGTTGCTCGCCGACCGCGTGCGCGCAGAGTGGGGCGGCGTGGACGCGCTGGTGAACAACGCCGGCGTTTTCATGACGGCGCCAGTTCTGGACTCACCGCTGGACGAATGGCGGCGGCCCTTCGACATCATGGTGGATGGCGCCATCGCGATGTCGCGGCTGGCGGCCGGGTTTATGCCCGCGGGTGGCCGCCTCATTCATGTGACCTCCATCCATGGGGAGCGGGTGGAGGCCAGGGCCGGCGCCTACGCGATGGCCAAGGCCGCCATTAACCACTACTGCCGCGCGCTGGCGCTCGAGCTGGCGCCGCGCAACATTCTGGTCAATGCCATCGCCCCAGGCTTCGTCGACACGCCGATGAGCGTTGTGGACGGCGTGAACGAGCTGGAGGGCGAGTGGTTCCGCCGCAACTATGTGGACGGCCACCACCTGCCCCTGCGGCGCGCCGCGCAGCCGGACGAGATCGCGGGCGTGGCCTTCTTTCTGGCCGGCCCGGACGCCAGCTACATCACCGGCCAGACCCTCACCGTCGACGGCGGCCTCACGATCACCTTCTGAGCGGCTCATGCGCGTCATCGAAGCCATAGACTTCTTCTATTTGTCGATGCCCGAAATCCGTGACATCGCCGACGGCGGTCAGGATGCCCTGCTGGTGCGCGTGGTGGCCGGCGACCGGGTCGGCTGGGGCGAGTGCGAGGCCTCGCCGCTGGTAACCATCGCCAGCCTGGTCTGCCCGATGTCGCACAGCGCCTGCAAGCCGGTGGCGGCCTCGGTGCTGGGTCAGCGCCTGGAGGGCCCGGCTGACATCGCGCGCATCCATCATCAGGTGCGCCAGAACAGCATGGATCTGCTGCAGGCTGACCACGCCCTGTCCGGCATCGACATCGCCTTGTGGGATCTGCTCGGTCAGGCCAGTGACGAGCCCGTGTACCGGCTGCTGGGGTTCCCGCAGGCGACGCCGCGGCTGCCGTATTGCTCGTTGCTGTTCGGCGATACGCCGCAGGCGACGCTGCTCAAGGCCCGGGAGGCGCGCCAGCAGGGCTACCAAGCCGTGAAGCTGGGATGGGGGCCGTTTGGGCACGGCCACCTGGAGGCAGACATCGACCAGGTGGTGGCCGCCCGGGAAGGCCTCGGGCCGGACGGCCGCCTGTGCATCGACGCCGGCACAATCTGGGACGCCGACCTGGATGAAGCCGCCAAGCGCATCGCCATCCTGGAGGCCTGCAACGTCACCTGGCTGGAAGAACCCTTCCACACGGGCGCGTTGAGCGCCTACCGCACGCTGGCCGGCCATTGCCGCCAGGTCAAGCTGGCTGGCGGCGAGGGCGCGCACAACGAGTACATCGCCCGCCAAATGATCGACTATGCCGGCCTCGGCTACATCCAGATCGACGCCGGCCGGGTGGGCGGGATCACGTCGGCGCTGCGCGTCTACCAGCACGCCCAGGCCAGCGGCGTGGCCTTCGTCAACCACACCTTCACCTCGCACTTGGCGCTGAGCGCGTCGCTGCAAGTCTATGCCGGGGCCCCGGCGCAATCTCTGTGCGAGTATCCCGGCCAGTTATCGCGGCTGGCCTACACGCTGACCCGCGAGCACCTGGAGCCGGATGCCAACGGCGAGATTTGGCTGCCGGAGCGTCCGGGCCTCGGCCTCACCCCGGACCCGGCCGCGATCCGGGCATTCTTGGTGGACACTGAAATCACTGTGGGCGGACGGGTCTTGTACCGGACGCCGACGCTCTGAACAGGGAGGGCCGCATGGACAATCGCTTTGCCGGGCGCGTGGCCATCGTCACCGGCGGCGCCAGCGGGATCGGCGCCGCCATCGCTGACCGGATCGCGGCCGAGGGCGGCCAGGTCGCCCTCTTCGATCGCGACGCCGCCGCGCTGGAGCAGATCGGCCCGGCGCCGGGCCGCCTGCCCCTGATGGTGGACGTCGCCGACGAAACTGCGGTCCAGGCCGGCTTTGCCCGTGTGGTGGACCAATTCGGGCGTCTGGACATCCTCGTCAACAGCGCCGGGATCGTCGGCCCCACCAGCACCAACATCGTCGACTACCGCTCTGACGATTTCGGCCATGTCCTGCAGGTCAACCTGGTCGGCACGTTCAATGTGACCCAGGCCGCCGTCCGCGCCATGCTGCCGCGCAATTACGGGCGCATCCTGCTGATCGCGTCGATGGCGGGCAAGGAGGGCAACCCCGGCATGGTTGGCTACTCCACGGCCAAAGCCGGCGTGATCGGCCTGGTCAAGGCGGTGGGCAAGGAATACGCCGAGACCGGTCTCACCGTCAACGGGCTGGCGCCGGCCGTCATCCGCACACCGATGAACGCCAAGACGTCCCCGGAGCAGCTCCGCTACCTGACCGAGCGCATCCCCATGAAGCGCCTGGGCACGGTTGAGGAGGCGGCCGCCCTGGCCGCCTGGATCGTGTCGGACGAGGCCAGCTTTACGACGGGTTTCGTCTTCGATCTGTCCGGCGGGCGAGCGACCTATTGAGGCCTGCGGCCGGCGGCTGCGCGGGACCAGACGGAACGATTTGCCTCAGACGAAACAAAACCGCAATCAGACTGCGCCGGTGGTGAGCGCGCTCGCCCGCGGGCCGCGCCGCTGCCTCCCCGGCTAACCCTCTTCGGAACCAGGAGACCGTGTCTATGGCGTTGACAATCGAGTGGAAGCATCGGATCGAGCTCTGGCAGAAAGCTCTGTGGGAGGCCTGTTACCGGCCGCTGGGGCCGGTGGCCTTCTCCGGCTTCACGACGACCGAGCAGCTGACGCCGGACCAGGCCTGGCAGCGGCCTTTTCAGCCGATGCCGGTCGGTACGGCGTGGGGGGCCAAGTGGGAGTATGGCTGGTTTAAGGCCAGCCTGACGTTGCCGGCCGAGGCCGAGGGTCAGCGCATCGTCGTGCGCCTGTATCCGGGTGACCAGGAGAGCGTGCTGTGGATTAACGGCCGGGCGGCGGGCTCGTTTGGCTGGGGGCACCGTGAGGTGCCGTTGGCCGTGAACGCCCGCGCCGGCGAACACTACGAGTTCCTGCTGGAGTCGTACGCCGGGCACGGGCGCATCACCGTCGGCGATGGCCCGTACGCGCACGGCGTTGAGTCTGTGCCCGAGCCCGGCCCGACGCAGACGACGGTGCAGGAGTCTACCTTCGGCCTCTGGCGCGAAGCCGTCTACCAGGCGGCCCTGGACTTCACCACGCTGTTCGAGCTCAGCCAGCGCCTGGACCCGCTCAGCCTGCGCGCCTCCGAGATCGACGAGGCCTTGATGGAGGCGACGCTGTTGATCGACCCGGAGCTGCCGGAACCCGAACTGCTGGAGACCATCGCCGCTGGCCGGCGCCGGATGCAGCCAGTGCTGGAGCGCCGTAACGGCCCCACCATGCCGACGCTGTTCGCGTTCGGCCACGCCCACATTGACGTCGCCTGGCTGTGGCCGCTGGCGCAGACCGAGCGCAAGATCGCGATGACGGCGCTCAACCAGCTGCTCCTGTTTGAGGCGTATCCGGAGTTTAAGTTCCTGCAGAGTCAGCCGCACCTGTACTGGATGTTGCAGCAGCGTTATCCGGACATCTACGCGCGCTTCAAGGCGGCCGTGCAGGCTGGCCAGGTGATCGCCGACGGCGGCATGTGGATCGAGGCCGACACGAATATCACCGGCGGCGAGAGCCTGATCCGCCAGATCCTGTACGGGCGGCGCTTCTTCCGGGAGGAGCTGGGTGTGGACAGCCGCATCCTGTGGCTGCCGGACGTGTTCGGCTACTCGGGCGCTCTGCCACAGATCCTGCATGGCTGCGGCATGCGCGGTTTCGCCACACAGAAGATCACCTGGGCCTACAACGGCGGCGAGACCTTCCCGTACAACACTTTCCTGTGGGAGGGCATCGACGGCACGGCCATCCCTGCCCACATCTTCACGGACTACAACAGCGAGGTGCGGCCGAATGCCGTGCTGGACCGCTGGAACACGCGTCTGCAGAAAAACGGCCTGAGCACTATGCTGTTCGCGTTCGGCTGGGGCGACGGCGGCGGCGGCCCCACCCGTGACCACCTCGAGTTCTACCGGCGCGTCCAGGATTTGGAGGGCCTGCCGCGCGTCAAGATGGCGTCACCGGCTGAGTTCTTCGCGGACCTGGAGCAGCGCGGCGCCGTGCGTAACCGTTACGTCGGCGAACTGTACTTTCAGGCGCACCGCGGCACCTATACGTCGCAGGCGCGCACCAAGCGCGGCAACCGCCAGAGCGAGTTCGCGCTGCGCGAGGCTGAGTTCTGGGGCGCACTCGCCCGCGCTGTCAACGGCTTTGCGTTCACGGCGCAGACACTGACCGTGCCGTGGCGCAACGTGCTGCTCAACCAGTTCCACGACATCCTGCCCGGTTCATCCATTCAGCGCGTGTACGTCGAGGCTGAGGCGCTCTACGCGGAGACGATTGCGGCGGCCAGCCAGTTGGCGGAGGCCGCGGCGCAGACCCTGACGGCCGGCGGCCCTGGCCGCACCGTCTTCAACTCCTTGGCCTGGCCGCGCACGGCGCTGGTTCCCACCGAGGCCGGCCTGATGGAGGTCGCGGTCCCGGCCTGCGGCTGGGCCACCGTCACGGACACGCCGGCCCCAGCCGAGGCAGACTCCGCCGCGACCGCCGCGCTGACGAGGGACGGTTTCCGCCTGGAGAATGAGCTGCTCCGGGCCGAGTTCGACCAGCAGGGCCAGTTGGTCAGCCTGTGGGACAAGGAGACCGACCGTGAACTCATGGCGGCGCCGGGCAACCGGCTGTGCCTGTTCAAGGATGTGCCCACCAAGTGGGATGCCTGGGACATCGACAGCATGGCCGAGAGTCTGCCCGTGCGTACCGACGAGAGCGCAATCCTCACGCTGGTCCGGTCCGGCCCGCTGGCGGCCGCGGTCAGCCTGCAGCGCCGGCTGCACCACTCAACGGTGGAGCAGGTGATCACGCTGCGCCGGGGCAGCCGCCGGCTCGATTTTGACACTAGCGTCGACTGGCAGGAAAGCCACAAGCTCCTCAAGGCGTGCTTCCCGCTGGCCATCCACGCCACCGAGGCCATCTCCGAGATCCAGTTCGGCCATCTGCGCCGGCCCACCCACCAGTCACGCCAGTATGACGCCGACCGGTACGAGATCGCCAACCACAAGTGGACGGCGCTGGCCGAGGAGGGCCGGGGCGCAGCCGTGCTCAACGACTGCAAGTACGGCCTGAGCGTCAAGGGCAACAGCCTCAACCTGACCCTGCTGAAGTCGGCGCTGGCGCCGGACATGACCGCGGACAAGGGCCGGCAGACTTTCCGGTACGCCCTCTACACCTGGAACGGCAGCCTGCGGGACAGCGGCGTGGTGCGCGAAGCTTACGATCTGAACGTGCCGGTGCTGATCGCCGCCGGCTCCGGCCCGCAGCCGAGCGGGTCGTTCTTCGGCGTGGACGCCGACAACATCGTCATCGAGACGGTCAAGCCGGCCGAGGATGGCTCGCGCGCTGTCATCGTGCGCCTGTACGAAGCCATGCGTACGGCCACACGCTGCACGCTGACCGCGTCCTTGCCGGTCCGCGCCGCCGCGCAGACCAACCTGCTGGAGGAAGACGCGCAGCCGCTGACCTGGGAGGCCGGCCAGGTGCGCCTGGACTTCCGCCCGTTCGAGATCAAGACCGTACGCCTGTCCCTGTGACCCGCCGCCCGCGAGAAACGCATGTCCCACCTAAACCGTCACGATTGGGAAAACCCTCAGCTGATCGCCAGCCACCGCCGCCCCGCGCACGCCAGCGGCTGGCCGTACCCGGACGAGGCCGCCGCGCTCAGCCGCGATCCGCGCCGCTCGCCGTGGGTGCTGGACCTGGACGGCCGCTGGCGCTTTCACCTGGCGCCGAACCCGCAGACGCTGCCGGCCGACTTCTACGCGCGGGACTTCGACGCCTCCGGCTGGGATGAGCTGGAGGTGCCCGGCAACTGGACGATGCAGGGCTACGACAAGCCCGTCTACTGCAACGTCCAGATGCCCATCCCCAACACACCCCCCTTTGTGCCGGAAGACGATAACCCCACCGGGTTGTACCGGCGCGCGTTCGACCTGCCCGCCGAGTGGGCGGGCAGGCGCGTGATCCTGCGCTTCGAGGGCGTGGACTCGGCCTTCTACGTGTGGGTCAATGGGCAGGTCGTGGGCTTCAGCAAGGACTCGCGCCTGCCGGCCGAGTTCGATATCACCGACTGCGTGCAGGCCGGCACGAACACGGTGGCGACGGAGGTCATCCGCTGGTCGGACGGCTCCTACCTGGAAGACCAGGACATGTGGCGCCTGCCCGGCCTGTTCCGCAGCGTGCGCGTCTACAGCCTGCCGGACGTCTACCTGGCCGATGTCTTCGCTCAGCCGACACTGGACGCTGCGCTGCAGGACGGCCAGTTGACTGTGGTCGCTCGGCTGGGCGGGGCGCTGGGGAAGTCAGATGGCTACCGGGTTGAGATGCAGCTCTTCGACGCGGCCGGGGTCCCGGTCTTCGAGCGCTACGTCGGCGAGACGTATCACCCCAGCGATTACCGGCCGCCCCACGTCACCGTCCGCCAGCCGGTGCGCGCCCCGCACCACTGGTCGCACGAGACGCCGGCGCTGTACACGCTCGTCGTCGTCCTGCGCGACGCGGGCGGGCGGCCGGTGCAGCACACGGCCCACCGGGTGGGCTTCCGGCGGGTGGAGGTGCGCGGCCGGGAGCTCCTGATCAACGGCCGGGCGGTGCTCATCCGCGGCGTCAACCGCCACGAGCACGACGACCGGCGCGGCAAAGCCCTGACGCTGGAGTCGATGCTGGCCGACATCCGGCTGATGAAACAGCACAACTTCAACGCCGTGCGCACGTCGCACTATCCCAACGACGAGCGCTGGTATGACCTGTGCGACGAGTACGGACTGTACGTGTGGGATGAGGCCAACCTTGAGACCCACGCCCTGTACAACCGCTTGTGTCATGACCCGGAGTGGCGGCCGGCCTTCCTGGAGCGCGGCGCGCGCATGGTCGCCGAGGACGTC
>ERZ761602.4447-NODE-4447-length-18000-cov-7.791641_pt1 | contig 18000 bp, 13 predicted proteins | sample MGYA00512165_ERZ761602 | MGnify/ENA primary metagenome ERZ761602 (study PRJEB28899, sample SAMN02445085) | bioreactor sludge metagenome | biome: EBPR sludge; isolation source: Thorneside wastewater treatment plant | place: Australia: Brisbane, Thorneside... | reverse complement strand
ATCTTGGCCCGCTCAGCTCCTGGGCCAATCCTGCTCGCGCCGTTCTCAGACCAGCGCCGAATTCCGGTAGGCGGGATCGTCGGTGACCTCATCCCCGATCCAGTCGGGCAGGGCGAGCTCGGCGTCCGCCGCTTCCAGTTCGCATTCGGCCAGCACCAGCCCGGCATGGTCGCCGCCAAATTCATCGACGGTCCAGGTGTGCCCGCCAAAGGAGATCGAATGGCGGACCTTTTCGATCACCCCGCCTTGGCGCGCGGCTATGAGCCAGTCGGCATCGGCGCGCGGGATGGCATATTCGAACTCGTCCCGGCTCGGCCCATCGGCTTTGCTCTTGATCGTGATCCAGGCGCTGTCGCCGATCACGCGGACCCGAATGGTCAGCGTCTCGGTTATCGCGATATAGGCTTGGCGTATGGACTCGCGCCGATGCGCTTGCGCCCGCCAGTCCTCGGACCGCACCAGGAATTTTCGTTCGATCTCCTGCGCCATAAGGGAGCCGATACCCGCGTTCTGTGACGGTTCTTTCAAACGGCGGCTCGCCGCCGACCTGCTCGCTCAACGCCTCGGTCAGCCCCGCTTCACCTGGGGCAGCGCCAATCTCGTCGCCATCGCCGACACCCGTCGGGCTTATGTCGCCGCGCTCCAGGCCGGCGATCGCGGCGCCATCGCGCCGTTGATGGCGTTCGCGCGGAGTTGAGGTGGTGGAGGTGCCCGCTTGGGCCGCGGCGACTCAGTTGTGTGTGTGAACGCGCGGGACGCCGCGTAGCGCCCCGCGCGCGCAGTTAGGGACGGCCGCTGCCGTTCTTGGTCGGGTCCACCAGACGGTAGGTCTGGCCGGCTTTAGGGGTGGGCGGCATCGTTTCGCCGCGCACGACGGTGCGCTCCGTGCCGGTGTTGCCACCACGCGTGCCGACGATGCCGTATTGACCGGAGCGCGGAGCGGTCTCGCCTGGCTTGTACGTCTTTGCCATAGGTAATTCTCCTTTCCAGCGATGGAGCCACAAGATGCTGTGGCCAGTATCGCGCCACCATCTATATCGGCACTTGACATTGGAGTCAATTAGGAGAAAGTAGGACCTATATTTCTGGAAGGAGCCATTTGCATGCAGACCTCCGCTTCGCCCATATCTAAGTCTGTGACGCCGTCCGCCGCCGCCCGCCATTTCCATGATGAGGACGAAAGCTGCCCTGTATGCGAGCAGCCGATCCCGCACGATCGCGCGGATGAGATCAAAGAGCGCATTGAGGCGCGTGAGCGCGAGCGCTCCGCCGAAATCACCGCGCGGCTTGAAGAGCAGTTCTCGCAGGAAAAGGCCGAAGAGCTGGCGCTGGTCCGACAGGAAGCCGCTGACGCGCTCCAGCGCGAAAGAGCGGAGGCGATCGCGCGTTTAAATACGGCTCGCGAAGAAGAGCGTCAGGCGGCGGATGCGCGCGCGGCTGAAAAATTGGCGGAAGCCGCGCGCTCAAGTGACGAGGCGCAAGCCGCGCTGAAGACGCAGATCGTAGACGCACAGACCGCCAAGCTGGCCGCGGAGCAAGCCGGACTTACCCTGCGCGAGCAGTTGGAGGAGATGCGCAGCCAGAACGAAGCTGCGATCGCCAAAATGAAAGCTGACGCTGAGGCCAGCGTGGCTGAGATCCGTGCCTCCGCCAATCAAACCGCTGAAGCTGCCGTGCAAGAGAAGATTGCGGAGCTGATGCGCTCACGTGAGGAATCTGAGGTGGCGCTGCAAACACGCATAGACCACGCCGAGGCAGCGAAGGTTGCCGCAGAGCAGCAAGTGCAAACCTTAGGCGCAGCACACGAAGCGCAGCTCGCCGCGCGGCTGCACGAGCAGCGCGAGGCGCTTGAGCTTGCGATGACGAATGCGGTCAATGCCGAGAAATCGGCGGTGTTTGAAGAGAAGCTCAAACTGTCTAATAAAGTGGAAGAACTTCAGCGCGCGCTCGATAGGAAAACCGCTGAGGAGCTTGGAGAGGGCGCCGAAATCGATCTCTTCGAGGCGCTCAAGGCCGAATTCGAGGGCGACAAGATTGAGCGCGTCAACAAGGGTCAGCCGGGCGCAGATGTCCTCCATACTGTCATCCATAACGGCAAGCCGTGCGGGATGATCGTTTACGACTCTAAGAACCATAAAGCGTGGCGCAGCGAATTCGTAACCAAGCTGGCCTCGGATAAGATGGCGGCGAAGGCGGAGCATGCCATCCTATCGACGCACAAGTTCCCGGCTGGAGATCGCCAGCTAACGCAACAGGATGGCATCATCATCGCCAGCCCCGCTCGCGTGGTCGCTGTTGCGCAAATCATTCGAAGCCACATGATTCAAAGCCATACTCTGCGGCTGAGCGCCGAAGAGCGCGGGCAAAAGACCGCCGCGCTCTATTCTTTCATGACCTCCGAGCAATGCGCGGCGTTGTTCGCGCGCATTGACGCCCATGCGGAAGACTTGCTCGAAATGCAGGTGAAGGAGAAGAAGTCGCACGACCTCGTATGGAAACGCCAGGGTGAGCTATATCGGCAAATTCAGAAAGCGCGCGCTGAACTAGGCAATGAGATTGACGTGATTATTGGTACGGCTGAGGGCCGCACGCGGGCCACCTGATGAATAGCTTAACTCCCGCGCACAACCGTGAGAACGCCGACAACGTAGTCAGCTTGCAGGAGCGCCGACTCGATAGGACCGTTTTACGCACCTATCGCACTAAGGCTGACATTGATCTGTTGGTTCCGAACGACAAACAGCCTCGCATGGGACCGAAAGAAGACGAAGAGCTGCAGAGGCAAATCGAAGCGAACGGGGGCATCTTCGAGCCGCTTCTCGTCGAGCCGCATCCCGACCTGCCGGGAAAATTCCGCATAATCGACGGCGATAGACGTTGGACCAATTCGCGCCTGTTGGTGGAGCAGGGCAAGAACGAGTTTCGTCAGTTACCTATTGAGGTGACCGATCGCACCCTCTCCGACGAAGAGCGATTGCGCGTGTGGATTTACATTCACCGCCAACGCAAGGAGTGGGACGCGCGAGAAAAGGAAATGGTGGCGTACCGGCTCGTCGATTTGATGGGGCGTGCTAGCGCGGCCAACATCCTGGGCATCACCGTCCGCGAACTGGACAAGCTGGTGGAGATTTTTGAACTATCGGAGAAGTTCACGAGCCTGCGGGATCCCAACGCAGCCATCACGTGGTCGCGCGAGCTCATGGGCGTCAGCAAGAAGCTGCTTACGCCTAGCGTGCTCGAAGCCGTCGTCAAAAAAGTGAATGCGCACCGTATCACCAGCTCGAAAGACCTTAGAAAGCTTCGAGCGATTCTTCCTGATCCGGTGGCGCGTACTCAATTCCTCAGCGATCAGGGAGACATCGATTCAGCTATGTTGCGTCTTGAGCCTAAAGCCAAAGAGTCCAAAGGCGGCCTATCAGAAGACCTGGAAGCTGCAATGGATTCTATGAAGAGCGTGCCGTGGACGACGCTTCAAGAATTGAAAGGCAATCCGGACCTCCTCAAGCAGATCGAAGAAGCAGAGGCGCTTCTCAAGTCGCTCAAGAACGCTTTGTCCTAAAGGCGCGAACGACGCTATGGCGTCGTGCCCTTCGCCGCGCGGCGGTCGAGCCGTTCAGGCAATGGGGAATAGGCCTCACGCCCAGGTCGACGCCCGCGTCTTCGGAGCTAATCCGGGACAGACCACCAACCCGAGGTTTAGGCCTTATCGGATCGGAAAGCTCCGGCTAGTTTCGCGAAACCTGAATCTTCAGCCGCCAGGGGCTAGCGTCTGGGGCAGTGGGCTATGGCAAATGACGAGAGCGGATCGGGATAAGCGGGCCTCAGTGTTAGGACAGCGCGTATGAGCAACGAGGCTGATACGTGCCGAAAACTCGTCGTTCCCAAACTTGCCTCGGCAGGGTGGGATAGCGAACCCCATTCCATCGCCGAACAGCGTTCAATCACCGATGGTCGCGTTATTCCCGTTGGCAAAGGCTTCATCCGGAAGCCGCCCAAGCGCGTTGATTATTTGCTCCGGCATACCCGTGATTTCCCGATTGCCGTGGTAGAGGCGAAGGCCTCCTACAAGTCGGCCGCCGACGCCGTGCAGCAAGCACGTCTTTACGCGGAGATGCTGAGCCTCAAATTTGCGTACGCGACCAACGGCGCCGAGATTATCGAGATCGATTATTTCAACGGCACTGAAACGCCAATTCCCGACTATCCCACGCCCGATGCGCTTTGGAGCCGCTATCAAGCCGGCGCGGGCATCACCGACACGGCCCGCACCAATCTGCTGCTTGCGCCTTACAATCATGTGACGGGCAAGACGCCGCGTTACTATCAGCAGATTGCCATCAACCGAACGATCGAAGCCATCCTCGCTGGCAAGAAGCGCATTCTGCTCACAATGGCGACGGGTACAGGCAAGACCGTTGTTGCTTTCCAGATCTGTTGGAAGCTTTGGTCGAGCCGCTGGAACCGGACCGGCGAGTATCGCAAGCCGCGAATTCTTTTCCTCGCGGATCGCAACATCCTTGTTGATGACCCCAAGGACAAAACATTCGCGCCGTTTGGTGACGCTCGCCACAAGATCGAGTCCGGTGAGATCGTCCACAGCCGCGAGATGTATTTCGCAATCTATCAAGCCTTGGCAGAAGACGAACGGCGCGCGGGCTTGTTTCGAGACTACCCGGAAGATTTCTTCGATCTCATCATCGTCGATGAATGTCACCGTGGGAGCGCGCGAAACGACAGCTCATGGCGCGTGATCCTCGATCACTTCAAGCCCGCGTTTCAACTCGGCATGACAGCAACGCCGCTCCGCGACGACAATCGCGACAGTTACGATTATTTTGGCAATCCGATTTATCAGTACAGTCTGCGCCAAGGCATTGAGGATGGCTTTCTCGCGCCATACCGCGTTCATCGCGTTGTCACCTCATGGGACGCGACTGGTTGGCGTCCGAGTCAAGAGGAGCTCGATCGGTTCGGTCGCGCCATCCCCGATGACGAATACCAGACCAAGGATTTTGAGCGCGTGGTTGCGTTGCGCGCGCGAACGCAAGCCATTGCACGTCATCTCTCGGATTTCCTGAAAAAGACGGATCGCTTCGCCAAGACCATCGTGTTTTGTGTGGATCAAGACCACGCATCTGAAATGCGCCAGGCGCTCGTCAATTTGAATGCTGACCTTGTGGCGCAATACCCAGATTATGTCGCGCGCGTTACCGCGGACGAGGGTGCGATCGGCCGCGGCCATCTCTCACGCTTTCAGGATGTCGACGCCAAGACTCCCGTCATTTTGACTTCTTCGCAAATGCTCACAACCGGCGTCGATGCTCCCACGTGTAAGAACGTCGTCTTGGCGCGCGTGGTGGGCTCGATGAGCGAGTTCAAGCAAATCATTGGCCGTGGCACGCGGCTTCGCGACGATTACGGCAAGCTCTGGTTCAACATCGTAGATTATACGGGGTCAGCGACACGCCTGTTTGCGGACAAGGACTTTGACGGCGATCCAGCCTTTATCACTGAGGAGCAGGTAGACGACGAGGGGGCTGTCACCGCGACGAAGGAGGAAGCGCCGGCGCCTGAGGAAGGCGTTAACCGCGACGATGATGGTCCAGCCATAGCCGAACCGCCTCCGGACGGTCCGCCGCGAAAGTTTTACTTCGATGGGGGCCAAGTGGAGGTCGTCGCTCACCTCGTTCATGAGCTCGATCCGAACGGCAAGCAGCTTCGCGTGGTGAAGTATACCGACTATGCGGCTGAAAGCGTGCGATCACTGGCGCCGACCTCCCAGGAGCTTCGTGAGCGTTGGGCCGATGCGGAAAAGCGTGCGGAGATCATCGCGGCGCTGACAGAGCGCGGCATCGATTTTACTGAACTCGGTGAGCAAGCGGGCCAGCCGGAGGCCGATCCGTTCGACCTGCTATGTCATCTCGCGTTCAACGCACCGCTGCGCACGCGGCGCGAGCGCGCGCAGCGCCTCAAGGCCGAGCGCAAGGACTTCTTCGAGCGGTATTCAGTTGAGTCGCAGGCGATCTTGAATGAGCTGCTTGAAAAGTACGCCGAACACGGCGATGCGCAGTTTTTGTTGCCGGACGTGCTTCGCGTTCCGCCAATCTCAACCCATGGCCAACCCGCCGAAATCATCAGGCTCTTTGGCGGGCCGGATCAGCTTCGGCAGGCCGTAACCGACCTGCAGGGACTGCTCTATGGCGCGTAAAGCGAACAAGGCGAACGGCGCCAACGGCGCCGGCATGACCACCGCGCAAATGCTTGGGAGCGTCATCAAGTCCGCGCGCGACCTGATGCGGAAAGACAAGGGGCTTAACGGCGACCTTGACCGTCTGCCGCTTCTCACTTGGATCATGTTCCTCAAGTTTCTCGACGATCTGGAAGTACAGCGCGAGGAAGAAGCCAAACTCGCGAACAAGAAATTCAAACCCGCGATTGACGCACCCTATCGCTGGCGGGATTGGGCTGCCGACAGTCAGGGCATTACTGGTGACGAGCTTCTGGCTTTCATCAATAACGAAGAAGCGCACAGGCCGGACGGCACGAAAGGACAAGGTCTTTTCGCCTACCTGCGCGGCCTCTCAAGCTCAAACGGCGATAACCGGCGCGATGTTATCTCCACCGTGTTCAAGGGTGTCGATAATCGGATGCGCAGCGGTTATTTGCTCCGCGACGTCGTCAATAAGATTGGCGCCATCCACTTCACTGCGTCTGACGAACTCCATACGCTCGGCGCGCTCTACGAATCCATGCTTCGCGAGATGCGCGATGCTGCCGGAGATTCCGGCGAGTTCTACACGCCGCGCGCGGTCGTGCGCTTTATGGTCGAGGTAACCGACCCGCGTCTCGGCGAGACCGTTCTTGACCCGGCAAGCGGAACGGGCGGCTTCCTTGTTGAGGCATTCAATCACTTGGAGCGCCAGGTCAAAACCGTCGCCGATCGCAAGACATTGCAAAGCAAAAGCTTGCTCGGTTGCGAACCCAAGCCGCTGCCTTATCTGCTTTGTCAAATGAACCTGCTGCTGCACGGGCTCGATGCGCCGCAGATCGATCCAGGCAATGCGTTGCGCTTTAAGCTTACCGAAATCGGTGAGCGCGAGCGCGTGGACGTCATCCTCACCAACCCACCCTTCGGTGGGGAAGAAGAGAAGGGCATCCAGGGCAACTTCCCCGATGATCGGCAGACATCCGAAACCGCGCTCCTCTTCCTTCAGCTCATCATGCGCAAGTTGAAGCGTCAGCCCACATCCGCAGGGCGTCCGGCGCGCGCCGCCGTTGTTGTTCCCAATGGTACGCTATTTGGCGACGGTGTGTGCGCACGCATCAAGGAGGAGCTGCTGAAGGAGTTCAACCTCCACACCATCGTGCGTCTGCCCAATGGCGTGTTCGCACCATACACCTCTATCTCCACCAATATCCTGTTCTTCGATCGCTCCGGCCCTTCGAAGCACGTTTGGTACTACGAACAACCGCTTCCTGAAGGCCGCAAGAACTACACCAAAACCCAGCCCATTCAGTTCGACGATTTCCTGGCCTGCATGGAATGGTGGAGCGCACGCGAGGAGAACGATCAGGCGTGGATTGTGCCCACTGACGAGCTTCTGGCCGCGAACTGCAACCTTGACCGCAAGAACCCGCGTGGCAAGGTTGATTTCGAGCATCTGCCGCCTGATCAGCTCGCCGACGACATTCTACAAAAAGAATTGCGCATCGCCGAACTGATGCGCGAAATCAAGGCGACGCTGGGGGTGCGGGCGTGAGCGCGGCGTGGCCGACGGCTCGCATGGGCGACATAGCGCCGCTCGTGCGGCGGCCCGTGGAGGCCGTTGCGGACAAGAATTTTCGCGAGATCGGCATACGCTCTTTTGGCAAAGGAGTATTCCACAAGCCGCCAACGACAGGGCTTGAAATTGGCTCTAAGCGAGTATTCGCCGTCAATCCCGGAGATTTGCTCTTCAACATAGTCTTCGCTTGGGAGGGCGCTGTTGCGGTCGCGGGGGAAGCGGAGCGTGGCATGATCGGCTCGCACCGTTTCCTCACCTGTGTCGTAGATGGAAGGCAAGTCGACGCGAAGTTCCTTGGGTATTGGTTTCAACGGGGTGAAGGGCGCGAGACCTTGCAGCGGGCGTCGCCTGGTGGAGCGGGGCGCAATCGCACGCTCGGAGTGGATAAGCTCTCTGAAATACGCGTTCCTGTCCCGCCGCTCGACGAGCAGCGCCGCATCGTTGCGCGCATTGAGGCACTCGCTGCGAAGGTCGAGGAAGCGCGAGGATTGCGGCGAGAGTTGAGGGAAGATACCCAAGCTTTGCCTCGTGCGATTCTTGCCGCTGACAAGTCGGGACGCCGCATTCGGGTATCCGAGTTTGCCAGCTTGAGGATGCCGGACGTTCGGGTCTCGCCAGTTCAAGAATACCATTTCGCGGGTGTGTACTCTTTTGGCCGCGGTGTTTTTCGTGGTCTGCGGAAACTAGGCAGCGAATTTGCTTATGAACGACTGACGCGATTGCGGAGCGGGAACTTCACGTACCCAAAACTCATGGCTTGGGAGGGCGCGCTCGGCATCGCCCCGAAGGAATGCGATGGCCTTGTCGTATCGACGGAGTTTCCGGTTTTCGAGATAGACGAGGCCGTAATGCTGCCTGAGGTGGTTGACACATACTTTCGATCGCCGGGCGTCTGGCCACACCTCGCTGGCCGGAGTGGCGGCACGAATGTTCGCCGCCGCCGACTCAACCCTGCGGACTTCCTTTCGCTGGAAATCCCTTGGCCCAGCGACGAAGTGCAGTCTGCAATCAGGAGCGCGGTCAATCGGCTATCGGACGTCGCCAAGCTCCAGGCTGAAACCGCTGCCGAGTTGGATGCCCTGATGCCCGCCATCCTCGACAAGGCGTTCAAAGGAGAGTTGTGAGCCTATCGGGTGTCGCTCTGCTCCGGATGTCCTCCCAGTAAAAAGAGCGCTGTCGGGTTGGCAGTGGGCAGGCAGAAGCGGTCGCCCGCAGCTTAGCGTATGCGCGGCAAAGCGGACATGGTCGAGCGCGCCCTTGGTAAGACTGAGGTCGCGAAATCAGGTGAGGACGATGACTAGGTTGTTTTCGATTTTGGCCCCGCCTCATCAGCAATTTGTTTGATCGCACGCCCAGCACAGCTCGATGCGCCTCGTATTAGTGCGGATTCCGATGACTTCGGCCGGGTATTCCGAGGCGACTTCGACAGGGGCGAGGCGCGTCCAGCGGCGTGACGTTGGCGCGATCGACGCCACCTCGTCAAGCGGCGCGTTTGCGGCGGCGCAGGCTGTCGCCGGATAGCTCGATCCTGTGGGCGTTGTGGACAAGGCGGTCGAGGATGGCGTCGGCGTAGGTTGGATCGCCGATAATCTCGTGCCAGCGATCGACGGGTATCTGCGTGGTGACGATCGTGGCGCCGCGGCCGTAGCGTTCCTCGATGATCTCCAGGATGTCGTGGCGCTTCTGCGCGTCGAGCGCTTCCAGACCCCAGTCATCGAGGATCAGCAGGTTCACGCCGCCGAGCGCGCGCATCACGCGCGGATAGCGCCCGTCGGCATGGGCGAGCGCCAGATCCTCGAAGAGTTTCGGCGCCCGCTGGTACAGCACCGAGTAGTTGTCGCGGCAGGCCTGGTGTCCGAGCGCGCAGGCGAGCCACGACTTTCCCACGCCCGTTGGTCCGCTGACGATCACAGCCTCGGCCGCCTTGATCCATGCGCCCTTGAGCAGACTGGCGAAGAGCGTCCGGTCGAGACCGCGGGCGGCGCGATAGTCGACATCTTCGGGACTGGCCTGATGGCGCAGCCGCGCAAAGCGCAGCCGGGCTTTCAGGCGATGATCGTCGCGCCAGGTCGCCTCGCGCTCCAGCAGGATGGCCAGCCATTCGCCGTGCGCGAGCGCATCGGCGTCGGCGCGTTCGGCCAGCTCGGCGAAAGCCCTGGCCATGCCGTGCAGCTTCATCGCTGAAAGCTGTTCCTGGGTCGGATGGGTCAGCATCGTGATGTCCTCAGTTGTAGTAGCGGGGCCCGCGCAGATTGGCGTGAATGATCGGCGCGCCTGCGTCCTGGTCCCGCGGGGCTGGCGCGCGCCGATCGAGTTTGTTGTCGAGAATGGAGCGGATCGAGCCATAGCTGCGGGCGCCGATTTCGAGCCCGCGCTCGCACGCCGCTTCCAGACGTTCAGCGCCGTAGTGATGCGCCAGACGCAGGATGCCGAGACTGGCGCGTATGCCTTGTTCGCGATGACGGCGGTCTTCGAAGATGCGTCCGATCAGGAGCGCGGTCGCCGGACCGATCCGATCCGCCTCGGCGCGAATCTTGTCGATCGTCCAGCCCGCGAGACTGCGGTGGTGTTCGGGCATGTGATCGGGCTGGGTGGTGTGGCGACCGACGCCGCCTTCACGCATGTGCGCGGCGATCCGTTCGCCGGCGAGGAAAATTTCGACGCTGCGGGCGGCGATGCGCACATCGACCTTCTCACGCAGGTGGCGATGGGGGACCGAGTAGTAGTGCCCGTCCACATCGACATGATAGTCGAGCCCCACCCGCCGCAGTTTCCATTCCGCGAAGACGTACGGATCGACCGGCAGCGCGCGCAGCGCAGCTTTCTCGACAGCGTCGAAGAGCGCGCGCCGGGTCGTGCCCAGCTTCCTCATGGGACGATTGTTGAGATCGGTCAGCAGCGCGCCGATCGCGCCGTTCAGCTCCGCCAGCGAGGTAAAGACGCGATTGCGCAAACGCGCCAGCACCCAGCGCTCGACGATCTGCACCGCCACCTCGACCTTGGCCTTGTCCTTCGGCTTGCGCACCCGCGCCGCCAGCACGCCGATGCCGTAGTGGGCCGCGAAGTCGCCGTAGGTGCGATTGACGCCCGGATCGTAGCGGCACGCCTTGACGATCGCGGCCTTCAGATTGTCGGGCACGACCAGATTGGGCGCGCCGCCGAAGAAAGCCAGCGCGTTGACGTGGGCGTTCACCCAGTCAGCGGTCGATTGCGTCCAGCTCGCCTCGGCATAGGTCAGGTTGGAGGCGCCGAGCACGGCGACGAAAATCTGCGCCGGCCGGGTCATTCCGGTGCGCCGGTCGATCACCACCGGCACGCTGGGACCGGCGTAGTCGACAAACATCTTGTCGCCCGCGACATGGGTCTGGCGCATGCTCGCCGTCAGGCGGCCGGCAAACGCCTGATAGAGTTCACAGAAGCGGCTGTAGCCGTAGGCGTCGTCGCCCGCCGCGGTCCGGTACTCTTCCCAGACCAGCATCAGCGTCACGTGCGGGCGCTTCAGCTCCAGATGGATCGCCGCCCAGTCCGGCTCCGCCCGCCGGCGCACGCCGCGATGCGAGGACGCACCGCCACGGGCGAATAACGCCTGCGCCAGCGCCGCGTCCGTCATCTCCGGACCCAACGGCCAGGCGATGCCCAACGCCGCCGCTCGACCTCGCAAACGCGCCACCGTCGAGCGCGCCAGATTGACCACCTGCGATATCCGCCGGTCGCTCGCGCCCGCGGCTATCAAACGAAGGATTTCCTTGGCTTCCTTCATCGCCGGCTTCCCCTGCATCTGAACCCCTCTCTTCGAGGGGCGGAGGCTAGCCGGACGCGCCTGCGATCAGACCTCCGGGGTGGCCGATCTCACTTCGGAATCGGCGGCCGAGGTCGGTTCGGAATACCCTGTCGAAGTCACTTCGGAATCAGTGGCCGAGGCATGTCGGAATCCGCATATTAGTCATGATCATTTTGAGTCAGATGACCGGCGCGATCTTCTTGGGTGTTGCGTCCAGCACGTCAAATTGAAGCAAGCCGGCACTTGCGTACAGGCCCCGCAGCGCATCAAGCAGTTCAGCCGCAGAGGTTGGCCTGGGAAGTCCGTTGGGCGCTGTCGGAACCGATCGACCCATTGTTTGTCCGCCAAGCCAAAGCACGACGTAGAGCCCGCGTCCTTGCGCCTCCGGGTCTATTGAATATAGGCGCTCAAGCTGTGCGCTGGGAGCGCTCCAAAGCTTCGCATGCGTTTCGAGTTTGATCTCAATAGGAAGCTTCATTGCTTCGGACAGTGCGGCGATATCGACTTCCTTGTCGTCGGCGACATGGAGTTCAGGCAGGAGACGAACGCCGAAGGATTTCAGGCGGGCGCGTAGATCATCTAGCAATCGGTCTCGGCATTCTTCCTCGCCCTTGTGACCGCCCATGGTCGCGCGGCCATGGCTGTCTGTGTTCCAGAACTTGCGCCAGCCATCCGTATCGCCGCTCTGATAGTCCGCCGAAAGCTCTTCGAGGTGGCCGATCGTCAGCGCCGCGAGATCGTCAATATTGGCTGGCGGACCATTGCGCAGGGCGGCAGCGACGGCGACCGGAGAGGAATGCTTAAAGCCGCGCTCGCGAACAATCTTACTGCGCCCCTCAGCAGCATGAAGAATGTCATCGCGATAAGTCGAAAGGTCTGGATTATTGATCAGTCGGCTCAGCGCCGCAGCGGCATCATCGCCATAGTCCGCAGCTATGCGGGACACGCAACCCTTCACAAAATCATCAACCTCTGTGCCGGTCCGCCTTCGCCGCGAAAGAGTTGAGTTGCGGGGATTGGGGAAAATGTGACCGAACAGCCGAGCGGCGCGCTCCAACGACGCCAAGTCTAAGGAAGAGCTCGCGGCTTTCCGCCGCCGATCAGGAAATATCACCGAGATTGATGATCGCGCGTTGTTCACGCCATGCTCGGGGTCGCGCAATTGCGTTTCGAGACGCGTCGTGTAGGCGTCCGGATTCAGCAGATAGCCGACAGTGATCCAGATCGTTCGCTGAGCTGGCTCAAGATCGGGAACGTCGAGGGCGAGTTCAACCAGCGGCATGAGATCGCTGCTCCCTGTGCCGCCATGGATCGCCGCCAAAACCAAATCGGTTAAGATCTGAAGAGGTGCATTGAGCTTAGCCCTGAGCAAGCGCGGCGCAATCAACGCGGCGACGCGGCTGTACCCCGCATAGTTTGCAAGCGCGTAGGAGCCCTGAATGTGATTGGCGCCCGCTTCCAGCAGCGGGGTCATGTAGCGCGTCAACGCGTCGGCAACGGCGTCTGGCGCTGCCGTTGCGACGCTTTCGTCCAGGGATTCTCGATCGTCGTCCTTTTCAAGATCGTCCGTAATGCTGCCGCCATGCATGTGGCCGATAAAGATGCTGGCGAGCCGCTCTCGCGGAAATGCAGCGACGAGCTTATCGGCGCTTTGGTTGATCTCTGGGGTACGCCAATATAATTCCACGGCCGCGGCGACTGCCGTTGTGAGATAGAGAGTCTGATTGTTTGCAGCGTGCTCCGCTGTTTCCTCCGGCGTGGGAAGAGCGCCTTCAAACAGATAGCGTTGAAGCGCTGCCTCAGCTTCGGCGGCGAGTTCGTCTCCGAGCGCCTCTTGCAGGCGCCCTCTTAGCGGCTTGGGCTCCTTGTTTTCGTTGCTACGCGCAAACAGGAGCCCCGACAGAAGGAAGAGAGGATGGGGCGCAGTGCCAGCGCCGATCCCCGCGAGGTTCTCGCGGATGTAGGCGATGCGGTCGGCTTTTTGGCGAAGCTCGCGCCGTTTGCGGTCCGTTTCATGGGCGCGTTGCTTTTCGAGGTGTCCGAGCGAGGACTGCGTGAGGAAATTGCGAGCCTTGTTGTAGTCGCCGGCACGACCTGTGAGGGCGAGGAGGGCGGCGAAGTCCGTTTCGGGCAATGGCATAACCGCCCGCGCGAGACGGGCGACGAACCAAAGCACCTCTGGGCCACGCTGCGGATCATCTTCGGCAAGCGAGGCGATGTCGCGAACGAGCTGGACGGTGAGGTCCAGGCCGAGTGGCGCGTCATAAACAGCGTCGCTTAGGCGATTCCATAGCCGGTTGGTCGGCGTGTCATCCACGAAGAGGCGCAAATAGGCGAGTTGGAAGCCTTCGGTGCTTACAATGTGCTTTCGTACCGCGGATACGACTTCTCGCTCCTCATCGAACAATGAGTGACCAAGCGTCGGCAGCCATCGATGGAGGCGGGCGGGTGTGATCGCTTGCGGACGAACGGCGAGCAATCGGCGCAGCGCGGCGAAGGCTGCGTGTGAAAGCTCATCGGCTCCGTGGTGCTCGGGCGGATTGGTCGCCGCCAGTGCGTCAAGAAACTCCTCCAGCCGGTCGGTGGGCGTTAACCGACCAATTTGACCACCGGCCATGATGCCGACATCGGCGCTGTCGCGTCGAACGGCGGCCAAAACCAGGTTCGCCAGCTCGGACACGTCGATCGCTGCTGAGAAGCGCGATTGCAGGATCGCCAATCGAACCTGCAAGTCGTGATCGTTGCCGGCTGCATTGACCTGCGAAAACAATCTCGCGCCAATGGCGTTGTCCACGTCGCCGCAGCGCGCCAACGCGTCCACCGCGTCGGTGCGCACGAGATACGGTTCTGCGGTGCTGAGAGCCAATGCAGCCAGGACGTCGGTGAACCCCGAGGGCGTCTCCTTGCCGTAGGTCAGCGCATTGAGAACCGCGGCCTTGAAATGTGGCGGTGTGGTAGGATCGGACAACTCCGTGCGAAACCTCGCCCACATGCTCGGACGAGATAGTGCGCCCCATGGTTCATCGGAACGATATTCGGCGAGGATCCAGGGATCCTTATGGCGCGCGCGTTCGTCCAGCGCATCCATGAGCGCGCCCAGGACGGTATCGGAAAAGAGCGTCGGGTCGCCCTGCATCACAACAGCGACGGGGTCGGTTGCAACGAGCGCCGCCGCCGTCTGCTCGTCTGCGAGCGAGCACACCCACGAGAAGAGTCCTCGCAGCGAAGCGAGCGTGCCCCCGTCGTGGCCGGTGATCAACGAAAGAGCGCGCCGGCTTGGAATTCCGTTGCCGACGCGCTCGGCGATCCAGCGCCCAGCCAGATATTCGGCGGTGGTGCGGTGGTTCGGCGCGAACACGTCCTGATCGAGCGTGGCAAAGAGGCGCCTCCCGAGCGCAGCATGGGTGGATTTCGGAGGCGCAGGCACTGTGCGCGCGTCGAGGACGTCTTCGTCTGGGCTCTCTGTGCGCGCTATGCCGAAACAATCGGAGATCATATACGTCGCGCAAATTGCGCCGGCCGCTTCGGAGACCTCCGAAACGGTGATGTCTTCGGCGACTTGTGCGTGAACGTCGTTAGACTCGGCCGCCTGCACCGCGATCGCCTGCCGAAAGAGGTCGGATTTTGTTGCGGGCCAACCGGATTTGACGGCGTCGGCAAGGAGCCGGACGAGTTCGGGATTGAGCAGCAATTCTTGAAGACCGCGGCGTTCGGCCTCTGCGATCAGCTGCTCAGGCTTTGTTGTGAACGCGGAAGCGACTGCGACAGCGTCCTCACGAGACAATGGCAGCAGCTGCACGATGGCGAGGTCGTCATAGCCCACATTCTCTACGATGCGGGTCCGGTCAATTTCGCCGAACCAATCGCCAGAGCGGCAAGTCATGACGAAATTCGGAAGTCCGAATGCTTCAAGTTTGCCGAGGATCCGCTCCAACGTGGAGCCGTGCCGGTCTCCCGCGCGCGCTTCGTCTAATCCGTCGATGAGGACGGCGGCCGCGTTTGGGGACACTTCCTGTGCGAGAAAGCGGCGGGCGCGGAAGTAACGACGGCCGAATACCTCCAGCGACCGGAGCAGGACGGTCTTGCCCATCCCCGGTTCGGCGAGAATGACCACGGCTTTGTGTTGAAGAAAGTCGTCTATGTCGCTGGATTGGCTTCGCTCGCCCGGTGCCTTTATGAGGGACAGACGTCGTTTAATCGGCGTTGGATTAGCCATGCTTGGCATCCATGCGGCGCGCATAGCTAGCGTTTGATGCGAAGGAGCGGGCGGTTTTCACGCTGCGTCCGGTGCCTTTCCATAGAACGTCTCCATCCATTCGGTCTTCAGGTCGACGAACGTGGTCGCAACGTCAGAGAATTTAATCACGAACGCTTCGTCATCCGTCCTCGCCATGGCGACAATGATCTCGCCCGCTTGAACGGCGAGCCGTCCCATTTCTGAGCTGACCGCTTCCAGCGCATTCGGGTCCACGAACGGCGTGTTGGTCGCATCAAGACCCTTGGGCCTTAGCATGTTGACAGAGACCATGCTGGCGTGCCCCGCGAGCTCGGAGAACTGCTGATAGAGAAGGGCGCGCTTCTTTGTGGTGTATCCGTCGCGGGCGTCGAGCTCTTCACGCACTTTCACTGGTTTGAAGTCCCGCAACCTTTCCTCCCTCGTCGCGTTGCGCCATGTGGTGATGGCTGCGCTGTTCGTGCGGAAGAAATCGAGCAGGAACACGGTCTCCAGGATGTCGCGCAAAATCTGCGCGCTGAAGAGGTAATAGCCCGACAGCATGAGCTTGGTGGCGGCCGCCAGCGCATTGAACACGCGCAAGCTGAGCATCAGCACGACTTTGAAGTCTTCGTCAGTGGTCCGGTACTGACGGAACACGTCGAAAGCATCCATGGCCAGCTCGGTGATCTGGAAATGCAGCACCAGCTTGGGGCTGGCTTCTACCAGTTCAATCGACTTTCCGCGGAGCACTTCCTCGCCCTGGTGGAGGAGGATCAAATTTGAAGGCATTTTCTCTGTTGACATGGGTAGAGAATACGCGATTCGCGCCGAGGCCCGAATCGCCGAGTGGGCCTGCTAGATTGTCCCCTCTGGGCCCGGCCGGGCGGATCGTGTCTTCTTGGGATCACACAGGTGCCCCGGCGAGGCGCCAGGGATCGACGCCCGCAGGGCCGCGACGCGCTTTCTCTCTGCAGCACCAGCGCGGCGCGGTCGCGAAGTGACGAGAGCCCGGCCCGCGCAGCGCGCGGGGGCGCCCAAATCACTCCCGCTTCTCAAACCCTCTCCCTCTCAGCGTCGCCCCATACTTCTTTCGCCGCTCATACTGAGACATCGTCGTCCCATTCAGCCGCTTCATCTTGGCGATAGCCTTCACGTCCCGCAGCGTCTTCACCTTGTGGCATGGTCTGCACATGAGCTGATCCGGCTTGCCCGGATGGATCGCGTTCGGCGTCGAGTGCTCAGCAATCAGGCCTTCGGTCGCTTTGCAGCCACGCACGCAACACTTGCCGCGCTGGCGCTTCAAGAGCGCGTCGTACTCGCGCGTTGTGAGATAGAGGCGGGGCATCGCGCCGCTCCCGAGAAAAGAGAAGCTGGCGCCGCCGAAGCGACGCCAGCGATCGGGCCTCACGCCGCTTCAGCGGTTTCCGCCATCCCCTTCGAGCGCACATGGCCTTCGCCCGGATCGACGGCGACGAAGACCTTACCGGTCCACTTGCCAGAAGCCTTGTCCTTCCAGCGGTCGTGACGGAGCTGGCCGGTGATCTCTGCGATGACGCCGGCGCGCATCGCTTTGGCGGCTGCTGCGGCCTTCGGACAATTGATCTCGACGGTGAAGCGGTCGGAGCGGTCGCCGCTTGGCGCTTCGATCCAGAGGGAAACGATTTCGATGGTTCCGCCGCGCGCTTCCAGGGTGCGGATCTTTGGGGCGTCAACGAGCTTGCCGATGAGAGAGACGCGGTTGGTCATGAGAAGAACTCCTGTGGGCGTTCCCGGCTGATCCCGGGGCCGCGGGGCTCGCCCGCGACGGCGCTTCAAGCGCCCGGCCATTGAGGCGGGGCGCGCAAGGAGAAAATGGTGGGGCCCGCGTCCGCGCGGCGCGCGCGGACCGAAGCCCGTGACTACGGGGCGGGGAGACGATTTTCTCCTTGCGCGGCGCGCCGGCCGGGCGGTCATGGCGACGGCGTGGGTGAGCCCAGTGGCGCTGGCTGTCGGAGTTGGCGGACTCAACTCCTCAAATCGAGCATGTCACTCTGTCGGCTTCGTTGTCCTGCAGAGATGCACAACCGGCCTGGGCGTCCGCCTTGTCCAGCAGCCAATCGACGGCCGTCTGCGCCTGCGCCGCAGCTGAAAGGAACGCGCGCTTGTCGTCCTTCAGCAGCTTCATTAATCACCAGCACCAAATAATCTGAAGGAGTTCGGCGATGCCGCTGATCTCCCTA
>ERZ761602.4446-NODE-4446-length-18017-cov-4.666240_pt1 | contig 18017 bp, 15 predicted proteins | sample MGYA00512165_ERZ761602 | MGnify/ENA primary metagenome ERZ761602 (study PRJEB28899, sample SAMN02445085) | bioreactor sludge metagenome | biome: EBPR sludge; isolation source: Thorneside wastewater treatment plant | place: Australia: Brisbane, Thorneside... | reverse complement strand
GTGTTGCTCACCGTGGCGGTATAGACCAGTTCCTGGCCCAGCAGGCCCACATCCGCAGGCACCATGGCATCGAAATCGAACTGCGCCTCACCGAAGGGCGGCAGTCCGGGGTGGGACCAGGTGGAGGTGCCCGGCGATTGCAGCAGCGGATCGTAGCTGAGCGCGATGTCCAGGGCTCCGCTGGGGTAGTACGACAGGTTGCGGACGGTGATCCCCACGCTCGTGGGAAAGCCGGGTCGCGCTGCGGTATGCGTGGAGACGAAGATCCGGACGTCGTGCGGCACGGTGCTGCTGTCGGCGAGATCCACGGTGACCTCGCCACCGCTGCCGGGAATGATGAAGGGTACGGGAGCTGCGGGCGGGCACAATTGCACCGCGTCGACGAGCGGCTGTGCCAGGGTGTAGGCGCCCGGCTCCAGCGCACGGAAGTAGTCGCCGGCCCCATCGGTGATGGCCAGCTGCGCTCCCGGTTCAATGGGGAGCACCCGGTAGGGCAATCCGATGTCATCGCCGTTGAACGCGCAATCCTGGTCGGCATCGTGGAACACGCGCCCGCTGACCGAGCCGCATGGTTCCTCCAGCGCTTCGATGATCACATCGGTGAGTGCGCCCGTGCAATACCCGACCATGAGGTTCTGCGGGTCCCAGAGCTGGACGGTGTAGTTCCCGGGCGGCAGCCCGGTGATGGCATGGGGCCCGGGGGTTTCCCAATAGATATGCAGCTCGTCGTAAGTGCCTTCCAGATTCGTTACCCAGTAGGAATTCAGTTGTTCCGGTTGGTCGAGCAGCATGGAGCCGCCAGCTTCACCACAACTCGGTGAGCTGCCGACGAGCACCGGCACCCGGACCTCCGGGAATTCGGAGGGGAGGGTGGTGAAGGAACCCGCGCAGCCGGTGGCGTCGGTGACGGTGAAGGGCGTAGTGGCGTCGGGGCAGAGGGAGGTGAAGCGCTGCACGCCGGGCGCCTCGGGGTACACGGACCAGTAGCTGTAGCTGTAGGGCGGCGTGCCCCCGAGGCTCGCTTCGAAGATGAGCACGTGGCCGGAGCAGGCCCCCGCACAGGCTGCCTGCATCAATTGCTGACCGGGCGCTCCCAGCTCCTGTACGGCCTGCACGGTCGCGCTGGCCTCGGCGGTCCCGCCTTGTCCGTCCGTCACCGTCAGTGTGTAGTCGCCCGGCGCCAGGTTGCCGATCGAAGCGGTGGTGGCGCCGTTGCTCCATGCGTAGCTGTACGGCGGCAAACCGCCGAAGGCGTTGCTGGTGATCTGCCCGTTGTTGAGCCCGCAGCGCGCGGGCTGCACGTACAGCGTGACCTGCACGGCATGCAGCGGCAGTTGGAGGAGAAGGAGGCAGGCGAGGGTAGGGGTCCGGATCATGCGAAGGGCTTCACACGGTGAAGACGCAGGTGCGCCGATACCGTTGTGTGAAGGTGCCTCACACCGGCCGCATCCGCAAGCCCGGGATACGGTTTTCGACCAATGGATGCCGCCTACGGCTGCAGGAACATGCCCGCCCCCGGCCCGATGGGAAGCTCCAGCAGCACCCAGATGATGAGCATGATGCTCCAACCGATGAGGAAGACGATGGAGTAGGGGAGCATGGTGCTGATCACCGTGCCGATGCCGGCCTTGTTGTCGTAGCGCCCGATGAAGGCCACGATGAGCGCGAAATAGCTCATCATGGGGCTGATGATGTTGGTGACGCTGTCGCCCACACGGTAGGCCATCTGGGTGAGCTCCGGCGAGAAGCCCAGCAGCATGAACATGGGGATGAAGACGGGCGCCATGATGGCCCACTTGGCGCTGGCGCTGCCCATGATGAGGTTGATGGCCGCACTGATGAGCACGAAGGCGAGCAACAGGGGGATGGGACCGAGGTTGGCCGCTTTCAATGCACCGGCCCCTTTGATGGCGAGGATGAGCCCGAGGTTGGTCCAGTTGAAGTAGGCCACGAACTGTGCGGCGAAGAAGACGAGCACGATGTAGCTGCCGAGGGTCTCCATGCTCTTGGCCATGCCCTTCATCACGTCGTTATCGCTCTTGAAGGTGCCCGCACCGATGCCGTAAGCGATGCCCGCGAGCGCGGCGCTGATGAAGATGAGCGTGACGATGCCGCTCATGAAGGGTGAATGCAGCACCTCGAAGGTCTTGGGGTCGCGCAGGAAGCCCTGCTCGGGCAGCAGCCCGGCGAGCACGAAGGCGATTACCCCCGCCACGGTGACGGCGGCGAAGCGCATGCCCCGCTTCTCCTCTTTGGTGGCGCTGCGGATCTCCTCGGCCTTCTCACTGCCGGAGTAGGCGCCCAGGCGCGGCACCACGATGCGCTCGGTGACCCAGGTGCCGAGCAGCGCGATCACGAAGGTGCTCGCCGCCATGAAGTAGTAGTTGCAGGCGGGGTTCACCAGGTAGTCGGGCTGGATGATGCGGGCGGCCTCCTGGCTGAGGCCTGCGAGCAGCGGGTCGATGGTGCCCAGGAGCAGGTTGGCGCTGTAGCCGCCGCTCACCCCGGCGAAGGCGGCGGCGAGGCCCGCCAGGGGGTGGCGCCCGGCGGCGAGGAAGATCACCGCGGCCAGGGGCACCAGCAGCACGTAGCCCACCTCGCTGGCGGCGTTGCTCATCACCCCGGCGAAGACGATGACGAAGGTGAGCAGGCGCTTGGGCGAGGCCAGCACCACCGCGCGCAGCACCGCCCCGATGAGGCCGCTGCCCTCGGCGATGCCGATGCCCAGCAGGGCCACCAGCACCGTGCCCAGCGGCGCGAACCCGGTGAAGTTGGTCACCGTCTTGGTGAGGATCAGGTGCAGGCCCTCGGCGCTCAGCAGGTTCACCGGAACCACGGGCTCGCCGGTGGCGGGGTGGGTGGCGCTCAGTCCGGCCAGCTCGGCCGCCCAGCTCAGCACCACCACCACGCCGGCCAGGATGGCGAAGAGCGTGGCCGGATGGGGAAGGGCATTGCCGGCGCGTTCGATGATGGAGAGGAAGCGGTCCACGCCGCTGCGCTTGGTGGTGCTCATGGATGCGGTTGTGGACGGCGAAGAAAGCGGTTCGGGCGATCGGATGGCCGCGGCCATGCGCCGTGGCGATGCCGCGCCCTAGCTTCGCGGCATCGCACGCGACCTCACATACGCGGCCATCGACATCGGGTCCAACGCGGTGCGCCTCCTCATCGGCGAGGTCATCGAGCGCGATGACCATCCCGTGGTCAAGAAGCAGGCGCTGGTGCGCGTGCCCATCCGCCTCGGCGAGGATGTGTTCGATGGCGGCGCCATCAGCAGCGCCAAGCGCGACTACCTCATCAAGAGCCTCAAGGCCTTCCGCCTGCTCGCCGAGGTGCATGGCGTGCAGTACCTGCGCTGCTGCGCCACCAGCGCCATGCGCGAGGCCACCAACGGCGACGACGTGCGCGCGCGGGTGGAGATGGAGAGCGGCGTGCACATCGAGACCATCTCCGGCAAGAAAGAGGCCGACCTTATCACGAACACCTTCTGGACGCAGGACCTGCTGAAGGACCGCAGCTACCTCTACATCGATGTGGGCGGCGGCAGCACCGAGCTCACCTGGCTGGAGCACGGCCACCGCGTGAAGAGCGCGAGCTTCAAGGTAGGCACCGTGCGCACGCTCAAGGGCAAGGTGAACCCCGACGTGTGGGCGGACATGCAGGAGTTCCTCGACGACCTGCGCGCGCAGCACGGCCAGCTCATGGCCATCGGCACCGGAGGCAACATCAACCGCATCTTCAAGGAGAACGGCAACCTCTTCGGCGAGCCCCTCTCGCGGTCCGACATCCAGCGGCAGCGCGACCGCATCGCGGGCCATTCCTACGAGGACCGCATCCGCCTGCTGCGGCTGCGCCCGGACCGCGCCGACGTGATCGTCCCCGCCGCCGACATCTTCCTCCGCATCATGGAGTTCGCCGACATCGAGGAGGTCTTCGTGCCCAAGGTGGGCCTCGCCGACGGCATCATCTACGACCTGTACATGCGGCAGCGCGGCAACGTGCGCTACCCCCGCAACGAGCCCGTCGGGGCCTGACCCTCCCGCAGGCATGCGCCACGCCCTCGCGCTCGCCTTCCTGCTCGGTGCGGCTGCCGCTGCGGGTCAGCAGCCCTGGTCCGTGGGCGCGCGCGGCCACTACGGTTTCCTGTGGGCGCACCGCCCCGCCAGCTGGATCCTGGTGGAGGGCCATGCGGGTGCCGCCGAGGTCTTCGTCGAGCGCCAAGTGAGCGGCGACAGGCCCTGGCACCGCGCCTTCGGCAGGCCCCGCTATGGGGCGCTGCTGGTGCATACGCGCCTGGCCAATCCCCGGCATATCGGAGACGCCATCGGTGCCGTGCCCTACCTGGTGCTGCCCCTGGCCCAGGGCGAGCGCCTGGTCCTCGGGCTGCGCATGGGCTGGGGCGTGGGCTATGTGGCCAAGCCCTTCGACCGCCGCAGCAACACCGTGCAGATCGCCATCGGCTCGCGCCTCAACACCGCCATCCAGCTCATGCCCGAGCTGCGGTGGCAGGCCGGGCGCCTGAGCCTGCACGCCGCGCTGGGCCTCGACCATTGGAGCAACGGCAGCGCCAAGCAGCCCAACCTGGGCCTCAACTACATCTCGGCCTCCATCGGCGCCGCCTGCGCACTGGGCGCACCGACCCCCGGGCCGCTGCCGCTCGATACCGCGCGCTACGAGCGGCCCCGGCGCGAGATCAGCGTGGTGGCGGCATTCGGCCTGAGCGAGAGCGGCCGTCCGCTGAACGGCCAGCGCGATGCCGTCTCCATCAGCGCCGATGCCAGCTGGCGCGCCGGCCGCAAGGGCGCCTGGAGCGCGGGCATGGACCTTTTCAACAAAGGCGACCTGCCCACGGTGCATGCCGAGCTGGAGGGCCGGCCGCGGATCGTCTATACGCAGCTGGGCGTGCATGGCGGCGGGGCGCTGCTCTTCGGCCGGGGCGAGCTGCTGCTGCATTTCGGCGCCTACCTGATCTCGCCGATCACCGACGATGCACCGGTGTACCAGCGGCTGGGAGCGCGCTACCGGCTGGGGCGCCGCCTGCTGGCGAGCGTCTGCCTCAAGACCCATTTCGCTGCCGCCGACCATTGGGAGTTCGGCATCGGCTACCGTTGGCCATGAATCCGATCCGCATCCGCCTCGCCCTTGCGGGCCTTCTGGCCTTGGTGATGGCCGGCTGCCAGCGCGAGCGCTTGGATGATTGCTTCACGCCCACCGGCCCCATGGCGGCGGAGGAGCGCGCGGTGGGCGCCTTCCGGGCCATCGTGCTCGACGACCGCGTGGATCTGGTGCTCGAGGACCGCACGCCGGGTACGGTGATCGTGGAGGCGGGGGCCAACCTGCTGGGGCAGGTGGACACGGAGCTGGAGGGCGGCACGCTGCGCATCCGCAACCGCAACACCTGCAATTGGGTGCGCAGCTTCAAGCCGCGCATCACCGTGCGCGCCCCGGCGGCCGCCCTGGAGCGGCTGCAGCTGAACGGCACCGGACGAGTGAGCTGTGCGGACACGTTGCGGGCGCCGTCATTCCTGCTCGAGCAGCGCGGGGGGCAGGGCGAGTGCATGCTGCTGCTGCGCGCCGACCGCGCCGACATCGCCCTCCACACCGGTGCGGGTACGGTGATCCTGCGCGGACGGTGCGGCGAGCTCAACCTCTACAGCGGCATCATGGCGCCCATCGACGCTTCGGCCATGGATGCCCGATGGGTGAACGTGAACAACAGCAGCGTAGCCGACATCCGCTGCCGTGCCCGGGAGTCGCTCGATGCGCAGGTGCGGAGCGTGGGTGACGTGTACTACGCTGGGGATCCGGCGCTGGTGACCAGTGCCATCACCGGCAGCGGCCGATTGATCCGCGAACAATGAGCATGGGGACCCGGAGGTCCGAGGGGGGCTCTGGAAGGCGGCGGTCCAGGTGGACTGCGCCATTCCTTGCGATGGCGGGGATCAGGCTGGCGTCGGTCATGAAGCCCGCCCCTGCGCAAGCGCGGTGCAGGCCAGGGGCATGGCGGTCGTCGACGCGCAGGATGGAGAGGCGGGTCTTCGCCGCCACGGCTCTCCGGCAGCGGCGGGCCGGAGCGGCATGGCGTGCTGCTCCCCAAGCCTGGCAAGCGGAACGGTCGATCGGTGATGGCGGAGGCCCGCTACATTCGTTGGGCCCGGAACCGGGCATCCCGCTTCCCTGTCACCATGCTCCATTCCAACCGCCTGCCGCTCCTCATCGCCTGCGCCTTCGCCGCCCCGGCCTGGTCACAGGATGCTGAAACCGTTGTCCAGCGCTGGATGCTGGAGCGGCATACGGCGCTCGGCCTCACGGCCGAAGAGGCCTCCGCCTATGCCGTCACCGACATGCACGCCGATCGCAAGGGCGTGAGCTACGTGTACATCCAGCAGACCGTCCATGGCCTGCCCGTGCTGGGCGCCGTGGCCAACTTCGCCGTGCGCCAAGGCCAGGTGGTGGGCCACGGTGATCGCCTGCAGCGCGGCCTGACCCAGCGCGCATCGGTGCCGCAGCCGGCTTTGGATGCTCAGGAGGCGCTGCGCCGTGCCGCTCGCGAGCTCGGCCTGGGCGAGGCCTCGCCCCGCGCGCTCGAGGAGCGCTCGCCCACCGAGCTGTTGCTCGATGGCGCTGGGGTCTCCTTGGACCCCATACCGGCGCGGCTGGCGTATGCCGTGGGCGCCGAGGGTGCCGTGCTGCTCTGCTGGGAGCTCACCATCCGTGCGGCCGATGCGCCCAACTGGTGGCACCTGGCGGTGGATGCATCCAACGGCGCCATCGTGCACGCCATGGACCGCATCGTGCGCTGCAGCCACGCGCCCGGTGCCTTCGGCCGGCCGTATTCCGCGCTCAGCGATCTCGTGCGCGCTGACGCGCCTCCGGCTCCGCTGCCGCTCGACGGCTCGGGCTACCGCGTGTTCCCCTTCCCAACGGAGAGCCCGGCCCACGGCCCGCAGGTGCTGGTGAGCGAGCCCGCCGACGTACAGGCATCGCCGTTCGGCTGGCACGATACCGATGGCGTGCCGGGGGCGGAGTACACCATCACCCGCGGCAACAACGTGTTCGCCTACGAGGATGCGGACGACGACGACCAGCCGGGCTACAGCCCGGACGGCGGCGCCGCCCTGAGCTTCGACTTCGACTATGCACCGCCGCAGGGGCCGCAGGACTACCTGGACGCCTCCATCACCAATCTCTTCTTCGCCTGCAACGCGCTGCACGATGTCCTTCATCGCTATGGCTTCGATGCGGCGAGCGGGAACTTCCAGGCCAACAACCTCGATGCCGGCGGCGAGGGCAACGATGAGGTGATCGCGCAGGCGCAGGACGGCGGCGGCATGAACAACGCCAACTTCGGCACACCGGCCGACGGCCAGAGCGGCCGCATGCAGATGTACCTGTGGCGCGCAGGCATTGACAGCTCGCTCACGGTGAATGCCCCGGCCACCGTGGCGGGCGTGTACGTGAATGCCCTGGCCGGTTTCGGTCCGCCGCTGCCCACCGAGCCCCTCACGGCCGGTCTCGTGCTGGCCGAGGACGGCACGGCCCCGGTGAACAACGCCTGCGAAGCGCTCACCAACGCGGGCGCCATCGCGGGCAGCATCGCCATGGTGGACCGCGGCCAATGCACCTTCATCAGCAAGGTGGAGGCCCTTCAGGCGGCCGGTGCACTGGCCGTGATCGTGGTGAACAACACGGCTGGCGACCCCATCGCCATGGGCGGCACTGGCGGACAGGGCATCGTGATCCCCAGCGTGATGATCTCGCAGGCGGACGGCCTTCTGCTGAAGCAGGCGCTGCTCAACGGCCCGGTGAATGCCACCCTGGTGGGCGAGGATGGGGAGGACCTGCGGGATTCGGGATTCGACAATGGCATCATCGCGCACGAGTACGGCCACGGTGTCAGCAACCGCCTCACCGGCGGTCCCGCCAACGTGGACTGTCTGTGGAACGAGGAGCAGATGGGCGAGGGCTGGAGCGACTACATCGGCATGGTGCTGACCATGCAGCCCGGCGATGCGGCCGCCATGCCGCGCGGCGTGGGCACCTTCGTCCGCGACCAGGGGCCGGCAGGAGCGGGCATCCGGCCTGCACCATACACCACGGACCTGTCCGTCAACCCCTACACCTACGGCGCCACCAACGAGGGGGACCTGTCCCAGCCGCACGGCGTGGGCTTCGTGTGGGCTTCGATGCTCTGGGACCTCACCTGGGCACTGGTCGACGAGTACGGTTACGATCCGGACCTGTATGCGGGGACCGGCGGCAACAACCTGGCCCTCCAGCTGGTGATGGATGGCATGAAGCTGCAGCCATGCAACCCCGGCTTCGTGGACGGGCGCGATGCGATCCTGCTGGCCGATGAGCTGCTCACCGGCGGCCAGAACGCCTGCCTCATCTGGCATGCATTCGCACGGCGCGGCCTTGGCCTCGGCGCCGACCAGGGCGATTCCTTCAGCCGCTTCGATCAGCAGGAGGCCTTCGATGTGCCCAACGAATGCCTGAGCACGGGCCTCGGCGCGCTTGAAGGGCTTTCCGCCTTCGGCCTGCAGCCCAACCCGGCGGGCGGCCGCACCGAGCTGGTGCTGCCCAGGGCCCTACGCACCGATGCGCGGCTCCGCGTGCTTGGCGTCGACGGGCGGCTGTGGCGCACCGAGCGCATACCCGCCGGCACCGTGCGTGCGGTGCTCGACCTGGCGGGGCTTCCTCCGGCGGTCTACGTGGCGGAGCTGAGCGTCGAGGGACGCGTGCTCACCGAGCGCTTGGTGGTGCAGTGAGCCTTCGCCAGCGGGCCTTCTCTTCATCAGGCTCATCCGGATGATCATGATCTCCCCGTGGTCAGCTCGGTGACCGGGGCATCGTAGGTGGTGGCGACCCCTGCTTAACCGAAGGGGCTGGGCCCGGGGGGCTTGTTCCTCATGGCGTTCACGTGGCGGCCATCGTTATCGGCATCGGCGTGGCCAGCAGGCTGCGCCCCGGCGATCTGCTCGCGGCCCAGAGTTGGAGCGCGGGAGCAGCGGTGCCGATCATCTCCACCGTGCGGCCTTCGGTCATGGGCTTCCTCACCGATCTGCTGCCGGAGAACCCGCTGGCATCGATGGCCTCGGGCGAGATGGTGAGCATCGTGGCCTTCGCCATCATCGCGGGCATTGCGATGCTGCCGCTGGGCGCACCCACCGCCGAACCGGTGATCCGCCTTCTTGGGGGCCGTGCAGGGGATCTGCATGACGATCATCCGCTGCGCGATGAAGCTGGCGCCGCTGGCGGTGTTCGGCCTCATGTGCCAGGTGACGGCGTCGGTGGGCTGGCATGCGCTGAGCGGGCTGGGCATGTACCTCTTGGCCGTGCTGCTGGCCATGGCCCTGCTGGCGTTGGCGAATGTGCTGTTGGCGTGGTGGTGCGGCGTGCGCCCCGACAGGTTCCTGTGCGGATGCCGTGATGTGATGCTGCTCGTCTTCAGTACCGCAAGTACCGCGGCGGTGATGCCGCTGAGCCTGCGCACCGCGCCGGAGGCCTTGCGCATCCGCGAGCGCATCGCCCGCTTCGTGGTACCGATGGGTGCCATCATCAACATGAGCGGCACGGCCGCGTTCCAGGCGATCGCCGCAATCATCCTCGCGCAGGTCTACGGACTCGAACCGGGCATGCCGGCCATCGTGATGATGGTGGTGACCACCGTGGCCGCGTCGATCGGCACGCCATCCGCACCTGGGGCCGGCGTGACCGTGCTGGGCACCATGCTCAGCAGTGCGGGCATCCCCGTGGAGGGCATCGGCATCATCATCGGCGTGGACCGCCTGCTGGGCATGCTGCGCTCCGCCTTGAATGTGATGAACGACATGACCACCTGCATCTGGTTCGAGGGGAGGGCGCGCAGGGCGGAGCGGTGATGGCCACTGCGGGCATGGCTCCGCCGGCATTGGTATGGTTCCGATGATGGCGGCGGTGGTGCGCTGATCTACCGCGGTCGCGCACCGGAGCCGATACCTTCGCAGGAATGGCAGCCAACACCCCATCACCGGGCAACGCCCGCCAGCAGCCACCGGATCGGAACGCCCTCCCCAAGCCGCCCCAGCTGCCGCGGATCTCGTGGTTCTGGTTCGTCATCATCCTCCTGCTCAACATCTGGCTCGTGCGCTCCTTCATGAAAGGCGGCGCCGAGGAGCCCGTCACCGTGCCCTACACGCTCTTCAAGGCCGAGGTGGAGCGCGGGAACGTGAAGGAGGTGTACGGCAAGGGCGAGTCCATCAGCGGCACCTTCACCGCGCCCGTCACCTGGCCCCAGGATACCACCGCCGCGGATGTGCGCGGCAGGAAGCCCACCGAGGTGAAGCACTTCACCACCATCCTGCCCGCCTTCGCCGACACGCGCTTGGAGGAACTGCTGCTCGACCGTGGCGTGGAGATCAGTGCCGAGCCCATCGTGGAGGATACCAACCCGATCCTCTCCTTCCTGTTCATGTTCGGTCCGGCGCTGCTCATCATCGCCATGTATATCTGGCTGTTCCGGCGCATGCGCCAGGGCCCGCTGGGAGGGGGCATGGGCGGCCTCACCGGTCTGGGCAAGAGCAGCGCGCGCCGCTTCGACAAGGAGACCGACAAGCGCGTCACCTTCGAGGACGTGGCCGGCATCGACGATGCGGAGGACGAGCTGGTGGAGATCGTGGACTTCCTGAAGGACCCGCAGAAGTATACCCGGCTCGGCGGCGCGGCACCCAAGGGCGTGCTGCTGATCGGTGCGCCGGGCACGGGCAAGACGCTGCTGGCGCGGGCCGTGGCGGGCGAGGCCGACGTGCCCTTCTTCAGCATGAGCGGCTCGGAATTCGTGGAGATGATCGTGGGGGTGGGGGCGGCCCGCGTGCGCGACCTCTTCAAGCAGGCCCGCGAGAACGCGCCGTCCATCATCTTCATCGACGAGATCGACTCCATCGGCCGGGCGCGCGGCCTCACCGCCTTCGGTGGCGCGCAGGAACAGGAGCAGACCCTGAACCAGATCCTCGCCGAGATGGACGGCTTCAGCAGCACCACCGGCGTGATCGTGCTGGCTGCCACCAACCAGCCGGACATCCTGGACAAGGCCCTGCTGCGCGCCGGCCGCTTCGACCGCCGCGTGGTGGTGAACCTGCCCGACAAGAGAGGGCGGGAGGCCATCCTGCAGGTGCACACGCGCAAGGTGCCGCTGGCGGCTGATGTGGCGCTCGCCGAGGTATCCGCCGCCACGCCCGGCCTCAGCGGCGCCGACTTGAAGAACCTGGTGAACGAGGCCGCTCTCCTGGCAGCGCGCCGGAACCGCCAAGAGGTGATGCAGGCCGATTTCATGGATGCCCTCGAGAAGGTCCTGTTGGGCCCGGCACGGGCGCTCCTGCTCAACCCCGCCGACCGCGAGCGCATCGCCTACCACGAGGGAGGGCACGCCGTCCTGGGCCTGCTGGTGCCCGGCTCGGACCCCGTGAAGCGCGTCAGCATCGTGCCGCGCGGACAGGCCCTGGGCGTCACGTACCAGCGCGCCGACGAGGATCGCTACAATTACACGGAGGGCTTCCTCAAGGCACGCATCGTGGGCATCCTGGGCGGCCGCGTGGCCGAGGAGATCAGATACGGCGACCGCACCACCGGCGCGGAGAACGACATCGAGCAGGCCACCGGCATCGCGCGCCGCATGGTCACCCGCTGGGGCATGAGCGACGAGTTGGGCATGGTGGAGCTGGCCGCGCGCGAGAACCCCTACCTCAGCAACGGCTACGGCGCGCTGGGGCGCAAGGACATCAGTGAGCACACCGCCCAGCGCATCGATGCGGAGGTGCGCCGCATCATCGGCGAATGCCACGCCGAGGCCACGCGGCTGCTCAACGCGCACCGGGCGCAGCTGGATGCCCTGGCCAAGGCCCTGCTCGACCGCGAGACGCTCGACGAGCGGGAGATCCAGGAGGTGACGGGGCTGAAGCCGGCGACGAAGGCGCGTGAGCCCCTCGTCTGAATGGGGCGCCGCAGCGCCAGGGATGCACCGGCCAGCCAGTGCGCTTAGCGGTGCACCAGGGCCCGCAGCGCAAGGCCGTCGCGCTCGCGCCGCAGGAGGTAGATGCCCGGGGACAGGCCGCTCACATCCACCGCTTCGCCCTGCACGCGCATGCGGGCCACGGTGCGGCCCGCGGCATCGAGGATGCGGATGGGCTCACCGGCCCAGTCCGGCACATGGAGCAGCGTGCTGGCCGGCTGCGGATAGGCAAGAGGCAGAGGGGCGGACCGCTCACCTTGGCCCGTGCTCAGGCAGGCGTCCGGATCCGTGGCGATGGCGGCCCACCAGCCGCTGAGGTTGGCGGCGCGGAGCGGGAGGTTGGCGGTGTAATGGTAGCTGCCGTTGTCGCCGTAGCGCGCGCATTCGAAGAGGGCGAGGCCCGGGTTGAAGGCATCGCAGGGCTGCAGATCGGCCAGCAGGGGCGGAGGAGCATCCAGCGTGCTGAAGAGCTGCTGCAGGCCTGCGCTGCCCACCATGATCGGAAGGCCATGGTGCCAGGGCGTGGCGCCCAGGTTGCAATGCGTGCTGATCGTGGCATACGGCCGGCCTGCGCCGGAGAGCACCACGCCATCGCAGGTCTGGTGATAGAGGTACACCGAGGGCGTGTCGGGGCCCTGCATCCAGTCAAGCGCAAGGGCATCGAGCGGTACGCCGCCGTAGAAGGCCGCCACGCCGCGCACGCGGGCATCGCTGCCGTTCAGGTTCAGTATGCCCTCCACGGGGCCGAGGTCGGGTCGCGCGCGCATCGGCGCGTCCACCTCCCATTCGCGCACCTCGCATTCGAGTGCGGTGAGGTTGGCGCACTTGAAGTAGGGTGCAGGGGCATCGGGCAGGGCGGCGCAGCTGGCAGGCTTCTCCGCATCGCGGTCGAGGAAGGCGGTGGCCAGGGCGATGAAGGCGCCCGCGCTCTCGCCGGCCACGAAGACCTTCTCCACGCACACGCTGTCCTGCGGCGCCCGTTCCTTCATGTAGCGGATGGCGCCCTTCATGTCCTGCATGCCGCGGTAGATGGCGCGCATGATCTCCAGGGTGTCGGCGGCATAAAGGGCGCGGTAGGCCTCGGGCCAGAGGGAGGGCGGGTAGCCCGCCACGGGGTCGCTCACGTAATCGTCCTTGTGCCAGCCGAGGCGGTAGTTGATGCTGGCCACCACATAGCCGCGCTTCACGAACTGCTGGGCCAGCTGCACGATCCCGTTGGGCTCGTCCTTGCACCCGGCGAGCCAGCTTCCTCCATGGGCGCAGACCACCAAGGGGCGCTGCGTGTCGGGATTGCCGATGGGCTTGTAGATGTCGAGCCGCAGCGTGTCAGCGACGCCCAGGTAGTTGGCGGCGATGCCGTACACCAGGTCGCTCTCCACGGTGAAGCCGTACTGGTCAGGCGTTGAGTAATCCTGGCCGATGGCGCATGGCGAGACGAGGATGCACGGGGCGATCAGGAGCAATGGGCCGGGCCGCATGATGCCACCAAGGTAACCCTCGGAGCATGGATGAACGGCCGCCGCGCTCAACCGGCGGCGGCCCGTGCAGGCTTCTGCCACCGACCTTCGCCGCATCCATGAGCAAGGCCATCCGAGCGAAGGCGAAGGAGCTGCTGGGCTTCGGCATGTCCAAGCAGGCCGTGTTCGAGACCCTGGTGATGGAGCATCCCGAAGCCAGGCCGAAGCGGATCGCGGAACTGCTGCGCTACAGGCCATCGCAGCAGGCGCGCGAGCGGTACCGCACCGTGCACATGGCCCTGATGGCGGCAATCGCCGCATCGGCAGCCGTGCGCGTGCTGCGGCCCGTGCTGCAGGATGCGATCCGCATGGATCAGGCCACGGCCTACCTGAGCCTGGTGCCCATCGCCTCCTTGCTCGTGGGCTGGAGCATCTACCGTTGGCAGGGCCAGGTGATCGAGTGGGTGGGCTGGGGCAACCTGCTGGGTGCATCGGGCCTGTTGGGCGCCTTGAAGGCCGTGGCCAAGGGCCAGGGCGATCCGTGGCTCATCGCAGGAAGCGCGCTCACGGCGCTGATCGGCGTGCTCGCGCTGGTCCTCTCGCAGCGGGTCTTCGCCAAGCCGAAGGAGGAGAGGGACCCCTTGGGCGGCCCCAGCCGATTCGTTTTCCCTGACGAGGACATTCGCTAGCGGACGCCTACATTTAGCTCGCCTCCCCGCCGATGATGCGCGTGCTTTCCGTTTGCCTGCTCCTCGTGGCCGGCGCATGCACGGCCCAGGATGGCTTCTTCCACATCCTCCATAACGGGAAGAAACTGGGTACCATCAACGTGCTGCGCGTGGCCCGAGGCGATAGCGTGACCTACTCGATGACATCGCGATCCAACTTCACCTTCCTGTGGAAGCGCGAGGTGAACACGGTGGTGCGCACGCTCTACGTGGATGGGCGGGTGACCGGCTGCCATACCATCGTGCGGGATGGCGCGACCCTGAGGGACAGCAGCGCACTCCGCGCCATCGGAGGGCGTGGGCTCTATGTGGTGCACCCTGACAAGGTGTACAGCGCGGCGCTGCCGGCCAATCCATGGACCACCACTCGGCTATACTATGAGGAGCCGCTTGGCCAGGACAGCGTCTTCGTGGAGAGCGAGCTGTCCGAGTGCCCCGTGGAGCGCATCGCGCCGGGCGAGTACATCCTGCGGCTGCCCAACAAGGAGAAGAACCACTACGTGTACCGCGACGGCGTGCTGCAGGAGATCCGCGTGGACCGTGGATGGCTGGGGCTGGTGTTCCGCAGGGCAGGGTAGCCAAGGGTCCGGCCGCTTGAGTGCTGCTGCGCCCTTGGAACGGTGTTCCTCATGGAAGCAGCATGCCCCAGCAGGCGAGCGCGGCAGTCATCGGCGAGATGATCATGATCGCCGCAATGCGCAGCCACGCCGCCTCGTTGGTTCTCTTCGTCCGCCACAAGTGAAGACCGCTGAGTGTGATGAAGAGGAGCGGTACCCACGCAAGCGCGGATAGCACGCTGCCCAGCCCGAAGTAGTACACCCCTTCCTGCATCAGCAGCACGCCGATCAGGCCGATCACCGTCGCGTTGGCAAGTCCTGAAAGGATGGGCGTGATCAGCGAACGGGCGCTCCGCCCTCGGACCTTGGCCACGCTTCGGCCGATGAGCTGCACCAGGTTCACCGCGCCCACAATGACCGCCACAGCGGCCATTGCCAGCAAGGCCCAGAACAGCCAACGCTGGTGGAAGGGCGTGAGGTGGCTTTTCAGCCGATCATATTCGGGACGCGGCCCGAAGAGCGAGGCCATGTCCACCGTGCGATCGCCCTTGGTCAGTTCCTCCTTCAGGTCGAATGTGACGCGCTCGCTGAAGTCGTGGTAGAAGTAGAGCTGCGCCTTCTTTTCGGCAGGATCGAACAGCACGCTGTAGAGGGTGCCTTCGCCCATCTGCTTGCGGCATGCGGTCATGGTGGAGAGCACATTCTCCGCGCCTTCCCAGGATGTGCCGCCCCCGTTCATCAGCACCTGCCGGCCGGCCTGGAGGCGCGCGATCGGAATGGTGCCGGGATCGCTGCACCGGCTCATGCGCCAGTTGCCCAGCGCGAACCACGGGTCGTTGCCGATGATTAGCGTGTCGGGTTCCAGCACCAGGTAGCCGCCTTGTGCATCGCAAAAGAAGAGCTGGCCCACCGAGGCGCCAGTGTTCACGGTGCGCAGGTAGGCTTCCACTTCCTGTATAGTGGCGCAGGTGCGCATGATGTGGTGGATCGCATCGGCGGTCTCCACAGCGGGCTTGCTCATGCGTCGCTTCACCGGTCCATGGTCCACGACCAGGATGTCGAACACCAGCCCGGCCTCGTTCATGCCCAGTTGGTCGGCCATGGCGCGCGTAGGGTGGCCGTTGTAGTTCGCGAAGTAGATGGTTCCGTATGTGGCACTCCGGGCCCTTCGGCTCCCTTCGACTCCGCTCAGGGATCGCTCAGGGAAGCCCGGAGTGACAAAGCCCTGCTCGAAACGCACGTTGGCGTTGATGCTCCACGAATCCTCGTTGCAGCCGATGTAGGTGCGGCCGTTGTGGGTGGTGGTGAAGGCGGTGCAGGCGGAAGCTTGAACGGGCAATAGCAGGAGGACGGGAAGCAGGATGCGCATGCTGGGGGAATGCGAGAATCCTGCTTCGTAACGACTGGTCATGGCGAAGGCCCTGACTATGCTTCTCCTCCGGCGGTCTCCCGCTTACTCCTTCACCCACGTCGCGCCCATCGCCGCGCCCTGCTCATCACGCACGATGATGCGGTACACCCCCGCAGGCAGTGCTTCCGTGGCGATCACTGGCCGGGCATCGGTGGTGCGCTGGTGCTGCACCATGCGGCCCGTGGCATCGAAGAGGGTGATGGTGTGGGGGCCGGGTGGAAGGTCGAGGGTGAAGTGGGTGGTGCCGGGGTTGGGGAATAAGGCAAGGACCGGTTCAAGGATGGAGGTCGTTGAAAGAAAAATAGTACACGGCAGTCCATAGGCGAAGTCGATCTGATCATCCGAGTAGCAGCGTAAGGTCCAGATCCCACTTTCTGAAGAACACGCCATTGGGAAATAGAAGGGAGTCACGTAGCCGAGGCGCTCGGTGATGGTGCCGGCCCAATCCACCCAGATGCCATCGCAAACCTGCTCCACGTGTAGCCGTCGCATCGGAACGTCATCAATGACGATGGTCATCGTGTCGATCACTTCGATCCAGTCGCTCGGGTTCCCTTCGATCGGTACATCATGCGCTCTCTGCCATCGATCACCGGGTTGAGCGGCGAACCAGAACAGCGTATCCCAGGTTTCCACTTCCGGTGACCAGATGTATACCACGCCATTGGAAAAGGCGGTGAGCATCGCAGCAGGTTCGAAGCTGTAGGAAATGTTCGGACTGCCCCATGCCTGTTCGGCGTGCTGCCGGGCCAACCGTTGACCAGTCATTCCACCCAGCACGGTATCCCCAGCATAGTACACCCGCGTGTAGCCCTCCACTGGCCAGCCCATGGGTGGCTTGGATATCCACTCCGCCCCCGGTGGACACCAGCTTTGGGCGCAGGCCAGCAGGGGCAGCAGCAGCAAGGCAAACAGGCTGGCGCGCATGATGAACGAATGTAGTGATAAGACGGGCGGGGAGGGAGGAACGCTGCTTACGCGAACAGCGACCTGTCCAACCCGCTTTGCCTAATGATGGACATCAAGGTGCCGATGCGGATCTCCTTGTGATCGGGCACAGGAACCGTGATCGTGGAGCCGGGCACCTGTTTCTGCATGATGATGTGGCTGCCTTTCTGACGAACCTGATCGAAGCCGTGCTCCCGGAGGATGGCACAAACCTCACGTCCACTCAGGGTGCGCATCACACCGCCACTTTCACACGCGTCACCAGCACCTCTTCGTGCAGCCGTTCGCGCACTTCATTGGGTGAAGCGGTCTCGAAGAACAACTCCAGTGCCTCGATCAGGTTGGCACGCGCTTCTTCTATCGTATCGCCCTGGCTGGCCACATCCAGTTCCGGACACAATGCCACGTAGCCATCGCCTTCGCGTTCGATGATCGCGGTAAGCTCGCGGGTGGTCTTCATGGGTGTGGCGTGGTTGAGGGAATAGCCCAAAGTTAGTGCGGCGACGGTGATCCCCGCCAGGGATGGGAGCGGCAGCCCGGCGAAGGACCGGGACAACAGCACCGTGCAGCGAGCAGGCGACCGGATGAAGCCCGCGCAGCGCCGGTGATGTGGTACGGGACGAGACGGCTACAGCGGACAGCCCGTTAAGGCGGCCAGAACAAGGCTCAAGTAGCAAGTGTCAAGTATCAAGGGATCAAGGTGGCGCGTTGCGGGGCCCCGTTGACACTTGTCCCTTGCCACTTGTCACTTGACACTTGTATCCCGCCCCTCCGGTAACTTCGCACCACTCCCGGGCACCAGCCCGCCGCCATAGCCATGTCCACCTTCGTGCAAGCCGCCCCCTACGTCCCCAAGAACAAGACCTGCCTGCCGACAGGCAGGTCCGGGTCGTTGGTGCTTGTGACGTCCAAATAATCTGTGCAGACACC
>ERZ761602.4445-NODE-4445-length-18020-cov-4.336877_pt1 | contig 18020 bp, 21 predicted proteins | sample MGYA00512165_ERZ761602 | MGnify/ENA primary metagenome ERZ761602 (study PRJEB28899, sample SAMN02445085) | bioreactor sludge metagenome | biome: EBPR sludge; isolation source: Thorneside wastewater treatment plant | place: Australia: Brisbane, Thorneside... | reverse complement strand
GCACCGCGACCTTGTTCATGAAGCCGACGTCGTCGGCAGCCGCCAGGAACGGCGCGGCCTCGGCGACGGCGTCGAGCAGCGGCGCGAGCCAGGCCTGGTCGTCCTTGGTGAAATTGCCCAGCACATGGCCGGTGACGCGGGTCTTGTCGCCGGGATGGGCGATGCCGATGCGGATGCGGCGGAAGTCCGGCCCGAGCGCCCCGGCGATCGAACGGATCCCGTTGTGGCCGGCCGCGCCGCCGCCGGTCTTCACGCGGATCTTGCCGGCCGCGAGATCCAGTTCGTCATAGAGCACGGCGATGTCGGCGGGATCGATGCGATAGAAATGCGCCGCCGCCTGCACCGCTTCGCCCGACAGGTTCATGTAGGTCTGGGGTTTCAGCGCCAGCACCTTCACGCGGCCCCTGGGCGAGTCGAGAAAGCCCTCGGCGGTCTCGGCCTTGAACTGCTTCTTCCAGGGCGCGAAGCGGTGGCGCGCGGCGATCGCGTCCACCGCCATGAAGCCGACATTGTGGCGATGCCCCGCATAGTCGCGGCCGGGATTGCCGAGACCGACGAGCAGCAGCATGGGTCAGCCCCCGGCGGGCGGCGCGGACGCGCGTCCGCGGCGGCCTTACTTCTTCTTGGCGGGGGCGGCCGGCGCGGCGGCCTTGGCGGCGGGCGCCGCCTTGCCGGCAGGCGCCTTGGCGGCGGGGGCGGCTTCGCCCTCGGCAGCCGGGGCTTCCTCTTCGAGGCCCTTGACCGACGGCGGGGCGATCGAGGCGATCGTGAAGTCGCGGTTGCGGATCGCCGGGGTCACGCCTTCGGGCAGCTTGAAGGCCGAGATGTGAAGCGAGTCGTTGAAGTTGAGGCCGGTCAGGTCGCCGACCAGCTCGGTCGGGATATTGTCGGCCGGGCAGATCAGCTCGACCTCGTGGCGCACCACGTTCAGGACGCCGGAGCGCTTCAGGCCGGGCGAGGCTTCGTGGTTGACGAAGCGCACGGGGATGAACAGCGAGACCTTCGAGCCGCTCTCGAGGCGGAACAGGTCGAAATGCACGGGGCGGTCGGTGACCGGGTCGAACTGCACGGCGCGCGGCACGACGCGGGTCTTGGCGCCGCCGATCTCGACCTCGAACAGCGACGAGGTGAAGCGGCCGCCGCCGGTGATCGCCTTCTCCAGCTCGCGGGTTTCGATCGCGATGGGCCCCGGGGCGTCCTTGCCGCCATAGACGACGCCCGGCACGAGGCCCGCACGGCGCGTCGCACGGGCGCCGCCGGTGCCGGTGCGCTCGCGCGCCTGGATCTTGAGGGGACGAACCTGAGCCATCTCGCTAACTCACCTTTCACGCGCGAACGCCGCCTCTGATCCGTATCGAACGGACGGGCGCTGGCCGCGCATCATCAAACTGAATGCCGGACCGGGCGGCGCGAAGGCAGCCCGGAAAGTGGGGCTCTTTACAGCACGCGATGGGGGTGTGCAACCCGAAGGTGACGGATCCGCAACGCCTCCCGGATTCGCGGTTTCCGCGCCGCCGTCCGGGGCGGCGCCGGCGGAACATTCCGTGAATCGGACCGGGCCGCCTCAGTCGAACAGGCTGGAGACCGATTCCTCGTTGGTGATGCGCCGCATCGCCTCGCCGAGCAGCGGCGCGATGTCGAGGATGCGGATCTTGGCGCACGAGATCATGTCGGGCGTGGGGGCGATCGAATTGGTGACGACCAGGCTCTCCAGCGCCGATTTCGAGACCCGCTCGACCGCGCCGCCCGACAGGACCGCATGGGTGGCGTAGGCGAAGACGCGCTCGGCGCCCTTCTTCATCAGCGCCTCGGCGGCGTTGCACAGCGTGCCGGCCGAATCGACGATGTCGTCGACCAGGATGCAGGTGCGGCCGGCGACGTCGCCGATGACGTTCATCACTTCCGATTCGCCCGCCCGCTCGCGGCGCTTGTCGATGATCGCGAGGTCGGCGTTGACGCGCTTGGCGAGGGCGCGGGTGCGCACCACGCCGCCGACATCGGGCGAGACCATGGTGAGGTTCTTGACGCCGATCTTCAGCGTGATGTCGCGGTCGAAGACCGGCGCGGTGAACAGATTGTCGGTCGGGATGTCGAAGAAGCCCTGGATCTGCCCGGCGTGGAGATCGACGGTGAGCACGCGGTTGGCGCCGGCCTCGGTGATCAGGTTGGCGACGAGCTTGGCCGAGATCGGCGTGCGGCCGCCGGATTTTCGGTCCTGGCGGGCGTAGCCGAAATAGGGCAGCACGGCGGTGATGCGCTTGGCCGAGGCGCGGCGCAGCGCGTCCATGATGATCAGCAATTCCATCAGATTGTCGTTCGCCGGGAACGACGTCGACTGAATCACGAACACGTCCTGGCCGCGCACGTTCTCCAGGATCTCGACGAAGACCTCGTTGTCGGCGAAGCGCTTGACGTTGGCCTTGACCAGGGAGTGCCCCAGCACCTTGGCGATGCCTTCGGCGAGCGTGCGGTTGGAATTGCCCGCGAGAAGTTTCATGCCCCCACACGCCGCCGGCCGGACGGCGCGCCCCTGTCGAGAGATGACGATTGAATGACGCGAGCGGCTTTTAGCGGTCGGCAGGCCGCAATGGAAGCGCGGCCTTAGCGCGCCTTGCCGAAATCGCTCGCCATGATTTCGGCGATCGAGCGCGCCGCCGCGCCGCCGGCGAGCGCCGCCTGCTCGGCCCAGTTCCTGCGCACGTCGAGCGTCGGCAGCGCGTTCTCCTGGGTCGCCATGCCCAGATTGCGCCCGTCCGGGGCATAGACGGTCCAGACGATGATGACCTCCATGCGCCCGCCCTGGTCGGGGCCGAGCGTCAGCGCGCCGGTGATGGCGTAGGTGTCCTCGGCCGCCGCGTCCTTCATGCGGACGCCGAGCCGGGCCAGCCCCTCGCTTACGGCGCGGCGCAGCGGCTCGGCCTGGCCCTTCTCGGGCGTCTTGATCTCGCGGACATGGGCGGCGGGCGTCGGCCGCGCCGCCGCGGCCTCCGCCGCCTCCTGCGGCGGCGGACTGCCGAGCCGGCCCATCGCCTCGGCGAGGGCCCGCGCCGCCCCGACCGCGACAAGCGCCAGATCGCCGCTGACGCTGAAGCGGCCAAGCGCCGTCCCGCCGTCGCTCAGCGTGAAGTCGGCGCCGCCGGAGGTCGCCGCGCCGCTCAGCGTCAGGCTCCCGGCCGGGACGGTGTCGGCGGAGGCCAGCACGTCGAGCGCCGCCGCGTTGGTCGCGATGGCCTTGCGCAGCGTCGCCTCGTCGGCGGGCGCGAGGCCCGTGATCGCGCCGACATAGACGGCGCGCTCGCCCATCACGTCGCCGACGATCTCGGGGTTGCCGGTGCCGCGGAAAGGCTGCGGCGTGGCGAAGGGATCGCGCATGCCGGTCGCCTCCTCCAGTCCGCCGCACGAGGCGAGGACGAGGGCGGCGAGGGCGAGGACGGCGGCGCGGATCATGGCGCGGGTTCCGGCGCGAGGGCGATGGCGGACAGGTTGCGGCCGTAGTCGGGCTCGCCGCGATGGGTCGTGCGTCGATAGCTGAAATAGCCGCCGTCGGCATAGGTGCAGACGGCCAAATCCTCGATTCGGGTGACGCCCGCTTCACCGAGGCGGGCGGTGAGGAAGCCGGGCAGGTCGAACTGGAACTTGTCCGCCGCCTTTCCCGGCGCGAACCAGCGCGCATGACCGGCGTCGCGGGCCGTGAAGGCGTCGCGGAACTCGGCGCCGACCTCATACGAGGCCTGGCGGATCGTCGGGCCGATCGCCGCCGCGATGTCCCTCGCGCCCTCGCGCCGCATCGCCGCGACGGTCGCCTCGGCGACCCCGGCGAGCGCCCCCTTCCAGCCGGCGTGGCAGGCCCCGATCACCCTGGCGGCGGCGTCGGCGAAGAGGATCGGCGTGCAATCGGCGGCGAGCACGCCGAGCGCGATGCCCGGGGTCCGCGTCACCATGCCGTCGGCCTCCGGCCCCTGTCCGCTCCAGGCCTCGCGCACCGTCACCACTTCGGGCGAGTGGATCTGATAGAGGGTCAACAGGTTCTGCGGCGCGATGCCGATCGCCGCCGCCGCGCGGGCGCGGTTCGCCGCGACGCTGGCCTGCCGGTCGCGCGAGCCCAGGCCGCAATTGAGGCTTGCATAGAGTCCTTCCGAGACGCCGCCCGCGCGGCCGAAAAAGCCGTGGGCGATGCCGGGAAGGCCGGCCAGCGAGGCGGCGCGCCGATGGATCATGACCCGAAGCCTGCGGGAAGAGGACCGCCGGGTCCAGTGAGCGCCATCGCCTTGAAGAGCGTTCCCATCTCGGCGGGGTCGGTCAGCCGCGCGAGGCCCGAGGCCAGCGTTTCGGCCCTGTCCGGGCGGGCGCGGGCGAGGGCGGTGGCGCGGGCCTCGATGCCGAGGGCGCAGAGCCAGTCGCCCTGTGCGACCGGGCCGTGCGCGGTCGCGCCGGCGGCACGGGCCAGCGCCTCGAAATCGACATGAGCGGTCAGGTCCGCCTCACCCGGTTCGGCCAGCGGATCGGCGAAGCGGTGGGCCCTGACCGCCTGCAGCGTGTCGCCGGGGGCGCTGCGCGCATGGCCATAGTCGATGGCCAGCGCGAGGCCGCCCGTCCGGTTCAGCCACGCGCCGATCGCCGCCGCGACGGCGCGGGCCGGCTCGTTGACCTCGACGATGCCGTCGCCGCCCGCGCCCTCCGCCGGACCGAGCGCCGGCGACAGGGTGAAGCCGAAGGCCCCGTCGGCGCCGATCCCGACGAAGCGCTCGTGCCAGCGTCCGTGCGAGCGCACGAATTGCCGGATCGGCAGCGCGTCGAAGAACTCGTTGGCGACGAGATAGAGCGGCGCATCGGCGGCGACCGTTTCGAAGGCCTCGGCCCAGTCCAGCCGTTCTGTGCCGGCCAGCGCCGCCGCCTGGCGCGCGCGCAGCGCGGGGCTGGTTTCGACCAGCGTCACATGGGCCGCCGCGCCGAAGGCGGGACGCACCCGCGCGGCGCGCAGCAGGTCGGCCATCAGCGTGCCGCGGCCGGGACCAAGCTCGACCAGGCGGATGCGCGACGGGGCGCCGCTGCGTTCCCAGTGATCGACCAGCGCGAGGCCGATCATCTCGCCGAAGAGCTGGCTGACCTCCGGCGCGGTGGTGAAGTCGCCCGCCGCGCCCAGCGGATCGCGGGTCGCATAGTAATGGGCGTTGGCGAGGCCCATGAAGCGGTCGAGCCGCAGCGGCCCGTCGGCGCGGATCAGGCCCGCCAGGTGACGGGCGAAATCGCTCATGCGGTCTTTGGCCGGTGCGCGAAGGCCCACCAGGCGAAGAAGGCGGCGCCCAGCCACATCGCGGCGCTCAGCGCCTGGCCCATCGAGAAGGCGCCGCCGGCGATCAGCTGGTTGCTGTCGCGGTAGATCTCGCCGACGATGCGGAAGAGCCCGTAGAAGAACAGGAACGCCGCGACGATGGCGCCCGGCCGGTCGAAGGCGCGCAGCCGCGTCGCCATCAGCCGCAGGATGACGAACAGCACGACGCCTTCCAGCAGCGCCTCGTAGATCTGGCTGGGGTGGCGCGGCATGCCGTCGGTTCCCGGAAACACCATCGCCCAGGGCACGTCCGTCACCTTGCCCCACAATTCGCCGTTGACGAAATTGGCGATGCGTCCGGTGAACAGGCCGATCGGCACGACGCTGGCGACGACGTCGCCGAAGCGCACCATGTCGATGCCCTTGGCGCGGGCGAAGGCGACGACCGCGACGATCACCCCGATCATGCCGCCGTGGAACGACATCCCGCCTTCCCAGATCTTCACCCACTGCATCGGGTCGGCGTAGAGGGCCGGCTCGTAGACGAGGCCGTAGAAGAAGATGTAGCCGAGCCGTCCGCCGAGGATGATGCCGAGCGTCGCCCACAGGATGAAGTCGTCGATCTGCGGCGGTGTGGCGGGCGGGCCGCCCCAGGCGCGCCACAACCGCTCGCTCCGCACCAGGCGGACCGCATACCACCAGCCGAGCAGGATGCCCGCGACATAGGCGAGCGCGTACCAGCGCAGCGCGAAGGGTCCGATCTCGATCAGCACCGGGTCGATCTGGGGATAGGGGATCAACAAAGCGGGCAGGATCTGCAGCATCGGGCGCGTTCCTCGGGTCCGCCGAGGGTGTGTTGCGCCGGGCGCGCCGAGTCAAGCAGCGGGCCGGAGCCCGGAAGCGGTTTCACGCATCCGTGCGCTGGGCTATAAGGATGCCATGCAGACCTCGAACCGCTTCCTCGACGAAATCGCCAAGATGGCGACCAATGCGGCGGGCGCCGCGCGTGGCCTCCAGCAGGAGGTCGAGGCGATCGTGCGCGGCCAGGCCGAGCGCCTGCTCGGCCAGATGGACCTCGTCAACCGCGACGCCTTCGAGGCGGTGAAGGCGATGGCCGTCAAGGCGCGCGAGGAGAACGAGGCGCTGGCCGGGCGCATCGCGGCGCTCGAGGCCGAACTCGCGGCGCTCAAGGCGCGCTGACGCGGCGCGCCTGCAACAACGCGAGCGGCGTTATCCACGATTCGTTTATCGCGCTCCCCGCGCGAATCGTTGACTCGTCCGGCGCGGCTGCGTCTTGCTCGGTTCATGCCCAGCGCCCGATTCACCGCCCCGGAATGCCGATGACCGCCCTGCTGATGGCGGCCGACGCCGCGCCCGAGAATCCCATCGATCTCATCGAGCAGCTGGTCGCCGATCACGAATGGCCGTTCGAGCGCTGCGGCGACGGCGATCTCGCGGTCTGCGTCAGCGGGTCGTGGTGCGACTACAATCTCGCCTTCACGCTCAGCGAAGGACACGAGGCGCTGACCCTCGCGGCGACCTTCGACTTCCGCGCACCGCGTCCCAGGCGCGGCGAGCTCTGCATCCTGCTCTCGCTGATGAACGAGCGGCTGTGGCTCGGGCATTTCGACCTGTCGCCGGCCGACGGGACGATCCTCTATCGCCTCGCCGTGCCGCTGGGCGGGCAGGCGCGCGCGACCGCCGGACAGTGCGAGCAGATGCTGCGCGCCGCGATCGATTCCTGCGAGCGCTTCTATCCCGCCTTCCAGTTCGTCCTGTGGGGCGGCAAGTCGGCCGAGGACGCGATCGCCGCCGCGATCCTCGACTGCCGCGGCGAGGCGTGAGCGCCATCCTCCTGATCGGCGCGGGCCGCATGGGCGCGGCGCTGGCGCGCGGCTGGATCGCCGAGGGACGCGGCCCCGCCATCGCGGTCATCGAACCGCAACCCGATCCCGCCTTTGCGCGGGCGCTGAAGAAGGCGGGCGGCCGGCTGAACCCCAAGCCTGCCGCCGTCGCGCCGCCCTCGGCGGTGGTGCTGGCGGTGAAGCCGCAGATGCTCGAAGGCGTCGCCCGCGAGGCCGCCCGCTACGCCGCCGCGAAGCCGGTCTTCGTCTCCATCGTCGCCGGGGTCTCGCTCGCCCGCCTGCAGTCTTTTCTGGGCGAGCGCGCCGCCATCGTGCGCGCCATGCCCAATCTCCCGGCCTCGATCGGTGCGGGCGTCACGGTCGCGGCCGCCAATGGCGCCGTCACCGGGGCCCAGCGGCGCCTCGCCGGGGCGCTGCTGGGGGCGGCGGGCGATCTGGAGTGGCTGGCGGACGAGACGCCCATCGACGCGGTGACGGCGGTCTCGGGCTCCGGTCCCGCCTATGTCTTCCTGCTGGTCGAGGCCCTTGCCGCCGCTGGCATCGAGGCCGGCCTCGCGCCCGACCTCGCGATGCGTCTGGCGCGGCGGACGATCGTCGGCTCGGGCGCGCTGCTGGCGGCGCTGCCCGACCAGCAGGCCGAAAAGCTCCGCCGCGACGTCACCAGTCCGGGCGGCACCACGGAAGCCGCGCTCGGCGTGCTGATGGCCGAGAAGGGCCTGGCGGCGCTGATGGCGAAGGCGGTGAAGGCCGCCGTGAAACGGGCGCGCGACCTCGGCAAATAGCGCGAATGCCGCTACAAGGCGGCATGGCACCCCGCAAGTCCAAGACCGCCCCCGCCGATCCGCGCTCGGCCATCATCGACAGCGCGCTCCGCCTCGCCGCCGCGGGGCGGTGGCGCAGCGCGACGCTGGACGACCTTGCCGCGGCTGCCGCGCTGCCGCTCGGCGAGGTCTACGCGCTGTTCGAGACGCCGGCCCACGTCGCCGCGGCGATCCTCGCCGGCGGCGTCGCGGCCTCGATGGAGGCACCGCCGCCCGAGGCCTCGCTCAGTCCCAAGGACCGTCTGTTCGACGCGGCGATGAACGTGCTCGACGCGCTGAAGGACCGCCGCGCGGCCCTGGGCGCGATGCTGGCGGCCTATCGCTTCCGTCCGCTCGCCGGCGCGCCGGTCTTCGGGGCGCTCGCCCGGTTCGCCCGCGTGGCGCTGGAGCGCGCCGGGCTCGGCGCCGGCGGCGCGGCCGGGGCGGCGCGGATCGCGGCGCTGTCACGTTCGCTTTTCCTGGTGCTGGCCGTCTTCGCCGAGGACGACGAGGGGCTGTCGCGCACCATGGCGGCGCTCGATACGCGGCTGCGCGAGGCCGAAGGCTGGGCGAAGCGCCTGGGCTGGGACCGCTAGACCGGAATCCGCACCACAGCCTTGAGGCCGCCGAGCGGGCTGTCGGCGAGACGGATGTCGCCGCCGTGCCCGCGGGCGATGTCGCGGGCGATGGCGAGGCCGAGGCCGACGCCGCCGGCTTCCAGATTGCGCCCCTCGTCGAGGCGGCGGAACGGCCGGAACGCCTCCTGGCGCCGCTCGGGCGGAATGCCGGGGCCGTCGTCGTCGACCTCGATGACCAGGTATTCGCCCTCGCGCCGCGCCGACACCTCGGTCCGCGTGCCGTATTTCAGCGCGTTCTCCACCAGGTTGACGACGCAGCGCTTCAGCGCGTTGCGCTTGAGCGGCACGACCAGGCCGCCGTCGGAGGTGACGTCGATCCGCACGTCCTTCTGGCGCCGCGCCTCGTCGGCGATCTCGCGCAGCAGCTCGGCGATGTCGGCGGGGCCGGACTGCTCGCCGCCTTCGCCGCGCGCGAAGGCGAGATACTCGTTCAGCATCCGCTCCATCTCGGCGACGTCGCTGCGCAGGTCGGCGGTCGCCGGATCGTCGCCCATCATGGCGAGTTCCAGCTTCATGCGGGTCAGCGGCGTGCGCAGGTCGTGGCTCACCCCGGCCAGCATCTCGGTGCGCTGCGCCATCTGGCGGGCGATGCGCTGCTTCATGGCGATGAAGGCGATGGCGGCGCGGCGCACTTCGGTCGCCCCGGCGGGCTTGAAGTCCGGCACGTCGCGGCCGCGCCCGAACGCCTCGGCCGCCATCGCCAGGCGCTGGATCGGGCGGATCTGGTTGCGCAGGAAGAGGATCGCGACGCCCAGCAGGATCAGCGAGAAGACCCCCGACCAGATCGGGAACAGATGCATGTTGATGTTGATGAAGCGCTTGCGCTCGATGAGGAAGCGCAGCACGCCGCCGTCGTCCACCACGACCCGCAAATCGACGAACTCGCCGAAGCGCTTGGCGTCGTACCAGTGCGGCTCGGCGAACCGGGCGTCCAGCTCCTTGCCGATCTGCTCGCCGACCTGGGTGTCGGTGGTGCCGGGTTCGGCGGGCAGGGTCTCGCCGGGCAGGTAGGCGACCGACATGTCGTAGGCGCCCGACGCCCGCGCCGCGAGGTCCTGGCGCTTCGCGGTCCCTGGCTCGGCCTGCGTCAGCTGGACGATCAGCGTCATCTGGTTGACGACGCCGCGCGTCAGATTGGCGGTCGTGCGCGCCTCGTGGTCGGCGAGGAAGAGATAGGTGACGACGCCCTGCAGCAGCACCATCGGCACCACCACGATCAGCAGCGAGCGCGCGAACAGCCGCCGCGGCAGGAAGCGGCGCAGCAACTCGCCCGGCCCCGCGCCGCGCGGCGCGGCGGGCGGCTTCACGGCGGCGGGCCGGTCGGTCGCGAGCGTCATGCGATGAGTGTAGACCGATCCCGGCTCCGGTGCGAAACACTCGGCCGGGCAGGCGGAAGGCGGAACCATGGGCGGCGGCGTCACGATCTATCACAACCCGAAATGCGGTACCTCCCGCACCGTGCTCGGGCTGATCGAGGCGGCGGGCGTGACGCCCGAAACGGTGCTCTATCTCGAAGCCGGCTGGAGCGAGGCGACCCTCGTCCGGCTGCTGAAACGCGCCGGGGCGCGGCCGCGCGACTGGCTGCGGCTGCGCGGCACCCCGGCCGAGGCGCTGGGCCTGACCGGGCCTGCGGCGGCGGACGCCGACATCCTGGCCGCGATGGTCGCCCATCCGGTGCTGGTCGAGCGGCCGGTCGTCGAGACGCCGAAGGGCGTCAGGCTGTGCCGCCCGGCCGAGACGGTGCGCGACCTTCTCTAGCTCAGGCCGCGCCGCTGAGGCCCGATTCGAAGTCCTGGAGGATGTCGAGCGCCTCCTCGATCGTGACCACGAGGCTGAGGAGATCGGGAAAGCGGAAGCGCCAAAAGCTGGCGACATGGGCCGCCGCGCCCAGCCGTTCGCCGAGCTGCACGAACTTCGCCGGCGCCGACAGCAGGAAGTCGCGGAAGGCGTTGGCCTTCGAATGGGTGATGAGTTCGTCGAACATGCGGTCGTAGTCGTCGATCGACTGCTTCGCCGCCGCCATCTCGATGCGCAGGTTCTGGCGCACCTTTTCCTGCGTCGCGGCGATGTACTCCATCGAGGGCCGGTCGCGCGGCCCGGTGATGCGCAGGCGGTCGATCTCCTTCACCACCCGTGCGACGTCGGCCATCAGCTCGCCGCGCATCCATTTGTAGTAGAGGAAGCCCTTCCAGCAGAACACGCCCTCGCGGAAGGCGTCCCCCTCGAGGCGCAGCGTCAGGCGCAGCGGCTCCAGGCGATCGTCGAGATGGGTGGAGAGCAGCGCCTCGGCGAGCCGACCGGCCGATTCGTCGCCGCCCATGCCCAGGGCCAGCGAGACAAGCTGCCTGATCTCGGCCGCCACGAAGGCGAGCATGCGCTGCAGATCGGCCTGCGAGATGTTGAAATAGGTGTTCGCCGCGCTGGAGCCGTTGCGGCGCAGCTGCTCGCGCAGCAGGAACGGATCGAGCGAGGGCAGCATGTCGATCTGGGCCAGCACCCGCTGGTCGTGCTTGAGGTCTTCGACGCTCAATCCGGCGGTCTCGCGCAGCATCGCCTCCTGCCCGGGTTCGCCGACGAAAAAGGTCTGTCCGCCCAACCTCAGGTTACGGATCTCGAACGGCAGCACGACCTTGGTCGCGTTCAGCCGCCCCCCCTTGGCGGCGGCCCGTTCGTTGGCGCGCAGGCGGTGCTTGATGATGATCGCGGTGTTGAGATGGCGGCTGCGGAACAGCGGATGTGCGCGGTGCTCGGCTTCCTCGCCGTGCAGCTGGTCGAGCAGCGCGAGGTTCAGCACCCGGCTCGATGAGGCCGTGCTTGCAAGAGCGGCAAGGTCGCGATGGCTGCGTGCGGACACGGCGGGCTTTCCCAGGAACCGGCGCACTCTGGCCCAGGCGGCTTGCCGTTCGGTTAAATCCCGCGGCGCCGCGTAAGACGCGGCTCAGGCCACGCCGTCGGGGATCAGCACATAGCCGACGCTGCGGACCGTCTGCAGATAGAGCGGCATCTTGGGATCGTCCTCGATCTTGCGGCGCAGGCGCGTCACCTGCACGTCGATCGACCGCTCCAGCCCGGCGCCGGTGCGCTGTGCCAGCTCCAGGCGGCTGATCGGCTTGCCGGCATTGGCCGCCAGAAGGCGCAGCAGCGCGGTTTCCGCCCCGGTCAGCTTGAACTGCTGGCCGTCGCGGGTCATCTCGCCGCGCTCGGGATCGAAGCGGAAGGCGCCGAGGCGGATCTCCTTCAGCGCCGCGCGCTCGGCCCGGGCGCGCCGTCCGATCGCCGCGATGCGCAGCAGCAATTCGCGCGGCTCGAAGGGCTTGGCGAGATAGTCGTCGGCGCCGCTTTCGAGGCCGGCGATCCGGTCGGCCGCCTCGCCGCGCGCGGTCAGCAGCAGCACCGGCACGTCGCTCGTCTTGCGCAGCGACGCGGTGAGGCCGAGGCCGTCCTCGCCCGGCATCATCACATCCAGCACGATCAGGTCGAAGGTGAAGTTCTTCAGATGCTGGCGCGCCTCGGCGGCGTCGCCTGCCGTCGTCACGCGATAGCCGTTGGAAGTCAGGAAGCGCTGCAGCAGCGTGCGGATGCGGGTGTCGTCGTCGACCACCAGGATGTGGCGGTCGTCGCCCTCGACGGGAACGGACTGGATCGCGTCGCTCATCTCAGTTTCCTGCGCCGATCATGGCGAGCACCCGCGGCCGTTCGTCCTCGGCGATCAGCCCGGCCAGCACCTTGCGGAAGCCGGCGACCGCTTCGGGCCCGGCCTCGCGGAAGGCGCGGGCGATGCGCGCCCGCTGGCGGGTCAGCAATTGCGCGTGCAGCGCCTCGCCGGCCGGGGTGAGGCGCAGCAGGCGCTGGCGGCGGTCGCGGCGGCCGGGCTGCTGGTCGATCAGCCCGCGCGCCAGCAGGTCCTTCAGCACCCGCCCCAGGCTCTGCTTGGTGATCTTCAGGATCTGCAGCAGGTCGTTGACCGCGAGCTCCGGCTTGCGGCCGATGAAATGCAGCGCCCGGTGATGGGCGCGGCCGAGATTCATCGTCGCCAGCTCCGCATCGGAATCCGACAGGAAGTCGCGATAGCCGAAGAACAGCAGCTCGATGCCGCGGCGCAGTTCGTCCTCGCGCAGATAGAGCAGGGCGCTGCCGGGGCGGTTGTCGACGGATTTTAAGTCAGTCATGTTGACATATCTAGGCGCGAATATTAGCACAACTCAAGTCCCGTGACGCGGCCCGGGGGCCGCAGGAGAGCGCCATGTCCGCCGCCATACTGCCTTTCGACGACCGCGATGGTTTCATCTGGTTCGACGGCAGGCTGGTGCCGTGGCGCGAGGCGAAGATCCATGTCCTCACCCACGGCCTGCACTACGGTTCGTGCGTGTTCGAGGGCGAGCGCGCCTATGGCGGGGCGATCTACAAGACCGCCGAGCACACCAGCCGCCTCTTCAAGTCGGCCGAGATGATGGGCTTCGCCATCCCCTTCACCGAGGCCGAGATCACGGCGGCCAAGGACGAGGTGGTCAAGGCCAACGGCGCCGCCGACGCCTATGTCCGCCCGGTCGCCTGGCGCGGCAGCGAGATGATGGCGGTCAGCGCCCAGCACTCGACCATCCATGTGGCGATCGCCTCGTGGGTGTGGCCCTCGATGTTCGATCCGGCGGTCAAGATGAAGGGCATCCGCCTCGACATCTCCGACTGGAAGCGCCCGAGCCCGGAAAGCGCGCCGTGCCACGCCAAGGCGGCCGGCCTCTACATGATCTGCACGCTCTCCAAGCACGCGGCCGAGGCCAAGGGCTACCAGGACGCGATGATGTACGACTATCGCGGCTATGTGTCGGAGGCGACCGGCGCCAACATGTTCTTCGTCAAGGACGGGCGGATCCACACGCCGCTGCCCGACTGCTTCCTCAACGGCATCACGCGACAGTCGGTGATCGCGCTCGCCCGCTCGCTGCAGATCGAGGTGATCGAGCGCCACATCATGCCCGAGGAACTGGCGACCTTCAGCGAATGCTTCATCACCGGCACCGCCGCCGAGGTGACGCCGGTCAGCGAGATCGGCCCCTACACCTTCAAGCCGGCGGCGATCAGCGAGCGCCTGATGGGCGACTACTCGGCCATGGTGCGCGGCGCGGCGGCCTGAGGCGTCAGCCCCAGCGCGCCTTTGCCGTGCCGTCCGCTTCGCGGGCGTCCACCCAGTCGGAGGTGCCGTCGGCGCGTTCCTCGCACTTCCAGAACGGCGCGTCGGTCTTGAGGTAGTCCATCAGGAACGCCGCCGCCTCGAAGGCGGCGTGGCGGCCCTCGCTCGCCGCCGCGACCAGCACGATGGGTTCGCCCGGCAGGAGGCGGCCGACGCGGTGGACGATGAGGCTCGCCTTCAGAGGCCAGCGCCGGTGCGCCTCGGCCTCGATCGCCGCCAGCGCCCGCTCGGTCATGCCGGGATAGTGCTCCAGCGTCATCGCCCTGATGGCGCCGCCGCGCACCAGGCCCGTGAAGCTCGCCACCGCGCCGATGTCCTCGCGCCCGGCGGTCAGCGCCGCCATCTCGGCGGCGGCGTCGAACGCCTCGCTCTGCACGCGGACCGCCATCCCTAGCCCCCGGTCATGGGGGGGAAGAAGGCGACTTCGTCATTGGCCGCGACCGGGCTGTCGAAACCGGCCTGCTCCTGGTTGACGGCGACGCGCAGGCGCGTGCGGTCGGCGAAGGCGGCGGCGTGTCCCGGCGACAGTTGCGCGAGGAAGTCGGCCAGGTCGGAGACCGTCGTCACCCCGGCGCTGGGCGCGACGTCCTCGGCGGCGCGGCCGGCGCGCTCGCGCACCCAGGCGAAATAGAGGACGCGCATCAGTCCTCCATGTGCTTGAGGCTGGCGACCATGTAGCCCCAGCCGGTGTAGAGCGTCAGCGCGGCGGCGATCCAGAGGCCCGCCGACCCGACATCGTCGATGGCCGGCCAGACGGCCATCACCGGCGGCGCGCCGATCAGCACGCAGATGGCGATCATCTGGATCGCCGTCTTCACCTTGGCGATGCGCGAGACGCGGACCTTCACCTGCGCGGCGGCGAGGTATTCGCGCAGGCCCGACAGCAGGATCTCGCGGCTGACGATCACGATGGCGGCGATCACGGTGTAGTCGTGGATCGTCCCGTCCTTCACCAGCATGACCAGCGCGGCGCAGACGATCAGCTTGTCGGCGATGGGGTCCAGCATCTCGCCGAGCCGCGAGGAGGCGTTGGTGACGCGCGCCAGATAGCCGTCAAGCCAGTCGGTCAGGGCCGCCAGAATGAAGACCGCCAGCGCCGCCCAGCGGGCGACGTCGCCGCCGAGATAGAACAGCGCCACCATCACCGGGATCAGCACGATGCGCAGCAGGGTCAGGACGGTCGGCCAGGTGATGCGCATGGGGCGGATGCATGGAGGGCGGAGTCGGCTCCCTTATGCCCGGAAGTGATCGTAAATGCGACGGGCGAGCGCGGCGCTGATGCCCTCCACGGCCGCGAGGTCGGCGGCGCTGGCGTTGCGGATCGCCTTGGCCGAGCCGAAATGCAGCAGCAGCGCCCGCTTGCGCCGCGCCCCGATGCCGTCGATGGCGTCCAGCGGGTTGTCGGCGATGGCCTTCGACCGCCGCGCCCGGTGGCTGCCGATGGCGAAGCGGTGGGCTTCGTCGCGCAGGCGCTGGAGATAGAACAGCACCGGATGGTTCGGCTCCAGCATGAAGGCGGGCCGGCCCGGCAGGTGGAAGTTCTCGCGCCCCGCGTCGCGGTCCGGCCCCTTGGAGATGCCGGCGATGACGATGCCTTCGACGCCGGCCGCCCGCATCGCCTCGAGGGCCGCCGACAATTGTCCCGGTCCGCCGTCGATCAGGATGAGATCGGGGCGCTCGGGCGTCTCCTCGGCGGCGCTTTCGTCGAAGATCGGGGCGTGGGCGTCATCGCCGGTTTCCTTCACCGGCGCGTCGGAAAGACGGGCGAAGCGCCGGGTCAGCACTTCGCGCATCATGGCGAAATCGTCGTTCCCGGCGGCGCTCTTGATGTTGAACTTGCGGTACTGGCTCTTCTCCAGCCCGCGCGGCCCGGCGACGATCATCCCGCCGACCGGCTTCGATCCCTGGATGTGCGAATTGTCGTAGACCTCGATGCGCTGCGGCGGGGCGTCGAGGCCGAATACCTCGGCGACGCCCAGCAGCAATTCGGTCTCGGCGGCGCTTTCGGCCTGGCGGCGCATCAGCGCCTCGCGGGCGTTCATCGCGGCGGCGACGGCGATCTCGCGCTTTTCGCCGCGCCGGGGGCAGAGAACCTCGACCTTGCGCTCCTGGCGGAGCGTCAGCGCCTCGGCGAGCAGCGCCCGGCCGGGCACGTCCTGCGACAGCAGGATCAGGCGCGGCGCCTCGCGGCCGTCGTAGAACTGGGCGAGGAAGGCGTCGAGCACCTCGTCCGGCGGCGCGCTGCGATCGTGGCGCGGGAAATAGGCGCGATTGCCCCAGTTCTGGCCGCCGCGGAAGAAGAAGACCTGGATGCAGGTCTCGCCGTGCGCGCCGCTGACCGCGAAGACGTCGGCCTCCTGGAAGGTCTGCGGGTTGATGCCCTGGCTCTGCTGGACATGGGCGAGGGCGCGGATGCGGTCGCGCAGCCGCGCCGCCGTCTCGAAATCAAGCGCCGCCGCCGCCGCTTCCATCTGCCGCCCCAGGGTCTCGGTCACGGCGCGGCTGCGGCCGGTGAGAAACGCCTCGGCGTCCTTGACCAGCGCGCCATAGGCGGCCTCGTCGATGCGCCCGGCGCAGGGCGCGCTGCAGCGCTTGATCTGGAAGAGCAGGCAGGGGCGGGTGCGCGACTCGAGCACCGAATCGGTGCACGAGCGCAGCAGGAAGGCCCGCTGCAGGGTGTTCAGCGTGCCCCCGACCGCGCCGGCCGAGGCGAACGGCCCGAAATAGAGGCCCTTGCGGCTGCGCGCGCCGCGATGCTTGACGATCTGCGGGAAGGGGTGGTCGCCGGTCAGCAGGATGTAGGGGAACGATTTGTCGTCCCGCATCAGCACGTTGTAGCGGGGCCGGAAGCGCTTGATGAGGTTCGCTTCGAGCAGCAGCGCCTCGGTCTCCGAGGCGGTCTGGACGAAGGCCATGTCGGCGGTCGCCATGATCATCCGGGCGATCCGGGCGGTATGGCCCTGGCCCTTGGCGTAGGCCCCGACGCGCTTCTTCAGGTCGCGCGCCTTGCCGACATAGATGACCTCGCCGTCGCGGTCGATCATCCGGTAGACGCCGGGCGCGTTGGGCAGGCTCCGGACCTTCTCGGCGATCAGCCGGGCGCCGGTCTCGGGCCCCTCCGGAGGCGGATTGTCAGTCGCTGTCAAAGGCCTACCGCGCCTGTGGATAACTCTGTGGTTCTAATTTCGCCGCCTTGACGGCGACAGATCGGCAACACCGCCGTAACATTAGCATGACCGGACGATGAACGATCTAACCCTTTGATTATCATATATAAAATGTGGATTTTCCAGGCCGGTTTAGGAAAGAATGTGCTGCGACGGCCCGATTCGGCGCCGGAATCGCCCTTTCGGAGCCTGTGAGAAAGTCCGCGTGCGGACCATCGGCAGACGATATTCCTGCCTCACGGTCCGGCGGCCAGGCGCTCGATCTCGACACCGACGCTCGCAGCGTCAGGAATGATCTGGAGTTTTTCGATCCGTACACGGACGGCACGCACCCGGCGGTCGGCCAGCGCGAAGGCGGCGACCGCCTCGGCGAGGGTCTCCACCAGCCGCACATGGCCCTCGGCGACGATCGCCCGGACGCCGTTGATGACGTGCTCGTAGTCGACCACGTTCTCCAGCCTGTCCCCGACCGGGGCGGCGTCCTCGGCGACGGTCAGGTCGATATTGACCCGGATCGGCTGGGGGGCGTCCTCCTCGTGGCGGTGGACGCCGATATGGGCGTCGAGCGTCAGGTCGCGCACGAAGACGTGCCGGATCGCCCGCGTGGCGTCGGCGATCTTCAGGGGCTGGACGCTCGGCATTGTCTTCACCGCCGCGTCGTTGCATGGAGCGGGCAATGGTTCAAGATCGCACGCGGCGGAAACGGAGCGCGACATGAAGGCGGCGGCGGGCACGGGCGAAGCGGCCCTTTGGGATGCGGGGCGCTCGTATCAGCGCGTTATCCTGCGCGACATGGTGGTCGAGGTGCGCCTCGGGCTGCACCCGTGGGAGCGCCATCCCGAGCGGCCGCAGCGGGTCGTCGTCAATGTCGAGCTGTTCGCCCGCCAGGACGGCCCGTTCGCCGGGAGCGGCGTTGCGGCGGTGCTCGACTACGACCGCATCCGCGACGCGGTGCGCGCCTGGCCGCTGCGCGGCCACACGGATCTGATCGAGACGCTGCTGGAGGAACTGGTCGCGCTCTGCTTCGCCGACGGGCGGGTCGAGGCCTGCCGGGTCTCGATCCTCAAGCCCGACATCTTCAACGAGACCG
>ERZ761602.4444-NODE-4444-length-18023-cov-3.600623_pt1 | contig 18023 bp, 12 predicted proteins | sample MGYA00512165_ERZ761602 | MGnify/ENA primary metagenome ERZ761602 (study PRJEB28899, sample SAMN02445085) | bioreactor sludge metagenome | biome: EBPR sludge; isolation source: Thorneside wastewater treatment plant | place: Australia: Brisbane, Thorneside... | reverse complement strand
CCGCCAGTGCCCCTTCCCGACACATGATGTCGGCCCCGCCGCCCCCTTCTTCCGCGGGTTGAAATACAAAGGTCACGGGCCGGGAGCGGGGCATCTTCGCCAGGATTTTCGCCGCGCCCAGCAGCATGGTCGTGTGCCCGTCATGTCCGCAGGCGTGCATGAGGCCCTGGGTGAGTGAGGCGTAGGGCAACCCGGTCTGCTCGACCACGGGCAGCGCGTCCATGTCGGCCCGGAAGGCGACGGCCATCTGCTTCGCGCCGGCGGGGTCCGTCGCGGGCAGGTGCGCGATGATGCCCGTGCCCTTGCCCAGCCCGGCCTTGAAGGCGATGCCCGCGGCCCGGAGTTCACGCTGCACCAGCCCGCTGGTGTACCTCTCCTCGAAACAGAGTTCCGGGTGGCGGTGCAGGTCGTGGCGGATCTCGCGCAGGGCGGGGATCTCCGCCTCGATCAGGCTTTTCAAGCGCTCGTTGGGCATGACCGAAGGGTAGTGAAGTAACTTGTTGGATGCCGCGGCGGGGCGAGACGTGCTCAGCACTGACTCCTTTACACACTTTTAGCGCGGATCAAACGCAATCCAGCGGGTTCATCATTGTGATTGAACTAATCTGGATTTCTGTTTCCGAGGAGTGATTTCCGTTTTTTTATTGAGGAGAAGAGAGATGACGATTCGTGCGATGCTGTGCCTGGCCGGACTGGCCGGGGTCGTGTCCGCTTCCGGGGCCGCCGTGCTGACGGCCACGGGGACAATCAATCTGTATGGTACTTCGTACCCGGTGAGTCAATGGCGCACCCTTGGCGATGCGGGCACCAGTGCCTTTGATGCAGAAGCTCTGACCTTCTATCAGGGCGTGCTCTACGCATCGGCCGATGAGGGTGCCTCCGCGGGCAACGGGCGGCTGGTGTACTACACCCCCGGCCCGACGGGCAACCTGTCCTCGCCGTCCTTCTACACCATGGGCACCAACGGCGCGTTCCGCTGGGGTGGGGAGGGTCTCACGGTCAATACCAGCGGCAGCGGGTACGGCTCGTTCGGCCCGGGTGGTTTCAAACTGGTCAGTGTCGACAGCCGCGGCGACAACGCCAACGGCGCCGTCATCAACGTGAATGATCCGGGACCGGTCAAATCCCTGAGCGACATCATCCCCCTGCCCGAGACCGATGATGTGGCCTGGGTCGGCAGCCGCAACCAGTTCGCTCTGCTGCTCGATGCCGACGGCAGCATCGGCTGGTACGACAACGCGATGAACGCCACGGGCCTGGTCGTCCCGACGTTCACGGAGGCCAAGGGACTGACGGTCGTGTCCGCCGGATGGGCGCAGCGGGTCTTCGGTTTCTCGTCGATGACCTCCGAGGTGCTGATGGTGGTGGGCAAGGAGACCAACCGTCTCCAGTTCTTCGATACCAACGGCGTACCCCTCGCCCCGATCACAGCCCTCTCTCCCTTGGGCCTGAACTTCGCCGAGATCGAGGGCGTGGCGGTCGATGAGGTCAACGACCTGATCTACCTCGCCGATGAAGCCGCGATCTCGATCCACGTCATCCAGGTGCCCGGCCCCGGCGCTGGGGTGGTCCTCGCGCTCGCCGGCTTGACAACACTTCGCCGCCGCCGCGATTGATGCTCACCAATTCTCGCACACTCACCCGCCCCTCCCGGCGAGCCATCGCCGGGAGGGGCATTCGTTCTGAACTATGACGCGATCCTGCATCTGCCCGCTCGTTCTTTCCCTTTTCCTCGGCGCGTGCGCCGGCCCCTCCGGCGGCACGGCCGAGGTTCGCGCCAGGGGTCAGACCTTCCCCGTGGCCGACCGCGATGATGCGGCCGATGATCCGGCGATCTGGATTCACCCCACCGACCCGGCGCAGAGCCTGGTGCTCGGGACCAACAAGAAAGCCGGGTTGTGTGTCTACAACCTCTCGGGCGATCAAGTGGCCTTCTTTCCGGTGGGAAGACTCAACAACGTCGATCTGCGCCAGGGTGTGCTCGCCGAGGACGGCTCCCGGCTCGACATCGCCGCGGCATCGCACCGGGATCACATCGGCATCAGCCTTTTTGTCATCTCACCCGGCGGTGTCCGGGAGTTGACCGGCTCGCCCGTGCGCGTGACGGTGAAAGAGCCGTATGGACTCTGCTGCGCCCTGCCCGCATCCGGCACGGGGCTTCGTGTCTTTGTCAATGACAAGGAAGGCCGCATCGAGGAGTGGCTGGTCCGGGTCGATGCCGAGGGCGTCGCGGGCGCATCGCTCACGAGCACCAGAAAACTCCCCTCGCAGGTCGAAGGGATGGTCGCCGATGAGGCCAACGGCCGACTCTTCGTGGGCGAGGAACGGGTGGGCATCTGGTCCTTCCCGCTGGATGGCCCCAACTCGACCCGCGGCACGCTCATCGCTCGTGCTTCGTGGTTCGGACCTCTCAGACCGGACGTCGAGGGTCTCGCCATCGCCCCCACCGGGGCGCAATCAGGCTATCTGCTCTGCTCCAGCCAGGGGGACAACACGCTTGTGGCCTATGACCGGGCACCCCCGCACGCGTACCGCGGCAAGTTCCGAATCGTCGCAGGAGCCGTCGGTTCGGTCGAAGAGACCGACGGCATCGATGTCTACACCCGCTCGCTGGGTCCGCTCTACCCCGCGGGCGTTCTGGTCACCCAGGATGGAGAGAACACCCCGGCCCCGCAGAACTTCAAACTGACGCCCTGGGACGAAGTAGCACAGGCGCTGGACGCGACGGCCCGGCGTGCAAATTGAGCGCGTTCTTTGCGCAACGATAACGAAGGTTCTGGGCTGGAGGCAGACCCTTATCCATGCAGCGCATACACCACTCCCGTCGCGGCGCCGCCGGGTTCACGCTCATCGAGTTGCTCGTCGTCATCGCCGTGATCGCGGTGCTCATCGGGCTGCTGGTGCCGTCGCTGAGCGCCGCGCGCGATGTGGCCCGGCAGACCAAATGCGCGAGCAACCTGCGTCAGATCGCGGTGGCCGCGACGGCCTACGCCGGCTCGGAGAAGGGTTTTTACTGCAGCGGGCCGTTCGAGAACCGCGTGGGGATGAACTGGGGGCCGATGCACGAGCGCTCGTGGATCGCGGATTACATCCGCTCGGGACTGATGATCCCCGGCAAGTTCCTCTGCCCCGGCAGCCCCGGCACCGTCAGCGAGGCCTGGCAGGACACCGCCGGAATCTACGCCTATTCACAGCCCGATCTGGAGCGCCTGGTGGAGGAGGGGTACAACTCCAACTACTGCCAGAGTTGGTACATGGCCTACACCGACATGAAGTCGGCCAGCCCCGGCTCGGGCTCGAGCAACTGGGATGATGTGCGCCACGTGGTCGGCCCGCTCAACGAACGCCACACCGGCCAGCGCACCACGCCAAGCCGCGTGCCCCTGATGGCCGACGGGAACGCACAAGTTTCCGCTATGGTGACCATCAACGGTCAAACCCTGACCTGCGCCAAGAACCAGACCGACGGACCCTCGGGCATCGCCCGCGGCCCCTCGGGAGGAACCGTCTGGGGCCGACAGGACTGGGAGAACTGGGGTCCGGCCCACGGCAAGTCGAGCAAGGTGGCCAACTCCGGCAACTCCGGGCACGCCGCCTTTTACACGAACATCGCCTTCGCGGATGCGCACGTGGACACGTTCTCCGACTCCATCCGCGACGGCCGGCACTTCGGCTCGGTGGGCACGCTCAACGGCTGGCGCGCCTGGCTCACGCCCGAACTCGACGACAAGGTCTTCGGCGGCTCGCTGACCCACGCCTCGGGAGTCCCCTTCTAACAGCCGCCCCGACTATCACGCCCGATCTCGCCCGGCGTTCGTACCCGCCGGTCGCACCCGACACCGCCTTACCCGGAGAATCTCATGACCGCATCCCGCGCCCGTTTGCTGCTTCTCTCGCTCACGCTGCCGGTGTCTGCCGCCGCGGCGACCGACATCGGCCACATCACCCTCTTCGGCCAGGAGTACCGCGTTCAGCGCTTTGATTACTCGCAGGACGTCCGCTGGCCCGACCCGCTCGATCCGCGATTCAACCTGAACCTGATCGAGTGCGAGGGCGCCCACTGGCTGGGCAACGACCGCCTGCTGCTCTCGACCGATGGTCTCGATTCGCTGCTGTCGCTCAAGAACGCCGTCGTCGAGGTTCGGCTGCGGCGCGATGCCGACGGCGACATCCAGGGACTCGAGTATGTCCGCACGGTCGTCATCAACGATCCCTCTGACGTCGCGTACGGCGGCTTTGATCTCTCGCCGTGCGGCGTCACGATCAACACGTCCACGGTCGGCCTGGCCGCCAATGGCGACCTTCTCGTGGGCGACAGCGAGGCCAACGGCGTGCGCGGCTACCGTCGTTCCGACGGATTTGACCTTGGCGGTTTCTCCGGCGGTCTCGCGAACTACAGTTTCGACGACCTCGCCTTCGCGACCAGCAATGGCCTCATCTACACGATCAACGAGGATGCCAGTCGCCTGGTCACGTTCCGTCCCACGGGCGAGTTCGTCACATCCACAGACATCCCCGGGTTCACGGCCCTCAACCCGCTGTGGATCCCCGGCTCGCCCAAGGGCATGGCCTATCTCCCCGATGCCAACACGGTCCCCGCCGCGATCCGCCGACCCGGCGGCGTGATGCTTATCACACTCGACGACAATAACCCCGGACTTCAGGTGTACGACCTCGCCGGCAACGTGATCGCCACCGAGCCGCTCTCCGACAACCCGGCGGTGGGCGGCAACTCCCTGCTGGATCAAGGCACGGATTGCGGCAACCCGCTGCAACTCGAGGCCGCCGCGTTCGACCCCTCCACCGGCACGATCTTTCTCATCAACGAAGGCTCATTCTTCGATTGCAGCGGGTTCTATGTGCTGACGCCGACCGGCTCGTGCGGCTGCCCCGCCGATTACAACGGCGACGGCGGCGTGGACGGCGGCGATGTCGAGACCTTTTTCACCCAGTGGGAAGCGAGCGCCGGCTGCTCCGACGTGAATCAGGACGGTGGTGTCGACGGCGGCGACGTCGAGGCCTTCTTCAACCGCTGGGAAGCAGGCGGCTGCGACTGACCGATCTCCTACGCGACGGCGGCGCGATCCCGGGTACGCTGAAGGCTTGCCGAAGTGCGAGCGGCGGTCACACTCGCCCCCGGAGCGCACTTAGACTCCCATCGTGACCGATCAGGCCCCGCAACCATCCCGACGGGTGGGTGAGTCTCCCACCGAGTTCGGCCGCCGCCGCGCGGCCGGTGCCATCCCGATCCTGGCCGAGGCATTCACCGAGGCGTCCCCGGGCGATCTGGCCGACGCCCTCGCCGCCCTGCTCGAAGCGCGGGTCGAGCTGGGTCGGACCACCGACTTCACCGCCATCGTGGCCGAGTGGCCTGACCTGCTCCGCCACAGCGAGGCCTGCCGCGCTGCGCTGATGCACGAGTTCGCGCGGCTCGGCCCGGCGGGACAGGCCGCCGCGGCGACGAACCTGGCATCGCGCTACCCCGACATCGGTCCGGACATCACCGCCGTGGCGGACCTGTGCAGCGCCATGGCCGCCGCCGCGGATGACTTCATCGTCGAAGAAGGGGCCGACCTGGGCAAGTACCGCCTGGTCACGAAACTCGGATCGGGGACCTTCGGCGATGTGTGGCAGGCCTTCGACACCGAACTGGGTCGTTATGTCGCGCTCAAACTGCTGCGCAACGCCTCCGGAGAGGATGACGGGGTAGGCTCCATCGGCCTGCGGCGGGTCATGGCCGAGGCGAAGGCCGCCGCGGGCCTCGACCACGCCCACATCGTCAAGGTTCACGCCGCGGGTCGCCTGCCCGACGGGCGTGCGTTTATCGATGCGCAACTCGCGGGCGACCCCGCACCGACCCCTTCGGACCCCGCCGCCGTCGCCATCGGCACACCGCTCGACACCCTGGCCGCGCGGCGACCCACACCCGATCCGCGATGGGCCGCAGCGCTGATGGAGGGCATCGTTCGCGGCGTCGCCGCGGCCCACGCCCGCGGCGTGGTGCACCGCGACATCAAGCCCGCGAACATCATCGTCACCCCGCGCGGGCACGCGATGCTGACCGACTTCGGCCTCTCGGTGCTCGCGGCGGATACCGACACGATCTTCCGGGGCATCACCGGGACACCCGCCTTCATGTCCCCCGAGCAGGCGCGCGGCGAGCGGGCCACACCCGCCTCCGACATCTACTCGCTGGGCGGCACCCTGCGCTTTCTGCTCGTCGCCGATCTGCCCGTGAAACCTTCCGGGCGCTACGACTCGCACGGCCGGCGTGATGTGATCGAGCAGGTGCGGCGGGGCGAGATCACGCCGCTGGCAAAGGAACCCCGCGCCGCTTCGCTGCCCCGCGCGCTGGTATCCATCGTTGACCGGGCCATGGCCGTCAAGCCCGAGGAGCGGTACATCTCCGCCGAGATGATGGCCGATGACCTCGCCGCGTACCTCTCTCACCGCCCCACCATCGCCGGACGCGAAGGGCTCGTCTCCCGCGCCGGGCTGTGGCTTCGGCGCAACACGGCGGTCGCGGTCGTCACCGCCGCGGCGTTGTCGCTCCTGACCTTCTCATCGTGGCGCTTTGTCGAGCGCATCACCAGGGAGCGGGACCGTGCCGTCGCCGCGGAACTCGAAGCCCTGCGCCAGCGGGCCGAGGCCGTCGAAGCGGGCCAGACCGCCGCCGCCGTCACCGGGTTCATGACCGACACCCTCACCGCCGCGCAGAGCGATAAGGGCGCACGGAGCATCACCCTCCTCGACGCCATCAGAATCGCCGCGGAAAAGATCCCGCAGGCCACTTCCGACAAGCCGCTGGTGGAGGCGGGCGTCAGGCACGCCATCGGGCGCAGTCTCTCGACCCTCGCCGAGTTCGAGCAGGCGGAAGAGAATCTCCGGCGGGCGCTGGAACTCCGCACCAAGCGCCTCGGCCCCGAACACCCCGACACGCTGCTCATCACCTTCGGCCTCGCCGAGATGCTCGCTTACGCCGAGCGCCTGGACGAGGCCGACTCCCTCGCCACACCGCTCCTCCAGACCGTGCGCCGCGTGAAGGGCGATGGCGATTACCTCGTCGTCTCCTGCATGGAACTGCTCGGCTCCATCCGCATCAGCCAGGGGCGGCTCGACGAGGCCGAGACGATCTACCTCGAAGTGCTCTCGCGGCGCGAGGCCGAGCAGCCGCCCGATGAGTTCAAGATCGTGCGCGCCTACGGCCACCTGGGCAAGATCGAGAAGGGCCGCGGCGAGCGCGAGAAGGCCGTGGAGTTCTTCTCCCGCTCGCTCGAGGTCAACCTCCGCCTCTTCGGCGAAAACCATCTGAGCACCGTCAGCGACATGAACGACCTCGGCTCGGTCCTGGCGGAACTCAACCGCCCCGCCGAGGCCGAACCGCTGCAGCGCGCCGCCTACGACTGGATGCGCGAGAACCTGACACCGCGTCACGTGAACAGCATGACCAGCGGGTACAACCTCGCGTGGATGCTCCTGACCAAGAAGAAAGCCCCGGAAGAGGCGCTCGCCATCGCCCGCGTGGTCGCGGACGATTCCGCCGCGGTCTTCGGCGAACCACACCCCGTGACGCGGCGGAACCGCTTCCTCGTGGCCCGCGCCCTGGCGGCATCGGGCGCTTGCGATGAGGCCGTGCCCCTGCTCGAGACCGTCGCCGAGCGGGCCGCGAAGGAAGGCCGCTCCGGGCTCACCACCGAGGTCCTCGCCTGCCGCGCCCTGGCCGAGTGCATGACCGCCCTGGGCCGCGAGCCCGAGGCCGCCGTGTGGAAGGCCCGCGCCGACGCCAAGACACGCGAGGCCCGGGGGCAGTAGGCGCCGCCAACCCCTTCCCACGGCGTGGTTCCCGGCCCCGCTCCGGCGACGATGCCACAGGCCAACGGTTCTTCCGACTACGCTTCAAAACACCGACGGCCGCGCATCGCTGCGCGGCCGCCTGGAGGGAGAAAGAGAGAGAATGTCGGGCCGGCGCGTCCGTGCGCGCGGCCCGTGGCTTGTCAGCCCAGGAGCGTGCCGAGGTTCGCGGCGTCCGCTGCCAACTGGGCCTTGAGTTCGTTGACTTTCTCCTGCGTCAGGCGCAGCGTGTCGAGCACGCCGGGGTCCTGCGCTGTGTCCATGAGGTCCTGCCGGAAGCCGATGCCCAGGTCCGCCGCGATGCGGTCGGCGACGTGGACGATCGCGGTGAGGGTCCGCTGCTCGAAGGCCAGTTCCATCGGCTTGTGATGGAAGCCGGTCACGAGGATCAGGCTCTTGGGGAACTTCCACTTGTCGCACAGGGCCGCGCCGAACTCCTGGTGCGTGGCACCGAAGTGCGTCTCCTCGGCCGCGAGGAAGTTGTTGGCGGGCACGCCCTTGGCGTCGGCCCCCACCTCGGCCAGCACCCGCACCAGTTTCGCACGGTCCGCCTGCATCTCGACCATGATGCCGATGTCGTGGATCAGCCCGGCGAGGAAGGCCTCGTCCGACAGGCCCAGTTTCAGCGTGTTGGCGATGAGTTTGCACGCCGCGGCGGTCACGCCGCTGTGCGCCCACAGGTCCTTGGCCGAGAAGGTCGGCGTGAGGTCGCCGCCCTTGAAGAGTTTGGCGAGGCTCGCGGCGATGGCGATGTTCTTCACCGCGTTGAGGCCCAGCATGACGATCGCGCGGTTGATGCTGGCGATCTGCCCCGGCAGGCCGTAGAACGAGGAGTTCACGACCTTCAGGATGCGGGCGCACAGCGCGGGGTCCGTCGAGATGACCTTGTTCAGGTCCTGCGCTGTGCTCTTGGGGCTTTCCACGAGTTCCACGATCTTCATCGTGATCTCGGGGAGCGTGGCGATGTGGCTGATCTCGCGGATCGCCGCGGCGACCACCGCCTCGCGCCCGGTGGGCGCCTGGGTCGGGATCGGGTTTGTCGTTGTGGCCGCGCTCATTGGGAATAGCCCCCTCAACGATGGGAGTTGCAGACAGGAACGGATATGCCATCGGCGCTTCCGGTCCCGGACTTGTGTTTCCCCCGCTCGAACCGCGATCATCCGGGTGGAGACATCACCCGCTCGGGCGGAACATGGTTCGCGCCGAGTCCGTCCGGAAACACGGCACCCCGGCTTCACACCCGAACTCCAAACTGAAAGACTCTTATGCCTACACCGTACCACCTCGGCCGGCGGCTGCGGGCCGACCGGAATCGAGCCGTATGCGCGCCAGTCATCCTCCGCCTCCTCACCTACGTTTCACTCCCAACACGACACACCGATCTTCTCGCTCCCTCATCCAACGAACGCCGAATAAACCGTGACCCCCGCCATCGAACTCAACCTCGTCACCAAGACGTTCGGCTCCAAGCTCGCCGTGGACCGGCTCGACCTGGCCATCCCCACCGGCAGCGTCTACGGCTTCATCGGGCCCAACGGCGCGGGCAAAACCACCACCATCCGGATGATCATGTCGATCATCTTCCCGGATTCGGGGCGCGTCCACGTCCTGGGCAAGGATTCCGCCGTCGAGAGCAAGGACCGCATCGGCTACCTCCCCGAGGAGCGGGGCGTCTACCGCAAGATGAAGGTCGGGGCCTTCCTCAACTTCATGGGCCGCCTCAAGGGGCTTGACGGCGCCGGCCTCGACCGCAAGGTCCGTGAGTTCCTCGCCCGCGTGGGCCTCGCCGAGGTCTATCGAAAAAAGTGCGAGGAACTCAGCAAGGGCATGCAGCAGAAGGTCCAGTTCATCGCCGCCGTCCTCCACGAGCCGGACCTCATCATCCTCGATGAACCCTTCAGCGGCCTCGACCCCGTCAACCGCCGCCTCCTGCGGCAACTGATCGAGGAGCAGCGCGCCGCGGGCCGCACCATCATCTTCTCCACCCACGCGATGTTCGAGGCCGAGCAACTCTGCACCCACCTCTTCATGATCCACCGCGGGAGAAAGGTCCTCGACATGCCCATGGCCGAAGTCTGGCGTCGGCACGACCCCCGCACCATCCTCGTCGAGCCACGCGCCCCAGATCGCGCACGCGATGACCGCCCCTGGTCTTCGCTCCGCGGCATCGCCGCCGCCCGCCCCGCCGCCAGCGGGATCGAACTCAGCCTCGCCGACGGCGCCGATGTCGCCGACATCATGCAGGAAGCCGCCCGCCTCATGCCCCTCCGCCGCATGGAACTCAAACGCGCCAACCTCGAGGAGATCTTCATCGGCCTGGTCGGCGGTGATGCCGCCGCCCTCCGCGCCGAGCACGACGACGACCAGCCCGCCCGCACCAGCGCCCAGAGCGGGGGTGACGCGTGATCAAGATGCTGCACGTCGCCTGGCGGGAGTTCACCTCCACCGTCTTCACCAAGGCCTTCCTGCTGGGCATCCTCCTGCCGCCGGCCATCGGCGGCCTCATGCTCATCCTGCTGCCGATCCTGATGAACCAGGCCTCGCCCAAGGTCCGGGGACACATCGCCGTCATCGACCACACCGGCAAGGTCGGCCCCAAGGTCGCCGACGCCTTCTCCGCCGAGCGCTACGCCAAGCGCACGGCCGACAAGGCCGCGAAGGAACTCGAGAACCTCCCCGCGCCCCAGGCCGTGAAGGACATGGCCAACGCCAACGCCGGCGCCATCGCCGCGGCGGCGGCGGCCAACGCGCCCACGCTCACGGTGCGCGTCCTCCCCGCCGATGCCGACCCCGAGGCCGTGAAGGACGAGATCCGCAAGACCGGCGACAAGGCCAAGGACGCGGGCGATTCCGATCCCTGCCTCGCGCTCGCCGTGGTTCCCGCGTCGGCCCTCACGCCCGATGCGGACGGGAAGTACGGTGTGTACGACCTGTTCGTCGCGCCCAAGCTCGATGTCGAGGTGCAGAAGGACATGGAGGCCGAGTTCGGCCGCGCCATCATCGATTCGCGGCTGGAGATGAGCGGCCTGGACGTGAAGAAGGTCCGCGCCATGACCGACCGCGTCCGCATCGAGGCCAAGAGCGTCACGAGCACCGGCGAGAAGCGGGTGAACGAGGTCGCCAAGATCCTGATCCCTGGCGCGTTCATGTTCCTCCTCTGGATCGCCACCTTCGCGTGCGGCCAACAGCTGCTCACCTCGACCATCGAGGAGAAGTCCAGCCGCGTGATGGAGGTGCTGCTCAGCGCCGTCAGCCCCATGCAGCTGCTGACCGGGAAGATCGTGGGGCAGATGTCCGTCGGACTGCTCATGCTGGTCATGTACGGCGGGCTGGGCATCGCCGCGCTGATCTACAAGAACATGGGCGACATGGTCGTCCTGCTCAACCTGCTCTACTTCGCCCTCTACTTCTTCATCGCCTTCTTCACCATCGCCAGCCTCATGGCCGCCATCGGCAGCGCGGTCTCCGACATCCGCGAGGCCCAGAACCTGCTCGGCCCCATCATGATCGTGCTGATCATCCCCATGATGCTCTGGCTGCCCCTGCTGCGCAACCCCAACAGCACCTTCGCCCAGATCGTGAGTTTCATCCCGCCCGTCTCCCCCTTCGTCATGGTCCTGCGCATCTCCGGCAGCGAGCCTGTCCCCTTCTGGCAGATCCCCGCCACGCTGGTGCTGGGCGCGCTCTCCGTGCTGGTCTGCCTCTGGGCCGCGGCCAAGGTCTTCCGCATCGGCGTGCTCATGTACGGCAAGCCGCCGAACTTCAGGACGCTGCTGCGGTGGGTGCGGATGGCGTGAACGGCTGTCCGGATTCGAGGGACAACAGGACCCAGAGAACGCTACGCTGTCGGACCAACGCCCACGGAGGTCCGCCATGTGCCGCCTGCTGCTCTACATCGGTCAGCCCGTCGTTCTCTCCAAACTTCTCGTCGAGCCCGCCAACTCCCTGATCAACCAGTCCGTTCATTGCACATCCGCGGACACACCGGTCAACGGCGACGGCTTCGGCGTGGCGTGGTACGCGCCCGATGTCACCCCCGAGCCGGGTCTGTTCCGCTCCCTCCTGCCCGCCTGGAGCAACATCAACCTGCACCGCCTCGCCTCCGTCACGCGCAGCGGTGCCATCCTCGCGCACGTGCGTGCCGCCTCGCCGGGCCTCGCCTCCGCTGAAGCCAACTGCCACCCCTTCACCTTCCGCGAACTCGCCTTCGCGCACAACGGCGATCTGGGCGGCTTCCGACGGATCCGGAGGGCCATCGAGCACACGCTGGGAGATCAGGCTTTCCACCTCATCGGCGGCAACACCGACTCGGAGCACCTCTTCGCCATGCTGGTTGACCGGGTGCTCGACGGAAAGAAAGCCGCGGGCGTCACGGGGACCGCCGCGATCACGCTCCCGCAACTCGCCGGCGCGATGCGCGGCATGATCGCCGACACCGTGCGCATCGCCGCGGAGGAGGGGATCAAGGAACATTCATACATCAACGCCGCCGTGACCAACGGCTCCATCGGCGTCGCCTGCCGCTACAGCACCGACCTCCCGGAGCACACGCCCACGCTCCACACCTGCCGCGGCATGAGGTACGTGTACGAAGCCGGCATCGCGCGCATGGAACAAAGCCCCGAGACGCGAGGTTCGGTCGCGGTCGCCTCCGAACCGCTGGGCGAGAAGCACATCTGGACCGAGGTGCCCCACAATCACATCGTGCTGATCGACGGCGAGGGCGGGTTGGCCGTCGAAGCGGTGTGAGGCGCGCGGATCATCTGGCAGCCGCGGCGGCTGGCGCCGCCGCGCTCACCGTCACCCGCACCTTCGCCGCCTTGGGCGCTTCCTGGTGCATCTTCCTCGCCCGGTGCAGGCTCCAGTCCGTGACGCGCAGGTCCGGCGAGCCGGGCCCGTCGTGCAGGCGCAGGACGTCGTAGGTGTTGTTGCGCTGCGCCGGGGTGAAGCCGGCATCGCGGATCAGGCGGCAGATCACCGGCTCGTCGAGACAGTACGTGGTGCCGGCGGAACTGACCACGTTCTCCTCCATCATCACGCTGCCCATGTCGTTGGCGCCGTAGGCCAGCGCCACCTGGCCGATGTGCGGGCCCATCGTCACCCACGAGGCCCCGATCGAGTAGATGTTGTCGAGGAAGAGACGGCTGATCGCCTGCGTCCGCAGGTACTCGCTCGCCCCCGCCATGCGCACGCGCCGGCCGAACTCCGCCGCGCCGGGCACCGCGCGGTAGTCAATCTCCGGGTTTCTTCCCCAGTCAAAGGCCCGTGCCAGCGCATCGCCTGGGAACTCCCGGCCCAGTTCGGCATCGTCGGCGCCCCAGTCCTTCACGCGTCCCAGCGGCGTGTTCTCCCGCTGGAAGGGCCACGAGATAAAGGCCTTGTAGTGGCCCCGCCGGTCGCCCGAGCCGCCCGACCCGGCCAGCACACGGTCCTGCCACTCTCGCACCAGGTGCATGTGATGAATGCGGTCGGCGCGCCCCTCGATGTGCCCGAACATCATCGTCGCGCTGGTGAACATGCCCAGCGTGTGGGCCACGTACATCACCGTCAGCCAACTCTCCGCATCGCACTTGCCCAGGCCGATCTTCCGCCGCACGGGCGCCGCGAAGATCTCACCCCCGCCGCCGGGCAGGCTGTCCATCCCCGCCTCGCGCAGCCGCACCATCACCCAGCGCACCTTTTCCTCGAACGTCGCGCCGGGGGGGTCGAAGAAGTGGACGAACTCGACAAACTCCGGCGGGCTGAAGGCGTGAACGTGAACGCGCGGGTAACGCTCCTTGATCGCCCGCAGCAGCGTCAGGTACCAGTCCAGGGGCAGGTCCGGGTTCATCCCCCCCTGCATCAGGATCTGCGTCCCGCCGATGGCCGCCAACTCCCCCACTTTGTCGAGGATCTTCGTGTGCTCCAGCGTGTACGCGTCCGACTCGGTTCCATCACGCCGGAAAGCGCAGAACGTGCATTTCGCGTTGCACACATTCGTGTAGTTGATGTTCCGGTCGATCACGTAGGTCCGCACGTGATCCCCGTGCAGCACGCGGCACCGCGCATCCGCCCAACGGCCCACCTCGGGCAGCGGAAGCGCCTCGAAGAGCGCCAATCCCTGCTCCACTGTGAGCCGCGCCTCTCCCCGCGCCGCCGCGGCCAAAAATCCCGGATCGGTCACGGAGGCGTGCGGTACTTCGGGGGGGTGAATGGGTCTCATGGAGCGTGAAGGCTCGGTTGTGGTTTCAATACTTCCTGAAAACTGTGTACATCATAGCGGTGACGCGGATCCTCCGTGGAGCCGATGCTCGCGCGCAAGACGTCCGGATAATGAAAAGAACGGGTAGTGAACAACTTGACCTGTGTGCGGGCGCGGGTGTCCGCGCTTGCGGCACATTCATGGCGTGTGTACGCTCTGTCCGGCTGTAATTTGCCGGGCGCACGTCCCGGCACTGTTCCGCTGGAGGAGAGAAGAATGATCAAGTGGTTTGCGTGTGCGGCAGCGACCTTCATGAGCGCCGCCGCGGCACTGGGGGATGGGTGCATCCCCGCGCCGACGGGTGTGAATGCCTCGGACAACGACGGATGCTCGCCGGTCCAGGTGGAATGGAACTGGGAAGCCGGCGCGGACTTTCGCGTGGTCCGCGCCCCGGTGAGCAACCCTGGCGCGGCTGTGGATGTGGGCAACGGATTCCCTCCTTTATACGACTATTCGGCGCAACCCGGCGAGTTGTATTACTACCGGGTCATCGCGATCGACGCGTGCGGGGAGAGCGACCCCAGCGCCCCGGATATCGGCGGCACGGGGCTTGGCACCCCGCCCCCGCCGTCATGGGTCTTTGCCTCGGACAACCAGTACTGCGACCTGATCGTGGTCGAGTGGGACACGAGCTCCGGGGCGGGCGGGTACGACGTGTACCGCAGCGAAAATCCTGACTTCAACTCGGCGACACTGGTCGCCTCGGGCATCTACCCCGCGTACATGGATTATGCCGTCTCGGGCAACGTCGGGTACTACTACTGGGTCGTCGCCAACGACAGTTGCGGACAATCCGGCCCGAGCCAGCCGGACATCGGGTATTCCAACTTCGGTCTGTACATCACCGGGCATCCGGGCGACGCGTATGCCACGGAGAACGGTTCGGCCGGTTTCGGCGTCGGCATCTCGGGGTTCGGAGCGTTCCAATGGTACAAGGACGGCTCCCCCTTGTACGACGATGGACGCATCTCCGGGGCGCAGTCGAGCAGCCTGAGCATCTTCCCCGTCTATTCATTCGACGAGGGGAACTATTACTGCGAGGTCTACGGCGGCTGCGGAACGCAGACGTCCAACAGCGCACATTTGTATGTCCTTCCCGAGCCGTGCACGCCGCCCAACTGGGTCAGCGGATCGAGCTCCCTCTGCGATCTGATCGTGGTCGAGTGGGATACATCGCAGTCCGCCTGGTCCTACGACCTGTACCGCGGCACCACGCCCGATTTCGGCACGGCCCAGCTCATCGCCAACTTCACGATGCCGCCGTTCCATGACACCGGCGTGCAGGGCAACATCGCCTATTACTACTGGGTCTCGGCCAACCTGCCCTGCGGCGTCACCCCCCCGGGCGGTCCGGGCATCGGGATTGCGATCACCGGCCCGAACCTCACAGGCGAACCTTCCGACGTGAACGGCATCGAGGGCGACACCGTCACCTTCTCCATCGAAGCGTCAGACTACGACGGCGTGCGGTGGTACAAGGACGGCCAACCGATGGTCGAGGGCGGCCGCATCGGCGGCGTCAACTCCACCACGCTCACCATCACCGGCATCACGACCGCCGATGAGGGCGACTACCACGCCGAGGTCGAGGGCGGCTGCGGCACCGTGACCACCGGCAGCGCCCGCCTGTTCGTCGAAGGCCTTCCCTGCCCCGCCGACTTCAACGGCGATGGAGGGATCGACGGCGGTGATGTCGGGGCCTTTTTCGCCGCGTGGGAAGCCGGAGATGCCGATGCCGATGTCAACTTCGATGGGGGCATCGACGGCGGCGATGTTGAAACCTTCTTTATCGCGTGGGAAGCGGGCGGCTGCACCTGATCCGACCGGCATCGGATAAGCCGGAGACCATCCAACGCAGATCCTGTGATCGCAACTTCGTGATCGATTATCCAGCATTGATTCACCACCGGCGTGCGCGGGCGGGTACGCCGCGTTCGACTACCCTCGATCGATGCCCCTGACGCTCTCGCTCGCCCTGTCCGAGCCGAACACGACGGCGGTGCTGCTGGTGGTCTTCGGGCTGCTGATGGCCTTCAGCGTACTGTTCACGCGCACGCTCGACAAGTTCGGCGTGCCGGTCGTGCTGCTGTTCCTGGTGCTGGGCATGCTGGGCGGCTCCGAGGGGTTCGGCGGCATCGCCTTCGACAACCATGAACTCGCCTTCCGCATCGGCACGATCGCGCTCGTGCTCATCCTCTTCGACGGCGGCCTGAACACACCCCTCGCCTCGATCCGCCGGAGCGCCGGCCCGGCGGGGCTGCTCGCGACCGTCGGTGTCGCGGGAACGGCCGGCCTGATGGCCCTCATCGCCCGCGGCCTGGGGCTGCCCTGGAGCCAGGCCCTGCTCATCGGCGCCATTGTCTCATCCACCGATGCCGCGGCGGTCTTCGCCGTGCTCCGCGGCGGGAGTCTGCGCGTCAAGGAGAAGGTGCGCTCGACGCTCGAAGTTGAATCCTGCATCAATGACCCGATGGCGGTCATCCTCACGATGGCCGTGGTGGAGGGGGTTCGGGTCGCTTCGGAATCGGGCGCCGGGGGCGGCGTGAGCGGCCACCTGTGGCAACTCCTGCTCGATGTGCCGATTCAACTGCTGGTGGGAACGGCGGTCGGCCTGATCATCGGCCGGGGGACACGCTGGCTGCTGGGGCGAGCGCGGTTCTCGACCGGCGGCCTCTACCCGGTGGTCACGCTCGCCTCGGCGTTCATCGCCTTCGGCGCCGCGACGATCTCCTTCGGCAGCGGGTTTCTGGCCGTCTTCATCACCGGCGTGGTGCTGGGCAACGGATCGCTCCCCTACCGCGCCGGCCTCGCCCGCGTCCACGATGCACTCGCGTGGATGAGCCAGGTGTCGATGTTCCTGATGCTCGGGCTGCTGGTCTTTCCCAGCAAGCTGATCCCCGTGGCCGGCATCGGCCTGGCGCTGGGGGTCGGCCTGGCGCTGCTGGCCCGGCCGCTGGTCGTGGCCCTCTGCCTGCTCCCGTTCCGATGGAAGGCCCGCGAGATCGGCTATGTGTCGTGGGTCGGCATCCGAGGCGCGGTGCCGATCATCCTGGGCACGTTCCCCGTCATGGCCCAGTTGCCGGGCGGGGATCAGATGTTTCACATCGTCTTCTTCATCGTGGTCGTGAGCGCGCTGGTCCCCGGCGCGAGCATCGTGCCCCTCACCCGACGCCTGGGCCTCGACGAGCCCGAACCGCCCACCCCCGCCGCCGCGCTCGAACTCCACAGCCTGCGCCCCATCGGGGGCGAGATCCATTCCTACCACATTCATGAGTCCGTCGCCGTTTGCAACGCCCCCATCTCGCAGATCCGCTTCCCCGATGACGCCGCGGCGGTCATGGTCGTCCGCGGGAACCGAGTCCTGGCCGCGCGCGGCTCCACGGTTCTGCAGCCGGGGGATCACGTCTACATCTTCTGCCGCCCCGGCGATGAGCCGCAGATCGGCCTGCTCTTCGGACGCCCGGAGGGGGCGTAGCGATGTGCAGATCAAGCCGCTTCGTTGAACGCATCACACATTTGCTGAAATACAGGTAGGGTTGCTCTTACCGCGCATTTCAAATGCCTTCGACGAACGTTGGGTGTGGACACGAGAACACAACCCCACCCACCACCCATAATTCTACTATACCGGTGTAGTGATTTCGCATGTAATTCTCACACTTGCCAGATCATGGAGGCCGCTCGCGGGCTGGGATCGAATACACTCACTCAGGCAATCACCCGCTGCTCACGAAAGTTGCGGGCTGCTCGCGGGCTGGGATCGAATACACTCCTGACGGCCCGCCAGCGTATCGCGAGTGAGTTGCGGGCTGCTCGCGGGCTGGGATCGAATACACTTCACTCAGGCAATCACCAGCGGCTCACGAAAGTTGCGGGCTGCTCGCGGGCTGGGATCGAATACACTACGCCCACACCACGCCCTCCGTAACGA
>ERZ761602.4441-NODE-4441-length-18035-cov-54.299388_pt1 | contig 18035 bp, 11 predicted proteins | sample MGYA00512165_ERZ761602 | MGnify/ENA primary metagenome ERZ761602 (study PRJEB28899, sample SAMN02445085) | bioreactor sludge metagenome | biome: EBPR sludge; isolation source: Thorneside wastewater treatment plant | place: Australia: Brisbane, Thorneside... | reverse complement strand
CCTCGCGTTCCGTCACCTCGTCGGTGCCGCGCGCATGGTAGCGGATCAGCAGGCGTTTTCGCCGCAGCAGGGCGGAGCCGACGCTCTGGAAGTGGTCCAGGTGCAATTCGCGGGCACCGACCGTCTGGATGCGGATGCGGCGCTGCACCTCCTCGGCCGGGTTGTCGGCGCTGCCGAGCAGGCCGGTGAGACGGGCGAGCAGGGGCCGGATCTGCGGCCCGAGCAGGCCGCCGGTGTCGAGGTTCGACAGGAGATGATGCATGGTCAGCAGCGCATGGATTTCCTCGGCGCTGAACCACAGCCCGGGCAGCTCATAGTGCGCGCCGACCCGCTGTCCGGCCTTCTCGAAGCGGTAGCCGCCCAGGTTGCGGTCGAAGCGGATCGGCGCGTTCAGGCGGTCGCGCATGTAGGCGAGGTCGCGCTTGAGCGTGGCCCAGGAGACGCCGAGACGTTCCTGCAACTCCTTGCGGGTGACGCAGTGGCGTGCGCCGAGAATCTGGTCGATCTGGTATATCCGTTCCATGTTGTTCATGGGAAGCCTCGAGTGATCCGCGGTCTCAGTCATCGCGTTGCTGTGAGCCAACGGCTTGGCATCCTCGCACAAGCCGGGAGGCGATGTAAGAGGCAGGCGCGGTTGCACGTGTCCTCCACACAAGCTGCAAGTGGAACCCCGGTGTGCGCCCACGGTGGTCAAGGCTGACCTCGAGCGATCAGCCAGAAGCCGCCATTGGGCTGCGGTGCGGATTTTCTCGACTGCTTGACCGCCACTGTGGGGGAAGCCGCCACCGGCTGTAGGATGGCGGCGGTCGGCAACCGGACAAGAGCCGACGTAGCCACCTTTAAGAACACTTGCGTCTGCGCGGCGGCTTCCAGTGGTCCGCCATCGGGTCACGCGTGCTTCCGGTATCATTCGCCTGGAGGTGAGTGTAGGATGACCGCCGCCAAGCTCGCAGGATGATCCTCCCGGCAGACGATCGCTCAAACCAAGCGCTCGAGCAGTCGGGCCACGGAGGTCTCGTGTAAGACGGGGATCTGCCTCATCGAGTCGCGCGTCGCGCCTACGACGAGCCTGCGCACCGCCCTGTCGCCCAGCACCTCGAAGTCGATCTCGGTCAGGATCAACGCCGGCGCGGACTGGTCCTTGAAGCTGTAGACCGATTCGACCAGCACGACGCCGTTGATTTTGACCGGCTGCCCGAAGATGTCGCATTCGCCGGTGCCATGGCGGAGGTTAGTGTGGCCGATCCGCTCGATGGGCATCAGGTGCGGCTGCCCGCGGCCATGGTAGCTGACGATGGAGAGGCCGGGCGTCCCGCATCTGGCCCAGTAGCAGACGCGGATGGTTTCCTTGGCGCGCACGACGATGCTGACGGTGTCGGCATAGGAAAGTGGGAACCAGCTATTCGCTATTCGCTGGTGATATTTTCGCCTACACTTCGGTGATGCCACTGCACCAGCCATTCACAAGCTCGCAATCGACGGCGAATTCTTCTGCCAACACGTCCCACCCGTGAACTCAATCGCAGTCAATGAGCAGCGGCCCCTGAACCGTCTCCTCAAGATGGCAGTTCTTGCCGGCGTGGACACCGCCGTTCGTATCCACGTCAAACGGGGTGACGATCTTGACGCTCGAGATGGGGACGGGATGACGCCCCTAATGCTCGCCGCGTCCAAGAACAAGGCGGCGATTTGCGCCCTGCTGCTCGAGTCGGGGGCGGATGCGCTTCTGAAGAACCCCTCCGGGCGCGACGCCTTGGACATAGCGAAGGCGTTTGGCGCGGCTGAGGCTGCGGCCGTCCTGGCGTCTAACCGGTTTAGAGCCATCGAGCCACCCCCCGAGGAATGCGAACTGGCGTCAAACGCGACATGGTCGAACGAGCCGCCAAGCGCAAGTCTAGGCGACGACGGGATGGCTGGCCGGGAACCAGCCCCGCTCACGCGGTCGACTCCACGGTGCGAGTCCAGCCAGAAGCTCGGTGAGGAAAGCCCCTTCGGTTCGCAGACGGCGCCGGAGTCACCTGCAACGTGGGAGGATGAGTCGAACGGCAGGCCGACAACGGCACCTTGGGCCGAGTCGTTTCCTGATACGTCCGGGTGGGAACCGGAGGTGGACGGTCCTCCGCCGGAGCCGGACGAGACTCTGGCCGCGGCCGCGTCAGCGGCCCACCGGAAGATCTCAGGGCACAAGCCGATCGACACCGCGGAAGACTGGGAGGACTTCGAGGTCTTCCTTCCCGAGCGTGCCGCGCCGTTGCCCCGGACCGGCGACGATGAGGGCCGCAGTCGGATGCGCAGAGCGATGCTTTGGGGTCTGAGGGAGGGAAGCATCCCAGATGTTGAGGTGGAGGCCCTATGCTCAAGCCACCATGGCGAGAGAAACGAGGAGGGTGAGGCTCTGCTGCGCCTGGTTCTCGGCGATCTCGGGGCGGAGACGGATGAGCGTACGGACGCTGAGGCGTCTTCGTGCGATGGCGATGATTGCCACGGAGACGTCGCGGAGGAGACAGCGGTCTCCGAGGCACTGGCGTTCCTGGACGATCTTGGCTCGGGGCGCACGGAGCCTCTCAGGATGTATGTCAGGGAGATGGCACGCCGCCGGCTTCTGACCGCTGGGGAGGAACTGGTCCTGGCCAAGGAGATCGAGGACGGTGCGGCACGTGCGCTTGACACACTGGCCTCGTGGCCGAAGGGAGTCGAGGCGGTCTTGGCAGCGGCGGAACGTCTGAGAAACGGCGAGGCGGACACCGAGGACCTATCGACAGGCGGTGCCCTCGAGCCTTCGATGGATGGCGCACATGATAATGGTGCGGGAAACTGCAGCGATGATGAGCTTGAGGACCGTGATGGCGCCGGGGCGAGGAACGCCCAAGGGGACTCCTGGGAGATCACTGGGCTCACGGAAGCGGGGAAGGATTTTCTGGACCGGCTGAATGCGATCGGGAGCTTGGCCGGACAGGCCGGCAAGGGAGGTGCCGGAGAGAAGGCCCTCAGGGAGGCGCTGGCCTCCGCGAACCTCTCAAGAACTTTCCTACTATCTCTCGCGGATGGCGGGACGGCCGACGCCGACAGTGCCGAACGGAGATTCTGCAAAGCGATGGCGAGACAGTCCGCCGCACGGGAGCGCTTGGCAGTCTCGAATCTGCGGTTGGCCTTCTCAATAGCCAGGCGCCACCAGGGTCGTGGTCTACCTCTGGATGATCTGGTGCAGGAGGCAAACATCGGCCTGTTGAAAGCGGTGGATCGTTTCGATTGGCGCAAGGGATTCCGGTTCTCGACATACGCGACCTGGTGGATCCGCCAGCAGATCACCCGGGCGATCGTCGACAAGGGAAAGACGATACGGACACCCGTTCATGTCCACGAGCTGATGATCAGGGTTGCCCGAAAGGCGGATGCGGCCGAGCGGGCGACGGGACGGAGGCCGTCCGCCGCACAACTCGCTCGCAGCATGTCGGTGTCGCCGGCTAAGGTCACCGTGATGCTCGCGAGGATGGAGGAGCCCGCTCCGCTTCAAGAAGCGGATTCCGACGGGTTCGTCCTTGAGGATATACTCGTGGATCCGGGCGCCCCCGACCCGTCGCTGACGACCGAGATAGCAGAGCTTGCTGCCACGATGCGATGCCTTTTGGCAGAACTTGGGCCGAGAGCGGCCGCGGTGATGACGACCCGTTTCGGACTGGGCGACGACGAGTCGCGGACGCTTGAAGAGACCGGCCAGATTTTTGGCCTGACCAGGGAGCGGATCAGGCAGATCGAGGCGCAAAGCCTCAAGAAGCTTCGCCACCCTTCTAGAGTTGCAATACTCAGGGATTTCCTTGACAGCGCCCCAAAGGCCGACGAAGGAACCAAAGCAGGATGATGGTTACGCGGATGTCGAGAGCGACAATGCTTATATCGACACTCTGCCATCCAAATCGAAGACGACGAAGAGCCCGATAGACCCGAAGGATGCTAACGGCACGAGTTCGAAGTTTGACTCACAAGCCTCGGCCGCGACGGCGCGGGTTTTTGGTTGCTTATTGGAGAACACAGTACTGATCTCCTGGCGAGATCCATCGAGAAGGTGATTTGTAGATGGCTGAAAGGACAAGAGACGCGCCGCCGAGGGCCGGAGCAATGATGGAGGCCCTTCGGGGCCTCGGATATTCGACAGCCGCCGCCTTGGCGGACATCGTGGACAACAGCATCTCGGCGCGCGCATCGGAAGTCCGCATTGATTTCGCTTGGGCGGATGGGGCGAGCCGGGTCTCCGTTCTCGACAACGGCCGCGGCATGGACGACTCCGAGCTTGAGAAGGCTTTGCGCCTGGGCGACAAGAGTCCCTTGGATGAGCGGGCGCCCGAGGATCTCGGCCGTTTTGGCATGGGACTCAAGACTGCTTCGTTCTCACAGTGTCGTAGGCTGACGGCCGCGTCCGTGAAGGAAGGCTGTTCGCCGTGCTGTCTGCGCTGGGATCTGGACGAACTCGCCGCGAGGCCGGACGACGGTTGGCTGTTGCTCGAGGGGCCGGCGGAGGGCTCTGAGGCGTTTCTTGAGCCGCTCTCGGGCAGGAGCGCAGGGACGCTCATCCTGTGGGAGAAGCTCGACAGGATTGTGACGGAGGGCTCGTCCTCAGACGATTTCGCCGATCTCATCGACGGGGTCGAAGCGCGTCTGGCGATGGTGTTCCACCGTCTGCTTCAAGGGCCGTATCCAGCATTGCGACTGCTGCTCAACGGGCGTCCGATCAATCCATGGGATCCATTCATGTCGGGGCATCCGGCGAAGCCGTGGGAGTCGCCCGTAGCGAAACAGTACTCCGCCTCGGGATTTGTCGAGGTGGAATGTCACGTTCTGCCACACCGCGACCTGCTTTCGCCGGCTGAGTTCGAGAGGGCCGGCGGGCCAGGGGGATGGACGACACAACAAGGCTTCTACGTGTACCGCAACAAACGGCTCCTTCTGGCGGGCGGATGGCTGGGGCTTGGGCAGGGCCGCGCGTGGAATCGGGAGGAGGCACACCGTCTCGCCAGAGTCAGGCTGGACATTCCTAACACGGCCGACGCCGAATGGAAGATTGACATCAGGAAATCGACGGCGCGGCCGCCGGTATCGCTGCGTTCCTGGCTCACGCGGCTCGCGGAGGACACGCGAGCAAGGGCGAGAAGGGTTTTCGCGTACCGCGGCTCGCCGGCTCCCGGTCCGGGCGGCACGCCGGTGGAGCAGGCTTGGCGGGTGGAGCACTTGCGCTCGGGCATGCGCTATCGGATAGACGAGAAGCATCCTGCGGTGGCCTCGGTCCTCCACGGCGCTGGGGCGATGCTGCCGATGATCAAGGCCATGCTGAGGGTCGTCGAGGAGACGGTGCCGGTGCAGCGCATTTGGCTCGACACGGCGGAGAACAAGGAAACCCCAAGGACGGGGTTCTCCGGCGAACCGCCTGAGAGCGTCGCCTCCGTGCTGAAGACCTTGTTCGACGATATGGTCGAGCGCCGGGGGATGTCCCCCGCGATCGCGAGGAGAGCACTCGCGGGCACCGAGCCGTTCCAGAACTGGCCTGGTCTCGTCGCGGCTTTGCCCGACGGACCGGACACCGAGGCGAACCAAGAGAAGGCTTTCTAGATGTCGGGTGACGAAGCAAAGACACTCCAAGGGATCATCACAATCGCCCAGACGCTTCTCCTCAAGGAGAGGGAAGCGTCGCCGATAACGCCGGCCCTGATTGCGGAAAAGGTGGTGGTGGCCTCAAACCTCGTGGCCCCGGAAGGCGGCATCGACATGGCGGCGATCGTGCGCGAGCTCATAAGGCGTTTCAGCCACTGGATAGGCCAGGACTCGACTCTTGTTGACGACGAAGATCACTTGCCGTGGCTGGTCGCGGCGCGCAAGAGGGACTGGCGCTATTGGCAGCGCTACCAGGGATGGCTGGAGCGCAAGCTGTCGGCGTCCGCGGTCGAGGGTCTCGACAAGTCCACCGACCGGATTCTAGGTCTTCTTGAGGATCCGACCCGGGAGGGTTCGTGGGACCGCCGCGGCCTAGTGGTCGGACATGTTCAGTCGGGCAAGACGGGCAACTACTCCGGACTCGTCTGCAAGGCCGCCGACGCTGGATACAAGATCGTCATAGTGCTCGCGGGTCTGCACAACAACCTACGCTCGCAGACGCAGATTCGACTGGAGGAGAGCTTTCTTGGCTACGAAACCTCTGCCGCGAACGACGCCGCGAAACTGATCGGGGTGGGGGAGATCGACAGCGACGCAGAGATCAGACCCAACTGCGCGACGAACAGGTCGAACAACGGGGACTTCAACACGAGGGTGGCTCAGCACTACGCCATCTCGCCTGAGCAGAGACCGTGGCTGTTCGTGGTGAAGAAGAACAAGACGGTATTGGAGAGGCTGCTCAAATGGATACGCAACCACGTCGCGGACGCGGTCGACGCGACGACGCACAAGAGATTCGTCTCCAATCTGCCGTTGCTGCTCATCGACGATGAGGCGGACCACGCGTCCGTCGATACGGGCGAGCAGTTGTTCAAACCGGACGGGACGCCTGACGACGATCACGAGCCGAAGGCCATCAACAGCCGCATCCGGAAAATCCTCCACGCCTTCGCGAAGTCGGCCTACGTCGGCTACACGGCGACCCCGTTCGCAAACATATTCATCCACCGTCGCAATGCGACCCCCGAGGAGGGGCCAGATCTTTTCCCAAGGTCATTCATCATCAACCTCGCGGCGCCGTCGAACTACGTCGGCCCGGCCCGAGTATTCGGCCTTCGGACGCCAGACGGGCGCTCCAGCGGTCTGCCCCTGACGCGCGAGGTAGCGGATCACGTTGACGCAACGGGCCTCGCCGGATGGATGCCACCGAAGCATCACAAGGAGCATGTGCCTCTCTACGCGGGCTTCGACCGGGCGCCTCCTTCGCTTGTTGAGGCAGTGCAGGCGTTTGTACTGGCTAGCGCGGCGCGCGAGCTTCGGGGGCAGGGGGTTCAGCACTCCTCGATGCTGGTGCATGTGACGCGTTTCAACTTGGTACAGCGCGAGGTGCACAGGCAGGTCGCGAGCATAGTCACGCGGATGAGGCAGAAGATCTCCAGGCAGGTCGACCACGAGTCCTTGGTAGCGGAGTTGGAGGTGCTCTGGCGGAACGACTTCGAGCCTACGGGCGCCGAGCTCGCGGCGAGCCTTCCAGAACCCGACGGCCAGCCTCCGATGCCATCCTGGGGAGAGATTCTCGCGGCTCTGCCGGAAGTCCTTTCCGACATCGATGTAAGGATGATCAATGGCACTGCAAAGGACGTTCTCGACTACGCCGAAGAGAGGCCCAGGGGCCTCAAGGTCATCGCCGTCGGCGGCGACAAGCTGGCTCGTGGCCTGACGCTCGAGGGGTTGTGCGTGAGTTACTTCGTCAGGACATCCAAGATGTACGACACGCTGATGCAGATGGGCAGATGGTTCGGCTACAGGCCGGGCTACATCGATCTATGCCGTCTTTATACGACTGGCGATCTGATCGAGTGGTTCGGCCACATAGCCGACGCTTCCGAGGAACTGCGCGAGGAGTTTGATGCGATGGCCGAGAGTGGCGCGACCCCAAAGGACTATGGACTCAAGGTCCAGTCACATCCGATCCTGATGGTCACGTCCCCGCTTAAGATGCGGAGCGCCACACCGCTGTTCCTGTCATACAGCGGGAGCCTAGTCCAGACGGTGGCTATGCACAAGGACTCGTCCCGTCTGCGCGCAAATCTGGTGGCGGCGGACAGGCTTCTGTCCGCGATGGGTCCGCCGTCGACCAAGGGGCCTGCCAGGGAGCGGGACGACTCGCCGGATGAATGGCGCAGATCCTTTCTGTGGGAGCGCGTAGGGACCGAAGCCGTGTTGGATTTCTTGGCTGGATATTCGACGCCCACCAAAGCCTTCCGGGCGAACAGCGCGGTGATTGCGGACTTCGTGAAGAAGATGAACCAAGCCGGTGAACTCACCTCCTGGACGGTGGCACTTCTCGCTGAAGGACAGGGCAGAAGACCCTACCGGTTTCCGTGCGGCCTTGAGCTGGAAACATTGCCATCGCGCAGTGACAGGGGCGTGGAGGCAACATATTCGATCGGTGTGCTGACCGACCCCGCCGACGAAGCGATAGACATGGGCAAGACGGAGTGGTCCAGGGCGCTGGAGATGACCTTGTCCGAATGGAAGCCCGACGCGGCAAGAAACAGGGTGACGCCCCCGAAGAGGCCTGCTGGTCTGAAGATTAGAGATGTGCGTGGCTTCGGCTGCCCGGGAGTTGCCCCGGCGCCTGAGCGCGGGCTGTTGCTTCTCTACCCTTTGGCGCCAGAGGGCGCGGGGACGGACGTCCTGGAGTATTGGAGGGAGCCGATCATGGCCTTCGCGATAAGTTTCCCTTCGAGCGTGACGGGTGTGAAGGTCGAATACCGTGTGGACCATCTGCTCTGGGAGACGGAATATGGCCCGGCCGATTGACGAGTTCGCGCTCGCCTGGGACGCTCTTTCGGGAGGCTCCGGTGCCGGTGGGTGGAGAAGTATCGCGGTGGCCGCTGCGGGGCCCTGCGTCCTCATGGCCGCGAGGCGTTTCCCAGGCAACGAGGAGGCGCTACTCGCTGGGTTCTCGTCGGCTCGGGTGCCTGCCGCAGAGAAGCTGCCGGAGGGGCGCGGGTTCGAGGTGTCACGGGCTGATCCGCACGGCGACGGAAAGACGTGGCTCGCACTTACGAGGAAGGAGTCGGGGAGCGTGGAACTGTTCGCCGAAATGGTGTGCGACGTGTCGGGAGCCATGGATGCGGCGTCCACCGAAGGCGAAGAGAGGCTTCTGCGCGCGCTTCTCTCTCGGGTGAGATCATGGCAGGAGTTCATGCGCAAGGGTCCCCAGGCGCTCTCCCCTGAAGCGGAGATCGGACTGGTCGGGGAACTCCTGTTCCTGGGGGCTGTACTGGACGCCGGGGTGCCCGCGCAGATTTCGCTGGACTCGTGGATCGGCCCGTTGGATGGCGTGCAGGACTTCGAGCTCGGGACGGGGGCAGTGGAAGTGAAGGCGACGCTTTCGGCCCGGGGGTTCCCGGCGAAGATTGGGTCGCTGGAGCAGTTGGACGACTCAGTCCGCAAACCGCTTTTTGTCGCCGGTGCGAGGTTGTCGCAACGCGAATCCGGCAGGAACCTTTCTGAGATTGCGGCGAGCCTACGGGATAAGCTGACGGGTGACTCGGCGGCAATGAATCTGTTCGCCGACAGGCTTCTGGCTGCCGGATACCCCGAGGCGCACGCGGACCGATATCAGCGGCGTTTCGCTGCCGAGGGGATACGTGTGGTCGAGGTCGGAATGGCTTTCCCGAGGCTAACGTCGGGGAGCGTCCCGGACGGCGTGAGGAGGGCTGTTTACGAGATTGATCTCGACCGGGCACCCGGGGCTGACGAGGGCGTGGTCGGCGCATTGAGAAAACTGGGGGCGCTATGAGCATGGAACTGGCAGACTTTCTGAGGGAGACGCAGGCTGAGGTAAGGGCACAGATTAGCGACGGCTCACCGTTCGCCGAACTCGTGTTCTCCGAGGTGGTGATGCAGCACATGGCCGAAATCGGGATGACTTTCGAGCCGGTGGTGTGCCATTACCAGGGCAGGGTCGGAAACGCCAACCTGCGCTTGAGCGGATACGCGATGTCCGACGATGCGGATCAACTGGATATGTTCATCAGCCTCTACGAAGGGGTGGACATCCCTACGCCCGTGCCTGACTCGGAGACCAAATCGGCCGTGGAGCAGTGCCTGCGGTTCCTGGGCCTCTGCGCCGAGGGGCGTATGGCGCCGCGGCTCGATCCATCGAGCGACGTCCGTTCGCTCGCGCTGACGGTCCGGGAAATCTACGACGGCCTCGAGCAGGTACGAGTGTTCGTGCTCACGGATCGCGTCGCCAAGGCGAAGAGCTTCAGGACCAGGGAGATCGGCGGCAAGTCCGTCCGCCTTGAGGTCATGGACATAGAACGCTTGCACAGACACTGGTCGGAGGGCAAGCCACGCGACGAGTTGGTGGTCGACTTTGCCGAACTATGTGGCGCGCCACTCCCTTGTGTCTTCGTGCCGGGAGGTACGGATGAATACGATTACGCCCTGACCGCCGTGCCTGGTGAAGCCCTGAGGTTCCTCTATGAAAGGTTCGGAGCACGGCTCCTGGAGGCGAACGTCAGATCGTTCCTGAGCGTAAAGGGGAAAGGCGTCAACGCAGGGATCCAACATACCCTGCGCAACGCACCGGGTCGATTCATGGCCTATAACAACGGTATAGTCCTGGTCGCCGACGAGATGGTGCCGGGGAAGACGTCGGACGGCTCGCTCGGTATTGCTTGGCTCAAGGGTCTCCAGATCGTCAACGGCGGCCAGACTACGGCCTCGCTGTTTTTCACCAAGAGGAAGTTCCCGGAGACCGATCTCTCGCGTGTGCGCGTGCCAGCGAAAATCATAGTCATGAAGGTCCAGGATCAGGCACGCGAGGAGGCTCTCGTCTCGGACATTTCACGTTTCGCCAACAGTCAGAATGCGGTCAGGCAGGCGGATCTGTCGGCCAACAAGCCCTTCCACGTCGACGTCGAGCGTCTTTCGCTCACTGTCTTCTGCCCTGACGGCACAGGACGCTGGTTCTATGAGCGGGCTGCGGGGAGCTACAATACGATGCTTACCCGTGAGGGCACGACTCCCGCGAGGATGAAGGCGTTGAAGGAGGCGATACCGCCGTCGCGCAAGATAACCAAGACGGACCTTGCGAAGTACATCATGGCGTGGTCGGTCCAGCCTGACGTGGTGAGCCTCGGCATGCAGAAGTGTTTTGACAGGTTCATGGGAGGGATGACAGTCGCGGATGGCGAGGCGCCCCGTCCGGCGCCTGACGTAGCTTCGTACAAATCCATGGTGGCAGCGGCGATTGTGTTCAAAGCCGTCCAGAAAATGGTCCGTCCGATGTTCCAGGCGTTCCAGGCAAACGTAGCAGCCTACACAGTATCGCTACTGGCCAACAGGCTGGGATCCCGGTTTGACGTGACTCGAGTGTGGGACCGCCAAGCCGTCTCTCCGCAGTTGCTCGCACAGTTGGGTGTCTGGGCAGGCGAGGTCAACGATGTGCTGCACCGGACTGCGGGCGGTCGCATGGTCTCGGAATGGGCGAAGAAGCCCGAGTGCCGTGAGGCCGTGATCGGTGCGACCTTCTCGGAGCCCGCACCCGGAATTCCCGAGATACGCTGAGCATTCTTATGGCGATCGGCGCTGTCGGGGCCTCTGGTATCAGCGAGAACTCCGAATTCAGCTGGTTTCGAAGGCCGCCGCCACTGCTGCCCGCATAGCGATTCATATTCCGGTTTGGGCGCGGCTGACGACTGCGCAAGGACTTCATTGACCAGTTGATTTGCGATAGGGGTTGTGACGTGATACTGCAAAACAAACTTTGGCGGCCCGCATTGAGAGACAATTCGCAAAGGAGCATTTCCCTCGCCATTTTTCTGTGACAACAACTCATGACGAGCGCCAGAAACGAAAACGAATTAGCCCTGCGTCCCCGCGCGCGGATCATGAAAACGCTGGGGAGCGAGCTAATCAGCAATGACGCCGTGGCGGTCATCGAATTGGTGAAGAACGCCTATGATGCCGAAGCCAACCGGGTCCTCATAAAATTCACCGGGCCGTTGCTGCCGGGGCAGGGCCGGATCGAGGTCTTTGACGACGGGACCGGGATGAGCTTGGATGTCGTTCGCGGAGCCTGGATGGAGCCGGCAACTCCCGGTAAGCGCCAGAAGACCAATTCTGGATCAAAAAGCCGAAGGGTCCTGGGTGAAAAAGGTATCGGTCGTTTTGCTGCTATGCGGCTGACTTCCGAACTGGAGTTGATTACCCGGGCGCGTGGAGTGGACCAAGAGGTCTATGGGATCTTCGACTGGACGCAATTCGAAGACGATCAGAAATATCTCGATGAGGTTCTGATCCTCACTGACGAACGGAATCCTCAAGTCATTCGCAGTGATGTCGGCCTCGACGCCATGTGGCCCTACGATGAAGTCCCAGTCGGGTGCCCCCCCTCTGAGCACGGCACGTTACTGCGGATGAATAATCTTGCTCAGGCCTGGGATGCTGAAAGGTTCCGACTGATCCAGAGGGGTTTGTCACGGCTGGTCTCCCCATTTAAGGAGAACAAGGACTTCTGTGTGTATCTACAGGCGCCGGAGGAGTTCTCTGAGTTCTCGTCTGAGATCTCACCTCCCGTGGTCCTGAACTATCCCCATTACACGGTGACTGGAGCTGTCGATCCTCAAGGAACATGCAATCTGATGCTAGAGGTGAAAGCTTCAGGCGAAGTGAAAAGGGTTTCAGGTGGTTTTGTTAGAGAAGAAAAAGACGGCCTTCAGTATCTTGACGAGGAAGCCTACTTGAGATTTAAGCAAGCGACGCAAAACCGGACAGCAGAAAATATGGCTGAATGGAAAAAGAAACTTCCGGCCTGCGGACCGCTGCAGATTGAATTACGCATCTGGGATCGGGACGATCTTGGAAACATCATCCAGCAGACTGGATCCAATGCGCAGACCATTCGTGCAGATCTTGATTCCTTCGCTGGAATCAATATCTATCGGGATGGATTCAGGGTCTTGCCTTATGGAGAACCAAACAACGATTGGCTGCGATTGGATATTCGCCGTGTCCAGAATCCAACTAAGCGCCTATCCAACAATCAGATCGTTGGTCACATATCTATTACAGCTGATCAGAACCTTGGCTTGAAGGATCAGTCGAATCGCGAAGGTCTGGACGAGAACCAGAGCTACTCGGACCTCCGGGAGATCATGAAATCAATCCTGTTGATGATCGAGGATCTTCGAAAGAGGTCAAAGGGCTCAGGCGAAGGTGAGAAAAAGTCTAGCCAGAGCCTTAACCTGTTTGCCCCACTGGATCTCTCGCCTATTCGGCATCATATGGCGTCCTTCAGCCCTAAGGACGAGGTAGCCAAAGAGCTAATCAACGACGTAGAGCGCGCCTTCAACAGACAGGTCGAAAGCCTGAAGTCTGTCGTCGCAAAATATCATTCATTGGCGACATTGGGACAGCTCGTCGACCGTCTTCTACACGATAGTCGCCTGCCTCTGGCAAAAATCAGGAAAGAAGCCTTGCTGGCTCAAGAGGATATTGTCGAGGGGCATCTGAAGGGAGAAAACTTACTCAACAAGCTCGCGGGCCGTCTAGGCATCATCGATGGGCAGGGAGGTGTGCTTGTCACAGTCTTTCGGCGATATGAGCCGTTCGGTGGGCGAAAGCGAGGGCGTCCGAAGCAGCTCTACCTCGAAAAGATCATCGAAGATGCATTTGGGGTGTGTGCGAGCCAAATTTCGGACTTGAAGATCGTCACCTCATTGCCAACCGGTCAGACACTTGTTCGGGTAGACGAGGCTGAGATCCAAGAAGTCATCGTCAATCTCCTACAGAACAGCCTCTACTGGCTCCAATTCGTCGATGTTTCACATCGGCGTATAGACGTATCTTTGTCGCGTACAGCGCAGGATCATGTCGAAATCATCTTCAGCGACACGGGGCCGGGTATTCCAGAAGAGAATAGGGCACGGATCTTTGAACCCTACTTCTCTACGAAGAAGGATGGCATCGGCCTTGGCTTGGCGATTGTTGGCGAGATCATCATGAATTACTACGGAGGCAAGCTTGAGCTGCTGGATTCACAGGGGACACCAGGGGCCGTCTTCCGTATCACTTTGACAAAGCGAGTCTGATCAGGGGGAAGCATGGATTGGCAGGTTCTGGTTGTTGACGATAGGGATGCTGATGACGTTGGGGAGTTCATACAAGGGAATAAGGCAATCCCTCAGCCCGATTCAATCAGTTGTGTTTTGTGCAAAAGCTTTTCTGAGGCGACCAAGCGCCTAAAAAAGGAAAGATTTGATCTGGTTATTCTTGACCTCAAGGATGACGAAAGCCCTGATGAAGAGAATTTTGCAGGGGTGCAGGTTTTTGAAGAGATCAAGAAATGTCGATTCATTCCTGTAATCTTTCATACCGGATATGCATACAAGGTGACTGATCTGACTTCACCTTACGTGCGGTGTGTGACCCGTGCCGATTGGCCTGCATTGAGGTCGACAATCAAAGAGGTTCTGGACACAAAACTGCCAAGACTGATCAGGCACATAGAAGAAGAACAAAGACGATTCATGTGGGAGTCAGCTGAAACAATATGGGCTGACGATTTACACAAAAAGAATCCGACCGACTTGGTTTACCTCTTGGCGCGAAGGCTCGCAAATTCACTTTCTGGCGACGTGGTTAGGAGCTTCTTCGAGGCTGACGGGGCAGAAGATACTCCGAAATCAGAGATGGTTCATTCCGTTGAGTTATATATTTTTCCACCGATTTCCAAGCATTTCCTTTTTGGGGATATTTTTCGTAAGACAACGGAAGGGAAAACAGAGTATTTTGTTTCGCTGACACCATCGTGCGATCACGCACAGAGGAAAGCTGAGTTCTTATTGTTTGCTCGCTGCGCAGAGCTTGGTGATTCTGAAGAATGGAAAAAAGTCCAAAAATCCCTCGCGGAAAATGCCGAGCCTTCGAAGACCTCCGTCAATGATCTCAAAGATTTGATGAAAGACAATAATCCTCGGCCTCGGCTGCAAGACAGATATAAGTACTTGCCTGGTACGAGTTTCATGCCGGATTTGTTAATAGATCTGCAAAACTCTTTGACCATTGATCAAGAAAAACTGGCTTCTGGAGAGGCTGAATTGGATCGTATCGCTTCGCTGGACAGCCCATTCGCAGAATATCTGCAGGCTAGGATGATCCGATACTTCGGTAGAGTTGGGACTCCTTCGCTTGATACAGACTTGACCTATGAACGATTCAAAGATTGCGCTATGAAGACCTAGCGACAAGTGGTGGATAAAGGTCGCTCCTGTTCGATGACTACTAGACTTCTGGCGACACAGCAGCGTCGCCAATTGATGTCACGCATCAAGGGGCGCGACACCGGTCCGGAGCTGAGTCTGCGTAGCAAGGTGTGGGCGCTCGGTTTGCGCTATCGGTTGCAATACCGGATCGGTCGGACACGTCCCGACATGGTTTTCCTAAGTGCGCGATTGGCTGTGTTTGTGGATGGTTGCTTTTGGCATGGTTGCCCACAGCATTCGACAATGCCGAAGAACAATTGGGAATTCTGGCAGCTGAAGCTCAGGCGCAATCGTGAGAGGGACGCGGAACATACACAGAGACTGGAGGCGGATGGCTGGCGGGTGCTGCGTCTCTGGGAGCATGAAATCAAGGCATCGCCGACTGACTGCGCGCGGCGGATCGCAGCGATGCTTGGCAAGATGGAGGAGTCGAAGGCATGACCTTCTTCAGTGGCGAGCAGTTGGGACAGGTCGATCTGATCGTCGATGCGGTCTACGCGGGCTACAGAACTGAGCGTGGTGGCATCGCTGACCCGTTGGTCCCCTTGGTAGGCGTGAGCCGTCAAGGCGGATTCCGTTACCGCGGTACCAAGGCCCGCCCGACCCTTCTTGTGCTGACCTCAAACTTGGCTGAACCGGAATGGCCGGACCAGTTGGATGAGACAACCGGGACATTTATTTATTACGGCGACAACCGTCATCCGGGGCGTCTGGTCCATGACACACCACGATTCGGCAACCAGTTGCTGCGCCAGATCTTCGACTCTGCACATCTGGGACATCGCCAGCTGGTGCCTCCCATCCTGGTTTTTACCACCGTAGCCACCGGTCGGGCTTTCCGGTTCCGAGGGCTTGCCGTACCAGGCAGCCCAGCCTTGGCGGCAACGGAGGATCTCGTGGCATTGTGGAAGACGACCGAGGGGCAGCGTTTCCAGAACTACAAGGCGGTGTTCACCATTCTCGATGAAGCTGTGATTTCTCGGGATTGGATTCACGCTGTAGGCCGTGGCGAGAAGTCAGGACGGGGGCCAAGCGCATGGAAGGCCTGGGTTGAGGCCGGCGGCATCCGGCCACTCATGGCACCGCGTTCCCTTTTGGTCCGCAGCAAAGCGGAGCAACTGCCGGCGACCCTAGAGGATCAAGCTTTGATCGAAGTGGTCAGGCAACGATACAAGGACAACCCCTACGGATTCGAGAGCTGCGCTGGAGCGCTTACTCGCCTTTTGCTCCCTGATGTAGCACGCCTCGATCTGACACGCCCGTGGCGCGATGGTGGGCGGGATGGCATCGGTCGGCTACGCATTGGCCGCAGCCCTGCGGCAATTGAAGTTGATTTCGCGCTTGAGGCGAAATGCTACGGCGCGAACAACGCAGTCGGCGTCAGGGAGGTGTCACGCCTGATCAGCCGAATCAAGCATCGTGAATTCGGCGTGTTGGTGACGACGTCTTACGTGGATCGACAGGCGTATCAGGAAGTGACCGATGATGGTCACCCTGTGATCCTGACTGCGGCGCAAGACATTGTCGGCCTGTTGCGCTCGGCCGGGCTGAGGACCCCGATTCAGGTCGATGCGTGGCTGGATGGAATCACTGCAAGCAGCTGATCAGGCGGCCTCCAGTTTCTCAGCTTGGTGCAGCGAGATCCACTGAAAGATCGCGGTCATGACGTCCGAACACACACCATTGCCGCAGAGTTTCACCTTTTCCCGCCGGTTTCCGTGAGGCAGGATATGCTCGGTCGAGCCTCCCATGGCAAGCAGCAATTCATCTGGCTGAAGCATGCGCAAGTAGGGGGTATCTCCCTTCCATGTCACCAGACCGAAACGGTCTACCGTGGTCACCGTGCGGAGCGGAACGTCCAGCGCCTGCCAGCCTCCAGCATAGTCGGAGCCGTAGTAGACGATCAGGAAGGGCACTCCCATCCCGAGTTCGGCGATGGCTCGCTCGGCCCTTCCCAATGTCGCCTTGGCACGCCCTGGCTTCGTTAGCGGAGCAACCGGATAGCCCGCTTTCCAGTTGATGATGTCGCAAGCGGTCTTTCGCGGTGTACTCACCAGACCGTGCAGGTCTTCGCGGCTGACCGTGGTGCCTTGTCTGTCACACACAAGGAACATGCGCTTGCGGGCCTGTGCTGAACCGAAGTCGGCGGAGTTCAACAGCAGATCACTGACCGCATAGCCCAGGCCTTGAACGGTCTGGACCAGTTCATCGTGGCGATCCCATTTCTTCATGCGGTTTACGTTCTCGACGATGACCCAGCGGGGCGTCATTGCCTTCACCCAAGAGACGATACCTATTGCTGTCTCGCGGCTTTTCTCTGTGCCCGGTTTGGCGCCGCGGGCGATGGAGTGGGAGGTGCATTCTGGAGAGGTCAGTAGAACATCCGGTCTGTACTTCGCGGCAAATTCCCTGGGGGAGACATCCTCGATCTTCTTGGTGAGGACATCGGCCTGTGGGAAGTTGGCCTTGTAGGTCTGCGTGGCGAGACTCCATGCGTCCAGCCCGAGCAGAGGAACGCCACCACCTCGCACTGCACCGCGCGCTCCGAAACCCGCGCCGCAGAAGAGATCAACAAACGTTGGCATTCAACAGTTCCGATCTGGCCTAGCCTTAAGTGGCGAAGAATGGTACCAAGTACAGGACCTGTCAATAGCGGCCAAGAGCCGCGGAAATCTGGCGCCGCCAAAAGATCGGGCACGAACATTGCCGCCCTGGGGCCGGGTCAAGGGCGGGCGCCAGCTCGGAGCAGCAAACCCTTGACGTGGAGGAAGGACGGATACGCTGCGGCATGGCTGTGAGCGCGGCATCTTCGCGCTTACAGCCCATGCTGACCCGCGCCTTTCGCCGCCAGATTTCCGCGGCTTCTCCCCGCCGACAACAGTGCCGTCGCATGAAGAGTTTCTGGTCTGACTCGCATCAGTAATCGGCCTTCTGTTCGTCCGTCGCCACGCCCGGCAGATGAGGACAGAATCACCGTCGGGATGGCTCGCGGCAGGATGCGGCTCCTGAAAAGAATCGCTCAGCCCATGCACTCGAGCAGCCGCGCGGCGGACCTCTCGTGCACGACGAGGATCAGCTTCATCGAGCTGCGCGTCGCACCGACGA
>ERZ761602.4440-NODE-4440-length-18043-cov-4.161608_pt1 | contig 18043 bp, 15 predicted proteins | sample MGYA00512165_ERZ761602 | MGnify/ENA primary metagenome ERZ761602 (study PRJEB28899, sample SAMN02445085) | bioreactor sludge metagenome | biome: EBPR sludge; isolation source: Thorneside wastewater treatment plant | place: Australia: Brisbane, Thorneside... | reverse complement strand
GAGCTGGCCGAGGACGCACTCGGCGGTGCTCACCTTGAATTCCCGTGGCGCCTCGACGTTGAGTTCCTTTACGACGCCGTTCTCGACGACCATGGAGAAACGCTGGCTACGGTGCCCCATGCCGAACCCGGAGGCGTCGAGTTCCAGGCCCAGGGCCCGGGTGAACTCGCCATTGCCATCGGCCAGCATCAGCACCTTGTCGCCGACACCGCGGTCCCGGCCCCAGGCATCCATGACGAAGACGTCGTTCACCGACATGCAGGCGATGGTGTCGACACCCTTGGCCCGGATCTCCGCTGCGTTCTTTACATAGCCAGGCAGGTGGCTGTTCGAGCAGGTGGGCGTGAACGCTCCGGGCACGGAGAAGAACACGACCTTCTTGCCGCCGAAGAGCTCGTCTGTAGAAATCGATCCGGGCCCGTCCTTCGTCATGATGCCGAACTTGCCGGCAGGCAGCCGGTCGCCAACCTTGATCGCCATGGCTGAATCCCTCTGTGGTTTGCGGATGTACTCGGGTGAGCGCGTGCAGGTCATTGTACAGGGCCAGCGCCCGTATTGATCCGGGCGCAGTAACCACGAAGTGCGCGGCGCCTTGCCTGGGCCGGGGCCCGGACTTATGCTGCCGGCCCTTGCACCCGGAGGATGGTCCATGAGCGCCGCTGCCCCGAACCTGACCGGAAGCCCCGAGGCCCGGGCCTTCCTAGCCCGCGAGCACCGGCTGCTGATCGGTGGCCAGTGGGTCTCCGCGGCATCCCGTGACAAGATCGAGGTCTTCGACCCGGCCACCGAGGCCCACCTTGCGACCGTTGCCGGTGGTGGCGCCGAGGACATCGACCGGGCCGTGCAGGCCGCCCGCAAGGCGTTCCGGGGCGAGTGGTCGAGGCTCACCTCCTACGAGCGCACCCGCCTGATCTGGAAGCTTGCCGACGAACTCGAGGCCAACCTGGCCCTCGCCAGCGAACTGGAGACCCTCGACAACGGCATGCCGCGCATGGTGGCCCAGTATTCCATCGCCTCGTTCGGCGCCGAATTCCTGCGCTATTACGCCGGCTGGGCCACCAAGATCACGGGTGACACCATTCCGGTATCCCCGGGTGGCGTCCGGAACGGCGAGTCCCTCACCTACACCCGGCGTGAGCCCGTGGGCGTGGTCGGCGCGATCATCCCGTGGAATGCCCCGCTGATCATGGCCACGCTGAAGCTCGGCCCCGCCCTGGCGGCGGGCTGCACCGTGGTGCTGAAGCCTGCGGAGCAGACGCCGATCACCGCCCTGCTGCTCGGCGAACTGGTCAAGCGGGTGGGCTTCCCGGACGGCGTGATCAACATCGTTCCCGGCATGGGCGAGAGCGCCGGTGCCGCCCTCGCCGCCCACCCGGATGTCGACAAGATCGCCTTCACGGGCTCCACGGAGGTCGGCAAGAAGATCATCTCGGCCGCAGCCGGCAACCTGAAGCGGGTCACGCTCGAACTCGGCGGCAAGTCGCCCATGGTCGTGTTCCCCGACGCGGACCTGGACCGGGTCATCCCGGGAGTGACCCGTGGCGCATTCTTCCTGCAGGGACAGAACTGCATGGCCGGCACCCGGCTGTTCGTCCACCGGGACATCTTCGACAAGGTCGTCAGCCGGGTCGCCGACATGGCCAGCCAGTTCCGCATCGGGCCAGGACTCAGCCCCGACAGCGATCTTGGCCCGCTGATTTCGGCTGAGCAGCGCGAGCGGGTGATGGGCTACGTGGCGTCCGGCCGCAAGTCCGGCGCAGAGCTCGTGTGCGGCGGCGAGGCCCTGCCCGGTCGCGGCTTCTTCGTGAAGCCGACTTTGTTCGGCAAGACCAACATGGACATGCAGATTGCCCGCGAGGAGATCTTCGGGCCGGTGCTCTGCGCACAGTCCTTCGGCGATTCCGAGCTGCAGGCGGTGGCCGATGAGGCCAACCGGAGCATCTACGGCCTATCTGGCAGCGTGTGGACCCGCGACGTCTCCGTGGCCCACAGAATGGCCGCCATGATCGATGCGGGCCAGGTCAGCATCAATTGCCACGCCGCCGTGGACCCGGCAATCCCCTTCGGCGGCAACAAGCAGTCCGGCTGGGGCCGGGAATTCGGCAAGGAAGGCCTGGATCCTTACCTCAAGACCAAGGCCACCACCGTCATCTACTGACGGCAACTTCGGCCCGGCCTCAACCGGGTAGGGAGCTCACCAGGCCACGGTGGCGCCGAAGCGGTCGATGAACCGGCCGCTGTCCGCCGGGGTCAGCCGGGCGAAGGTGTCTAGCTGGGCCGCCACGCTCTCGGCGGGGTCGATCTCGGCCTCGGCGCCGCCGAGCTCCGTACGACACCAGCCGGGAGCCATCGAGACGATGGTGATGTCCCGCCACTCGTTCGCGATTCCCTTGGTGAGCATGTTGAGCCCTGCCTTGCTCGTGCGGTAGGCATGGGACTGCCCGAGCCGGTTGTTGGCAATGGAGCCGAGGTCGCTGGAGAGCATGACCACCACGGGCCGATGCGACCGCCGCAGGGCCGGCGCCAGTGCCACGGTGAGCCGGAAGGGGGCCAGCAGATTCACCTCCAGGACGTCCCGCCAGACGTCGTAGTCCATGAACGACAGGCTCTGGTAGCGCATTCCACCCGGGGAACCCTCGGGGCCAAAAGTGCCTGCGTTGTTGATGAGGAGGTCGAGGGGCTGGGCCGCGAGTCCCCCCGCGAGGCGGGCAACGTCGGCTTCGGACGTCACGTCGAGCTGCTCGAGACGGAGACGGCCAGGGACTCTGGCGGACAGCTCCGCCAGCGCCGTCGTCCGCGCCGGATCGCGGCAACCGGCCAGCACCTGCCAACCGGCCGCCACCAGCTGGCGGCAGTACTCGAGACCGAGTCCGCGGTTCGCCCCGGTGACCAGCGCGGTGCCCGCGGGACTTTCAAGTTCCGTCATGAATTACGCTTCCAGCCCCGCAGGGCGTCGTAGTGCAGCATTCGTAACACTGTGTAACAAATGAGGGGCCGGCATTGGCACGGCCCCAGGCGTTGACTACCATCGTCCGCCTGCCGGTCAGGTCAGGATACTGCAAGGTCATGACTTCCACCCGCCCAATCCGCGCCCTGCTGCGCGGGCTCGAAGTACTCCACGTGCTCAACCAGCACAACGGCGCCACCGTATCGGAAGTGGCGGCGGCTATCGACCTCCCGCGCACCACGACTTACCGGATCCTCGAGACGCTGTGCCACGCCGGCTACGCCTATCGCGCGGCCAGCGACGAGCGGTATCGCCTCACGATCCTCGTGCGCGGCCTGTCCGATGGCTTCGACGACGAGGCCTGGGTGACCCAGATCGCGCGCCCCTACATGTACGAGCTGTGCAACGAGCTGGTGTGGCCCATTGCGATCGCCACCCTGTCCGGCTCGACGATGCTCATCCGCCAGACCACTGACCACCGCAGCCCCCTCGCAGTCGAGAAACGCGGTCCCGGATTTCGCGTGGCGATCCTCGGCTCGGCCTCCGGCATCGCCTACCTCGCCTGGTGCCCGCAGGAACAACGGGACGCCCTGCTCGACCTGCTCGCCAAGTCCCGGCGCCCCGAAGACCAGCCGGCCAGCAACCGCCGGAAAATCGGGGAACTGCTGCAAGAGACCCGCAACCGGGGCTACGCGACGTGGCGGCGCCCCCGCCGGGTCTCGGAGGAACTCAGCCTGTCCGTGCCGATCCTGGCCGGCGAGCGGGTCCTCGCGGCCCTCACCATCCGCTTCTCGAGCACCGCCGTTCCCGAAGGCGACGCGATCCAGCGCTTCCTGCCCAAGCTCCGGGCCACGGCCCAGCGCATCGAGGCCGAGTTCCTGTCCCAGGGGGAGAGCCAGGCGCTCGCCGTGGCGGGCGAGGCGATGTCGCCGCCCAGCGACGACTGAAACCAGGCCGGAACACCGGCCGGAAAGTAAAGGGCCCCGGGGCAGCGCTGCCCCGGGGCCCTGTCGTCCGCGCCGCTGGCTGGCTCAGGCGACCTTGCGGCTCGCCTTCCGGCCCTTGGGAGCGGCAGCCTCTGGCCGCGCCCAGGTCTGGAACACCGGCTGCTTCGGCGCCTCGAGGCCCGTTTCCTTCTTGCAGGCCTTCTTCAGCTCGGGGATGGTGCCGCCGAAGTCGAACAGCTTGGTCTTGCCACGCTTCTTGGCCATGCGGGCCCGGAGCGCGGCCGTGGCCTTCTCGTCCACCGCCCCGTTCGACTTGATCACCACGCCATAGCGCTTGGCGCCCTCGCGGCTGACGAGGCCTGCATCCACGTCGAAGGCGACCTTCTCGGCGGGCCGCTTCAGCGGGTCACCCCAGCCACCGCCGCCCCAGGTGTCGAAGTACAGCAGATCGCCCTCGGCCACGGGGATCCGGTCGCACTTGGACGGCAGCAGTTCCTTCTTGCCGTTCTTCCGGACCAGTATCTTGCGGCTGCGGGAGCCGGGCAGGCCGCCGTTGACGCCCCACGGGTAGGTCAGCCAGCGGTCGTCGTGGATGGAGATCTGTCCGGGCTCCAGGAACCGGTAGCCCACGCGCAGGGCGTTTCCACCCCGGTGAAGGCCGGGACCTCCGGAGTCCGCCAGGGTCTCGTAGGCCTCGATGCGCAGGGGGAAGTAGCTCTCGAGGAACTCGTTGGGAACGTTGGTGAAGCTCGGCCACAGGGAATGGCCGTCCGGGCCATCGCCGAACGGCTTGCCGGGAATGCCACCGAAGCCGATGCTGTAGAGCTGGTACCACTCACCGGTCTTGCGGTAGCCCGAGTACATGAAGTGCGGGCTGTCCGAGAAGCCGGCGGCACAAAGGAAGTCCGGGTTGCCCTGGCCCAGCAGGCCGCCCAGGATGTCGAAGATCCGGCCAAGGGCGTGCGTGCGACACGAGAGGGCAGCCGGGAAACGCGGCTTCAGCAGCGAGCCCTCGGGGATGCGGACTTCCATCAGGTCATAAAAGCCGTCGTTGAACATGATCTGCGGGTCGAAGACCATGATCATGTAGACCCCGCAGAACATCTTGAACATCTCCTCGTTGAGGTAGAAGTTCACGGAGCCCGTTGACTGGGGATCGGTGCCCTCGAAGTCGAAGATGACCTTCTCGCCCTCGCGCCACATCGCGCACTTGATCTTGTAGGGCCCCATGCCCATGCCGTCGTCGCAGATGTAGTCCTCGAAGTACTGCTTCTTGGTCGGCACGGCGGCAGTGATGAGCTTGGACATGGCCCGCTTGTTGCGGTCGAGAAGCTCCTCGAGGGCTGAATAAAACACGTCGTCGCCGAAGCGGGTGGACATCTCGATGACCCGCTTTTCGGCAGTGCGGATCGCCGCGATGATGGCGTAGAAATCACTGCGGTTCCATTGAGGCATCCGGCAGTTGTGCAGGATGATCTCGAGGATGTCCTCCTGCAGCACGTCCTTCTTCATGATCTTTGTGACAGGCACGCGGATGCCCTCCTCGAAGATGGACTGGGCATCCGTTGGCAGGCTACCCGGCACCTTGCCGCCGATGTCAGTCATGTGGCCGAACATCGCTGCATAGGAGATCAGCCGGCCGTCCTTGAAGATGGGCCGCAGCAGCAGCCAGTCGTTGGCATGGCTCACTGCGCCGTTGCAGGCATAGGGGTCGGAGGTGAGAAACATGTCCCCCTCCTCGATCGTCCCGTCGTAGGCGGCCTTGAATCCGTAGATGAAGCTGCCGAACTGGCCGACGACCATCTTGCCATCGAGGTTCGCGATCATCGGGAACTCGTCGTGCTGCTCCCGGATACCGGGGGACATGGCGGTGCGGAAAAGCACCGTGTCCATCTCGTGCCGGGCATTCAGCATCGCGTTCTCGATGATGTCGAGGGTAATGGGGTCAATTTTCAGCCGCTTGAACGGGCGGGGCCGGGTCTCTACGATCTTGGCTGGCATTGGGTTACTCCTGGATTCCTTCGCTGTCTGCGCCGGGCACTCGTCGTGCTCAGCCCACGGGCGTGATGAGGATGTTGCCCCAGTCGTCGACCTTGCCGACGTGGCCGGGGAGGATCAGCGTGGTCGAGTCCATCTCGAGCACGACCGCGGGGCCATGCACGGCGTTGCCCGACTTGAGCTTGGACCGGTCATAGAGGGTGGCCTCCTGGTCCTTGCCATCGACATAGACGGTCAGCTTGGCGGTCGCCGCGGCGGAGGGGCTCTCCCCGCCCTTTTCGACGCGCTGGGCCCGGACATTGGTTGGCTTGCCCTGGGCAACCGCCCGCAGGTTCACGATTTCCTTCTCCAGGGGCAGGGCGAACGTGAACAACTGGCGGTGCATCTCGTCGAAACGCTCGCCAATCACCTCGAGACCCCGCCGGTCGAACTCCTCGATCTCGAAGTCAACCGTGAGCAGGAGGCCCTGGCCGTGGTAGCGGATGTCGACCTGGTAGCTGGCGGACTGGTCGCCCTTGGCAATGCCCTCGTTGTCCAGCGCCTTGGAAGCATCGGCTGCCAGGCTGCGGAAGATCTTGGCGACCTCCTTGTCGGTCGTTTCGCCGAACCGGCGGATGAAGGTCCTGGAGGCCTCGTCACGCACACGCGTGGTGGCATCACCGTAGGCACACAGGACGCCCGGGCCTGGCGGGATGATGACCGGCCAGGAATTCATCAGCTTGCCGATCGCATTGGCATGCAGGGGACCTGCGCCACCGAAGGCGATCAGCGCGAAGTCCCGGGGGTCGTAGCCCTTCTCGACCGAGACCAGCCGGAGGGCGCCGTACATGTTCTCGTTGACGATGTCGATGATGCCCGCCGCAGCCTGCTTGAGGCTGAGGCTGAGGGCGTCGGCGATCGACTTGACCGCGGCCTCGGCCAGGTCACGGCGGACCTTCATGTCGCCGCCCAGGCGTACTTCACCGCTCGGCAGGTAGCCAAGGACCACGTTCGCGTCGGTCACGGTGGGCAGCGTGCCACCCCGGTTGTAGGCCGCCGGGCCCGGCACGGCGCCGGCACTCTCGGGGCCAACGCGCAGGGCCTTGGTCAGCTCCGGCACCTTGGCGATGGAGCCGCCACCGGCGCCGACGGTACGCACGTCGACCGATGAGGCGCGAACGACCACGTCGCCCACGGTGGTTTCCCGGCGAAGCTGGGCCTTGCCATTCTCGACCAGGCAGACGTCAGTCGACGTGCCGCCCATGTCGAAGGTGAGCAGGTTCTTGAAGCCGGCCTGCTGGGCGACCCACACGGCGCCCGAAACACCACCGGCCGGGCCGCTCATGAGCAGGTTGACCGGATAGGACTCGGCGGCCTTCGCCGAGGCAAGACCGCCATCGGACCGCAGGATGTGCAACTGGACCTTGCTCATGGTCTTCTGCAGCTGGCGGTGCAGGTTGCGGACGTAGGTCTCGACCTTGGGACGGACGTAGGAGTTGGCGACGGTGGTGATGGTGCGCTCGTACTCCTGCATCTCCGGCACGATCTCGGACGAGAGGGAGATGGGGATGCCTGGCAGGACCTCGCGGGCGATCCTGGCCACCTGTGCCTCGTGCTCGCCATTCGCGAAGGAATTGATCAGCGAGATCGTCAGGGCCTCGATGCCCTTCTTGCCGAGGGCCTTGAGGTCGCGACGCAGCCGGGCCTCGTCGAGCTTCCTCACGACCTCACCCCGCGCGCCGATGCGCTCGTCGGCCTCGATTGTGAGGCCCAGCGGGGCCAGCGGCAGGCTCTTGTTGTAGATCACCCAGCCGCCCAGGCCGCCCGGCACGAAGGAACGGGCGATCTGGAGGACCTGGCGATATCCCTTGGTGGTTACCAGGCCAACCTTGGCGCCGGAACCCGTAAGGACCGTGTTGGTCGCCACCGTCGTCCCGTGCATGAAATGGGTGATCTTGTTCGGGTCGATGCCGGCGTTCTTGCAGACTTTCTCGATGCCGTTCAGCACGCCGACCGATGAGTCGTGCGGAGTACTCGGGACCTTGGCGGTGAAGATGTCCCCGCTGGACTCGTCGATGAGCAGCAGATCCGTGAACGTTCCGCCAACGTCAACCCCTAGTCGGTAGCTCATACAGGCCTCTCAGGTGTTCCAGTGCTTGAGTTCGTGGGGATCGTGGCCGACTCCCGCCACGATGATGAGTCTCGCGCCATGCCAGTCGTTCAACCCGCCAGCCGGGCCCGGTGGGCCTCCGCCACCTGCGGGAACATGCCCGCCTTGGGCAGCATGGCGGGCGTGCCGCGGCCCAGCTGCCCGATCAGCCACTGGCTGGTGGCAATGATCTTCTCGAGCGACACGCCGGTCACGACGCCGGAACGATCCAGCAGGTAGAGCAGGTCGTCGGTCGGGATGTTGCCAGTGGCGGCGGGCGCGAACGGGCAGCCGCCAATGCCACCGATGCTCGCGTCCAGCGACGCGACGCCGGCATCAAGGGCGGCCTGGGCATTGGCAATGCCCGTGTTGCGCGTGTTGTGGAAATGGCAACGGATGGGCACCCCGGGGGCCCGCTCACGCACGGCACCCACCATGTCCCGCACCTGGGAAGGAACGCCGACGCCGATGCTGTCGGCAAGGCCGAGTTCGACAGGCTCGCCGTCCATGACCTGATCCACCAGGTCGAGGACCCGCCGCAGGGGGACCTCCCCCTCGAAGGGACAGCCGAAGGCCGACGAGATCATCACGTTGGCCCGCATCCCCGCCTGCTTCGCGGCCCTGGCAATCTCGACCCAGGCCTTCACCGACTCGGTGGTCGGTACTCCCTGGTTGCGCTGGTTGTAGGTGTCACTCGCCACCACGGCCATGCCGATCTCGGGGATGCCCGTGGCCTGGGCACGCTCGAAGCCCTTGCGGTTCAGCACGAGGCCGATGTAGGTGACGCCGTCGATCCGGGGCAGCCCGCGGATCACGTCTTCCGCATCCGCCATCTGGGGGACCCGCTTTGGATGCACGAAGCTCGTGACCTCGAGCCGGCGGATGCCCGCGTCCACCGCGCGCCGGATGAACTCGATCTTGGTCGCCGTCGGCAGGACCTCGGGCTCGCTCTGGAGGCCATCGCGGGGACCGACTTCGATGATCGAGACGTGGCGGGGTGACTGGCTCATGGCCTTACAGGAGGCGGGAAAAACGGTATTCTATACGGCCCGGACAGCGTTACAAGAAGTAAGGGATGGCAAACGAACAGACGAAGGGCAGTGGCCCCCTGGCGGGGCTGCGCCTCATCGAGATGGGCACCCTGCTGGCCGGCCCGTTCTGCGGCCAGCTGCTCGGGGACTTCGGCGCCGAGGTCATCAAGATCGAGCCACCCGGGCAGGGTGATCCCATGCGGGAGTGGGGCCGGGAGAAGGCCCACGGCATGTCGCTCTGGTGGCCCGTTGTGGCCCGCAACAAGAAATCCGTGACCCTCAACCTCCGTGAGGCCGAGGGCCAGGCCATCGCCCGGGACCTCATCGCCAAAGCCGATTTCCTGCTCGAGAATTTCCGCCCAGGCACCCTCGAGCGCTGGAATCTCTCCTATGCCGAACTGCAAAGGATCAACCCGCGGCTCATCATGATCCGCGTGTCGGGCTTCGGCCAGACCGGGCCTTATGCCAAGCGGGCCGGTTTCGGAGCCGTCGGCGAGGCCATGGGTGGCCTTCGTTACGTGTGCGGCGACCCGGCCACGCCACCGAGCCGCATGGGCATCAGCATCGGCGACTCGCTCGCCGCGACCTTCGCCTGCATCGGCGCCCTCTCCGCCCTCCACTACCGGGAGCGGACGGGCGAGGGTCAGGTCGTCGACTCGGCCATCTACGAGGCTGTGCTCAACATGATGGAATCCCTGGTCACCGAGTACGACAAGACCGGTTATGTCCGCGAACGCACGGGCGCCATACTCCCCAATGTCGCACCCTCCAATGTCTATCCCACCCGGGATGGCGGCATGATCCTGATTGCCGCCAACCAGGACACCGTCTTCGGCCGATTGGCCGAGGCCATGGGCCGGCCTGAACTCGCGAAAGACGAGCGGTATGCCACCCACACTGCCCGGGGCGCCCGGCAGAAGGAGCTTGACGACCTGATCAGCGACTGGACCCGTACCATGGATGCGGGCCCCCTCGAGGACCTGATGGAGAAGTTCGGCATACCGTCCGGCAAGATATACCGCACCCCGGAGATGCTGGAGGACGCCCACTTCAAGGCCCGCCAGGCCATCGTCAAGACGATGCACCCCAAGTTCGGCGAGCTGCGCATGCAGAACGTCGCACCGAAGCTCTCCCGCACGCCGGGTGGTATCCGCGCGCCGGCCCCGGAGCTCGGCGAGCACTCCGACGAGATCTATCGGCAACTCCTGGGCTTCGACGCGGCCCGCCTCAAGGACCTCCGGGACCGGGGGATCATCTGAGCCCGGGCGAGGCCCGCCTCGGGCCGATCGCCTGCGTCACGATCCGCACCCCGTCCCTGCGGGATGCGGAGGCCGCCTACAGCCGGTTCCTGCACTACCGCCCCGTGGACCGGGGCAAGGTCAGTGCGGCGCAGGCGGCCCTCTGGGGCGTCCCGCGCGCCGCGGGTGCGCCCTGCCTGCTGATGGCGCCCGAGACAGCGACCGACTTCATCTTCCGCTTCATCGAGCTGCCCGCCGAACCCGGCTATCGCGCCTTTGCGCGTCACGGCTGGCACGCGGCCGAACTGATCGTGGACCGGGTGGACCCGCTCGCCGAACAGCTCCGCGACTCACCGTTCGAGATCGTCGCGCCGCCACTCGACCTGTCGTTCTGCCCCGACATCCGCGCCATGCAGGTGCGGGGTCCGGGTGGCGAGATCATCTACCTCACCGAGTTCAAGAAGCAGGTCCCGGGTCTTGCCTCTCCGGCAGCCCGCTGTACCGTGGACCGCACCTTCATCGTGATCGTCGGCGGGGCCTCGCTGCAAGGGATGCAGCAGTACTACCTCGACCACTTCGGTGTCCCCGTGACGCCGGCGATGGAGTCCCGTGTGCAGACCATGGCGCTCGAATTCGGTCTTTCCCGGGAGCACCGGTTCCGGCTCGCCGCGCTGCCGCTGCGGGAGCGTTGCTACATCGAGGCCGACGAGATGCCGGTTTCAGCCAGCCCGTTGCCGGAAAGTCTCGAGACCCTGCCCTCGGGGATCTGCATGGTGACCTTCTGCATCCCGGAAGCGGGTGGCGCGATGGTGCCTCCGCCTGACTCGAACCCGCCTTACACGGGGGTCACGGGCGCGGCGTGCCTGCGGGGAGCGGCGGGCGAACTCATCGAGCTGGTCCACGCCCCCGTGCCCCGCTGAGGCGTCAGCGGCGGCGAAGCAGGGTCAGCCCGTCGCCGACGGGCAGCAGCGAAAGATCGAAGCGATCGTCATCCTTCAACCGGGAATTCAGCTCGCGCAGGGCGACGGTGTCCTCGTCCTCATTGGCCGGATGCGCCACGCGCCCGCTCCACAGCACGTTGTCAATCACGATGAGACCACCGGATCGCACCAGGTGCCAGCCCTGTTCGACGTAGTCGGCATAGCCGGTCTTGTCGGCGTCGATGAACATGAAGTCGAAGCTGCCGTCCGCACCCTCCCGCCGCATCTGGCGCAGCGTGTCACCGGCCGGCCCCAACCGGAGGCGGATGCGACCGGCCATTCCCGCGGACTGCCAGAAGCGGCGACCGATCGACGTCCACTCCTCGCTGATGTCGAGGGCCACCAGTTCGCCATCCGGTGGCAACGCGAGCGCGCAGGCCAGCGCACTGTAGCCCGTGAATGTGCCCACCTCCAGGCACCGACGGGCACCCAGCAGGCGGACCAGGAGGGCCATGAACCGGCCCTGCTCCGGGGAGATCTGCATCCGGGCAAGGGGCAGGTGGGCCGTCTCGGTGCGGAGCTCTCCGAGGACCGGGGGCTCACGCAGGGAGACTTGCTGCAGGTACGCGTACAGCCGGTCATCGAGGCTGAGCGTGCGGTTGGCCAAGGCGCTCAGCTTCCGATGGTGAAGCGCAATTCCAGCCCACGCTGCAGCGAGAGCACAACGGCGCTACCCGGGGGCAGTTCGTACTCGCCGTTCGCGACCGGCAGGCCAACGATGTCCCCCGGCCGAAAGGCGTAGCGGGCCGACAGCGCAGCCACGCTGCGGGTGAGGTCAGTCAAGGTGCGCGCGGGGGCCGCCGTGGCCATATCACGGCCGTTCACGCGCAGGGCGACGGGCCAGCCGTTCCCGCCGGCGAATTCGTCGAGCGTCACGAGGGCCGGGCCGATGACGCAGGCGCCCGGAAACTGGCGGGCGTCGGCCTGGCCGCCCCCGACGCTGGTGCCGGCGCCGGCGGCAAGCCGCGCGGCGCCGAGATCGGCCACCAGCGTCAGGGCAGCGACCGCCCTGGACGCCTGGACCTCGGTGGCGCGGAACAGCGGGCGCCCAACGACGGCGCCCAGCATGGGCAGTAGGAACAACGCCGTTCCCGGCACGGGAGGGGCGACGGCGACCTCGGGGCCGACGGCGGCATTGGGGTTCTTCACGTAGCAGGCACCGGCCGCGTCAGTGACCATGAGCAGCAGGCCTGGCCGGCGGATGGGCGGCATAAGGCGGGTGCCCGCGGCTGGCAGCAACCGGCCGTTGCGCCGCCATTCCTGCCGCTGGGCCTCGGGCGCGGACTCGAATTCGGCCACCAGGCGACCAACCCGGGCGGCGCCTTCCTCGCCCTCGGCGAGAACGCTCACCACAGACTGGGGACGCCACTGGGCCGCCGTCAGCCCGGAGGGCGAGGCCGCCAGGTCCAGGATCTCACCGGAGGACAGGCAAAGTGCCGGTCGGCCCCCGGCTTCCCGGCTGTCGAGGGTCACGAGGCGCATGCGACGTTCACTCCCCGGATCCGGCGACGAAGACCTCGAGGCCATCCAGTTCCGGGGTCAGCTCGATCTGGCAGAGCAACCGGCTGGCCGGGCGACGGCCGGCAGCGGCGTCGAGCATGGCATCTTCCACGTCGTCCGCAGGCAGCAGCCGGTGCAGCCAGGGATCGGCCACGAAAGCATGGCAGGTCGCGCAGGCGCAGGCCCCGCCGCACTCCGCCAGGATACCCGCGACCCCGCTGTCGAGCGCCGCCTCCATGAGGGTGTGACCCGCCGGCGCGTGGGCCTCGACCCGTCGCCCCGTGGCTTCGTGGAAGATCACTCGTGGCATGGCATTCATCGTTGCAGACCGCCCTGGAACAGGATGCGGCGACCCGCGGGAGGATAGCATGGCCCCCCTTCCCCGCGGTTGACTTCCCCTGGCGGTTCACCGACCATTCCACGCATGTCCAAGCCCCAGCGCCAGTCGGCAATCCAGCTTGCACCCCAGGTGCCGCAGCGGCTGTCCGGCGGCCTGGTAGAGCCCTGAGGGGCGGGCGTCGGCGCGGCTGATTTTTTTCACGAGTCACCGAGACCCCGCACCCGCCAGGTGACGGGGTCTTTTTTTTGACGCGCCCTATCCGGCCCACCAGGGCCGGCGCGGGCCACGGGGCAGCGACATGACAGACAGGGTCTTCATCTTCGATACCACGCTCCGGGATGGCGAGCAGGCCCCCGGCTGCAGCATGACCCTGGAGGAGAAGCTCCGGGTAGCCGCCGCCCTTCGCGACCTGCGGGTCGACGTGATCGAGGCGGGGTTCGCGGCGGCCTCACCCGGCGACTTCGAGTCCGTGCAGGCCATTGCCGCCGGGATCGCCGGACCCACGATCTGCAGCCTCGCCCGGTGCCACCCCGTGGACATCGAGCGGGCGGCCGCCGCGCTGAAGCCAGCGGCGAGCAAGCGCATTCACGTATTCCTCGCCACCAGCGAGATCCACCGCACCTTCAAGCTCAACATGGCGAAGGAGGAAATCATCCGCCGCGCGGTCGAGGGCGTGCGCATGGCGCGCGAGCACAGCACCGACGTCGAGTTCTCCGCAGAAGACGCGTCGCGCACCGAGCCCGCCTACCTCGCCGAGGTTGTCTCGGCGGTGATCGAGGCGGGCGCGCGCACCATCAACGTCCCGGACACACTGGGATACACCGTTCCGGAGGAGTTCGGCAACCTGTTCGCCTACTTGCGCGCCCACGTCCCCGGCATCGACCGGGTCGTCCTCAGCGTGCATTGTCACGACGACCTCGGCATGGCAGTGGCGAACAGCCTGTCTGCCGTGGCAGCGGGCGCCCGGCAGGTTGAATGCACGATCAACGGCATCGGCGAGCGGGCCGGCAACTGCTCGCTCGAAGAGGTGGTGATGGCCCTGCGGACACGCTACAACCACTACGGCCTGGACACTGGTATCGACACCCGCAAGCTCTATCCCGTGAGCCGGCTGGTATCGAGCATCACCGGCATGCACGTGCCGCGGAACAAGGCCGTCGTGGGTGAGAACGCCTTTGCACACGAATCGGGCATCCACCAGGACGGCATGCTGAAGAACGCTGCGACCTACGAGATCATGAACCCCGAAGACGTCGGCATCAGCCGGTCGAACCTGGTGCTCGGCAAGCACAGCGGCCGCCATGCCTTCCGGGACCGCGTCCAGCAGCTGGGCTTCACCCTCAGCGACGAGGAACTGAACACGGCCTTCGCCGAGTTCAAGAAACTTGCCGACCGCAAGAAGGAAATGTTCGATGGCGACATCGAGGCCATCATCATGAATGCCGAGGCGGGCGGCGACGGGCCCTGGGAGATGGTTGAACTGCACATCTCCGCGGGCACCGGGGCAATCGCCGCGGCCGCGGTCCGGCTACGGCATGCCGACGGCCGGACGGTGGACGAGGCCTCGGTAGGAGACGGCCCTGTGGAGGCGTCCTTCAAGGCCCTCGAGCGGGCCACGGGCGTCAACCTCGACCTGCGCAACTTCGAGGTGCGCAGCGTGACCGTGGGCGAGGACGCCCAGGGCGAGGTCACCGTCACGGTGGACTATAATGGACAGAGCCATCGCGGCCATGGCGTCAGCACCGACATCGTCGAGGCCGGCGCCCTCGCCTACCTGGAAGTCATCAACCGCGTCACCCGGCAGGCTGCGGGCCGTTTGGCCCCGGCGGATCCGGCTGGCGAGAACGTCGTACGCCTCTGAAGGACCACCCATGGCCATCAAGTCCACCGAATGGATCTGGCACAACGGCAAGCTCGTGCCCTGGAAAGACGCCACCGTCCACGTGCTCAGTCATGCCCTCCACTATGGCTCGTCCGTATTTGAAGGCATCCGGGCCTACGCGACGCCGGCCGGGACCCGCATCTTCCGCCTCGCGGCCCACACCCGCCGGCTCCTGGACTCGGCAAAGATCCACCGCATCACCCTCCCCTGGACAGCCGGGGAGATCGATGCCGCGTGCAAGGAAGTCGTGCTGCGCAACGGCCTCAAGAGTGCCTACATCCGCCCGCTCGCCTACCGGGGTTATGGCGAGGTCGGGGTCGTGCCCAAGGCCGGACATCCCGTCGAACTCGCCATTGCCGCCTGGGAGTGGGGCACCTACCTCGGTCCCGAGGCCCTTGAGAACGGGGTCGACGTGTGCGTCTCCTCCTGGCAGCGCGTGGCGCCGAATACCCTGCCGGCTCTTGCCAAGGCAGGCGGCAACTACCTGTCGAGCACCCTCGTCGGCTTCGAGGCCCGGGACCGGGGCTTCGCGGAGGGCATTGCACTGTCCGTGGATGGTACGGTCAGCGAAGGCGCCGGCGAGAACCTGTTCATCGTGCGGGACGGCGTGCTGATCACACCCCCCGCGGCCGCCTCGATCCTGCAGGGGATCACCCGCGACAGCGTGATCGTGCTGGCCCGGGACCTCGGCCTAGAGGTCCGCGAGCAGACCCTGCCCCGCGAGATGCTCTACATTGCCGACGAGATCTTCCTGACCGGCACCGCCGCGGAGCTCACCCCGGTCCGTTCGGTGGACCGGCTCGTCGTCGGCAGCGGCTCCAGGGGGCCTGTGACGCGGGCCCTGCAGGAGGCGTTTTTCGGTCTGTTCAACGGCCGGACCGCCGACCGGTGGGGGTGGCTCGAGCCCCTCGAATCACCCGCACCGGGCCAACGGGTCGGCGGCTGACCAGGCACCCGGCTTCAGTATCCCAACAGGAATCTCACACCATGAGCGGCAAGTCACTCTTCCAGAAGGTCTGGGACGACCACGTCGTCGTACCGGAGTCCGCCGACACGCCGGCAGTCCTCTACATCGACCTTCACCTCACCCACGAAGTGACCTCTCCCGAGGCCTTCTCGGTACTGCGCTCCCGAAAGCTGCCTGTACGTCGTCCGGACCTGACGCTCGCCACGCTCGACCACTCCACGCCGACGGTTCCGGTGGCGTCCCTCAAGGACCTCGACGTGGTGTCCGAACCGGCCGCCGCCGCGCAGATCCGGGTGATGATCGAAAACTGCCGTGAGTACGGCATCCGGCTGCTGGGCTTCGACAGCGACGCCCGCGGCATCGTGCACATCATCGGTCCTGAGCTCGGCATCACGCAGCCCGGCAAGACCATCGTCTGCGGCGACAGCCACACGAGTACCCACGGCGCCTTCGGTGCGCTCGCCTTCGGCATCGGGACCACCGAGGTGGGCCACGTGCTCGCGACCCAGTGCCTCCTGCAACGACGCCCGAAGACCCTTGCCATTACGGTGGATGGCCAGCTCGGCCCTGGGGTTACCGCCAAGGACGTGATCCTCGCCATCATCGGACGCATCGGCGTCGACGGGGGCACTGGCCACGTGATCGAGTACCGGGGAAGTGCCATCCGTGCGTTGGGGATGGAGCAGCGGATGACCATCTGCAACATGTCCATCGAGGCCGGCGCACGCGCGGGCATGATTGCCCCCGATGACACCACCATCCAGTACCTGCACAACCGCCCGATGGCACCCCAGGGCGCGGATTGGGAATCCGCGGTTGCGAGGTGGCGCTCCCTGCCCTCCGACCCGGATGCCCGGTTCGACCGGGAAGTGGCCCTCGATGCCGCCGCGATCCGGCCGATGGTGACCTTCGGTACCAATCCCGGGATGGTCGTGCCGATCACGGAACCCGTGCCGGCAGCTGCCGACGCCAGCGCCCGCAAGGCACTAGCGTACATGGGGGTCGAGGAAAACCGGCCGATGCTCGGCATGCCCGTCGACGTCGTGTTCGTGGGCAGCTGCACCAACGCCCGGCTCTCCGACCTGCGGGATGCTGCCAGCCTCCTTCGCGGCCGCCAGGTCGCGAAGTCCGTGCGGATGCTGGTGGTACCCGGGTCCGAGCAGGTGAAGCGCGCGGCCGAGCGCGAGGGTCTGCACGAGATCTTCAAGTCTGCCGGTGCCGAATGGCGTGAAGCTGGCTGCTCGATGTGCCTTGGCATGAACGGCGACGTGACGCCGCGCGGCCAGCTCTGCGTCAGCACGAGCAACCGCAATTTCGAGGGTCGCCAGGGCATAGGCGCCCGTACCGTGCTGGCCAGTCCGCTGACTGCGGCGGCCTCTGCCATCGCCGGCCGGATCGCCGACCCACGGCCCCTCCTGGCCCACTGAGAGCACCGCCATGGAAAAAATCACCGTCGTGAAATCCCGGACGGCCGTCCTGCCCCAGTCCGACATCGATACCGACCAGATCGTGCCCGCACGCTTCCTGACCACGACCACGCGGAAGGGGCTAGGCAAGGCCCTCTTCGCCGACTGGCGCTATGACAGCGCCGGCAAGCCGCGGCCGGAATTCCTGCTGAACCGTCCCGAGGCCGCAGGCTGCGAGATCCTCGTGGCCGGCAACAACTTCGGCTGCGGCTCGTCCCGAGAGCACGCGCCCTGGGCATTGCTCGACTTCGGCATCCGCGCGGTCATCAGCACGGAGCTGGCCGACATCTTCCGGGGCAACTCCCTCAAGAACGGGCTCCTGCCCGTGACCGTGGACAAGGCCACCCACGGCTGGCTGCTCGAGAACCCGGGGGCCCTGGTCACCATTGACCTTGCCGCCACCACGTTGACGCTGCCGGACGGTCGCTCGGTCAGCTTCCCGATCGACGGCTTCGCGCGGTACTGCCTGCTCAATGGCGTCGACCAGCTGGGATACCTGCTGCAGCAGTCCCCGGCCATCACGCGCTTCGAGGAAAGCCGTTCGTGGAAGCCCTGATAGGGGTACTCGCCGGCGACGGCATTGGCCGTGACCGCAATCAGCCAGGGACGTCGGGGCGGA
>ERZ761602.4437-NODE-4437-length-18061-cov-4.987615_pt1 | contig 18061 bp, 14 predicted proteins | sample MGYA00512165_ERZ761602 | MGnify/ENA primary metagenome ERZ761602 (study PRJEB28899, sample SAMN02445085) | bioreactor sludge metagenome | biome: EBPR sludge; isolation source: Thorneside wastewater treatment plant | place: Australia: Brisbane, Thorneside... | reverse complement strand
CGCGTGCGCGGCCCGCACCTGCGCGAGCCACGTCGCGGACGCGTCGTCGCCGCAGCCGACCGTGAAGGCGGCGAAGGCGAGGGTCGCGAGCGCGATGCAGGAGCGACGGTTCATCGGGTGTAACGATCTTCGAGGGCGGCGAGCACCGCGCCGCGGTAGGAGCCCATCTGGGAGTCGAGCGCGTCGCGACCTTCGCCCGCGACCGCCGCGGCTTGGGCGCGCAGGAGCGCGTCGTCCGGGGCCGGGAGCGCGACCGGACCGCTCGGCACGCTCGGGCCGCGCAGCACCGCGAAGAGCACCACCGCGACGCTGGCCGCGCTCGCGAAGCCGATCGGGATCATCCAGCGCTTCCACCACGGCGCGGGAGCCTCCACCGGCTTCGGCTTCGCCTCCGCGAGCACGGTCTCGAAGATCGCGCCGAGCTTCTCCTCCGAGAGCGCGCCGCCGTCGTGCGAGAACGCCACGAGCCCCGCGGTCGCGAACGCGTCCTCCGGGAACGCGTCCTCGAGCTCGCGCTTCACCGTGCCGCGCGCGAGCGCGTGCGCGAGGGCTTCGGCCTCGGCGAGCTCCTCCTCGGTGGGAGCGAGATCGGGATCGTCCATCCAGTCTTCGCGTTCGGTCATGGTCGGCTCGTCACTCGGTCGGATCGTTCGGACCGCTCGGGGCGCTCGGAGCGCTCTGGAACATCATCGGGTCACTCGGTCGCCCCGTCCGCTCCCACTCGGCTCGGAACGAGCGGAGGGCGCGGAGGATCAACACGTCGAAGGTGCCGAGCTTCACCTCGAGGAGGTCGGCGCACTCTTGGCGCTCCTTCTCCTCGAAGAACCGGAGCTCGATGGCGCGCCGGTAGCGCGGGTTCAAGGCGTCGAGGCAAGCGCTCACGCGATCGCGCAGGCGCGCCATCTCGTGTTTGTCCTCCAGCGCCTTGCCGGGGCCGTCGGGGGCGTCCGCGAGCGGCCCGAGCAGCTCCTCCAGGCTCGTCAGCGCGCGCCCGGTGCGCTGCTTCACGCGGTGCAGGTCGGTCGCCTTGTTGGCCGCGATGCGCACCAGCCAGAAGTAGAACGAGACCCCGCGGCTCTCGTATTGGTGCAGGCGTTCGAGCGCGACGCGGAAGGTCTCCGCCAGCGCGTCCTCCGCGGCCGGCCGGTTGCCGAGCTTCGGCAGCAGCACGCGGGAGAAGAGCGGCGGCGCGTACTCGCGGTAGAGCTCGCCGAACGCCGCGCGGTCCCCGGCCTTCGCGCGGGCGAGGCACTGGTCCTCCCAACGCAGCCGGTCCCGGCTCTGCAGATCGTCGCTCCGCACCCTCCGACTCCGCCCCTCCGACGTCGCCCGTCGACGCACACGTTCGTTCGCGCGCGCCGCTCTCGTCCGGCCTTGTCGTACGTTCCTGCATGGCGTTCAAGGGTCGAACGCACGGGGGCGCGGGGGCTTACAGGGAGGCTGCGGAAAGCGCGCTTCGAGCGCCTCGGGCCCATCTCGTCGGTCAGGGCAACGCGTAGAGGCTCGCGAGGTCGTGGACGCGTACGGTGCCCTTCGTGGCGCCCGCGGGAGCGCGCCGCACGAAGATGCGCCGCGCCACCGTGGCGTTCGAAGGGTTGGGGAACGCGGCGACCTTCGCTTCGAGCTCACGTTCGACCGCAGGCAAGGAGCGGACGGTGCCCCATTTGCACTCGCCGAGGTCGATCCAGCCATCCTCGCGCAGGCCCACCACGTCGATCTGGACGTCGCGATCCCAGTACTCACCGACCTCGAAGCCCGCCGAGATGCGCTCGTGCGCGTAGAGCGCGGGCAGCGCCTCGCGGCAGAGCCGCTCGAAGCCTCCGCCGAGGTAGCTGCTCAGCTCGGGCGCGACGCGCTCTCGAAAGCCGACGGCGGGGCCACGCAGCGCGAGGTAGCTGAGGTTCGGGAAGACGAAACGGAACCAGAAGCGCAGCAGCGGATCTTCGAGCACGTAGCGCACGCTCCGGGCGTTCGCGCCGCGCGACGAGAGCGGGAAGCGACGGGCGACGTAGCCGAGCTCGACGAGCTGACCGAGGTAGTAGTGGAGGCTTCGCGCGGGGATCGCCGATCGCTTCGCGATGCCAGGCTGCGTGCTCTCGCCGTCGGCGATGGCGAGGAGCACGGCGTAGTACGACTCGACGTCGCGCAGCTCTTCGCGGAGCAAGAAGTCCGGCTCGCGGTGCAGCGGCCCGTGCTCGTCGAGGATCAGCGCCTCGACGTTCGACTCGACCGAGCGATCGCGGGCGAAGAGGTCGAGGTAGTGCGGGACACCGCCCACGAGGAAGTAGGCGCGCGCCCGCTCCTCGATCGACCACGAAGGGTGCATGAGCGCGGCTTCGCGGTAGCCGAAGGGGCGCAGGTGGATCTGCGCGGTGCGGCGACCGAACAGTGGGCTCTCGCGGCCGAGGATCTCGCGCTCCATGAAGCCCACGAACGAGCCGCAGAGGATCAGCATCACCCGACCCGAGCGCTTCCAAGAACGATCCCAGAGCTTCTGGAGCACGCTCGGAAGCTCGGGGCTCATCGCCACGATCCACTGGATCTCGTCGAGCACGAGCACGAGCTTCTCGTCTTTGCGAGAGCGGTCGACGATCAGACTCAGCGCCTTCTCCCAGTCGTCGGTGTCGACTTCGGCGAGGAGCGGCTCGCCGAGGGCGACCGCGGCTTCGCGGAGCAGCTCGCGGATCTGGAGCGCGGGGGTGGCCTTCTTGCCTAGGTAGTAGACGCCGCCCGTCTCGCGTAGGAAGCGGAGGATCAGCTCGCTCTTGCCGACCCGACGTCGGCCATAGATGGGGACGAATGCGCTCGCGGACGACGCGTGCTCTCGCCGCAGCGCGGTCAGCTCGGGTTCACGCCCCACGAAGGCCATGACGCATCCTACGTGCGACGTCGTCAATCGACAAGTTGCGACTTGTCGAGTCTGGACTTGTCGAGTCTGGACTCGTCGAGTCTGGACTCGTCGAGCGTGGGCTCGTCGAGCGTGGGCTCGTCGAGCGTGGGCTCGTCGAGCCTGGACTCGTCGAGCCTGGACTCGTCGAGCCTGGGCTCGTCGAGTGGGTACCCAACCATCCTGGAGCGTCCGGTCAGGTCAGGTCGCGTGTCGACGAGCACGAGGGTGCCGGTCAGATCGGCGTCGCGGTCACCTCGGCGTCGCCCCGACCACGTCGCCGACCGCGCCGCCGATCACGACCACGACCACATCGCGACACAATCGCGCTCGCGACGAGATCGCACGGCGTGAGATCTCGTGCCGTTCACGCGTTCACGCCGCGGCCGTTCGTGGTGTGTTGCGATTCTACTCGCCGCGCGGCTTCTTCCGCTTCGCCCGGTAGCGAACGCGGATGGGGGTGCCTTCGAAGCCGAAGCGTTCGCGGATCGCGTTGACCACGTAGCGCTGATACGAGAAGTGCACGTAGTCGGGGTAGTTGGTCACGACCACGAAGGTCGGCGGCGCGGTCTCGGCCTGCGTGACGTAGTAGAGGCGCACCGAGCGGCCGGCCTGGGTCGGCGGCGGGTGGCGATCGAGGACCTCCTCGAAGAAGCGGTTCATCTCCGCCGTCGCCACGCGCTTGCGGTGCTCGGCGGTGGCTTGCGCGACGGTGTCGACGAGCGCCTTCACACCGCGTCCGCTCTTCGCGCTCAGCGTCACGATCGGCGCCCACGGCGCGAAGGAGAGGATCTCGCGCGCACGACGCCGCACGTCCTTCTGCTCCTCCGCCGTCATCAAGTCGGCTTTGTTCAAGCCGATCACGAGCGCGTTGCCGCGATCGACCGCGAGGCCCGCGATCTTCGCGTCCTGTTCGCCCACGCCCTCGTGCGCGTCGATCATCAGGACGACCACGTCGCTGCGCTCCATCGCGCGGATCGCGTGGTAGACGCTGAGCGCCTCGACGCCCTTCGGGTCCACCTTCGCCTTGCGGCGCACGCCCGCGGTGTCGATGAGCACCATGCGGTGCCCGCCGCGCTCGAGCAGCGTGTCGATGCTGTCGACCGTGGTGCCGGGACGCGAGTCGACGAGCTGCCGCTCTTCGCCGGTGAGACGGTTCACGAGCGACGACTTGCCCGCGTTCGGGCGCCCGACGATCGCCACGCGCGGGATGTCGAGGTCGACCGCGTCGCCTTCTTTGTCCTCCGGGAGCTGCTGCGCGATCTCTTCTTCGAGATCGCCGAAGCCGCGCCCGTGCAGCGCGCTGATCGGGAAGATCCGTTCGACGCCGAGCTCGTAGTAGACGGTCGAGTCGATCGCGAGCGCCTGCGAGTCGGCCTTGTTGGCGACGAAGATCACCGGCTTGCCGGCGTCGCGCAGCAAGCGCACCGCGTCGCGATCGGCAGGCACGGGATCGACGGATCCGTCGAACACGCAGAGCACGAGATCGCACTCTTGCAGCGCGAGCTTCACGTGCGTGTTGATGCCGGCCTTCATCGGATCGTCGCTGTCCGGATCGAAGCCGCCCGTGTCGATGAGCACGTAGTCGCGCCCGAGGCTCGTCGCGTCCGCGTAGTGGCGGTCGCGCGTCACGCCCGGCACGTCCTCCACGATCGCGATGCGTTGGCGTGCGAGGCGGTTGAACACCGTGCTCTTGCCCACGTTCGGGCGCCCCACGATCGCGACCATCGGGCGCGGGCCCGTGGCGTTCGCGGGCAGCGGCTGCTTCTTGCGGGTGCGGACCGGTCGTCCGCGCTCTTCACCGCGACGATCGTCGCGCTCGTAGTCTTCTTCTTCGTTCATCGCGAACCTCGAGAGGTGCGCGCCGTCTCCGGCTGCGCATTCGGCGACCTCGGTCGCCCGTGTTCATCGGCAAGCGTTCAGCTCTGACCCTCGGTCGCCAAGCGACGCGCCTTCGTCGGATCGGCCGTCCAACCGTCGATCACCTTCACCCAGAGCTCGAGGTGCACGCGGCACTCGAGGAACTGCTCGATGGCCTGGCGTGCCTCGGTACCGATCGTCTTGAGGCGCTCGCCGCTCTTGCCGATCACGATGCCCTTGTGACCGTCCTTCTCCACCACGATCGTCGCGTGGATGCGGGTCATCGGCCCTTCTTCCATGCGGTCGATGATCACGGCGGCGCCGTACGGGACTTCCTTCTGCACGTGCCGCAGCACGGCCTCGCGGATCAGCTCCGCGACGAAGAAGCGGGTCGGGCGATCGGTGAGGAACTCCGGATCGTCGTAGAGCAGGCCCTCGGGCAGATGCGCGCGGATCTCTTTCGTCAGCGCGTCGAGGTTCACGCCGCGCTGCGCGGACACCGGCACCACCGCGACGAACGGCCGCAGCGCCTGGTACGCCTCGAGGAAAGGCAGCAGGAGCTGCTTGTTCTTCAGCCGGTCGACCTTGCTCACCGCGAGGATCACCGGCGTCTTCAGCCCCTCGAGCATCGCGAGCGCCGGTCGGTCGGCGTCGCGCACTTCGAGGTTCGGCTTGTCGCCGCGCGTGTCCGAAGGCGACTCGGTGAGGAAGACGATCACGTCGGCTTCCGCGAGTCCGAGCTGCGCCTGCTCGACCAACACCTCGTGCAGCGCGCTCCGCGGCGTCAGCAGGCCGGGCGTGTCCACGAACGCGATCTGAGTTGGAGGCCGCTCGATCGAGCACACGCCGAGGATCGCGGTTCGCGTGGTGCCGGGCTTGGGCGTGGCGATCGCGAGGCGCTGCCCGAGCATGCGGTTCATCAACGTCGACTTCCCGACGTTGGGGCGGCCGACGATGGCACATCGTCCGGCACGCGGGGTTTCGTCTCGCTCGTCCATGGGGCTCTTCGGCTGCCGCGGCTTCGTGTCCGCGGGGGCCGGCATCTTGGACGGAGCGACGGGCCAGGTCGAGGCGCGCCCGCCAGGGGAGGGACGATGGCGTGGCGTGCGTGGGGTTCCGCAGGGCAGGAACCGATCGGTGTGAGGTGGGTCGAGGTGGCGGCCGCCACTCGTTCGCCGCCATTCCGCCGCCACGACTCGCGTAGGTATGCGGAATCGTTGAGCTGGGCTCCCGGTACGAAAGGTGATTTGAGCGGCGGCGGTGCATCCGCGGCCCATCACGGAGAACGCGTGCGTCGCGCTCACGCGGCGGACGAGCTTGCGCAAGGCGTTCGTCGCGCCTTGGGCGGGGTCTTCGCGGGATGCGGTGTCGGGGGCGGACGCGCTTCGACGTGGGGCGTCGGGCGCGTCGCGCTGGGACGAGGTCGGGCAGATCTTCGCGTACGCGGCGGCGATGGCGCAGCGGGCGACGAAGATCGACTGGCACCAGCTCGTGCTCAACGTGACGCACCACCACTCGCAGGCGACGCCGCGGGATCGGGAGCTCGCGGAGGCGACGCGCATCCTGCATCGCACGACCGCCTGCGCGCTGAACGGGTTGCTGCGGAAGCGTGGGTTCGATGCGCCGGGGTCGGTCTGGGACAAGCGGCAGACGAGCTGGACTACGTTGGTCGACGTCGAGGCCGTGATCGGCCGGGCGATCTACGACGACGTGAACTGCGTCGCGGCGGGGTGGGTCGCGCATCCGTTGGAGGTTCCGTGTGGGCATCACCTCGGGTTCGACCTCTGGAAGGCGGGCGGCATTGCGGTACCGAAGCCCGAGAACGACGCGTTCTCCTCGAAGAAGTTGCCGCAGGAGCTCGAGCTTCGGCTCACGCCACCGATCGCGCTCGTACGTCAGTTCGATGGCGACCTCGACGCGATCGTCGCGTACCTGACCGAGCTTCGTGACGCGCGGTGCGCGCAGCTCGCGAAGGAGCGGGTCGGGCGGGTGCGCGGCGTGAAGAAGATGCGGCACGTGCATCCGTGGGACGAGCCCGACACGGAGCGGGAGGTGGCTGGGGGAAGCGGGCCGACGTTCGCGGTGGGGCGGCCGGGCGACGAGGGGGTTCGCCTGCGAGCGCATTGCCGGAGCGAGTCCTACGCGCACCGCGACGCGCATCGAGCGCGGATCGTTCGGTGGAAGGCGGGCGACCGAACGAGCCCCTGTCCGGCGGGCACGCTGCGTGGGCACACCTTCCTCGGTATGCCGCTCGACGTGCCGGCGTTCGGCGCGATCCTCGGGGCACCGCATCCGTCGCGCGAAGAGGTCGAAGCGGAGCTCGTGGAGAAGCGCGCGCGACGGGCGAAGCTCGAAGAAGCGCGACGCGAGCGGATGCGCTTGCGAGAGGAGCGACGTGAGCGGGCGCGTCAGCTCGCCGAGCTCGAAGAGCTCGAGCGCGAGCTCGAGGACGAAGCGCGCCGCGTGTTGGTGATCGACTTCGACCTCTCGAAGAAGCCGGCCCTGAGGCCGAGCGTCGACGGGACGCCCGAAACGAAGCGCATCGTCCGCCGAGGTCTCGACGACGAGCGGGTGAGAGAGACCAAAGGCGAGCGCGTGATCGTGCTCCGCTCGCGCGACGCGGAGGCTGGGAAGAAGTCGAAGCGCCGTCGTCGAGCTCGTGGAGCCAACGACCCACCTGCCTGACGGCAGAACGCCCGAAGCGGCGATGCGCGGCCCGGACCCAGCCCGAGCCGCGCATCGGTGCGTCCGTCGTGCGGGGTGATTCCGACGACGTGCGGAGAATCCGGTGTGGTCAAACAGCGGATCGTGGAAGAGGCGCCGAGCCGCGCCACCGAAGCCCCGCGAGGCTCAGCGGCGTGAGGCTGCTCCTCCCGTACCTCGTACGGCTGCTCCTCGTACGGCTGATCCTCCCCGCTCCCGGCGTGATGTCGGTTCGACGTTGCGCGCAGGAAGTGGGTACGGTTGCCCTAATGACCGCTGCGACTGCACTCCGAGACACCCTCGCGGCGGAGCTCGGCGAGTCGAGGTGGGCCACGCCGATGGCCGCGCTCGCGGTTCGCTTCTCGGGGCGCGGCCTCGAGCATTTGGGCCGCGCCGTCGCCGGGGTCGTGGATCGGCTCCTCGCGGTCGCGCCGAACGACACGCGTTGGAACGGCTACCTCCCCGGGGGCGGCGACCGCCGACGGGTCGGAAAGCCTCGCCCACTCGCGCGCCGAGCACCGCTCCTCGAGGCGCTCGCCTCGCTCGACGTGCTGCCACCGCACGCCACGATGATCTACGCCGATGACGGGGAAGGCGAGTCGGTCCTCCCGCGCTCGTTCGGGCTATGGCTCGGGCTCGTCGATCCTTCAGTCCACGCGTTCTGCGCGCCCGGTGGGTTCTTGATGGTCGGCTGGCCGATGACGCAACTCGAGCGGGGTGACGCGTTGGTCGCCGACTCCGAGATCATCGTGCGCGAGCTCGCCGCGGAGGTCGCGTGGCTTGGCCCCGCGATCTGGCTCGCACCGAGCCCGCTCTTCAACGCTGCGTCGAACCGGCTCGCGGTCGGCAAGGAGTTTCACGCGCGCCATCCCCAGGTCGGCGCCCCCAGCGTGGAGGCGCATGCGAGCCCCTTCCATCATGCGGCGCGCGAGCAGGGGGTCGACCTCTTCGACGGTGTGCTCACCCCGGCGTGGACGACGTGGCTCTCGAGCAAGCTCGCGCGACGTGTGCGGGGCTATCCGGGAGTCCGCGCGACGCAGGATGGGCTCACCCGCTTCTCCCTGAGCGAAACGGTCCCGTTCGCGATGGACGAGCCCACCTACGCGGCGTGGCGGGCGGGCTGGGAGGCGATGGGCAGCGCGCGCATCTCGCTTCGGCCGCCGACCTTCACACCCACCGAGCAGGCCTCTTCCGAGCACGATGACTGGCATGGGTACCTCGGACGATTCAACGCTCCGACCTTCGCCGCCTCGCTCGAAGACGTCGAGGACGTGCTGAAGCGGTCCATCGTCGCGAAGGAACGCCAGATCGAGGCGGAGCAGGCTCTCGAAGACGCGGTGCGTCGGAGCCCGGAGCAGGTGTTGGTCGCAGCGCAGAGGCTGGCCGACGAAGTCAGCTTCGAAAAAGCGTTGTGGACGCTCGCGGATGCCTTCCCCGCGCTGTTGAAGGCCGGACACGTGTCGGTCGCGGACGTGGAGGCCTGGCTGCGGCGTGGCCTCGACGCGGGGCTTCCGGGAGCACGGACCCAGCTCGCGGAGCGGATGGCCAACGCGGCCGTGGCGGCGAAGCTCGACGTGCTCGCCTTCGAAGCGCTCTTGGCCGCGCGCCCTCGTTCGCCGGGAGCGCGGGCGGAATGGGTCAAACGCCTCGAGCGCATCACGCCGGTGCGGCGGCTGCGCAACGATCCGCGGTGGAGGTCGCTTCGCTGAGCCACCGGATTCGGTGCTCGACGGGTCCACGACGAAGGCGAAGCGCGGTAGACCGACGGTGGCCGAGCCGCCGCACGAGCCCCGACGGCTCTCACCGTGACGGCGCGGCCGGAACGCGCGCGATGAACTGTAGGAACGGCGAGCGGCCCGTGATCTGTGGATCCGCTTGGTGGGCGCGCTGCGCGAGCGCGCGGGCTTTGCGGTGGGCTTCGAGGGCGATGCTGCGGGGCACGCCGGGAGGGAGGTGGCCGACGAAGCCATGGCCGCCGGCGCCTTCGAGGATGATCACCGTCGCGTCCCAGAAGAGCGCGGAGAAGAGGACCAGCAGATCCGGATCCCGAGTGCGGTCCGCGAGGAGCGCGATCTCGCGCAGGCGCTCGGGCTGCACGGGGCGTCGCGCGATGGCGGCCGCTTCGTCGAGCAGGTCGAGGCCACCGAGGCGCACGAGCACGTCGACGATCTCGGCCGCGTGACGTCGCGCGTCGGTGTTCTGCCGCAGGGCACGGAACGAACGCGCGAGGGCGCCGCTCGACATCGCGGTGTCGAAGGCAGTGCGCACGGGGGCGACCGGGACCGCGAGGCCGATGCCCTGCACCCCGCGGGTCGGATCGCCGCGCGCGACGACGAGGCCGATGAGGTTCTCGCGTTCGTCGATGAGCGGCCCGCCGGAGTTGCCGGGATTGACGCTGATGCCGAGCTGCAATCGTCCGTCGTCGAGCGCCGCGCTCACGATGCCGCGCGTCGATTGCGGCTGCTCGCGCGAGGGATCGAGCGGGTAGCCGATCGCGTCGACCGTCTGCCGCACGCTCAAGGTCGGCGGCTGCTCCGGCAACGGGACGACGTTCTCGAAGGGCACGTCCGCGAGCACGAGCAGCAACGCGAAGTCGAGGGTGTCGTCGCGCATCACCACGGTCGCGGGGAAGGTCCCGCCGCCGGCGGGAAGGCGTACCGCGACGTGACGCGCGCCCTCGATCACGTGCGCGGCGGTCGCGATCACGCCGCGCGGATCGACCATCACACCCGTGCCGTGGCCGACGCTCGGGACGCCGACGGTGTGCGTGAAGCGGCTGCCACGGATGTGGCGCGGGACGACGTCGCCCACTGCGAACACGCGCACGGTGGCACGGTCGACGCGGCCGTACTCGACGGCGCCGAAGGGGTTGGCGTTCGGAGGTGTGGCGGCGGGCGGCGTCGCGGCGGGCGCGGCGGGAGGTTGTGCTGCGCTCGGCGTGAGCGGAGCGAGCGAGCATGCGAGCGCCAAGACGACGAACCGAACGAACGACACGCGCGCAGTGTGCAGGATCGTGGCGCGTCGAACAGGGGACGCCGGGTCGAATCACGCGCCGCGTGGCGGGAGCGCTCACACCCACGAGCGCTTCGGTGGGCTATTCGGATGGCAAGCCCGAGAGAAGGGCGCTTTTCGCCCAGATCCGGTCGAAAGAAGCGACGCATCTACCTCAAATGGGGGAGGCGCAGTCGGACGACAGTTGATAAACGCGAACGGATGTTTCGAACGCGCCTCGTCGTCTTCGCGCTCGTCGTCGGTGCGCTCGGATCCTCCGGTGTGCTCGCGCAATCTGCGGACCCCAACGCCGCGCTCCTCGACACCGGCGAGGCGCTGCTACGCGACGGCGAGGCGGTGGCGGCGCGCGCGGTCCTGCGGCGCGCGCACGAGAGCTCCCCATCCGCACGTTCGGCGGGGACGCTCGGGCTCGCGGAGCTCGCGGCGGGCGATCCGATCGCGGCGGACGTGTTGCTTCGCGCGCTGCCGCCCGACGACGCGTGGGTGCGTCGTGAGCAGGCGCGCATCACGGCCGCGCTCGCGGAGATCGATCGACAGGTCGGCGTGGTCGTGCTGCGCGGCGCGGCGGCGGGGCGCGAAGTGCGGGTCGAAGAAGGCGGGGCTCCGCGCCTCGTGGGGACGACGCCGCTCCTTCCGTTTCGCGTCCGGCCGGGGCGCGTGGTGGTGCGCGTGGGGACGGCGAGCCGCGATCTCGTGGTCGGCGCCGGCACCCGGGTCGAGGTCGACTTCGCGACCGAGGTCGCGGCGACGCCGTTTCCCGAAGGACCGCCGGGCACGCCGGACGACTTCTCCAACCCGTTTCCGACGGGGCCGGACGCGCAGGGCGGTACGAGCGGCACCCCGAGCGCGCCGGGCAATCCCAGCGCTCCGGGGACTCCCGGTGCCGACGGAGGCTTCGCGTTCGGTGGTCCCGGAGATGTCTCGATTCCGCCCGCGCTGCGCGAGCGATACGCGCGCGGCGAGGTGGCGGACGTGCCGGCGTCGCGCGGCGAATGGCAGGCGCCGGATCGGCATCGACGACTCGCGATCGGCTTCGCGGGGCGCGGTATTCCCTCGTACTCGCAGATCACCCACGCGTTCGACACCGAGAGCTACTACTCCGATCCCCGTGGGGTGATCGTGCCGTACGTGATGGGGCGGCTGTCGCTCGATCCACGGTTCGCGGTCGTCGCGCGCCTCGCCGTGCCCGTGGTCGTGAACGGAGAGGGCGAAGGCGATGTGTTCGACTCTCGTACGAGCACGACCTGGTACGACGAGTGGGACGGGGTGTTCGGGCTCGAGCTCGACGCGTACGCAGAGCTCGACACCGGGATCTTGTTCATCGACGTCGGCGTTCGTCTGAGGCTCTGGTTCGCGCGCTCGCGACAGATGGTGTCGTCGCGCGGCGACTCCGCGCGCGGCGACGTGCTCCAGGTCGGCCCCGCCGTCGGCGCGGTGCTGCGCCCGGGGCTCTGGCTCGATCGCACCCATCGCGTGCGACTCGCGGCGGAGATCGCGGGCGGCAAAGATCTCTTCGAGGTCGGCGGCGGTCTCGAGATCTTCCTCTTTTGATCGATGGAGCCGTCGATGCGTCTTGCGTTCGTCTTCGTTTCGTTCGTGCTCCTCGCGGGCTGCCGCGAGCCCTACGGCATGGGCCACTTCGGTTCGGTGGGTTGGACCCACGACACCTACCGCTTGCGCGTGCGGTCGCAGAGCGACGGCTCGTTCGTGAGCCCGAGCTGGCGCGTGTCCTCGCACATGCCGAACGGGCGGGTGCGGCGCGACAACCTCCACACGCGACGGCTCGATCGCGACGACGACGGCCGCGTCGACTACGCGTACCGCGCGCTCACGAACGAGCTGGAGCTCGAGCACCGCACGGACGGTGCGAGCCTCTGGGTGAGCACGTTCATCGTGCCGACGGAGCTGCAAGAGGCGCCGCTCGAGCGGGTCGCGCAGACGTTCGTCTCCGCGCTCTCGGGAACCGATCAGGTCATGTTCCACCGCGGGGGGTGGAACGTCGGCTGGGAGACCTCCCGCTACGAGGCGGTCTCGCTCGAAGAGATGCCGGCGGCGGTTCGGGGTTACGCGGCGCACCTCACGGTGCTCGAAGTGCAGCGCACGGACTCGAACGGCGCGACGGGCGCGGCTCGCGCTGCGCTGACGATCGTGCGTCCGCCCTTCGCGTGGCGGGAGGAGAAGCGCGACGGCTCGTTCCGCGAGTGGCCGGTGCTCGTGGTGATCGGGTACGTCGCGGGCGCGGACGCGTTCGGGCGTCATTGGGAGGACTACGGACGTCTGCTCGACTCGGTGCAGATCGGGCGTCCCGAGGGGGAGGCGACGGGAGCGGAGCCGAGGCGCGCGGCGAGCACGCAGGAGGGCGTGAGCTCTGGTGGTGCTGCGACGAATGGTGGTGCGGCGAGCGGTGGTGCTGCGAACGGTGGGGCTGCGAACGGTGGTGCTGCGAGCGGTGGTGCCGCGAACGGTGGTGCCGCGAACGGTGGGGCTGCGAACGGTGGTGCCGCGAACCCGACGAACGGTGCTTCGAGCGCTGCGAACGAGAGCGCGACGACTCCAACTCCGTTCCCCGACGGCGCCGCGACGGATGAGGTGACGCGATGAGGTGTTGGATCGCGAGCCTGTGGCTTTTCGGTAGTGCGCTCGGCGGGCTCTTCGGCTGCGGGCTCGAGCGCATCGACTTCCAACCCCCGCCGCCGACGCCCGACGGAGGAACGGACGCGGGGCCTCCTCCAGCGTCGCTCGGCTACGACGCCGAGTGTCGAGGCGCGGTCAGCGTCTGCAACGGGCTCGCGCAGGCCGAGTGCGAGGCGCGCGCGGAGTGCTCGTTCGTGCAGGCGTGCTCGATGCGCCTCGGCTTTCGGTGCTCGACGCTCGACACCGCGCAGCAGTGTCTGCAGGTGCCCGGGTGTCTCTGGGACGACCGGCTCGAGCTCTGCGACGGCTTTCCGGCGACCGACGTGTGTGAGCGTCTCGCGCCTGCGAGCTGCGGGGTCGCGGAGGCGTGCGAGCTCGTCACGACGCCGACCTGCTTTCCGAAGCGCAACTGCTCGCAGGTCCCGGCGACGGAGTGCTCGACCGTGCCCGGCTGTTCGCCGAGCTGCCGTCCGACCGAGACGCTGTGCGGAGATCAGTGCGTGGATCTCCAGTCGAGCGCGAACCATTGCGGTGGTTGTGGTGTGTTCTGCGCCGGACGCTGCGAAGGTGGACAGTGCTTCGCCTACGCGCCCTGTACGACCGACCTCGACTGTGCGGGCTTCGACGACGGGAACGCGTGCACGGGTCGCACGCAGTGCGTGGGCGGCGGATGCCAGCGCACCCCGCCCGTGGTGTGCGACGACGGCCTCGAGTGCACGTCCGATCGTTGCGACCCCGCGACGGGAGCGTGTTTGCACGAGCCGCGCGACGGGTATTGTTCGTTCCTCGAACGATGCGATGCGACCGCCGGCTGTGTGCGCGAGCCCGGCTGTACGCGCGATTCGTGCGCGCGAGGCGAAGCGTGCGTCGACATCCTCGGGGTCTCGTTCTGCGCGCCCGAAGGGGAGGGGGCCGCGGGAGCGAACTGCGATTCGACGCTCGACTGCGCGGGCGGCCTCGAGTGCACCGACCAAGGCTTCGACGACGTGGTCGGGGTGTGCGGCACGGCGTGCGTGGACGACTCTCGCTGCGGGTCCGAGCTCTGTGTGGGCGGGACCTGCTCTTCGCCCTGCTCGCTCCTCGCGTCCGACACCGTGTGCGGGTCGTCGCTCCGCTGCCAGCACTTCACCGGGGGCGTGACGCGCTGCATCGACAACCGCGACGCGCTGACGGTGGGCACTCGGTGCACGGGCCACGCGCAGTGCTCGCGGGGGTCGCTCTGCATCGGGACCGCCGGCAATGCGGTCTGTCGGGCGGCGTGCGACTACGACGGCAGTCGCTCGTGCACCGCCAGCAGCCTGCGCTGCGTGAGCCTGGACCCACCGCTGCGCGTCTACGGGCGCGAGTACGGCGCCTGCCTCTGAGCGCCACCCACGACGAAGGAAGGCTCGTCGCTCGGAGACGTACCTTGACCCCGCGTCGGTGATCGACCGACGCTCGGAGGCTCATGCCCGTCGCGTCCATCATCCTCGGCATCGTCGCCCTCCTCTTCATGATCGGGGGGTTCCTCATGACGGGGGTGCCCGTCGCCGGCGCGGTGCTGAGCTTCGGCGCGCCGCTCTCCGCGCTCGTGGGGATCGTGCTCGCGGGCATCTCGATGTCGCGCGCCAAGCGCGAAGGAGTGGAGTCGGGCGCCGCGGTGGCGGGGCTCGTCGTGAACATCATCGCGTTCATCCTCGGGCTCGCGGTCGCGCTCACGTGTGGGCTCTGCAACGTGTGTTTCTCCGCGAGCACGGTCGGGGCGGGCGCGGCGGCGGCGAACAACCCGTTCCTGCAGCCGCAGCAGGGCGGTGGCTTCAACACGCCGAACCAACCGAACGATCCGAACAACCCCTTCGGTCAGCTCGGACAACAGCTCGCCGGAGAGATGAGCCGCCTCTCGCTGACGATGACGCTCGCGAGCGCACAGCTCGGATGCGCGGGCGATCCGACGGGGGCGCAGTCGGCGGCCACGACGCTGCACCCGAGCGTGGCGACGCAGTACCAAGGCGTGCTCTGCACGATCTCGGAGAGCGCCCACGAGGCGTTCAGCCGCGGCTGCGACGAAGGCACGCCGTGCAGCACGGTGACGGCGCTCTCGAGCACGCCCGACGCCAACAAGGCCACCGCGCTCGGGCTCGACGCCACACAATGCTTCCTCTACCAGTCCGGGCAGGCGCGGATCATCGGCTGCAACACCGGGCAGGACTACCGAATCATCGCGCTGGAGAACGTGAACGCGGTGCAATGAGGCGCCTCGTCGGGCGATGACGCACGGTCGAGCCGCACGATGTGCGGTTCGCCTTCGCGCGACGTGCTCTCGAAGAGTCGTGCGGAAGACGCGAGTTCGCGTGCTCGTCGCGCGCGCTCGGTCCACGCTCGCGCGCGTGCAGGCTCGCCATCCGCTGCTCGCGTTCTTCGCCGGTGCCGTCCCCGTGCTCGCGGGGATGATCGCGCTCCGGCCGACGGATCCCGTGCGTTTCGATCCGCCTTCCGTGCTCCACATGCCCGAGGAGCCACGATGGATCGCGTTCGTCGGAGGCGCGGAGCCGGCGTCGACGCAGGTCTCGCTCGCGCAAGACGCGGAGCTCGTGCGCACGATCCTCGGTGACGGCGGCGCGCTCTTCTTCGGCGGCGGCAGCGGGACCTTCGTGCAGGTGCGTGACGGTGGTTACCAGTCCGCGGGGGCAGCCGCGGACGATCGCCACCCCGCATCGAGCTTGCGGCAGCGGCTCGCCGACCTCTTCGATCCGCGCGATCGCGCGGTGCGCTACGTGCCGGGACCACGCGCGGACGGCCCTGCGACGCCGGCGGTCTTCTTCGCGGCGTTCGACGCGCTGCGGGGCTCCGACGACCCTTGGACCTTCGTGCTCGCGGGCCACGGCGAAGGCGGCGAGACCCCGCTCGACAGCGTGTTTCACCTCTGGGGTGGGGAGATGCTCGCGGTGTCGGATCTCGCCGAAGAGCTCGACGCGCTCGCGCGGCCCACGCGGCTGGTGGTGACGAGCTGCTTCGGCGGTGGCTTCGCGGAGGTGATGTTCACCGCCGGATCGAGCGAGCGTGGGGTGGCGGAGCCGCTGCGCTGCGGCGTGTTCGCGACGAGCTTCGATCGTGAGGCGAGCGGCTGCGATCCCGATCCGAGGCGCGCCGCACAAGAGAGCTACGCGATCCACTTCTGGCACGCGCTCCGCGGCGAGGATCGTGCCGGGAACCCGCTCGCGGTCGATCTCGACGACGACGGCACGATCGGGCTGCTGGAGGCGCACACGCAGGCACGCATCGCGTCGCGCTCGCTCGACGTGCCGACCACGACGTCGGAGCGTTTCCTCGCGCACACGGCGGACCTGCTCGAGCTCCCGGACGTGCCGCCGGATCCGGAGCTGCCGGAGCTCCGCGCGGAGGCGAGGGTGGTGCGCGAGCTGGGCGCGGCGCTCGACGCGCAGAACGAAGCCGAGGCGCGGCGTCGCCTGGAGCGCGCGGAGCACGTGCTCGAGAACGAAGAGGTCGCGCTCTCGGAGGTCGAGGCGCGCGCCGACGACGCGTTCTACGCGCTGCGCATCCGCGTGTTGGAGCGCCTGCCGATCGCCGACGATCCGTGGCATCCGGATCTGGACGCGGCGCTGCTCGCCGATCGGGACGGACTGCTCGCGCTCCTCACACAGAGCCCCGAAGGGATCGAGCACGCGGCCGCCACGGAGGCGCTCGAGGCAGCGCAGGCGCGGGTGGACGAAGCGCGCGTGGAGTCCGCGGTGCGCTGGCGCCTCCTGCAGGCGTGGGAGGCGATCGCGCTCGCGAGCGCGCTGCGTGCGCACGGGGGCCCGAGCTGGGAGACGTTTCGCGAGCTGCGGGCCTGCGAGATGGGTCGCTGAGCGCGTCGTCGCGGTTCGGCTCGATCGGGTTCCATCGAGGAAGCGAGCGCCGTTCGGCGGCATCGTCTACCCTGCGCGCCGTGCGTGGATTCGGGATTGGGTTGGCGATCGTGATGACGTCGGCTTGCGCCGCCGATCGTGCGGGTTTGGCGGGGCCGGCGCAGGACGCGGGCTTGGCGGACGCCACGCTCGATGCGGCGTTCGATGCGGCGTTCGATGCAGGACGCGACGGGGGCCCGGATGGAGGCTCCGACGGAGGCTTCGACGCAGGCGACTTCGACGGCGGCGTCGACGGTGGCACCGACGCGGGGCCGCCCGAGTGCCGACTCCACGTGGCGGAGGACGGCGACGACGATGCCGCCGGGACTGCCGAGGCGCCGATCGCGACGCTGCTGGAAGCGGTCGCGCGTGCGACCACCGGCACCGTGGTGTGCATCGAAGAGGGGAGCTACCCGGAGAGCGTGGTGCTCGTCGTGCGCGGCATCGTGCTGCGCGGCGGGTACTGCGACGGGTTCACCGAGCAGGATCCCGTGACGTGCCCGAGCGTGATCGCGACCGCCGGCGACGAAGGCGTGGTCGTTCAGGCGGATGGCGCGGTCGTCGAAGGGCTCGACGTCACGGTGGCGAACGCCGACTCGCGCGGCGAGAGCAGCGTCGGGGTGCGCGTCGCGAGCGGGCGCGGCGTGGTGCTCCGCGCACTTCGATTGCGGGTCGGCGACGGCGCGAACGGCGCGAACGGCGTCGACGGAGTCGACGGTGCAGACGGGGACGACGGCACGAACGGAACCAACGGCGGCAGCGACGACACACGCGCGCCCGGAGGGCCCGCAGGCGCCTCGGACTGCGACGCCGCAGGCGGTGTGGGCGGAAGCGGTGGGCTCTCACTGATGGGCGGCGGCGCCGTGGGCGGCGAGGGCACAGGCGGCGCGGAAGGTGGCACGGGCGGCGCGAACCGCGGGTTCTCGCCTCCAGTCGCAGGTGGCCCGGGTGATCCGGGCGAGCCGGGCGTTGACGGCGCCAATGGCGAAGGCGGCTCGGAGGCGGGCATGCTCTCCGCGGACGGTCGCTATCTGCCCGCCGACGGTACGCCCGGCGAGGACGGCACTGCGGGCGGTGG
>ERZ761602.4436-NODE-4436-length-18067-cov-6.421774_pt1 | contig 18067 bp, 12 predicted proteins | sample MGYA00512165_ERZ761602 | MGnify/ENA primary metagenome ERZ761602 (study PRJEB28899, sample SAMN02445085) | bioreactor sludge metagenome | biome: EBPR sludge; isolation source: Thorneside wastewater treatment plant | place: Australia: Brisbane, Thorneside... | reverse complement strand
TGGCGCCGCAAGGCGCCCGTTTCACTTGATGCATGGCGCCGCAAGGCGCCCGTTTCACTTGATGCATGGCGCCGCAAGGCGCCCGTTTGAACCGGGCAAACCTCGCTCAGCGTGCCACTCTCCACTCACCTGAAGGATTGCTGACGGCCTTGAACACCCCCGATTCGCTGGCCAGCACAGGCATAGCCAGGGTGATGCCCGCCATGGCCACGCACTCCGCCACGCTGGCAACGCGGGGCATTACATTGGCCGGACGCCTGAGGCCCAGCAGCAGGGGGCCCAGGGCTGTCGCGTCAGCCGTTACGCGCACCAGGCGGAATGCCGCGTTGGCCGTGTCCAGGTTGGGAAAGATCAGAACGTTGGCCGGGCGCGGCATGCGTTCAGCGCTGACAACGTTGCGGAATTCTTCGGGCGCAAGAGCGATGTCGGCCTGGATTTCTCCGATGGACTCGATGCCGGGATTGCGGGTGTGGAAGAGCTCGTAGGCGTCGCGGACGCGCTGGGCTTCAGGGTCCGGCGATGCGCCAAAGATGTTGTAACTGATGAAAGCCACGCGCGGCGTGACGCCCAGAGCCGCCACCGCCTCCGAGGCCAGGCGGGCGCAGTCTGCCAGTTCTTCCGCAGTGGGCTTGATAACCAGCGTAGTGTCGGCGAAGAACAGCACGCGGTCCTTGATGACCATGATGTGCATGCCAAAGACGCGTCGGACTCCCGGGCGCTTGCGCACATGCTTGAGCACACTGGGCACTGTCTCGCGGTAAACCCTGTCTGCTGCGCTGAGCATGCCATCAACCATCTGCAGGTCGGTCATCAGGGCGGCGAGAGTATAGGCGTCAAGCTTGTTGCGCGACGCGAACATGCCCTCGTTCTCTTTGAGCCTGGCCTCGAGGGCCTCGTGCTCCGGCGGCTTGGCCGGATCGACGATCTCGTAGGTGTCTTCGTCGAATCCTTCCATGGCTGCCTGGATGCGGGCCTTCTCGCCGATCAGCACCGGCATGGCCAGCCCCTCGTTGATGACCTGATGGGCCACGGCCACAACGCGGCGGTCGGTGGCGTCAGGCAGCGCCAGACGCTTGCGCAACTGCTTGGCCTTGGACAGGGCTACGGAAAGCACGGCGCGGCCGGGTTCTGTCTTGCGGCGCAGTTGCTCGCGATACTCCTCAATGTCGATGCGTACGCGGGCCACGCCGCTATCCATGGCGGCCTTGGCCACAGCCGGAGCGACGTAATAGAGCACGCGCGGGTCAAAGGGCTTGGGAATCAGGTAGGTGGGGCCAAAGCTGAAACGCTCGCCGCCGTAGGCGCGCGACACGCTGTCGGGTACCTCGGCCTTGGCCAATTTGGCCAGCGCGTAGGTTGCCGCGCGCTTCATTTCTTCGTTGATGGCCCTGGAGCGCGTATCGAGGGCGCCCCGGAAGATGAAGGGGAAACCCAGCACGTTGTTGACCTGGTTGGGGAAGTCGCTGCGGCCCGTGGCCATGAGCACGTCAGGCCGGGCTGCCAGGGCCTCGGGGTAGTCGATCTCGGGGTCCGGATTGGCCATGGCAAAGACGATGGGGTTCCTGGCCATCTTCTTGAGCATCTCCGGTTTGAGCGCGCCCTTGACGCTGAGTCCCAGAAACAGGTCCGCACCGTCCATCACATCACTGAGATAGCGGCCTTTGACATCCCGCACGAAGGGCAGCTTGCTCCAGTGCAGCTCGTCGTCGCGCTGCTTGTTGAGCACGCCCTTGGAGTCGCACATGATCACGTTCTCAGCCTTTACGCCCAGGCCGATGATGTAGTTGGTGCAGGCAATGCCCGATGCCCCCGCCCCGTTGACGACGACCCGCAGGTCGCCCATGCGCTTGCCCAGCACCTCGCAGGCGTTGAGCAGGGCCGCGCCGGCGATGATGGCCGTGCCATGCTGGTCGTCGTGCATAACCGGGATCTGCATGCGCTCCTTGAGCTTCTGCTCGATCTCGAAGCACTCGGGAGCGCGGATGTCTTCCAGGTTGATGCCGCCGAACGTGGGCTCCAGGCGGGCCACGGTGTCCACAAACTCGTCGATGTCCGTCGTGTTCACCTCAATATCGAACACATCGATATCGGCGAATTTCTTGAACAGCACGCCCTTGCCTTCCATCACCGGCTTGCTGGCCAAAGCTCCCAGGTTGCCGATGCCAAGAATGGCCGTTCCGTTCGACACCACGGCCACCAGGTTGCCCCTGGCCGTGTAGCGATAGGCCTCATCGGCATTGCGCGCGATCTCGCGGCAGGGTTCTGCCACGCCGGGACTGTAGGCGAGACTGAGGTCTCGCTGCGTCAGCGTCGGCTTCGTGGGAACGACCGCGATTTTGCCCGCGCGGCCGCGCGCGTGGTACTCGAGAGATGCCTGGTAGATGTCGTCTTTGGCCATGGTCCACACCTGCTTATGAGAGGCGCGGCATCTTCCATTGCTGCGCTGAAAAGTGTAGGGGGCGCCACGGGGCGGGCGCGCAAAGGGTGGCCCTTGCCGGCCGCAAAGCAACGGGCGGCCCTTGCGGGCCGCCCTGGGTTGCTCTGGGGTCCTTATGACTTCTTGGCGTCGTCGCGCTCGCTTTCGAAGTCGCCTTCCTTGGTGGGTCCGGTGGGTTGTTCGGGCTTGGGCTGAGGTTTGGCCTTGGCATCCTTGATCTTCTGAAGGGCGACCTCGACCGCCTTCTCGAGCTGCGGGTCCTTGCCCGCGATGCGATCGGCGGGAGTGATGTCCACGGCGATGTCGGGCTTGCAGCCGTTGCGCTCCTGGTTTGAGCCATCCTTGTTGAAGAAACCGGACATGGGGATGCGCCAGTTGGTGCCGTCCGAAAGGCGGATGTCAAAGGTGCCGATCACGGCGCCGGGTGTCTGGGTGCCTACAATCGTGGCCATGCCCAGGGTCTTCATGGCGTGGGGGAAGACCTCGGCGTCGCTGTAGCTTCGCTCGTTGATGAGCACGACGATGGGGCGGTCCCAGTAGAGCGTGGGCTGGCCCACCTTCTGCCCCGTCCGCATACGAATCTCCGCGTAAGGCTTGCGCGAGAGGATGTCGATGAGCTGCTGGTGGATGTTGCCGCCGCCGTTGTCGCGGACGTCAATCACCAGCGCCTTGCAGGCCTGAACCTGGGGCGTGGCCAGCTCATTCTGGAACTGTTGAAGGTTGGGGGGCATCATGCCTGCGATGTGGATGTACGCCACCTGATTGCTGGAGATACGAGTTGTGACGCTGCGGTTCTTCAGCACCCACTGCTGGTAATCCCGCTGTTGCTTCTGCTGCCCGGATTCGGGCGTGATTTTCACCTCGCGGGGGTTCTCGCCCTCGGGGTTGTCCGCAACGACCAAGGCAATCTCCACGCCCGTGGTACCCTCGAGCAGAGCGTAGGCGTTATCCTTGGCGGCGATCATCTTGCCGTTGATGCGGAAAATGAAATCGCCCTTGCGGATCCAGGCCTTGTCCGCGGGGCCCTGGGCGTCCACTTCATCCACGCGCAAGCGCTGGCGCGTGTCACGGAACACCTCCGGCGTGATGCTCATGCCCAGCAGACCGGTGTTGAACTGGCGGGCCCTGATGGTGCTGGCAAAGGCACCCGAGTGGCTGGCTGAAAGCTCACCCACCATGCGGTTGAGGTAATACAGGTATTCCTCGCGCGTTCCGCAGGAATCCACCAGCTGCCGGTACTGCTGCACCAGCGCATCCCAATCCTTGCCGTGGAACTTGGGGTCATAGAAACCCTGGCCGTAGGCCTGCGCTGCTTCATCAAAGGCCCTCAGCATCTCCTCTTTCTCAGAGATCTCGATGCTCGCGATGAAGGGAATCTGGCGTCCGGCGTTGATTGCGACTGGCGCGGGCGCAAGGTAGAGCTGGCCGCCGCCGCGCGCCGTGCCGCCCACATAGAAGATGTTGCGGCCGTCGGCACTGAACTTGCCGTACTGGCCCTGGGCCACGGTGACCTCGCCCGAGCCCATGATGTCCGTGACCACCACGGAAGTCTCGATGCTGGTCTGGCCGCGTACGATGCGGTTGAACACAATCAACCTGCCGTCCGGCGAGAAGCTGGGGACTTCCTCGATCTCCGTCGAGCCATAGACGCGGCGCTGGTTGCTGCCGTCGGCGCTCATGATCCAGATGTCGGTGTTGCCGCCGCGCGCGCTGTCAAAGGCGATCTGGCTGCCGTCGGGAGAGAAGCAGGCGTCGTCGTCGGACTGGGGAGCGTTAGTGAGCTGGGTGGCGGCGCCGCCCTGGGCGCTGACGATCCAGATGTCGCGGTTGCCGCTGCGCTCACTGGTGAAGACGAGTTTGCTGCCGTCGGGGCTCCAGCTCATGAAGGCGTCAAGGGCGGGGTCGTTCGTGATCTGGCGCAGCCCCTTGCCGTCGGTGCCCACGACGAAGATGTCCGTGTTGCCCTTGACCTCGGCGAAGTAGGCGATTTCGCGGCCGTTGGGCGAGATACGGGGCATCTGCTTGCGATCTGCGTCGGAAGTGAGCTGGCGTGCCTGGCCGCCGTCGGCGCCCAGGAGCCAGATCTGCCCGTTGAGTTCAAAGGCAATGGTTTTGCCGTCGGCGCTGATGTCGGCCGAGGCAACGCCGCTGGTGAAGGTGCGTTCCACGCGGCGCGGACCGGCAGCGTCCTCGCGGATCACGATGGGCAGCAGCTTGGGCTTGGCGTCGGCGGCCTTCAGATCCAGCGAGTGCAGGTAGAACTTCCAGACGAAGTAGACGGTGCCTTCGTCAGCGCTGAGGCTGAAGTTGCTCAGGCCGTCTTGTCCCAGGCGGGTGAGCTGGCGAACTTGCTCAGTGCCAACGTCCCAGGCAAACAGCTCAAAACTGCCTTCAACTTCGCGCGTGAAGTAAAGACGCTTGCCGTCTTTGCTCAGCCGCGGCTCGCGGGTGTTTCCGTCGAACACGTGCAGGTGTTCGGGGGCCGCCCCCGTGAGCTGGCGGAACAGGCGGTCATTGGCCGAGCCCTTGTACTCCTGCACTTTGGAGTCGCTGGGGCCGTCGATGTAGTAAAGGGTCGAGCCGTCGTCGGGCGTGGCACCGTCGCGGGCGCCGGTTCGGGTCAGGCGAACTTCCGTGCCGCCGTCGAGGCTCAGGCGATACAGCTCCCAGTCGGTCGAAAGGGCCGACTGGAGAATCAGGCTCTTGCCGTCGGCCGTGAAACCGCAGGCCACCTCGGGCGCGGCATGGAAAGTGAGGCGGCGCGGCGGCCCGCCATCAATGGGCATGATCCAGATGTCGTAGCTGCCGCTGCGGTCGCTCGTAAACACGACGGACTTGCCGTCGGGCGTTACGAGCGGGCGCATGTCAAAGGCCTCGTTGAGGGTCAGGCGCGTGGCGCGGCCACCCGTCGTGGGCATCGACCAGATGTCTCCGTGAAGCGAAAACACCAGGGTCTGGCCATCCGGAGATACCGAGGGAAAACGCGCTCCCGGGGCGCCGTCGGCAGCGCGCAGGGGCGCCACTTTGGCCGCGGGCTTGGCCGGCTGTTCGGTGGGACGGGCGGTGCGTTGTGCTGCGAGGCCGGAAGCCAGGCAGGCCAACACGAAGAAACTGAGTGCCTTCACGATCTGCTCCTCGATAAGTCCATGCTGCGAGCCCTGGGGCCCGCTAGTTGTAAACAGTCCATCCACAGCGATGGGGTGGTTAACAATACGGACGATGGCCGCAGCCGCGCAGGGTTTTTGCAGAACTGGATGGTCAGTTTCTTTTGGAAATGCAGTGCTACACTCTGCATTAATGCTGTAGAATCTTCTCAAGATTCACTTCGGGAATTGGCTGGGCGTTAAGCATGGCGGCACCGTGACTAATGGCACCGATTGCCATTTCGTTCTCGTTGTTGACAGCAGCGAGCGCGTCCGCGTTCTCATGGCGGATGTTCTGGTGTCGCGAGGCTACGTCGTTCACACCACGGCCAGCGTGGAGGCGGCTTTGGCGCTTGTCATGCAAGTGGCGTTCAGCGTGGTAGTTGTGGGTGCCAGTGAGCTGTCACGCGGGGCCGGCGAGGGCATAAAGAAATTGTTGGCCCAGCCCGGCATTCTCAAGGGCGTTGTGTTCTATGAGCCGATGGAGAACACCGCTGCGCCGGACTTGCCCCATGGGGTGCTTCAGGTGTTGCCGACGAACAGGCGCAACCAGTTGGCGGAGCGTCTGCGATCGGTGATTCCACCCGCGTCCGCGCTGGTCGACCCATCGAACTTGAAGAAACCGAACGGCCATCCGCCAGCCTAGAACGAACTGTACAGTTATTGGACGTTTAATGTTTTATTCGGTATTAATACATTGAACGTTCTGATGTCGCACTCCATTTACAAATGCTGCCCCCTTTCATAGCGGCGCACCTTTGACGCAGGTTTCATAGTCTTGCCTGCGTGCTAGACTCTGGCGCCAAAATTCACGGAGAGGGCATGGCGGCTATTCAGTCGGTCGGAGTGGTGGGTGCGGGGCAGATGGGCAACGGGATTGCGCAGGTTCTGGCGGTCCACGGTATCAAAGTGCACATGTTGGACGTGAGCACGGAGGCCTGCGCCCGCGGCCTTGAGACGATTAAGAAGTCCCTCTCCAAGTTTGTCGAGAAGAAGAAGATCACGCCCGAGCAGCAGCAGGCGGCCTTGGCCAACCTAAGCACGGGGACGGATTACGAAGCCTTGTCGGGTGTGCAGCTGGCTATCGAGGCGGCCACAGAGAACCTCGAAATCAAGCACGCGATTTTTGCCAAACTGGACAAGGTCTGCCCGCCGGACGCCATTTTGGCCACCAACACCAGCAGCATCTCGATCACTACGCTGGCGGGGCGCATCAAGGCGCGGGCCCGCAGGTTCATTGGCATGCACTTCATGAACCCGGTTCCCCTCATGGAGCTGGTGGAGGTTATCCGGGGGCTGGATACGAGCGACGAAACTTATGCCGCTACCATGGAGCTGGCCAAGCGCGTGGGCAAGACACCCGTGGACTGTAACGACTTCCCCGGTTTCGTCTCCAACCGCATCCTGATGCCCATGATCAATGAGGCCGTCTACTGTCTCATGGAAGGCGTGGCCACCAAAGAGAGCATCGACAGCATCATGAAACTGGGCATGAACCACCCCATGGGGCCGCTCACGCTGGCAGACCTCATTGGGCTGGATACCTGCCTCGCTATCATGGAGGTGCTGCACCGCGACCTGGGCGACGGCAAGTACCGCCCCTGTCCCCTGCTTCGCAAGTATGTGGCGGCCGGTCACCTCGGCCGAAAGACGGGCCAGGGTTTCTATAAATACTAGGCATCGGCGCGGATGCCGCTGTTCAAAGCCATATGCACGGCCGAATGGTTCGCAGTACAGGAGAAACAGGATGAACGTTCCCCCCGGCTATAACCAGCAGCCCCAGACTCCCCCCGGCTACGGCGGCGCTCCTCCGGGATATGCGCAGCCCGGCAGCTACGTCCCGCCGGGATCCGTGCCGCCCAGTGCCAGCTACATGCCGCCGCCCCAGCCCCATGGCTTTCGGGGCGCGACTCGCATGATGTTCAACCCCGCGGCCTACCGCCAGCCGGGCACCGGTGCCTTTGGGACTTCTTCGCTGATCGTTTCGATTGTCAGCATCTTCCTCTGCGGTATCCTCAGCCCCATTTCTCTTGTGCTTGGCTTCGTGGGCCTGATTGGTCAGAAGTCGCACAAGGGCGCAGCCCTGGCGGGCGTCATTCTCTCGATCATCCCGGCGGCGTTCTGGACATTTGTACTGACCTTTGGAATCCACCACGCCTTCTACGCGGAGAAGTACGCCGCGCAGGCAGGCGGACCAGTGATTGCGGCTCTAGAAGAGTACAAGAAGGACAATGGCGGCAAGGTGCCTGCGACGCTGGATGAACTGGTCAACGCGGGCCTGCTGCCGAATCGATGGGATGCCGCGCTGGAAGAGCTTGACGCTCCGGTGAAGTCTGTGGTGGAGGGCAAGGAGTGGAAGGAGTTCCTGCGCTATCAGCCGTTGGGAGGCTCCATATCGATGTCACCCTCCAGCAGCTCGGAACATACGGACGACGACTGGGTCGTGGGCGGCGGCAGCCAGACTGTGACAGTGAGCAACGCCACGAGCTATACGCTCCACTTCATCGGAGTGGACGGCAAGTGGGGTTCGCCCGATGATACCGAGATCAAGCAGAGCCCCGAAAAGAAGTTCGACCTCGCCCAGTTCGGGCGCGGCAACAACGACACCCTGCGCGCACTGACACAGACCAAGCGCGAGCTGCAGGGAACGATCAAGGATCTCAACGCGAAGATTACGCGGTACTCCACGGAGATTCCCAAGGAGGAGAAGCGTCTTCGTGAGTCCGAAGACAAGCTCAAGCAGTTGATTCGCGAGAAGCGGCTCAAGGACCTGGATGCGGTGAAGGCCGATCCTGTGGGCAAAGAGCGCCTGGCCCTGATCGGCGAGACCCGCACACGTATCAACGCTTACAAGAAGAAGCTCAAGGAGCTGACGGACCAGCGCGATATCATCGGCATTCAGGTGGAGCGTATCGAGGGCCAGGAGTCCATGGCAAAGATGGCGGAAAGCAAGGAGGAGCTGGCCAAGCTTGCCGAGTTGCTGAAATCGGCCAAGGGCACGCTCGACAAAGCCGATGACACCTCGGACTTCATGGGCGCGTCGGAACAGCAGCGCGCAGCCGATGACTGGTACAAGGACAACTTCGGCGGCTAGCCATGGAGCTTACCAAGTCACAGTGGAAGTACATCGCGATTGGCGTGGTGGCCGCGGTGGGATTCATGTTCCTTCTCGGCCTGCTATGGGACCTGCTGTGGAAGCTGGCCGGCATTCTGATCGCGGTGGGTCTGATTTCGCTGGGAATCCGGTTCCTGTTTGGCAAGGGGCTGCCGGATTCGCTGATCGACAAGGTGGACAAGGAATAGCCGTCGTGGCCTGGGGATCGCGCAAAGGCTCAAAGCCGCGCGAATCTCTGGCCTCGGCAACGAACCGCGGACTGCACCCATGATCGAAGTGAAGCATGTCTGCAAGGCCTTCAAACAGTTCCGCGCGGTGTGGGATCTCTCCTTCTCCATTGCGCAGGGAGACATATTCGGTTTCGTCGGGCCCAACGGGGCGGGCAAAACGACGACCATGCGCATGATGGCCACGCTGCTCGATCCCGACTACGGCGACCTGGTCATTGACGGCATCAGCGTGCTTGACGAACCTGAAACGATCCGCCGCATCATCGGCTACATGCCGGACTACATTGGCGTGTACGAAGGCGTCGAGATCGAAGAATATCTCGAGTTCTTCGCCGCGGCCTATCGTATCGCGCCCGCGCGCCGCAAGGGCCTCGTCGACGAGATCATGGAGATCACCGAGCTGACCGACGTCCGCCACAAAGACGTAGCTACGCTCTCCAAGGGCATGCGCCAGCGGCTCTGCCTGGCCAAGACGCTGGTGCACGACCCCAAGGTGCTGATTCTCGACGAGCCAGCCGCCGGCCTTGACCCCCGCGCGCGCATTGAGTTGCGTCTGCTGCTCAAGGAACTCCAGAAGCTGGGCAAGACCATCATCATCTCCAGCCACATCCTCACTGAGCTGTCCGACATGTGTAACAGCGTCGGCATTATCGAGCGCGGCCTGCTTTTGAAGGCCGGGCGCATCGACGAGATTCTGGCCGAGCAGCGGGGCGCTGCCGGGCAGAAACTGAAGTTGAGAGTGATGGGTTCGCCCGATCCCGCTGTGGCCGTGCTCAAGTCGCTGCCGGACATCGGGGGCGTCGAGATCGAGCGCGACACCATTACGTTTACATTCCTCCAGCCCGAGGCCAGCAATGCCGGCCTGATGCGCGAGCTGCTCAATCGCGGCGTGCCCCTGGTGAGCCTGCAGCAGGAGAGCAAGAACCTGGAGGATATCTTCCTGAACGTGACCAAGGGCGTGATCGCCTGACAGCCCTCTTGGGGCGCCCAGGCCGCGTCAGTCGCGCCTGCGGCGGCGGCGTTCGCGTTCAGCGTTGCTGGTAGAGCCGAAGTCGAAACTGACGCCAATGATCAGAGCGATGATCTGGAGAATGCCGAATTCCGTATTGAAGGCCCACACCAGGGCCAGGCTGGTGAAGGGCGCAAACAGGATGCCGAGCAGGGGCCACAGCCAGAAACGGAAGGCGCCCTGTTGAACATAGGGTGTGAAGATCCAGAGCAGGATCAGCGTGAGCCTGGGAAACATCAAACCCAACACGGCGGCCAGACAACCCATGGTTCCTCCAAAGCGCGGCATTGCCCAGTCAAACCCGTTGATGCGAAGCGGGCGGGATTGCTCCCGCCCGCCAGTGATTGCCGGTTGCCGCCGCGCGCTTTCAGCTACTCTTCTTCGGCGATGTAGCCCGCGGGGATGTAGACGCGGTCTCCAACCTTGATGCCTTTCTTCTCAAACCAGTCGGCTTCCATTTCGATGGCGAAGCGGGCCGGAGCGCCGGAATCATAGGTTTGAAGCTGGTGATCAGGCGTGCCCTGCTCCGGCGCTTTCATGCGGTTGTGAATCTTCACGATGACGCCCTTACGGTCCACATAGGCGATCGAGAGGTCCATCTTGCAATTCTTCATCCAGTAGCTGAGTTCATCCTGCTCACTCTTGTAGATGAACAGCATGCCATGGTCGGGCTTGAGGCTGGTGCGGTACATCAAGCCCCGGCGCTGCTCGGCATCGGTGATGGCAAGTTCGACGTGAGCCTTGCCTTTGGCGCCGGCGGGCCAGCGATTGGTGACGACAGGGTCCTTCTCGCCGTAGAAGGCAATAGCGGGCAATGAAGGCTTGAGGTCGCGCAGCGAGTAGGGAAACTTGAGCTCGGCCTTCGTGTCAAAGCCCCGGGCCGCCAGAACCACGAAGCGTCCGTGCTTGACGTCGCCGGCCTTGATCGGGGCGCTCGAGCCATTGACCACACGGCGTTCTGCTACGCTGTATTTAGATGTGCCATCACCGCCGATGAAGAGCAGCTCGACGTCGCCGGACAGCCCGGCGAAGTCCAGCGCCACAAACGAGGCATCGTCGAAGTCCAGCACGTAGCCTTTGCCCTCGCGCAGGGCCGGCGCCTCCAGCAGGGCGTTGCGGATGGCTGTTTCGCCGCGGACCAGCTGGGTGTTCAGCGGCTTGCCGCCGAACTGAATGTCGATGGAGCTGTAGTCGAGCTTCTTCTCCGGCTGGAAGTCCATGCCGCCGATGCTGATGCGGCAACGCTCTTCGATGTTGTTCTTCTTGAAGAAGTCGCTGCCTTTGAACAGGGCGAGAAACATGGGTTTCTCCGCGCTTGAGAAGATCGGGCGGTCCAGGTCCCGGGCGCCCTCAGCCTTGATGTTCTCGTAGATGTCGCCCACCACCAGGCTGCGGCGGAAACGGTCCTGCACATACTCCACAAAACAGGCGCAGCAGGTGCCGTCCACTTCCTTGAGCCAGAACGAAGCGTAGGTGCTGCCCGCCGGAAGCAGGACGCCTTCGCCTTCCTTCAGCTCCGGCCGGTCTTTCATGCCGCGCGCGACGTCTTCGGGCTCGTCAAGGACCTTGAGGCGCACGAAGGGGGACTCCTCAGGCTTCTGGTCTTCCTTGCGCTCGGTGACGAAGTACATGGTCGCCATCTCTGCCTCGGCTTCGGCGGAAGCCTTGACGAGGTCGGGCTCGGTGGCGAGGGTGGTGCCGTCGGAGATCTTCAGCTTGTCAAAATCCTCGGACGCGAGTTGCAGGACAACGCGAGCACCCTCGACGCGATAAGTCTGGGGAAAGCGCGATTCAGAAAAGGGCTTCACGCTTTCAACGCGCAGCACTTTGCCCGCATCATTGACGAACACCAGCTTGGAGGCCGCGGGTGCATTGTTGAACTTGAGGCGGGGAGCTTCGTCGGCCTTTGGGTAAAGGAAGGCCAGGGCTTCCCCTTGTTTGACGGCCAACCCGTTGCGGCCGCGCCGGCGCTGCATTTCGGATTTCAGCACAAAGCCGCGCAGTTCCGTACCATTCACCTTCAATGCCGCAGGTTTCTCAAGGTAGGGCCAGTCCACGACTTCAAGCGGCTTCTTGGTATCGCCGCAGGCCGCAAGCATGAAGCCCAGGACAAGGGCGAGGGCGCAGATGGTCAGACGTCGCGTCATCGGCACAGCTCCGGAATAGAAATCAGCAGCCACCCGGCACAAGCCGGGGCGGGCCAAGAGGATAGGCATTTGCGCGCCAAGGGCAAGCGGCGGATTGTGCCTGGCCGCCCGGACCGTCAGCCCACGACCACGTTCACAATCTTGCCCGGCACGGCAATCATCTTCTTCACCTGCTTGCCGTCGAGCAGTTTCTTCACGGCCTCGCTGGCCAGCGCCGCGGCCTCCAGCGCCTTGGCGTCGGCCTCACGGGCCACGCGAATCGTGCCGCGGACCTTGCCGTTCACCTGGACGGGCAGCTCGATTTCGTCGAGTACCAGCGCCGCGGGATCGGCCTTGGGCCAAGGCTGCCCAAAGATGCTGCCCCGGCCGCCCAGTGCCCGGTGGGCCTCCTCGGCTGTATGGGGCGCAATGGGTGCCAGCGCGCGATTCAGGATGCTGAACGCCTCGTCCAACGTATGCCGCGCCGGCAAGGTGGGGTCGGTCGCGCCCTTGACGGCGCCCTCCAGTTTCTCGCTCGTGATGAAGGCGCGGATGTCGTTGACCAGTTCCATGCACCGCGCAATCACCGTATTGAAGGCGTAGCGGCCCTCATACTCCTGGGTCGCCTTCTCAATCAGCGAGTGAGCGGCGTGGCGCAGGGTCTTGGCCGCCGGGCCCAGGCGCTGGTCGGGTGCCAGGGGAGGCAGGTTTTCGACCAGGGGCGCGTTGGACAAGATGGTCTCGTGCCAGCGCTTGATGAAGCGATGCACGCCCACGATGCCGTTGGGGTCCCAGACGGAGTCCTGCTCCGCCGGGCCAAGAAACAGCACGCACATGCGCACCGTGTCGGCGCCAAACCTTCGCACCAGCTCCGTGGGGTCAGCGCCGTTGAGTTTTGATTTCGACATCTTCTCGATACGGCGTGTGGCGTCCTCGGCCCGGGCCTTGCCCTGGGCAATCAGCGCCTCCAGCTGATCGGCCGTCACGTAGCGGTTCATGTGCTCGTTGACGACCTTGATGCTCTCGCCCTGGATCAGGCCGTGGGTGAACATGCGCGTAAACGGCTCTTCGTGATCCACCAGGCCGATGTCGTGCAGAAACTTGCAGAAGAAGCGGGCGTAGATCAGGTGCAATATGGCGTGCTCGCGCCCTCCCACATAGAGGTCAACGGGGCACCAGCGCCTGACTTTCGCAGGATCGAAGATGACCTCGCCGTTCTTTGCGTCCGCGTAGCGGAACCAGTACCAGCTTGAGTCCACGAAGGTGTCCATCGTGTCCGTGTCGCGGCGGGCGTGTTCATTGCCGCACCGGGGGCAGCGGGTCTTCTGGAAGGCCGGGTGCAGCGTGAGGGGGGACTGGCCCGTGGGCAGGAAGTCAACGTCGTCGGGCAGCTCCACGGGCAGGTCGGGCTCGGGCACGGGCACGATGCCACACTTGTCGCAATGAACGACCGGAATGGGGCAGCCCCAGTAACGCTGGCGCGAAATGCCCCAATCCCGCAGCTTGTAGTTGACGACGGGCCCGCCCTTGCCGGCGGCCTTGAGATCGGCGGCTATGGCGGCGATGGCCGCTTGGCTGTCGAGGCCGCTGTACTTGCCGCTGTTGACCAGAATGCCAGGCTCGGTGAAGGCGGCGCGTCTTACATCCACGCGCTGGCCGGTGTCGGACTTCTTTCGTTCGGCGGTGGGCTCAATCACCTGCTTGGCGGGCAGGCGGTACTCCCTTGAGAAGTCGTGGTCACGCTCGTCGTGGGCCGGCACAGCCATGACGGCGCCCGTGCCGTACATCAGCACGTAATTGGCGATGAACAGGGGCACCTTCTCGCCGTTGAGGGGGTTGACGGCAAACATGCCCGTGGCCACGCCTTCCTTTTCATCGCCGGAGGCGCGGTCCATCTCCGTCATGCTCAACGTTTCCTGAATGAAGTCATGGATACGCTTGTGCGTGCGGCTGTCGACCAGTTCGAGGATACGCTTGACCAGGGGATGTTCCGGCGCAATCGCGACGTAGGTGACGCCAAAGACGGTGTCGGCGCGGGTGGTGAACACGGTGAGCGGGACACGGTCGACAGGCTTGCCATCGGTGCCGGGGGGCGTCAGGGGTCCGGAGCCCGACGCGCCATGGCGCAGCTCGACTTCGAAGTCGATGTTGACGCCCTCGCTGCGGCCAATCCAGTTGCGCTGCTGGCTGACTACCAGCTCCGACCAGTTCTTTCCCAGCTGGGAGAGGCCATTGAGCAGGCGGTCGGCGTATTCCGTGATGCGCAGGAACCAGGCGTCGATTTCGCGCGGCTCGACCTTGGCGCCGCAGCGAAAGCAGCCCTGAAACTCATCGACATCCTTGACGATGGTTTCAACCTGCTCGTTGGCCAGCACCGTCTTGCAACTGGGGCACCAGTTGACGCGGGCCTTTTTGCGGTACGCGATGTTGCGCTCCAGCATCTTGAGGAAAATCCACTGCGTCCACTTGTAGTAGTCGGCGCGGCAGGTGAAGACCTCGCGCTCCCAGTCAAAGGAGTAGCCGAAGCGGCGCATCTGCTCGCGCATGTGGTCGATGTTGGCGAGCGTGTTGGTTTTGGGGTGGACGTTGCTCTTTCCGGCGCGCACGGCCTCGATCGCGGCGTTTTCGGCGGGCAGACCAAAGGCATCCCAGCCCATGGGGCAGATGACGTCGTGGCCACACATGCGTTTGTAGCGGGCCAGGGCGTCGATGATGGTGTAGGGCAGCGCGTGGCCGAAGTGAAGCACGCCACTGGGGTAGGGAAACATGGACAGGGCGTAGAACTTCTTGCGCGATGCGTCAGCGCCGGCCGGGGCAAGGTGCTCGGCCCAGTATTTCTGCCAATGCGCCTCATAGGAGGCGAAGTCAAAGGCGTCATCGGGCTCAACGACGCGTTGCCTGCGTGAACTGCCGCTGGAGGATTTCGACATGACTCTTTTCCCACGCGGGTGTTGCCCGCCTATTCCGGCCAAAAAGCGGCCAGACTGTAAGTTGCTTTCTTTGGAATTACAGGGGCGCGTTTTGTAAGGGCCAGATCCTGTGCGTTGTGTGCGAAGTGTAAACAAGAAGCCCCGCCCGTAAATTCGGGCGGGGCGTTTCTGAAGAGTTTCGAAACCCTATTCGGCGGCTGCGGTTTCCTTGTTCTTCGTCACGGCTTCCACCCGGCGGATGTCCAGGCGCGCCCCGTTGAAATTGAGCAGCAGCCCGACCTCCAGCTCAAGGTTCTTGAGCAGGGTTCTAAGTCGGCCGTATTCTTCGGGGCGAGTCTCGGGCGATTCGACGCAGATGACGAGGATGGCGTTGTCGACGCAGACGTCGCATCCCAGTTCGCCGATGTTCTGTCCGCGATAGCGGACCTGCACGGGCTTGTCGACCTCGGCCATGAGGCCCAGTTCCCGCAGCTCGATTTCCAGCGCGCGTGTGTAAAGAACCCGCGTAAGGCCCGGGCCCAAATCAGAATGCACGGCCTTGGCCGCGTTGATCACACGCTGTGTCAACTCCTTGTGCAACATGTGCGCCTCAGTCTGCCCCACCCCGTCACGGATGTGCAATCAGGCTAATTGAGTGAGGCGTCACGCGCCAGAGGGCGTGCAAAACACTCATTTCGAGCGTCAGGCGGCCAGGCGCCGCTTGTCCTCTTCGCGGCGGGCTGGGCGGTAGTCCACGCGTTTGATCGTGGCCCCCAGAGCCGAGAGCTTCTCGTGAAACCTCTCGTAGCCGCGGTCAATGTGCTCGATCTTGAGCACCTGGGTTTCCCCCTGGGCCGCCAGGCCCATGAGCACCAGGCCTGCACCCGCGCGAAGATCCGTGCTTGCGGCCGGCGCCCCCGAAAGCTGCTCCACACCCGTCACGATGCAGGTTGCGTATTGCTTGCGGACGTCGGCGCCCAGCCTTCGATACTCCGGCACATGCATGAAGCGCTCGGGGTAGATTTTCTCCTCCACCACGCCGTAGCCCTCAGCGGTGCACAGTACGGACATGAAGGGGCTTTGCAGGTCCGTGGGAAATCCGGGATAGGGCAGCGTCACAAGGTCCGTGGCCCGGGGGCGACGCTCACAGCGAGCGCGCAACGTGCGGTCGTCCACCCGCGTGAGCTCAATGCCCATCTCGGCACACTTGTCAAATACAGCCGACAGCACGTCGGGGTCGCAGCGCTCGATGGTGATGTCGCCGCGCGTGATGGCGGCCGCCGCGATGAAGGTCCCGCATTCAATGCGATCGGGGATGATGCTGAAATCCGTGGCGTGCAGTTCGTTGACACCGTTGATAACCAGCCGGGAAGTACCACCCCCATAGATGCGAGCGCCCATGCTGTTGAGCATGGCCGCCAGATTGGCGATTTCCGGCTCGCAGGCGGCCTGGTCGATGATCGTGACACCGCTGCCCAGCACGGCTGCGCACATGACGTTGGCCGTGCCCGTTACGCTGGGTCCCATGGCGCCGCCCAGATAGACGCGGCCTCCCCTGGGGCGCCCTTTGGCAATCACGTTGCCGCGATGGAAGCTGACCTCGCTTCCGATGGCCTGGATGCCTTTGACGTGCAGGTCCACCGGGCGCTCGCCCAGCGTGCAGCCGCCGGGCTGACTCACGTGGGCCTCGCCGCGCCTGGCCAGCAGGGGGCCGAGCACACAAAACGAAGCGCGCATTTCGCTGACCAATTCGTAGGGCGCTACCACGGGCGCCTCGTCGATGACATCGATGACCACCACACCGGGCTCCCGGAAGAGCGAGACGCGGCAGCCCAGGGACTCAAGAATCTCACCCATCAGGCGCACGTCGCTGAGGTCCGGCACGTTGCGCAAAATGGTGGTGCCGCGGGCGAGCAGCGCGGCGGCCATCATGGGCAGGGCCGCATTCTTGCTTCCTGAGACGGCAACTGCGCCGGCGAGGCGTTGGCCCCCCAGGACGACGTATTTGCTGAGCATAATGGGTGCGCGCTTTGTACCTGACGCGATGAAGCGCAGGGCAATAGTCGAAGGGCGAAGATACTCCGCCACTCTGCTATCGGCAGAACACAGGCGCGGCTGAAGCCGGGCATTTAATTGATGCTGGCGACGAGGGTGCGTTCGATGCCCGCAAAATCGGGAAGCACTTCACAGCGGGTCAGGCCGGCCTGGCGGGCGAGTTCCAGTACTTCATCGCCGTGCCCTGCGGCAAACTCCTGCATGTAAAGGCCTTGCGGCATCAATCGCCTTGCCACCTGGGGCAGGAGGCGGCGAATCTGGTCCAGGCCGCCAGCCCCGCCGAACAGGGCTACATGGGGTTCAAAGTCCCGCACCTCGGGGTGCATGATAGGCGCATAGCCCGAATCCACGTAAGGCGGATTGGCAACGATAAGCCGGAAGCAGGGCCGGGCCGCCAGGGCCGAAAGCCAGTCGCCGCAGAGCAGGGGAAGGCGCTGCGACACGCCGTGCTTGACCGCATTCTTGCGCGCGACGCGCAACGCACCCAGGCTGATGTCCGCGGCCACTACCGTCAGCCGGCTGAACTCCAGGGCCAGCGTGACCGCCAAAGAACCCGCCCCGGTACCGAGGTCGATGGCAGGGCCCGCGAAGTCCGCCGGCAGTCGCTTGCGGCATTGGTCGATAATGCCCTCAGTTTCCGGACGGGGTATGAGTGCGTCGGGTTCACAGATGAAGCGCCGACCGTAGAACTCGCGCCAGCCGGTGATGTATTCAAGTGGTTCGTGTTTGAGGCGACGCGCTACGAGCCCCTCGAGTCTTTCCGCGCTGGGGCCGTCCAGACTCTGGCCGGCGCGGCCCAGAAGATCGCCGCGCTCGCAACCCAGCGCATGCGCCGCCAGCATCTCCGCTACCAGGCGGGCGTCGTCAATGCCCGCCTGGTCGAGCCGGCGGCGTATGTCGAGCAGATGTTCTTTCAACGTGATCATAGTGGGCATGGGGCGAGCATAGCCGCTTGCGTGCACCGGATGCCAGAAGCGAAGTGTGCGGTGCCAAAATAGTTTGATCGTGTCTGAAGCGGCACCGGTGTCGCGGCGGGCTGCGCC